>Ga0181587_10000351_pt1 | contig 37832 bp, 36 predicted proteins | sample 071ome_27_FD_132463 | JGI IMG/M metagenome (GOLD analysis project Ga0181587, IMG submission 132463) | Coastal salt marsh microbial communities from the Groves Creek Marsh, Skidaway Island, Georgia - 071409AT metaG (megahit assembly) | ecosystem: Environmental > Aquatic > Marine > Intertidal... | reverse complement strand
TGAGCCCTGGGCTTTCACATCTCACTTAACAAACCGCCTACGCGCGCTTTACGCCCAGTAATTCCGATTAACGCTTGCACCCTCCGTATTACCGCGGCTGCTGGCACGGAGTTAGCCGGTGCTTATTCTGTAGGTAACGTCAATCCCTGCAGGTATTAACTACAGGGCCTTCCTCCCTACTTAAAGTGCTTTACAACCCGAAGGCCTTCTTCACACACGCGGCATGGCTGGATCAGGCTTGCGCCCATTGTCCAATATTCCCCACTGCTGCCTCCCGTAGGAGTCCGGACCGTGTCTCAGTTCCGGTGTGGCTGATCATCCTCTCAGACCAGCTAGAGATCGTCGCCTTGGTAGGCCTTTACCCCACCAACAAGCTAATCTCACGCAGGCTTCTCCAATAGCGCAAGGTCCGAAGATCCCCTGCTTTCCCCCGTAGGGCGTATGCGGTATTAATCCGGGTTTCCCCGGGCTATCCCCCACTATTGGGCAAATTCCTACGCGTTACTCACCCGTCCGCCGCTCGACGCCTGGAGCAAGCTCCATCGTTTCCGCTCGACTTGCATGTGTTAAGCCTGCCGCCAGCGTTCAATCTGAGCCATGATCAAACTCTTCAGTTCAATCTTAAAAGTGGCCATCTTCCTACTGCTGTCAGTACAACTAAACCTGACAAAGAGAACGACCACTAAAAATGTGCTCAAAGATTAAGAAACTACTGCTGACTATCTTGCTCAACTCTTTCGAAAAAGAGCCGAACACTATAGATAAGCTTAATTAAATAAATTAACGCAGTTGCTTACTTTGAGTGGTTCGTAACCACCCCCAGCGAAATGCCAGAGGCTGTGAACCTAATTGCTTAGATCCCTGATACCACCTCAGCAAGCACCCACTTCTATTGCTTGATTTACTTTTTAAAGAGCCAAAAAACCCCCGTGCCCCTCGACACAGAGGACGCGTATTATACGCGCGATTAGTGGTTTGGCAAGCGCTTGTGAGCAGTTTTTTTTACTATTTTGAAATAGTCAAAAACCCCACGGCTTTGCCGGGAAAAATTGGTTGAATTTTAACCACTAATCTCAACCAATCTTAAGAAGATGAAACATCTTCTTGCCGCGCCGCAGGATAAAATATTTGCCGTGAAGGGCCCCTGCTGGAGCGAGCGCGAATTCTACATCATTAATCATCTGACCGTTAACATTTACTGCATTATTTCCAATAAATTCTCGTGCCATCTTGTTGGAGCGGGCCAGTTCCGTGGATACCAGTACCTCCACGATGCCTGAAGCCCCCGACTCCAGGGCTGTGCAGGGTAGTCCGTCCAGCTCCAGCTGCTGCAGATCGGCTTCGGTGAGTCGGGATATATCCCCGGAAAACAGGGCCTCACTGATCCTAACAGCCGCATCCAGGCCCGCCTTTCCGTGAACCAGCTCCGTCACTTCCCGGGCCAGAATGCCCTGAGCTTCCGGCCGACCCTGGGCCTGACGGTCGCTTTCTTCTATATCTGTAATTTCTGCCGGCGACAGGAAGGTGAAGAAGCGCAGGAAATTATAGGCATCGGCATCCGCTACATTCAGCCAGAACTGGTAGAAGGCATAGGGCGATGTCTTGGTAGGAGAAATCCAGATCGTGCCACTCTCAGTCTTGCCGAACTTGGAGCCATCAGCCTTGGTGACCAGGGGCGTGGTGAGCCCGTATACCTGGGCCTGGTGCAGGCGCCGCGTCAGATCGATACCGCCGGTGATATTGCCCCACTGGTCGCTGCCACCCACCTGCAGGGTACAGTTGTAGCGCCGATGTAATTCAGCGAAATCGTAGGATTGCAGCAGCATGTAGCTGAATTCGGTAAAGGAAATCCCCTCACCTTCCCGCTCCAGCCGCTGCTTCACGGATTCCTTCTGGATCATGGCGTTGACAGCGAAATGCTTGCCCACATCCCGCAGGAAGCCCAGAACGCTGTAGTTTTCGGTCCAGTCCAGGTTGTTGGCCAGAATTGCGGAATTAGCGCCACATTCGAAGTCCAGGAACTGGCTCAGCTGCGGCTTTAGCCGCTCCACCCATTCCCGAACGATGTCCTCGGAATTGAGGCTGCGCTCGCTGGCCTTGAAGCTGGGATCACCGATGAGGCCCGTGGCTCCGCCCACCAGTGCTATTGGCTTGTGGCCCGCCATCTGGAAGCGCTTGAGCACCAATAATGGCACCATACTGCCCACGTGCAGGCTTTCGGCGGTCGGGTCGAATCCACAGTAGACCGTGCGCGAACCTGTATTCAGATGCTCTCGCAATTCATCCCCACCCGCGAGCTGCACAAGCAAGCCTCGGGCATCCAGGTCTGCCACAATATCGGTAGTCGACGCCGCCATTCCCACTAATAACCTAAGAAAATTCTAATTTTTGCCGACCCAAGCAAGAGGGCCAGAGTTATCGATTAATAACGGGCGCAGATTTTACACTAATGCGCAGGGCAGCGTGAAAAAACCACTGGCGAGTTCCGGTTGTCAGCTTGAGGCCGATAATTATCGTTGCTGGAAAGCGAAAGTCTCATGCTATATTCTCGCGCGTTCGGAGCCGAAGCCGGTAAATAAAGAAACTGGAACTAAATAAGAAAATCGTTGTTTAAATAGTCGTGGCGATAATCGAATACATCAGGCACTTTGTAAGGAAGTACTATCCCCAGGACCACCTGTATCTCGCAGGGGGCATGCTTGCCGTAGTCGTTCTTCTTCTATTATGGCCTGAGAATGATGAGAAGGGGGCAACTGTCACTTCTCAGACCCAGATAGCGATACCGGTGCAGATTGCAGAAGCCGATACCAGTACCGCGGTCGCCTATGAGATCGACGATTTCGTGGTTCCCAGCCAACCCAGAAGCGAGCAAATTGCCGACACTATCGCCCCCCCCACGCAGTGGCAGAACGTGGAAGTGAAGAGCGGCGACAATCTCTCCGCCATTTTTAGCAAGGTAGGGCTCTCTGACCAGGATGTGTACCGGGTTCTGAACAGCAGCGAAGAAGCCTCGGTGCTAGATCGGCTCTATCCGGGCTACCAACTGGATTTCATGATTCCGGAGCAGGGCGAACTGGAGCAACTCCGGGTCTTCAAGTCACCGCTGGAAGGCTATCTGTTCACCCGCAGCGACACCGGCTATGCCGTGGAGAATATCCTCAAGGAAGCCGAACTGCGTCAGTCGTTCAAGGTAGGCACCATCGCCGATAGCCTGTTCATGGCGGGGCAGGCAGAAAACATCCCCGCGGTACACATCATGGAGATGGCGAACATCTTTGGCGGTGTGATCGATTTCATTCTCGACCCCCGGGCTGGCGATCAGTTCAGTATTCTCTACGAGGAGCAGTATCTGGACGGCGAGTTCATCGGAACGGGTGAAATTCTCGCTACCCAATACACCAACCAGGGCACGACCTACACCGCGGTGCGATATATAGATGAAGAAGGTGAAGTGGGTTTCTATAACCCCGAGGGGGAGAGCATGCGCAAGGCATTCCTGCGCAACCCTCTGGACGTCTTCCGCATCAGCTCAAACTTCAATCCAAACCGCCGCCACCCGATCCTCAACACTATCCGCGCCCACAAAGGCACCGACTACGCTGCACCTACTGGCACGCCGGTTCGTGCCACCAGCGATGGCCGTGTGACCTGGGCTGCACGCAACGGCTCCTTTGGTAACCTTGTGGTGCTCAAACACACCGGCGGTTTCGAAACCAAATACGCCCACCTTTCCCGTTATGCCGTACGCAAGGGCGAGCGGGTAAGACAGGGCGACGTCATCGGCTATGTGGGAGCCACCGGCGGCGCCACTGGCCCCCACCTGCATTACGAATTCCTCATGAGCGGTGTACATCAGAACCCGCGCACCGTGCATGACAAGTTGCCCAAGGCTGAATCGATCGAGTCTGCCGAGATGGACCGGTTCCGTAGCCAGACTGCCGGTTTACTGCAACAATTCAGCAACCTGAACAATTCACTGTTTCTCACTATTAATCAGCCCAGCGCTGACTAGAGAACTTGCAAGGGGCTCCAACCCTCGCCCGCGCGCACTAGCTTGCAGGTAAAAGCGATACCTTTCCCAGACACGGAACGCCATGAATCAGAGGTTCCCCAGCACATGAGCAACAAACAGCTGTACATTGGGCTGATATCCGGCACCAGTGTGGACGGCATCGATTGTGTGCTGGTGCATTTCAATGGGGCGATGCCAGAGCTCCTTGCCACCCACTCCCACCCTATTCCCGGCCCGCTCAGGGCTTCCGTGCTCGAACTGTGCAAGCGTGAATCGGGCAGTCTCAGGCAGCTGGGAGCGGTAAGTCGTCAGCTCGGCGTCCTGTTTGCTGACGCGGCGAACGCAGTACTCGCCGAATCCGGACACAAGGCGCAGGATGTCGCCGCCATTGGCAGTCATGGCCAGACCGTGTGGCACGAACCCGAAGGCGAACATCCATTTACACTGCAGATCGGTGACCCCAACACCATTGCCCAGGGCACCGGCATTACGACCATCGCCGACTTGCGCGGCCGTGACCTTGCGGCCGGTGGGCAGGGCGCACCCCTGGCACCGCTGTTGCATCGCAATGTCTTCCATTCGCCGGACGTCGATCGCGCGATCGTAAATATCGGTGGCTTCGGCAATATTACCGCCCTGCCGCGAACCGGGGCTTGCCTGGCTTTCGACACCGGCCCGGGCAATGTGCTCATGGACTACTGGATAGAGAAGAACAGGCAGCAAAATTTCGATCGCAATGGCGAATGGGCCGCAACCGGACAATTGAGTCTGGAGTTATTGAATCTCCTGTTGGCGGAGGAATACTTTAGCCGACTACCTCCGAAGAGCACCGGCCGGGAGCTGTTTAACGGCAAATGGCTGGAAGCGAGACTGGCCCTGTTAAGCAATACCCTCTCTGCCGAAGACGTGCAGGCCACCCTGGTCACCTTCACCGCCAGCACCATCGTGAGTGACCTGGCGCGCTACGCAACGGCGCAGGAAGTCTATGTGTGTGGTGGTGGCGCTCACAATGCCAGATTGATGGATGAGATCAGCAAGCTGGCCAGCGATATCTCGGTACACAGTACCGAGAAGCTGGGCATGAACCCGGACTGGGTAGAAGCTACCGCCTTCGCCTGGATGGCGCAGCAGACATTGGCAGGAAAGCGCATCGACACCGGCGACTTCACTGGTGCCCGCACGCCGGTGATCCTGGGCGGAATCTACCAGGCCTGATGCGGCCGGTTCACTAGATTGAGAAGGACGCGCCGCAGCCGCAGGTCGTGGTCGCCATCGGGTTATTGACGATGAAGCGGGATCCTTCCAGACCCTCCACGTAATCGATCTTCGAACCCACCAGGTATTGGTAACTCAGCGGATCCACCACCAGGGCAGCGCCCTTGTTCTCGATCACCGTGTCGTCTTCCTTCACCTCTTCCTCGAAGGCAAAACCATACTGGAAACCCGAACAGCCGCCACCGGTCACGAATACGCGCAACTTCAGTTTGTCGTTCCCTTCCTCAGTGATCAGGCTGTGCACCTTGTTCGCCGCATTGTCGGTGAAGGTCATGACGGCTGGATCTACGGTTTGTACTACTGACATGGGCTTCTCGAATAAATCCTTTGGCTGACTCTCTCCCCCTACAGATGGGGGGACCGAGTCCAGAATTTACATAATAACACAGGAAAACAGTCGGGTATTATACCCCAATTCCTGCAGAACCACTAAAAACTGGTGATCCTGCAGCGGGCCCGGGGCGAGCTAGTCCAGCTCTACGGAGCTGCTGTCGAAGGCCAGCTTGTGTTTGTCGCTGCTGGCGAGGCGCTTGGCCTCAGACTGGTTGTAGCCGATATGCATCAGGTTGCCGTTTACCTCGGACCCCATGACCATTTCGATCAGGTTGTAGTACACATTCCCCACCACCGTGGCCTTCGCGGCGAGCTCGATGTGGGTCGCCGAGCGTACATCACCCTGCACCAGCCCATTGATAATGACTGACGGCACGCAGATTTCACCTTCCACGGAACCTTTCTCTGCCACTCGAATCAAGGCTTTCGAATCGTCTTCGGCATAGATATTGCCTTTCACCCGCCCTTCGATAATCAACTCGCCGCTGAAGTGAATATCACCGACAATTTCAGTCGAGCGGGAAACGAGCGTGTGTGCATTGGATGAAGATGTCGCGACCGGGTCGCTATTCTTGCCAAACATCCGTGATTCTCCTGATGGTCTTTTCCTGTTTCACGTGAGTGGGTTGCTGCGGTGATACACCTGGGGCTTTCCGGCTAAACCCGCATTATTCACCTTCAACAACCCAGCTGAAATCCTGGTTAAGGGTCTTCTCTACCGGTTCCGTGGATACCGCCGCAATCTGGATGCGATCTGGCGTGAAGCCTGCCGGTAGTTCCATCACCCCTTCTATATTCTGGAAAAACTTGAAGCGCAGGCGGATGTCCAGTTCGTCTTCGGCGCTGGAAATATCCCGTAGCGCATACACGACCTGCTCGTTATTCTGCTGGCCGACGATGCTTACATTAAGATGTCCCTGCAGGTATGTATCCCCGTCGGCATCTTCCTGCCGCATGACCAGCTTGTAGCGGAAGCGATCCACCTGTGCCGTGGCTGAAATATCAAACTGGCCAATGACAAGGCCCGTATCCTCGGTTTCTTCCGTCACTACCTGGCGGTAGAAGACAATATCTTCCTCAAGCTGCGCAACCCGCTCACGCAGGGTGCGGATTGTCGTCTGCACTTCCTCAGTCGCGCGCTGGTCCATGACAGAGGCACGATCCAGTATCGCGATCTGTCGCTTCAGATCAGCATTCTCCGTCTGGGCGGTCTGCAAGTCGGCAATCAATTCGGCGCGGTCTGCCTGTATAGTCTCCTGAGACAGCATGGTCTTATAGTAGCCGTAGGCCCAACCACCCAGTGCGCTCACCAATACACCCAACAGTACCGCAGTGGTAAACAGAACACGGCGCAATGGACGATGAGGCACCACCACCATGCGTTCCTGCTTACTGCCTTTCACCACATTAGGCATCCGTGATCTCCGTAAACCGGCTGAAACAAGTATCAAGGTAGTAATGCTATGGTCTGCAGACCGCTGGTTTCTTCGATTCCGCACATGATATTGAGGTTCTGGATAGCCTGTCCGGAAGCGCCCTTGACCAGATTGTCCTCAGCGGCCAGCACTACTACCGTGTCCGTATCAGCCGAGTAAGTGACTGATATTGAACACTTATTTGACCCTTTGACATCGCGGGTGGCGGGTAGTTCACCCGGCGCAAGCACGTCGACAAAGGGTTCTTTAGCATAGCGGTCGTCAAAAATTGATTGCAACTGTTCAATTGTGACAGAGGTACCAGATTTCACCGGCGCGTAGAGTGTGGCCAGGATGCCCCGCACCATGGGTGTCAGGTGGGGGATAAACGTCAGGCCCACCTTTTCACCGGCGGCATTGGCCAGGCCCTGGCAGATCTCCGGATGGTGGCGATGTCCCGCCACGCCATAGGCTCTAATCGACTCCGTCGCCTCACACAACAGATAGTCTTCCGCGGCCTTGCGCCCGGCGCCGCTCACCCCGGACTTGGCATCGGCGATCAGGCGCTTACTGTCTACCAGGCCCTGCTCCAGCAATGGCAACAGGCCCAGCTGCACGGCGGTCGGGTAACAGCCAGGCACGGCGATCAAGCGGGCATCACGAATCGCTTCCCGATTCACCTCCGGCAATCCATAGACTGCCATGTCCACCAGCTGGGGACTGGTATGGGGAGTCTTGTACCACTTCTCCCACAGGGCGACGTCCTTGATGCGAAAATCGGCCGAGAGATCGATGACTCTCACGCCCTTATCCAACAAGTCGGCGGCGGTGTTCATGGCAACCGTATGGGGCGTGGCATAGAAAACAAAGTCGCAAGCCGCGAGTGCATCGGTATCGGGAGCGCTGAATTCCAGGTCCACGTGGCCGCGCAGGTTGGGAAAGTGACTGGACACAGCCTTGCCCTGCAGCTCCCGTGAAGTCACCACCTTGAGTTCCACATCCGGGCGAGGAGCGAGCAGGCGCAGCAGTTCGACGCCGGTATAGCCAGTTGCACCGATAATGCCTACTTTGATCATCGCTCACTCCTTTTTCGCGTTGCAGGTTGTTGGGATTGGCGGGCGTGCTCGCCAGCGTGTGAGCCGGCAACCTGGACCCTGGCGCCAGCGCTAAAACGGGAGCGCAATCTTACACGCCGACGCCGGGAATTCCAACAATCACGGGGAATTCAACTATCAAATCAATGCGTTAAGTCAAATTCACCCCGAGGTCGACCGCATCAAGACATCAATGAAGAGCTGTGGTAGCTTCTGTCTTCCTTATCACACCGCCGATGGCTCGCCATCGAGATAAACGAAATTTCCATGCTCTGGGTTAAAGCCTTCCATATCGTCTTTGTCGTCTGCTGGTTCGCCGGCCTGTTCTACCTGCCGCGCCTCTTCGTCTATCACGCCATGAGTGAAGACCAGATCAGCAAGGATCGTTTCGTCATCATGGAGCGCAAACTATTTTGGGGTATCACCACCCCTTCTGCCATCGCCACGGTCGCCTTCGGTGCCTGGCTTCTCATCGGCAACTGGGGCTATTTCATGGCGTGGTGGTGGATGCACGTGAAGCTGGCGCTGGTGGCCTTGCTGCTTGTCTACCACGGATACTGCTGGTGGTATATGAAGAAGCTCAGGGAAGACAGCAGCCAGAAGACCCACGTGTTTTTCCGCGTGTTCAATGAACTCCCGGTATTCCTCCTCATCGGTATCGTCATCCTGATAGTCGTAAAGCCCATCCTGTGAATCCGAGCAAACCAACAGTCATGTGTTTCTCCGGCCTGGATCCCACCGGCGGCGCCGGCATCCAGGCAGACATCGAAACCGTGTTTAGCCTGGGCTGCCACTGTGCCCCGATCATTACCGTGCTCACCGCCCAGAACACGCAGAATGCGCTAAGCCAGTCTCCGACCGATGCCGCACTGCTGGTGCAGCAGGCGCGTGCGGTACTGGAGGACACGCCGGTGCACTGCTTCAAGATCGGACTGGTAAGCAGCATCGAGGCCATGGAAGTCATCCATACCCTGCTGAAAGACTACTCATCGATCCCGGTGGTGCTGGATCCCGTGCTCAGCGCCGGCGGCGGCTATGCGTTCAGTGACGAAGACGTACTGGATGCCCTTAAACAATTGCTGATACCACTGACCACAGTGCTTACACCCAATACCGAGGAGATCAAGAAGTTGGCCCCCACCTCGGACAATGAGGATGCCTGTGCGAACGAACTTCTGGAACTGGGTGCAGACCACATTCTGCTGACAGGCACCCATGCACAAACACCGGGTGTGGAAAACAAACTGTACTCGCTGCACCAGGAAGCAACCGTTTTTAACTGGCCCAGACTGGAACCCAGCTTTCACGGGTCCGGTTGTACCCTCGCAGCAGCCATCGCGGCAAACCTTGCCCACCACCTCACCGTGAGAGAAGCCATACAGCAGGCACAGCGGTTCACCTGGGAAGCATTGAGCCATGGCTATCGCAGTGGCTTCGGCCAGCACATCCCGGACCGCAGTTTCTGGAAGAATCAAAAACCTCAACGCGCATGAAATTTTCCGGAATCTATGCCATCACAGACGATGCTCTGTTACCGGCGGAGCAGCTATTGCAGAGAGTCGAGCTGGCGCTGCAGGCGGGCATCGCCCTGTTGCAGTACCGCAGCAAGACCGCTACCCGGGAAGACAAGCAGCGCATCGCCTCGGAACTCGCCCGGCTGTGCGCTTCCTACCGGGTACCCTTGCTGATAAACGATGATCCCCAATTGGCCCTGGAATCCGGCGCCCAGGGCGTTCACCTGGGCCAGCGTGATGGCGATATTGGGGCCGCGAGAAATCTGCTCGGCGATGATGCGATCATCGGTGTCACCTGCCATGCCAGCCTTGAGAAGGCGAGTGCCGCTGAAGCGGCGGGCGCCGACTATGTAGCCTTTGGCCGCTTCTTCCCTTCCTCGACAAAACCCGAGGCGTCACCGGCAGAACTCACGCTACTGAGCGAGGCGAAACAAAAACTAACACTTCCAATAGTTGCTATCGGCGGCATCAACCCTGAAAATGGCGCAGCTACGATAGCTGCAGGCGCAGATATGCTGGCTGTCATCCAGTCCCTGTGGGGAGAATCCGATGTCAGCAGCAACGCCACCAGGCTGGTAAGCCTGTTTCGAAACAATTCATAACCGCACGCAAAGAATCAATGAATCACGAAAACTCAGGAAAGCTGTACGAGCTGGCGCTTCAATTTATACCCGGTGGCGTGAATTCCCCGGTACGGGCATTCAAGGGCGTCGGCGGCAATCCGCTGTTCTTCAAAGGTAGTGAAGGCGCGTATCTTATCGATAGCGACGACAATCGCTATGTTGATTACGTTGGCGCCTTCGGGCCACTTATCCTTGGGCATCGACACCCCTCAGTGATCGAGGCACTGCAGAAACAACTGGAGCAGGGGCTCGGCTACGGCGCTTCGACCGAAGCCGAAATCGAAATTGCCCGCAAGATTTGCGAGTTGATGCCTTCACTGGAGCAGGTTCGCCTGGTGACCTCGGGCACAGAAGCAACCATGAGTGCCATTCGACTGGCTCGCGGCTTCACGCGACGGGACCTGGTGGTCAAATTCGAAGGTTGTTATCACGGTCACGTGGATGGCCTGCTGGTGAAAGCAGGATCAGGCGCCCTGACCCTGGGCGAACCCGACTCACTTGGTGTGCCGAAGGCCTATACCGATCTCACCCATGTACTGGATTACAACGACAGCGACGGTGTTCGCAAGTTCTTCGAGCAACGCGGCAAGGATGTCGCCTGCGTCATCGTAGAACCGGTCGCTGGCAACATGAATTGCGTACCCCCTGTACCTGGATTCCTGGAAACCCTGCGCGAGGTCTGCACCGACTACGGCGCCGTACTGATTTTCGATGAAGTCATGACCGGCTTCCGGGTAGCGCTGGGCGGCGCTCAGGAAAAATTCGGCGTAACCCCCGACCTCACCACGCTGGGCAAGGTGATCGGCGGCGCACTCCCCGTCGGCGCCTTCGGTGGGCGCAGGGAAATCATGGACTGCATCGCGCCCAATGGCGCCGTCTACCAGGCCGGCACGCTCTCCGGTAGTCCACTGGCAGTGGCCGCAGGACTGGCCATGCTGGATGAGATAACCAGGCCCGGCTTCTATGATGCATTGGGGAATAAGACGTCTATACTGATGTCTGGACTGAAGGAGCGCGCACAGGCCGCCGGTATTCCTTTCACGACCAACCAGGTCGGCGGCATGTTCGGCTGTTTCTTCAGCGATGAAGAAAATATCTTACAGTTTTCCCAGGTCACTGCCTGCAACATTGGGCATTTCCAGGACTATTTTCACCATATGCTGGATAACGGGGTATACCTGGCTCCTTCAGCTTATGAAGCTGGGTTCGTGTCCAGCGCTCACGGTGACACGGAAATTAATCACACGCTGGATGCGGCTGAAAAAGCCTTCGCAGCGATCGCTAAACCTTAATTGGCAACAAGCCAGGCTAACAAAGAGACATACTTAACATGGCCAGATATGACGTTTACGGGGTAGGTAATGCCCTGGTCGACCAGGAATTTGAAGTCGAGGACAGCTTCTTCGCAGAGAACAATATCGAGAAGGGGCTCATGACCCTGGTGGAGTTCGACCAGCAGGAAGCCTTGCTGGCGGCGCTGCGCAATCGGTACGGCCTGAAGAAGCAGGCGGGCGGCGGCTCCGCGGGAAATACACTCTACGCCCTGAGCCAGTTCGGCGGCGAAGCCTACTTTGCCTGCAAGATCGCCAGTGACGATACAGGCGATTTCTATCTCGACGAGCTGGGCCACCACAACATCGACACCAACATCGGTTACCGGGAAGATGGCACCTCAGGACGGTGCGTGGTTATGATCAGCCCTGATGCCGAGCGCACCATGCACACCTATCTCGGCGTTTCCGTGAACTTCTCCCTGGAAGAATTGGACTTCGACGCGGCCGCCCGCTCCGAATACATTTATATCGAAGGTTACATGGTTACCTCACCACCGGCTAAAGCCGCCATCATAAAACTGAAGAGCTTCGCCGAGGAAAACCAGGTTAAGACAGCGATGACCTTCTCCGACCCGGCCATGCTCGAATACTTCAAGGACCATATCAACGACGCACTGGGAGCTGGCGTGGATATGCTGTTCTGCAACCTGCAGGAAGCGCAGCTGTGGTCAGGCAAGGAGTCCATCGATGAGGTGTGCGAAGCACTCAAGACCAAGGCCCGCCGTTTCGCCCTTACCCTGGGACCCGACGGCGCACTCCTGTTCGATGGCGCGAAATTCATTGAGATTGCGGGTAACGAGGTCGAGGCCGTGGATACCAACGGTGCCGGGGACATGTTTGCCGGCGCCTTCATGTATGCCATTACCCAGGGCATGGATTTCACGACCGCTGGCAAGCTGGCAAGCCTCGCTGCCTCCAAGGTGGTATCCAAATTCGGACCGCGCCTGAAATCCTCTGAACACGCTGACATTCTTGTTGAAGCAGGCCTGCTCAGCAGCAATTAGCAGAAAAGGGGTCAGAGTAAAAATACAGCAGTCCTGGGAAGGACTACTGTATTTTTACTCTGACCCCTTTTTTTCGGATCTCAGGCGCGCAGGTCGTCGACGAATTTCTTGACGCCGTCGAACCAGGAAGTCTTGCGGGGTGATTGACTACCCTCTACTTCCTGGATGTCCTGGAACTCTTTCAGGATTTCCTTCTGGCGCGCAGTCAGGTTGACCGGCGTCTCCACGATCACGCGACACAGCAAATCCCCGGCGCCACCGCCACGAATAGGTGTCACACCCTTGCCCCGCAGGCGGAAAAGTTTTCCAGTCTGGGTCTCTGGTGGAATCTTCAGCTTCACCTTGCCATCGAGCGTAGGTACTTCCAGCTCGCCACCGAGAGCGGCGTCGACGAAGCTGATCGGTATTTCACAATGCAGATTGCGCCCGTCCCGTTCGAATATCTTGTGGGGCTGGATGTGCATCTCTACATAGAGATCGCCGGAAGGACCACCGTGGACACCGGCCTGACCTTCACCGGTGAGACGAATGCGATCGCCATTATCGACACCGGCTGGTACCTTCACCGACAGGGTCTTGGTTTCATCCACCGCACCGCGGCCATGACAAACATGGCAGGGGTCCTTGATCTGCTTGCCGGTTCCCTGACAGCGTGGACAGGTCTGCTGCACAGAGAAGAATCCCTGTTGCATACGCACCTGGCCATGACCTCCACAGGTAGTGCAATCGATGGGGCGAGTGCCCGGCTTGGCACCGGTGCCTTCACAGTTTGTGCAGCTTACGCTGGAGGGAATTCGAATCTGCACCGTGGTGCCTTTCACCGCGTCTTCCAGTGAAAGGTCCAGGTTGTACTTGAGGTCGGCGCCCTTACGCACATGACTGCGAGCGCCGCCACGACCTCCACCAAAGATGTCGCCGAAGATATCGCCAAAGATATCGCTGAAATCGGCAGAACCGGCGCTGGTCTGGCCTTCCACACCGGCGTGACCATATTGGTCATAGCGAGCGCGTTTGCCCTTGTCAGACAACACCTCGAAAGCCTCGTTGGCTTCCTTGAATTTGTCTTCGGCTTCCTTGTTGTCGGGATTCCGGTCCGGGTGGTGCTTCATGGCGACGCGACGATAAGCCTTCTTGATGTCGGCTTCCGAGGCATCCCTTTCAACACCCAGTATTTCGTAATAATCCCGCTTGGACATAGTTTCCATCTTCTTTAATCCCGCACTACCGGGGTCACACACAGATCGGGGTCAGAGTAAAAATACAGCACACACAGATCGGGGTCAGAGTAAAAATACAGTAGTGCTGCACAGCACTACTGTATTTTTACTCTGACCCCTTTTCTAATCTGCCTTACTTATCCTCTTCCTTCACTTCCTCGAACTCGGCATCCACCGCGTCGTCGGCTCCACCAGCGGCATCTGAGGCCTCAGCACCCGCCTCGGCACCCGCTGCCTGCTGCTCGGCATAGAGCTTCTGGGCGAGGCTTGTGGAAGCGTCGGTCAAGTCCTTGGTCTTGGCCTCGATCTCGGCTATATCGTCACCCTTGAGGGCTTCTTCCAGCGCAGAGATTGCATTGTTGATCGCGTCCTTCTCTTCGTCGCTGGCCTTGTCACCGGCTTCGGTCAATGTCTTCTTGGTGGCATGAACAAGTCCATCCGCCGTGTTGCGTGCCGTGATGAGCTCTTCAAACTTCTTGTCATCAGCGGAGTGCGCTTCGGCATCCTTGATCATCTGATCGATCTCTTCATCAGATAAACCACTGGAGGCCTTGATCACGATGGACTGTTCCTTGCCTGTCGCCTTGTCCTTGGCTGACACGTTCAGGATGCCGTTGGCATCCAAATCGAAAGACACTTCAATCTGCGGCATACCACGAGGAGCCGGCGGAATGTCTGACAGGTCGAATCGACCGAGAGACTTGTTTTCCGACGCCTGCTTGCGTTCACCCTGGACAACGTGAATGGTTACCGCTGTCTGGTTGTCGTCCGCTGTAGAGAACACCTGGCTCTTCTTGGTAGGAATCGTGGTGTTCTTTTCAATCAATGGGCTGGCTACACCACCCAGGGTTTCGATGCCCAGGGTCAGTGGTGTCACGTCCAGCAGCAGAACATCGTTCACGTCACCAGACAGTACCGCTGCCTGAATCGCTGCACCCATGGCAACGGCTTCATCAGGGTTCACATCTTTGCGCGCTTCCTTTCCGAAGTACTCTGCAACTTTCTTCTGCACCAGTGGCATACGTGTCTGGCCACCCACCAGGATGACATCGTTGATGCTCTTGGTGTCCAGGCCAGCATCCTGCAGGGCAGTCTTGACCGGGCCCAGGGTACGCTCAACCAGATCTTCCACCAGGGATTCAAACTTGGCTCGGGTCAACTTCTGCACAAGGTGCTTGGGACCGCTGGCATCTGCCGTGATATAGGGCAGGTTCACTTCTGTCTGCTGAGAAGAAGACAGTTCGATCTTCGCCTTCTCCGCTGCTTCCTTCAGGCGCTGCAGGGCCAGGGGATCGTTGTGCAGATCCATGCCGCTTGCTTTCTTGAATTCATCCGCGAGGTAGTCGATCAGGCGCAGGTCGAAGTCTTCACCACCGAGGAAGGTATCACCGTTGGTCGAAAGTACTTCGAAAGTGTGTTCACCATCAGTCTCGGCAATCTCAATGATGGAGATATCGAAGGTACCACCACCGAGGTCATACACAGCAATCGTGGCATCGCCGGCCTTCTTGTCCATGCCATAGGCCAGGGCTGCCGCGGTAGGCTCGTTGATGATGCGCTTCACTTCGAGGCCAGCAATCCTGCCGGCATCTTTGGTTGCCTGGCGCTGGGAGTCATTGAAGTAAGCAGGCACGGTAACAACCGCTTCCTTTACTTCCTCGCCGAGATAATCCTCAGCGGTCTTCTTCATCTTCTTCAGCACCTGGGCAGAAATCTGCGGCGGTGACATCTTGTCGCCATTCACGGAAACCCAGGCATCGCCGTTGTCTGCCTCGACGATCTTGTAGGGCACCATCTTGATGTCTTTCTGTACAACATCGTCCTTGAACTGACGACCGATCAATCGCTTGATGGCAAACAGCGTGTTATCCGGATTGGTAACAGCCTGGCGCTTCGCCGGCTGGCCAACGAGGGTCTCACCTTCTTTGGTGTAGGCAATAATGGAAGGCGTGGTTCGATCTCCTTCCGCGTTTTCGATCACTTTGGGCTCGCCGCCGTCCAGCACTGCAACGCAGGAGTTGGTGGTTCCCAAATCGATACCAATAATCTTGGCCATTCTCTAAATCTCCGATAAGTACTTGCATGCTGGCCTGGATTTCAGACCGCCCGCTGATGCCTCAAATATTGGCCCGCTCCGTGATATTTCAAGGATTTGGGCCGAAATTCCGTAAATATTTCAGGGTTATCCTGTGATGTCGCCGATTACCCTGGCCTCGCCACTTCTGTGACCTTGTTTCTGCGGCTGGCACTCAAGCCTGCTCGTCGACATTTCCACCCGTGGCACCGCCGCCGGACGCCTTGGAAACCATCACCATGGCCGGGCGCAGCACCCGACCATGCAGGGTATAGCCCTTCTGCATCACGGCAATCACGGTATTGGGTTCAACATCGGGGTTTTCCTGGATAGACATGGCCTGGTGCAGAGACGGATCGAAGGGCTCACCCATGGGGTCCACCGTCTCGATATGGAATCTGCTGAAACAGTCCATGAAACTCTTGAGGGTGAGGTCCACACCTTCATAGATGGCCTTGACCGTCTCATCCTCATGCGCCGACGCCGCCGCCAGGGCCCTTTCCAGGTTATCGATAACACTCAAGAGCTCTGCGCTGAATTTCTCCTGCCCAAACTTGTGGGCTTTCTCCACATCCTGCTGGGTTCGGCGGCGCAGGTTCTGCATCTCCGCCTGCACGCGCAGGAGATCGTCACGGGCCTGGTCGGCACGCTGCTCGGCTTCCGCCAGTTTCATCAGCGCCTGTTCCAGATTCAGGTCAGTCGCGGCATTTTTATCCGCCTGTCCTGAGCCGCTGCCAGCCGCGCTGGACACCGCTTCGTCCTGATTGGAAGTTTCTGTATTCCCGGAATCCTGATCTTCCGGGTGAGGCTGCTCGCTCATCCCCGCTCCTTTCGACTGATATGTGACTATTTCTTTTATTTTCAGGGACTTGGTTCTGGCCCTGGGGTGTGCCGGAGACACCCTGAATACTCCTGCCGAAATATGGGGTCTAAGCCTGCGGATTCAAGTTCTGACAGGACTGGCGTTTTCGCGATAGTCGGTACACACTACGCGGCATCCATGCTCACCCATCTCACCATCAAGAACTTCGCCACCGTCGACAAGCTGGAGATCGAATTCCAGCGCGGCATGTCAGTTATCACCGGGGAAACCGGCGCCGGAAAATCCATCATCCTGGGCGCCCTTAGCCTGGCCCTCGGTGACCGCGCCGACAAGGCCGTGGTTCGTCCCCAGGCCAACAAGGCGGACATCTGCGCCGAGTTCGACACCAGCAAGATCGACCGCGCCCGCAGCTGGTTACTCGAGAACGACCTGGCCGAAGATACCCAGGCCACCGTCTGCATCCTGCGCCGTGTAATCAACAGCGACGGCCGCTCCCGGGCCTACATCAATGGCTCGCCGGTCACCATGGCGAACCTGCAGACCCTGGGAGACATGATGATCGATATCCACGGGCAGCATGAGCACCAGTCCCTGCTCAAGCGCAGCACCCATCAACGCCTGCTGGATGATTTCGCCTCGGATCCCAGGCTGCGCAGCAACCTTCACAGCACCTGGAAGCAGTGGCAGCAGAACCATCAACAGCTGAATGAATTGAGCCAGCAATCCCAGGAGGATTCAGCCCAATCCCAGCTCCTGTCTTACCAACTCGGCGAACTCGAGGAACTGGCCATCGCCGACAATGAAGTCGAAGAGCTGGAAGCCGAATTCAAGACCCTGAACCATGCCGATGACATCCTGTCCTGTGCCCAGGGTGCACGCGATGCCCTCAGCGAGAGTGATGACGAGAACGTGCTCTCAATCCTCAGTCATATTCTGGGTGAACTGCGGGAGTTGTCCGAGAACTCGCCCAGGATCCAGACCATCGTGCAGTTGCTGCAGGATGCTGAGATTCAACTGAGCGAAGCCAGCGCGGAGCTGCGCAACTTCACCGATGGTTTCGAAGCCGATCCGCAGAGGCTGGAACAGGTCAACGCGCGCCTGAGCCTGCTGCACGGTGTCGCGCGCAAGCACAAGATCGCCGCCAGGGACCTGCCACAGCTGGTGGCCGACCTGCAGTCCCAGCTAAAGCGCTTCGCCAACAGCGACGAGGAACTGGAGAAGCTGCAGGCCAACGATGCGTTACTCAGACAGCAATATGAGCAATTGGCCAAGGAACTGAGTAAGCAGCGCAAGAGCGGCAGCAGCAAACTGGCCAAGGCGGTAAATGCCCAATTGAAAGTGCTGGGCATGCTCCACGCCTCACTGGAGGTCGCGCTGCATCAAAGCAGCAGTGGCGAGCCCTCTCAGCATGGCCTCGAGTCAGTGGAATTCCTGGTCAGTACCAACCCGGGCCAGTCAGCAAAGCCACTGGCGAAGATCGCCTCCGGCGGTGAACTCTCCCGCATCAGCCTGGCCATCCAGGTCATCACCGCCCAGACCTCGCAGACGCCCTGCCTGGTATTCGACGAGGTGGATGTGGGTATCGGCGGTGGTGTCGCCATTGCCGTTGGCGAGTTGCTTCGCAAGTTGGGTGAACGCACCCAGATCCTGTGCGTGACCCACCAGGCACAGGTAGCCAGCCAGGGCCATCACCATTTCTTCGTCAGCAAGAGCAGCAACAAGAAGGCAACCCTCACCGCGATCAAACCGCTGCAAGGCGAGGAAATCGTGAAAGAGGTGGCGCGGATGCTGGGCGGCGAGGAGTTCAGCGAGGAATCATTGGCCCACGCGCAGCAGATGGTGGCAAACCTGGCCTAGAGTCCCAGGCCTGCGACTATTTCTCTGCCTGGCAGTCCCTGCAGATGCCGTACAGGTACATGCTGTGGTCGGTGATCTTGAATCCGTATTTCTTCGCAATCTTTTCCTGCTGCTCTTCGATGATTTCGTCGAAGAACTCCTCCACTTTCCCGCAGCTATCGCAGACGATGTGATCGTGATGGTCATCCGACATGAGTTCGAAGACGGAATGACCACCCTCGAAATGATGACGGGAAACTAGGCCGGCTGACTCGAACTGGGTCAGCACCCGGTAGACCGTGGCCAGACCCACGTCCTCTTCTGCTTCCAGCAGGGCCTTGTAAACATCTTCCGCACTGAGATGCTTGGTATCGGAATTCTCCAGAATCTGCAGAATTTTAACTCGCGGTAGGGTGACTTTTAGGCCTGCATCACGCAGTTCCTGGTTTTCGCTGGGCATAGTGAATTCTCAGTTTCGCAGGTTTTGTGGACATGGCCTTCATGGCCGGTGGTGTCACCGAAGCGCGCACAGGCCTCTTCGACACCATTCTTGTTTCTTATGATGTTAATCAAATTGGATTGAGACTGACCGGGCGCTGTGGGGCGGTTGGCAGCTTGCTATCTCACCAACTTACCATCTCTCCTTCTTACCTTCTTACCAACTCACCACAATGCGCGCGCACAGAACTATCAGCGAGCGGGACGGTCAAAGTCTTGCGGATCGCCGCTGGCAGCCATGTGCGCAGCAGCAACAATTCGGTTATTATGCCCGCTCACCGCGGTGGTGAAAAGTTTGTGTGAACTGTCCCGGAAGAGACCCGATAAGTCCATGAAGTGTTTGATGAAATCCCTCGTTGTGGCAAGCAGCCTGCTGCTGGCGGCCTGCAGTGGCGTGGGCGCACTGGATTTTCCCGGGGTGTACAAGATCGGTATTCCCCAGGGCAACATCATCACCCAGGACATGGTAGACCAGCTACGCCCGGGCATGACCAAGCGTCAGGTCATCTTCGTCATGGGCACGCCACTGGTGCGCGACCCCTATCACCAGGATCGTTGGGACTATATCTATAGTTATCAGCCCGGTGGCGGCGTCCGCGGCCAGGAGCGCATCTCGGTCACCTTCGTGGACGACCGCCTGGTCAGCATGACTGGTGATTTCGTGCCGAGCCAGGCGCAGGCTTCGACCGCGGAAGCCCCCAGCGACTAGCCAACTCACGGCACGGGGCCGGGTCACTGTACCCGCTCGCTCGCTTCCACTGCAGGACCTCTTCGCATCGAGAATCAGTCGCGATCCGCGGCCAATCAACAGGAGGCGTTGCCATGCCAAACACCCGAACCCGGTCCTGCGCCATCTTGTTGGCCGCATTGGCAATGACCAGCGAAATCGTTCAGGCACAGGGCCTGGCTAGTCACGTGCACGGCAACGCCGAACTCAATGCGGTGTCGATCGGACAACAGATGCAGATGGAATTTATCAGCCCCGCCATCAACCTGCTCGGCTTCGAGCGTGCCCCGATCACTGCAGAGGAAGCCGCGCTGCTCAATGACGTCAGCACACAGCTAGAGGACGGTGACTGGTTGACCGGGGACGCGCTGTCGGATTGCCGACAGACAACCCAGGCGTTTGCAGTACCGATGTATGACGAACAGCCGCATGACCACGACGAAGAGCATGATCACACCAGTCCCGACACAGGCCCGGAGGCGCACCACAATTTTCGCGTGCAATATCTCTACGACTGCCCGGCTGCGCCTCCCCGGCGCTTGCGAATAACTGCCTTCGAACATTACCGCGGTATTGAATCCATCACCGTGCAATGGATTGCCGGGCAACAACAGGGCTTTGCGCAACTGTCTGCAAGCAAGCCTGAGCTGACACTCGAGTAAGGCCTGGCAGAGGCAGAATCAGTAACTCTCTAACTCTCTGTGCAGGAACCCGTGGATCCGGAACTAGTAGTCGTAGAGCTCCACGTGTTCCGCCTGCAGGCTGTAGGCAGAATTCGCCAGCTCATGGCGAACCACCTGGCTGCTCAGCGACCCCAGCACGTAGTACGCATCGTACATATTGTATTGGTCCAGGCCGGGCGCATAGCTCACATGGATGATCTGGTTGGGTGGCGGGGGTGGCACGTGGATGCAGGCACCGAAAAAGGGCACCAGGAAGAATTCGGTAACCTTACGCTCATCATTGTAGGCCGTGGGCACGATAAACCCGGGCAGGAGGACGCGCTTGCCCAGCAGCTCAGGATTCACATCGAAAGACTGCAGCGCCTTCTGAAAGGCATCATTTTCCGGGTTGCTCTCACCTAACTGCTCCTCCCAACCGTAGCCCTCATGTGAAACCGGTGGGGCATTGAGGATGGCATCGAGGTCCGCCCGGCTCATCAGGTCTTCCCATTTCAACGACTGAATTTCTTCCGGATTCTCAGCCTGGTATTTGATCTGATAGTCCTGGCTGAACGCCGCACCGCCGGGCAGTGCTATGGTGAGCACAACGAGGAACAGCGTCTGGGTTAGTCTGGCGAACATAGGATGACTCATTCTGAAAATTGCGGCCTGATAGGAGCGCTCGAGTATACCCCAGAGAATGTAGGGGGAATATCGCGGCAGCTGAACGCCAGACTCCCACTGTAGCCCGCCGGTGGCCTACACTTCAATCTATCCTGTTGTTTTTATTGTATATTTATCGGGATCGCCTACTGCTGCGGTGTGCCGGTCATTGCGAAACAGCGAGACACTACGACCTGTGGCCAACGGACGCCCGGGGCGGGAAACGACTTTAGTTGGCTGAAGCAAAATGCTAGATTGCAAACCCACGACCTACTCACAATCAGACCTAAAACAGTCGCTAAGGAAACGCCCATGAGATCGCTTCTGACCCGGATGGCACTGAGCACCATCGCCACTTTCGTAACCCTTTCTGCATCTGGCCAGAATCCCGACATCGTCGGCCCCAGCCCCTACGACTACATCACCGATAGCTGGATGCAGACCTTCGCCGAAGAAGGCATGACATTCGGCGGTACGTCCGGGGTCTATGTGCAGAACAAGGGCCGTATCTTCTTCCTGCAGCGCGGTGAAACCCGCCTGCCCAACCCGATTCCGCAAAGCTATGCGGGCTTCCCCGCCTCACTGGGCTGGAATGTCCTGCAGGGCCGCGGCCGTGTCTGGCAGAACGTGATCTATGTGGTAAACAGCGAAGGCGAGGTGCTGGAGATCTGGAACCAGTGGGATCACCTGTTCAAGGGAACCAATGGCCCCGGCCCCCATCGCCTGCGCATGAGCCCCTACGATCCACAGAACCGACTGTGGCTGGTGGATGAAACCAACCACATCATCTATGTGTTCTCTAACGATGGCGGGCGCCTGGAGATGACCCTGGGCGAGAAAGGCGTGCCGGGTAAAGACGAGACCCATTACCGGCTGCCCCAGGATGTGGCCTTCCTCCCCAACGGCATGTTCCTGGTGGGTGACGGACTCGGCGGAAACAATCGTATCGTTGTGCGAAATGCCGACGGCACTTACCGCTCCGAATTCGGTGAAGGGGGTGATGCGGCCCATCAATTCGCCTCGGTGCATTCGCTGGCCATGGGACCGGATCAAAAACTCTATGCGCTGGATCGCGACAAGCGAGACGTGAAAGTGTTCCGTCAGACTGCAGCACTGGATTCACCCAGCTATCCGAACTACGAATACGAAACCACCTGGACCGGGCTCGACCTGCCACTGGATATCACACTCGGCGATGATGCCGCCTGGGTAACAGACATCCGTCCACCCAAGATCGTGAAATACAATCTCGATGGCACCCAGGATTATGTCTGGAGACTGCCCATAGAGGGTCCCCATATGTGGATCGAGATGCATTCCCTGTCTGCCGATGAGGAAGGCAATCTGTATGGCACGGACAATCAGGCCGGACGGCCCCAGAAGATGGTTCCGCGTGCCGATGCCGATCCCGACCATATTGTGCCTCGACCCTGGTTCGAGCGTTAGGCGCGGTACCTGACTGGTTGCCAATGATCAGGCGCAACTAATCACTGCGCCTGGACCGAAGCAAGATGGGGTTTATTCGTTGGGGGTGAGGACCGGCAATTGCGGTCGTCTGTCGTCCCTGGACACAATTTTTTTGCAATAGAGCTTATGGAGCCCAGTTCATCATGTTGAAACCAAGCAGATTCTCGCTTCTTGCGCTTGTATCCTTGTTGGTACTAGGCTGCAGCGAGTCCACCGACTCTCCCACGCCACCCTCCGAAGAAGAAATCGCTGACATCGCACGAGGCATCCATGAGCGTGTAATCACACTGGATACCCACGCTGACATCAACACCAGCAACTTCACCCACGAGACCAACTACACCCAGAACCTGGATACCCAGGTGAACCTGCCCAAGATGGACGCGGGCGGTCTGGACGTGGCCTTCTTCATTGTCTATACCGGCCAGGGCGAGTTGGGGCCCGACGGCTATCGCGCGGCCTACGAGAATGCCATCGACAAGTTCAATGCGATTCACCGCCTGGCCGAAGAGATTGCGCCAAACCAGATCGAGCTGGCCTACAACTCGGATGACGTGAGACGCATCATCGCCTCCGGCAAGAAGGTCGCCATGATCGGCATCGAGAACGCCTATCCGGTAGGACCCGATCTGTCCAATATCGAGAAATTCTATGACATGGGCGGACGCTATATGTCCCTCGCACACAATGGCCACAACCAGTTCTCGGATTCCAATACCGGCGAAGCCGATGGCGTTTACTGGCATGGCGGGCTCAGCGAGATGGGCCGGTTCGCGATCAAGGAGATGAATCGCCTGGGCATCATGATCGACATCTCTCATCCGTCCAAAGACTCCATCATGCAAACCCTGGCGCTGAGCCGCGCACCGGTTATCGCCTCCCATTCCTCGGCGCGCGCCTTGACGGACCATTCCCGCAACCTTGACGATGAAATGCTGCTGGCCCTGAAAGACAATGGTGGCGTCATTCAGACTGTGGCATTCGGCACCTACGTCAGTGAATTACGTCGAGCCCACTGGGCTTCCGGTGGTGATTTCGCCGATGCACCACCCGCAACGGTTTCTGACTTCGTGGATCACATCGACTATATGGTGAACCTCATAGGCATCGAACACGTGGGCATCAGCTCGGACTTCGATGGCGGGGGCGGTCTCACCGGGTGGAACGACGCTTCAGAAACCCTCAACGTGACCAGCGAGCTCGTGCGCCGCGGTTACACCGAGGAGGAGATCGCAATGATGTGGTCTGGCAATTTGTTGCGCGTACTGGATGAGGTACAGCGCATCGCCGAAGAAATACAGAGCGAAGCATAGGCCACCCGGGGACACGAACGGAGATCACGCTGTTCGCCTGCGATGCCAGCGAAGGAACTTTCCTTCCCAATCCAGGCGAACAGGGATTTGCCCGATTATTCACTCACTATTTCCGTTACAATTCCCCTCAACTATTTTTCTCAACTTTTTCCAATTATGAAAAACCTCGCACTAGGCCTGACCCTGTTCCTGCAAGCCTTCGTGGCGGTCTCCGCCCAGGAGCTGGAACCACTGGTCCCTGTGGACGAACCCATCTCACGGCAACTGCAAGCCGTGCTGGCGGATTCTACCGTGCAGGCCGCCCTGCAACGGATCCAGGAACGAGAGCCGCTCACCGTTGAGGAGCAGCTGGAGATCACGGAGATTCCAGCTCCGCCTTTCCAGGAAGAACGACGTGCTGCAGACTACCTGCAACGATTTCAGGATCTGGGACTCTCCAACGCCTATATAGATGACGAAGGTAATGTGGTTGCCACTCGCAGAGGGTCCGGTGAGGGCCCCACCCTGCTGATTGCCGCTCACCTGGATACGGTGTTCCCTGAATCCGTAGACACCACGGTTGAGCTGCGTGAAGGCCGCTACTATGCCCCCGGCATCGGCGACGATACGCGCGGGCTGGCTGTATTGCTCTCCGTGATCGATGTACTCAATCAGTACGAGATCGAAACCGTCGGTGACATCATCTTCAGTGGCAATGTGGGTGAAGAAGGCCGCGGCGACCTGCGTGGAGTGAAGGCCCTGTTCCGCGACCTGGAGGGTGTAGATGGCTTTATCTCTGTCGATGGCGTTCGCCTGAGTCGTATCACCGCCGGTGGCACCGGTAGCCGCCGCTTCGAATTCATCTTTTCAGGTCCCGGTGGTCATTCCTTCGGCGCCTTCGGCCTGCCCTCTGCAATTCATGCCATGGGCAGGGCCATCGCCTACATAGCCGAATTACAGACACCACAATTTCCCAAGACAACATTCACAGTGGGCACCGTGAGCGGTGGCACGTCGGTGAATTCCATCGCGGCGGACGCCACCTTTGCCATCGATATGCGCTCCAACAACAGCGAATCGCTCGCCATATTCGAACAACAGGCCAAGCAGGCGGCACTGACAGCCGTGACAGAGGAAAACTCCCGCTGGGGAAGTGACGCCATCAGTGTTGAGTTCAAGCTGATTGGCGACAGGCCGGTAGGCAGCACCTCGGCCGACAGCCCAATCGTGCAGGTCGCGGCCGGGGCATACGCACAACTCGGAGTCAGCATCGATGGCATCACCATCTCCAGCACCGACTCCAACGTCCCCATGGCCCTCGGTATTCCGGCAATCACGATTTCCGGTGGCGGCGAAGGCGGCGGCGCCCACTCACCGGCCGAATGGTTCGAACCGGTGGATTCGCACCTGGGTCCTCAGGCGGTGCTGCTCAACATACTCACCCTGGTGGGCGTGCAGGGTGTGAGCGAGCCGGTCCTGACTAACGATTACTGAATATTAACAAGCGGGGCACAGAGCGCCCTGCCAACACCTACAGACAGCACAACAACAAGAGGAGCGGTCATGGCCCTGATAGACTTCAGCATCATAAAAGAATTTCTCAGCGGTGGAGATGCAGGCAAAGACAAGGAAGAACTGTTCAAGGAGATGCTCCTGTTGGTCCTGGCCAGGGCTACCCGAGCCGACGCCAACGTTGAATCCATCGAAGTCGAACACGTGCAGAAGGCGATGAAAGAGATGACGGGGGATGATTTCTCCAAGGCCGATATATTGACCGCTGCCTCGTCGGAGATCTTCGAATCCCAGTCCCTGGAGCGTACCCTGGCAAACGCGTCGCGCAAGCTCGACGAGGGGCATCGGATCTCCATACTGGATTGTCTCGAAAGCCTGATCCGCGCCGATGGCCTGATTCGGGACCCGGAACTGGATTTCTTCAATCAGGTTGCCACTTCCCTGCAGGCAACGCCGTCCGAGATAGCTGGCCTGCGAGTCAGCACTTCCTGATTTACCCGTTCAGGACAAGCGCAGCGCTTCCCGCACTTGTCCTGAACCTGACTCCCGCCTGCAGATTCTCTCCGCTCCCCACTACCCGGATAGCAAGCACCTGCATCCTGACCGCAGGATAGCGCGCCCGTAACTGACTTCCACGCCCCACCAGACAGACAGCGTCGAAAACCGAAGCTCCGTACACCGGGGCAGAAGTGAACTGGCTATGGTGTAGAATCGCCACTCGGCCCGCGTTTTTCCATTCATCCGGGTTATCACAGGAGTTCAGATACCAATGAAGCCGATCAACTGTTTGCAAGGCACGCCCAGACCCCTGCTGTGGGCCCTGACCACCCTCATGCTGAGCCTGCCTGGCCCTGCCTGGGCAATTGAAACCCTGTACAGTGTCGACCTCAGCGAACGCCACGTGCAGCAGGTCACTATCGAGGCCCGCTTCACCGAGGTGACAGGGGAGACTCTGAACTTTCACCTGCCGGTGTGGCGTTCGGGGCTCTATCTCGTACTCGATTTCGTCGGCACCCTGTCCGGGCTGGAAGTAAGCGATGGCAATGGCCGTGCGCTGCCTTTCGAACAGACCGCCAAGTCATCCTGGCAGGTGCAACGTCCCAACTCAGGGTCCGGCGACGTGGTGGTGCGTTACCGCCTCTTCGCGGACAGCCTGTCCGATCGTTCCCGTCACGTCGATGCCGAACACGCGTTTCTCAATCCCGCCGCGGTGTTCGTCTATGCGGATGATTACCGTGATGAACCCATCACCGTTACGATCGATCTGCCCGCGGACTGGCGCGCAGCCAGCGGCATGGAGCAGCCCGCGCCCGGCCGATTCGTCGCGCCCCACTACGACCGCCTGGTCGATTCACCCATCGAGGCTGGCGGCTTCGATCTGGTGACCTTCGAAGCGGGCGGCATGACCATCGACTTCCTGATCGAAGGCACCTGGGATGGGGATGAAGAACGACTCGCCCATGACATTGGTGCCATCGTCGAATCCACGGTCAGCATTTTCGAATCGGCCGGGCGACCACTGCCCACCGATCGCTACCTGTTTATGTTGAACAGCGGCCCGGGACTGGGCGGCGGAACCGAGTACTACAACAGCACCGTGGTGCACACCGACCCGCGCGCCTTCTGGGATGAAGAGCGCTGGCAGGGTTTCCTCGGGCTGATGGCTCATGAGTTCTTCCACACCTGGAACGTCAAACGCTTCCGCCCGGCCGATATCGATCGTTACGATTACCAGAACGTGAACTACACCGAACTGCTGTGGGTCGCCGAGGGCCTTACCAGTTACTATGACCAGTTGATCCCGGTGCGCGCGGGCCTGGTGTCTGTGGATGACTACCGGCAGCAGCTGGCAGACAGCATCGGCAGCGTCATTGACAATCCAGGCTACGGCCAGGACACCCTCGCCCGCGCCAGTTTCGAGGCCTGGACCAAAGGCTATCACCGCGGCGCCGACCGGGCGCCGGACAAACCCAACCGCACCATCTCCTTCTATAGCCAGGGTGGCGTGTTAGGCCTGGTCCTCGATCTGGAAATTCGCCGCGCCAGCAACGGCCAACGCAGCCTGGATACGGTAATGAGCGCGCTCTATGATGACTTCCCCCTGGGTGAAGGTGGTTTCACCTATGCTGATTTTCGCGATCGCCTGGCGGCGGCGGGCGGTAACAGCCTGGCCGAGAAGCTGGATGCCTGGGTATATGGGACCGAGCCCATGCCGGTTGCCGAGGCACTGGCATCGGTAGGCTGGTTACTGGCTCGCGAAGACGTGAGTGATGCCCCGGTGCAGGTTTCCCTGGGAGCCGCGGTGAGTGGTAATCCACCCACGGTACGCTATGCACGGCTTGACAGTGCGGCATGGCAGGCCGGCGTTAACGCCGGTGACGAACTCCTGGCTATCGACGGCAGGCGGATCTCCGGCGGCCTCAATACACTGCTGCGACGCTACAAACCGGGTGACACAATAGAGCTGACCCTGTTCCGCGATGGCATGCTGGAGACTCTTCATGTGACTCTTGACCCCATACTAGCCGACTATGAGATTAATGTCGACGAAGCGACCGGCTCACAGGCTGCATTGCTTCGCAGCGAGTGGCTGGATGGTGCGGGTGAAGAAGAACAAGAATAAGAAGAAGAGAAACGAGGAAAGAAGAAAGAGAAATCCTGAAGCCGACTGTCTAACAGACACAGCTACGATGATTGCAAGGCATGCCCGAGGGAGCGGGAATAGGCAATACCCGCAGGAATAAGCGTAAGAAGCACGGAGGCTGCTATCGCTCCCCCCATGTACAGCCAGATTCCCGGCGTGGAAGGCCAGACCTCGATCACCAGGGCGAAGTTTTCACTCAGCCAGGACTGGGTGACAGCGAAGCCGGCGGTGACCACCAGGTAACCCATGGCCGCCGCCATGACAGTCAGGCTTAGAGCTTCCAGCTCGATGATCCACAGTATGAACAGGGGCCGCGCACCAATCGCCCGATAGAGTGCCAATTCGCGCCGTCTCTCGCGCAGGGAAGACAACAACATGGTACTCAGCCCCAGCAGTGAAGCCGTTAACACCAGAATGGAGATGACGCTTAGCAGACTCTCCAGAGTACCGATGATCTGCCACAGCTCACCCAGGGCAACCGCGGGCAGGATCGCGGTGAGCGGTTCCCGGGGATAGTTGTTGATCGCACGCTGCAGGCCAAAAACCGCCATGGGTGTTTCCAGGCCCAGCAGCAGGGCCGTGATCTGGGTGGGCTGCAATTCAGCCAGGCGCGGGTCGTCGCGCCCCGGACTCAGGGCGGCAACCTGCACCCCATTTTGCCAACCGAGGTGGATGGCCTCGACTCCCTGCAGGCTCACATGGATGGTCCTGTCCACCGGTGTACCGGTGGGCGCCAGTATGCCCGACACGGTGAATGGCAGGTTCTCATGGTTGACGAAGCTGGTGTTACCGATGCCGTGTGAGAGGACGATCTCCTGCCCCACTGCATAGTCCAGTGCATTCGCTACCTCACTGCCCAGCACCGCATGCAATACCTGGGTAAACGGTTGCCCCTCGCTGAAACGCAAGGCCTCGGAATCACCGTAGCGGAAATGTTCGAAATACCGGGCGGTCGTGCCCAGTACCCGATAACCCCGATGGGAATCACCGAGGGAGAAGGGAATGCTCCAGCTCACCTCCGGACGGGCGGAGATATCCTCATAACTTTGCCAGCTGATGTTGTTGGTTGCATTGCCGATGCGGAATACGGAGTAGAGCAGCAGATTGATCTGGCTCGTCCGCGCGCCGACCAGCAGGTCAACTCCCGACACGGTGCGCACGAAACTGCTCTCGGCCTGTGCCCTGACATGCTCGACCCCGATAACGATCGCCATGCTGATGGTGAGGGAGGCCAGGGTTAACAGGACACTGCCGCGCCTGCTCCACAGACTGCTGAAGGCGAGCTCAAACAAGATCAGGCTCCCTGGCCTGCGCCGCATTGAGCGTGGCCAGCTCCACCTCGGTATCGAAGTACTTCGCCAGTGAGCGATCATGACTCGCGAAGATCATCGTGCAGTTGCTGATATTCCGGATCGACATCAGCAGGCTCATGAAGGCGTCCCGGGCATCGGCGTCCAGTGCGGAAGTAGGTTCGTCAGCCAGCAACAGCTCGGGCTCATTGATTAGCGCTCGTGCGATGGCCACGCGCTGTTGTTGACCCACACTGAGCCGATCCGCCCGCCGCTGCAGCAGCGCCGGATCGAGATTGAGCGACTCGAGCAAATGTGCCGACTGGTCCCCGATATAGCGTCGGCCCTTACCGGAAAAACGCGCCGCCAGTCGCAGGTTGCCTGCCACGGTGAGAAAGGGAATCAGGTTAAACTGCTGGAACACGATGCCGATGTGATCGGCCCGGAAACGATCCCGCTTACGCGGGCTGAGTGAGGCGAGTTCAGTCCCCAGAATTTGCAGGCTGCCTGACTGGGCCGTCAATGTCCCCGCCAGCAGACCGAGCAGGGTAGACTTGCCGCTGCCCGAGGCCCCGCGCAGGAACACCGTCTCGGCCTGATCTATCCGAAACCCGGCGATATCCAGCGCCGGCAGGTCTGATCCGGGCCAGGTGTAGCGCAAGTTCTCTATGCTGATGGTCGACATAATTCTGTTGTACAATGCCCAGGGTCGATTCAGGCCTGTAATTACCGTACCCGCGAAGGCGAAACCTTATGCTCCACAGATTGCTGACACTGATGTTGGTCTCACTGGCCTTGATGTCCCAGGGGGCCCATGCCCAGGATGACCAGGACCCGGTTCTGGCGGTGGAATGGACCGACCTGCTCAGTCAAGCAGACCTGGATGCCATTCTCAATCCCCCGGAGATGACCCATGATCTGTACGGGTGGCAGGAGCAACTGGACAACAATCCGGAAGCAGCCGCCTACAGCGAAGCCCTGCAGTCCTATGATGTTAACCCCGATCTCGTGAATAAACGAATAATGATTCCGGGTTTTATCGTGCCTACGGCCTACAACGAAGAGCGCAAGGTCACCGAATTTTTCCTGGTGCCCTTCTTCGGCGCCTGTATTCACCTGCCTCCCCCGCCGCCTAACCAGATAATCCATGTTAGCTACGAACGCGGTGTGAGTCTGGAGAATTTCTACGACGCCCATGTGGTGCATGGCTTGCTGACCAGCGAAGTGATCAATACCGACATTGCAAACTCCGCCTACAAGCTTGAAGCCGAGGGCGTGTCCATCTATTCCTTTTAGTGATTCCCTCCCTTCAAGCCTGCTAACTGATCTTCTGCCCTGGCGCTCAACCTCACCCCGTCCCGACAACGCGGAACCGGGTGAGGTTGAGCGCTGACCGCAGGGCCGGCCCCTAGTACTCGAAGCGCAGACCCAGGGTGACGCCACGCCCTGGTTCAGGCGCATAATTCTTGAGGAAGGACGCATGGTTGCGCACTTCTTCGTCCAGCAGATTGTCGCCGCGAACGAAGACCTTGAGTTCGCTGTCCGCGCCAAAGTCCCAGTGATAGTCCGCGTACAGCGACAGCAGTGTATAGCCCGCTGTGCCAAGCTCCAATTCACCAACATCGTCCTGATCATCCACCCGGGTCAGATGCAGGTGCATGGTCCAGTTCGGACCGAAATAGCGCAGCTCACCCCCGACCTTTGCGGCCGGAATGCGGGGCACGTTGCCACCGCTGTCGAACTCGGCATCCACCAGGTCACCGAACAGGCCCAGCACCAGCGAGGTGGCTCCCCGCTCCATCAGGGTGAAAGATATCTCTGCTTCCAGACCGCGGAAAATAGCGTCCCTGGCCAGGTAAGAAGCGATGGCCTGTTCCTCGTGTTCTGCACCGGTCAGATCGAGAAAGATGTAGTCATCGATCGCGTTGTAGTAGGCGCTGAACTCACCGGTCCATGCGCCACTGTGCTTGCGGTAACCAAACTCGACGTTCTGGGAAGTCTCCTCGGAAAGGCTCGGATTCCCGATCTCCAGCAGGTTGGTCGCGGCATGCAAAACGAAGTTCTCGGCATCTGCATAGGCAGCGCAGGTGGCGGCATCGGTGTTGGAGTACAGCTCTTCCACGGTCGGCGCCCGCTCGGAACGTGACAGGCCAAACAGCACATTGGACTCTGCATCCATGTCGTAGAGCACACTGCCGCTGAGGCTGGTGGCCGAGCCATCGAAGCCACAGCGTCCCACAGGATCGACATCATTGTCTTCAAAACGGAAGCCGAGCTCGGCCGTCAAGTTACCCTGGGTAAAGCGCTCTACCGCGAACAGGCCGAGTGAGCCGATGTCAGACCGGGGAATAAAGGCCTCTTCGCCGGCGGCACTGAATTCGCCGTCTGTAAATTGCAGGCCCCAGACGCCGGACCAGATGCCCACCGGTACGTGTTCCAGGGTAAAGCGCCCCTCTGAGCCTTCGCTGGAATACAGAGTGCCGATTCCGGAACCACCCGCCTCAGAAAATTCGACTTCAGCATGCTTATAGTCGGTGACTCCGATTGCGCCCCGGATATTGTCGACCCAACTATTGGTGAAGGAAACCATGCCCCGTAAATCGTAGCGTGTGCTCTCCATGTCAATGCGAACGAACTCAACTTCTTCGTGCGCTTCAGCTTGCTCTTCGACATGCTCATCCAGGTGCTCTTCTTCTCCGTGTGCATCGGCGTGTGCACCGGGTGGAAGACCGTAATTGCTTTCGAGACGATTAGCGGAGAAACCGATGAATCCGTTGTCACCCACATAGGAGAAACCCAGCGTGCCTGCATCTGCTTCGGAATCCGAATTGCCGATGAAGCCATTGCTGTTGTCGAACGCCTCATCTGCGTGACCCGCCTCTTCGTCATGAATCTCTTCACCGGCGTGCTCATGGGCCAGATGCTCGGCGACCAGTTCCTCAAGGCGCTCCACTGCGGATTCGTCCACGGCAAATCCGGGAACTTCGACATTGTCATTCTCCCGGGTATAGGCATCCAGATGAAAGGCGAAATTGCCCGCAGAGGCGTCCAGGCGCACCACGGTCTTGTTCTCGTCATTCACCGAGTTACGACTCTGCTGGATAATGAATTCAGGCGCATCCACCAGGGTTTCGGGAACCCGGTTATCGATCACATTGACCACGCCACCCACGGCGCCGCTGCCATACAGCAAGGTGGAGGGGCCGCGTACGACCTCCAGTCGATTGGCGAGCACCGCCTCGACCCCGTTGGCGTGATCCGGGCTGACATTCGAGGCATCCGTCACACCGACACCATTCTGCAGAACGCTGACCCGGTTACCGGTCTGACCTCGAATAATGGGTTGCCCCACACCGGTGCCGAAGGAGGCGCTGTTTACGCCGATCTCATTCTTCAGTGTATCGCCGAGGCTATTGCTAACCTTCTCCGCGAGCTCCTCTCCGGTGAGTACGCCGATGGGCAGCGCGGTCTCCGCCTCCGACTCCGCAAATGCGGCGGTAATAACAATCTCCTGCAGGCTTTCTTCGGTGTGTGTTTCCCGCGCGCTCTGCGCAGAGACTGCACCCGCGTGTACAGAAGCAATCAGGATTCCCAGGTGCAGCAATTTTTTCTTGAAGAGGATATTCATGACATTCCCCATGATAACTAGCATTCAAACAGTATTAATCGTGACCACCGACGTCCACAGCACTAAGCGCTGGGCTCGCGGTAATACGGCCTTGTTGAGCAGGTCTGCTTAGGTGCTAGGCGCGAGGGGGTGCGCGGGGATTGGCAGCGATAACTGCCTGGAAAGGAATTGCTGCGGTAGATTGAAAATAGGTCTGATTCGAAGCGAACAGGCGTGGTCCGGATTGGCTGTCCACGATGACTTCATCGTCGTTGCCAAACTTCAGACAGATTTCGCAGTCGACCTGCGCCTGCAGATCACCATCGTGGGTGTGAACCAGATCGGCGCCCTGAACCAGCAACAGAAAGGCAGTCAGCGCCGAAACCAGCGCCAGTGAGAGGCGACGGTTTTTGACAATTTTCCCGACTTTTCTTATGGATATAGCCATGTGCGCTTGCTTCAGCCTGAGGGCATCAGAGAACAATGACCCCGGATTATTGAGAATTCGTTCAAGGGGGTCAAGGAATATACGCGACGAGACTGCGGAGTCGCAGCAAGCCGCGGGCGCCGCTTAGAGCGATGCGGCCAGGGCTTCCAGCCCCGCCAGGCCCAGGACATCACTGGGCTGCAGGAAGATATCCTGGCGCGGAATCTGCCCCAGTTTCTCCTCCAGCAGAGCCAGATGCAGTTGTTCCTGCTGGTGCCTTTTGTCGAGGAATTCGCCCATACCCTGGGGTGCGCGCTTGTTAACGACCAGCGCTTCGACGTTGATACCGGCGCGTCCGAGCTGGGCATGCAGCTCGATGGTTTCCAGCACCGGCAGGCGCTCAGCGGCCAGCACGATCACGAAGGATGTCTGGGCCTGGTCAGCCAGCACATCCCGGAGCTGGGAAAACTTGCGCCGGCGACGCAGCAATATCTGGCGAATCTTGCTCTCTTTTTCCCGCTCGCTCTTTTCCGAGTCACCGATGGTCTGGTCCTCGATGGATCTGTCGGCACCGAGTTCACGCACAAACTCACCGAAGCGATCCGCCTTCTCGCGGCGCTTGATCAGGCCTTCGGTCCAGGCCGACATCATCTCCGGCAACACCATGAGGCGCGCCGTGTGTCCGGACGGTGCCGTGTCGAATATGATGAGGTCGTAGTCCTCGCGTCCGCTGGCCACCACATCCGCAATGCGCTCGAGGATCGCCGCCTCGTGCATGCCCGGAGCATCGCGAGAGAGTTCGATGTGCTTGTCGATATCCTTGTGCTGGGTGACAGGCATCAGGGAATGCAGGGCGCTGCGTACTTCTTTCAGGTGTGTCGCCACGGTTTCTTGCGGATCCATCTCCACCGCGTCAAGCCCTGGGCTGAGACGCACAGCTTTGGGACCGATTGTCCGGTCGAACAGGTGCCCCAGGTTGTGGGCCGGGTCTGTGGAGACCAGCAAGACCCGGGCACCCTCGTTGGCGCGGGCGAGCGCGGTTGCCGAGGACACCGTGGTCTTGCCTACACCACCCTTGCCACCGAAGAACAGGATTCTGCGTTTGCGCGCGAGTTCTAACAGCACCCGATATGATCCAGTGGCGACTTCTCCATGCCCATGCGCAGATGCCATTCATGGAAACGGTCATAGACTACGGGAAGAAGTTCGAGTGTATAAAAGGCGGCAGGATTGGGGACACCCATGGCTTCGGCGAACACCAACAGCATGAACAGGTCATCCTCGTCGCGCTGGGCCCGGGCAAAGGAACGGCGATAAGGTGCCACATAATAATCGTGCAGCCCGGCTTCCAGCTTCTTCAGGAAGCTCACTTTCTTTTGCTGGGGTTTCTGCCCGATCTTGGAGAAGGGTGACTCGTCTTTGCTCATGCCAATGCAAATCTGTTTGAGACTTCTTTCATTATGCGACTTCAATCATGAAAGAACCAGTGTGGATTGGCTACCGCAGCAGGCTTTGGTAATTGCTCCGCACAAGCTATTCCACGTTCCCAGCCTGTTCCTCGATTTTCTCTTCGACACCCTTCCCCGCCCTCTTCTCGGCCCGTCGCAGTCGCGCCTGCTTCGGATCGATGACGAGAGGTCGGTAGATCTCTACCCTGTCCTTGTTTTCCAGTTCGTACTCTGCAGGCAGGGGCAGTGACTTGCCATCCATGGGGGTTGAGAAGATGCCCATGGCATCGTTATCCACATCAATACCCGGAAACTCGCGGCGAATGCCGGACTGCAGAACCGCCTCGAAAGCAGTCGTCCCCCGGGGCACGCTCAGGGTATAGATGCGCTGCTTCTCCGGCGTGCCGTAGGCAACTTCCACCGAGATCAGCGGCTTTTCCTTGTCATCATCCATAGAGCACCTTGGCCCTGTTCACCAGGGCATCTACCTGGGCATTGGCCACCGAGGCGAACAGTTTCTCGGCGGCAAAACCCACGAGGCTGCTGTCGAATTCGAAATCCATGGTGAGACTCACCTTGCAGGCCTTGTCGCCCAGGCTCGTGAATTGCCAGCTGGCCTCGAACTCCCTGAATTTTCCCGACTCCAGTTCCATATCGATACGCTCGGGGGGTTGCAGCCGGTTGCGGGTGGTGAAGGTGAATTCGATGCCCGCCTTGCCCAGGGTCAACTCACCCACCAGGCAGGACTCGTCTTCGCTGATCACCCTGGCCGCCTTACAGCCTGTCAGGTAATCGGGATAACGGGCCACATCATTTACCAGCTCAAACATCTGCTGCGCAGAATGGTTGACCAGGGCACTTCGTTCAATACGGGGCACAGCGGTTTCGCGACCTGGGAATCAGAGATAGATCTGGTTCACGGTGCTGATGAAGACAATCAACAATACCGCAGGGATCACCGTTCCCAGGGAGAAGTTGATGTATTTCTCCACCAGGGAACCGCTGTAACTGTCATCACCGATCACCAGTTCTTCTTTCAGGCCGCTTACCCGCCAGTTATAGGCGCAGAAGATACACACGGTGAAGCCCACAAACGGCAGGATGGTTTCATAGAACACATCCGACACCAGATCGAAGAAGGACTTGCTCACACCGCCGTAGCTGGTGAAATTGGTGAAGAAGTCGGAGATTCCCAGAGACATAGTGGCCGGTATCGCGAATGCAGTCAGCAGCACCGCCTGGAACAACACGGCCTTCTTGCGGGAGAATCCGAGTTCGTCGATCCAGCAGGCGATGGGTATCTCGATAATCGACACCAGGGAAGTGAGGGCAGCGAAAAATACGAGAGTAAAGAAGACCCCGGCGGCAACACTGGCACCACCGAAGCCTACCGTCTCCTGCATGGACAGGAATATCTGTGGCAGAAAGTCGAAGATCAGGCCAACACTGCTGGTAGAGAGATCGTCGGTATTGGTGTTGGGGTCGAAGGCAAAGATGGCGGGCAGAATCAGCATACCGGCAAAGAAGGCGATACTGGTATCGGCGATAGCCACCATGCGCGCGGACTGCGCGATATTATCCTTGCGATTGAAGTACGAGCCATAGGTGATGAGGATACCCATACCCAGGGACAGTGAGAAGAAGGCCTGGGACAGCGCACCATTGATGACCGCCAGGTCGACGCGCCCAAAATCCGGCACCAGATAGTAGCTGACCCCGATGGAGGCATTGTCCAGGGTCAGCACGAAGGCAACCAGTAACACCAGCATGATAGCCAGGGTTGGCATCAGCACCCGGGCCAAACGCTCGATGCCACCCTTCACACCCCCGAGCAGAATAAAGAATATGAGGAACAGCAGGCTTACCAGGTAAGCAAACAACGAGGGTCGTGCCACGACTTCACCAAAATTTCCGGGTCGTGACAGTAGATCCAGATTGCCGGAAAAAATCTCCTTGATATACACCACCAGCCACACGGTGATGACTGTGTAGAAGACTGCGATCATGAAGGGTGTGAGGATGGCGAGCATGCCCGCGAGACGCCACACAAGCTTGCCACCGGACAGGGTCGAGAAGGCACCCACGGGGTTGCGGTTCGTACTGCGGCCCATGGCGATCTCGGCCATCATGACCGGATAGCAGATAAAGGCGACGAAGAAGAGATAGATGATGAGAAACGCGGCACCCCCGTTCTTGGATGCCATCACAGGGAACGCCACCAGGTTTCCCAGTCCTACCGCGGAACCGGCAGCAGCCAGTATGAATCCCAATTTCGAGCTGAACTGACCCCTGTCCTGTGCCATTAAAACCCCTTAATTCTCAATGGATTAGCTTATTATTGCGGGCTAGCGTCAGGGGATTCTATCAGCGCCCCCAGATCAACTCAATTTGCGCCGCCCCGGTTTCATAACATGCCAGCAAACACACGGGCGATTTCCCACTCCGTAAAGGGCTATAATCGCGCCCCATGGCAAAATCCGGCAAATCAAAAACCCCTGACAACACTATCATCGTCAACAAGAAGGCCAGGCATGACTACTTTCTTGAGGACAAGTTCGAGGCCGGTGTTGAACTACAGGGGTGGGAAGTAAAGAGTCTGCGCCTGAAGAAGGTGCAACTGATGGATAGCTATGTCCTGATTAAAGAGGGCGAGGCATTCCTGCTTGGCTGCAACATCACGCCACTGGATACGGCGAGCACCCATGTGGTGGCCGATCCGGGTCGCACCAAGAAACTGTTGCTGCACAAGAAGGAACTGGCGCGCCTGTTCTCCGCGACCCAGCAGAAGGGTCATACCTGTGTGTGTACGAAGCTGTACTGGAAGGGACATCTGGTGAAGGCGGAGATTGCACTGGCCAAGGGTAAGCAGGCACATGACAAGCGGGCGACGGCTAAGGATCGGGAGTGGAATATTGATAAGCAGCGCATTGTTCGCCACCAAAACAAATAGTAACGGAGCTACTGCGGAGCCGCCATGCTTCGTCAGCGGGACATTTTGAAGCGGTCATTTGCAGCAAGCAAACTCCCACTTCAAAATGTCCC
>Ga0181587_10000338_pt1 | contig 38446 bp, 33 predicted proteins | sample 071ome_27_FD_132463 | JGI IMG/M metagenome (GOLD analysis project Ga0181587, IMG submission 132463) | Coastal salt marsh microbial communities from the Groves Creek Marsh, Skidaway Island, Georgia - 071409AT metaG (megahit assembly) | ecosystem: Environmental > Aquatic > Marine > Intertidal... | reverse complement strand
GTTAAGACTGCTGCCTCGCGCTACCCGCCTGCTCCTGGCCGGTGCCTTCATGCTGGCATGGCAGCTGCCTGCCGCCGCCCAGGACAACAGCATGGATCCCTATGAATGGGATCTCACCGAAATTTATCCTTCAGTGGAAGCCTGGGAGGCCGAACGCCAGCGCTTGCTGGATCGCATCGATACCATCGGCGAATTCCGCGGCACCCTCGGTGATGATGCCGACTCGCTCTACACCGCGATGCGCTACGTTTCCGACATCTACAAGGAAATCCTGCGCGTGTACTCCTACGCGAGCATGGAACAGGACGAAGACCTGCGCGTCACCGAGGCCCAGGAGCGCAACCAGCTGGCCGAAGGCCTGTTCGCCCGCTTCAGCCAGGCCACGGCCTGGATCGACCCCGAGCTCATCACAATCGGTGAAGTCCGCATAAAAAGCTTCGTCGAGGACAACGAGGAACTTGCACCGTTCAGCTTCATGCTGGAAAACACCCTGCGCCAGGCCGAACACACGCTCAGCGATGAAACCGAGCAAGCCCTGTCCTATTTCTCGCAGTCCTACGACGCCCCTTCCAACATCTATTCCCTGATCGCCAACTCGGATATTCCCTGGCCGACCCTGACTCTCAGCAACGGCGAGGAACTGCGCATCGATTCACAGGGCTACAGCGCCCTGCGCAGCAGCGCGGACCGCGAGGAGCGCAAGCGCGCCTTCGACGCCTACTGGAGCAAATGGGAAGAATACAATTCCAGCGTCGGCATGGTGCTCAACGCCCACGTGCAGATGCAGGTGGCCGCGGCCCGCGCGCGCAAGTACGAAAACGTGCTCGAACGGGAGCTGTTCAGTGACAACCTGCCGCCGGCGGTGTACCACACGCTGGTCGAGGAAGTGAACAAGGCGCTGCCGACCCTGCACCGCTATTTCAGGCTGCGCGGACGCATGCTCGGCGTGGAGCAGATGCATTACTACGACATCTACCCGCCCCTGGTTTCCCTCGACAAGGTTTTCGACATCGAGACATCCAAGGCCATCACGCTGGATGCCATGTCCATGCTGGGCGACGACTGGGTGACCATGCAGCGCGAGGCCATCAATGAACGCTGGATGCATGTCTACCCGCAGCAGGGCAAGCGCAGCGGCGCCTACATGAACGGTTCGGTCTATGACCTGCATCCCTTCCTGCTGCTCAACCACAACGACGACTACGACGGCCTGTCCACGTTCGCCCACGAATGGGGACATGCCATGCACACACTGTACGCCAGGCAGAAACAGCCGTTCGAGACCGCCGACTACTCCACCTTCATCGCCGAAATTCCCTCCACCTCGCTGGAGCTGATCCTCGAGCAGTACATGGTGGAAAACACCAGCGACATCGACGAGAAGCTGTTCTACCTCGGCCAGGGCCTGGAAAACATGCGCGGCACGTTCTTCCGCCAGACCATGTTCGCCGAATTCGAACTGGCCCTGTACGAAGCGGTGGAGCGCGGCGATGCCCTGACCGGTGCGCGCATCACCGAAATGTATGCCGATATCCTCAAGCGCTACCACGGCCACGACGAGGGCGTGGTGATTATCGACGACCTGTACACCAACGAATGGATGTTCGTCCCCCACTTCTACTACAACATGTACGTGTTCCAGTACGCCACGTCGATCACGGCCGGCACGGCGCTGTACGCCAACATGGTGGAAAAGGGACAGGAGGGTGTGGACAACTACAAGAACCTGCTGCGCGCCGGCGGTTCTGATTATCCCTATGAGCTGCTGAAAACCGCGGGGGTGGACATGGCCACGCCTGAACCTTACCGCGCCATCGTCGCGCGCATGGACGCCATCATGGACGAGATGGAGCGGCTGCTGGACGCAAAGGGCGTAAAGTAAATTAACTCGGCCTGGATCTGCCCTGGCGATAGCCTGTCCGTCGTGCCTGCGTTAAGCTGGGCAGATAAAACAAGAATAAGGGGGACGTATGCACAATCGCACAAGTAAACGGCATGGTTTCCAGCTGAGCTGGCACTTGGTGGTTCTGGTTTTGGCCCTGGCAGCGGGACCAGTCCGCTCGCAATGGATCGGCTACCCGACCGCCGATGTGCCGCGGCTTGACGATGGCAGCGTCAACATGGAGGCGCCGACGCCGCGCCTGATGAGCGGCAAACCGGACCTGTCCGGCATCTGGATCTCCGACCGGACAGAGCCTGGTGCAAAGACCATCAGCGACGGCTTCACCCTGCCCTCCTCACGCCAGATGGCCAACCTCGGCGTCGACATGGCAGGCGGCCTGCCCTACCAGGAATGGCTGAAACCCATCGTCAAGGAACGCACCGACAACCTCGCCATCAACGATCCGCACATCCGCTGCATTCCCGACAACTTCCTGCGCGCCTACGGCCTGCCGCACATGCTCAAGTTCGTGCACTCAGGTGACCTGCTGGTAGTGCTCAACGAAATGAACGCCGGCTACCGGCAGGTCTTCCTCGACGGCCGCGCCCTGCCCGAGGACCCGACCCCGTCCTTCCAGGGCTATTCGTCCGCCACCTGGAATGGCGACACCCTGGTCATCGACACCATCGGCGTGCGCGACGACACCTGGATCGACTGGAACGGCAGCGTGCTGACCGAGCACGGCAGGGTGCGCGAGGAAATCACGCGCCTGGATTACGGCCACCTGCGCATCCACGTGACGGTCGACGATCCGGTGGCCTACACTCGGCCCTGGTCGGTCACCCTGCAGCAGCGCCTGGTGGTGGACTCGGAACTCATCGACGAGATCTGCCTGGAAAACGAGCGTTTCGTCGAACACATGAATTTACCGTATTAAAGGAGCACGCCATGAATAAACTCCTGCTCACGTTCTGCCTGTTCCTGTCGCTGCCGGTGATGGCCCACCATTCCTTCCCGGCGCAATACGACATCAACCAGCCGGTCAACCTGGCGGGCACCGTCACCGAAGTGCAATGGACCAACCCGCATATCTTCATCATGATGGACGTCACGGACGAGACATCCGGTGACACGGTAAACTGGACGCTGGAGCTGGGCGGTCCGAATGCGCTGCTGCGCCTGGGCTGGAAACGCGACTCGCTGAAGATCGGCGACCACATCACCGTCGACGGCAGCCTGGCGCGTGACGGCAGCCCCCTGGTGAACGCGACGTCCATCATCCAGACTGCCACCGGCCGCAAGATGCTGGCGGGATCGAGCCGCGACCAGACGCCGCAGTAGGATCCTCACTCGAAAGCAGGATGCTGTTAGCGTCGCGAGCGCAGCATCGACAACCAGTCTCACCCACGACCGATATAGGGCATATTGCGCGCCATCACGGTCAAAAACTGCACATTGGTATCAAGCGGCAGGCTGTCCATGTAAGCCACTGCCCTGCCAACTTCATCCACTGCCATGGTCGGCTCACTCTTGATGCTGCCGTCCGCCTGCAGGGCCCCCTGCGACACGCGCATGCCCAGTTCGGTAGCCGCATTGCCGATATCGATCTGGCCGCAGGCGATGTTGTAGGCGCGGCCTTCCAGGGACGCGGATTTGGTGAGGCCGGTCACCGCATGCTTGGTGGCGGTGTAGGCGATGGAGTTGGGCCGGGGCCGGTCCGCGGAAATGGAGCCGTTGTTGATGATGCGACCCCCCATGGGGTCCTGCTCCAGCATCATGCGGAAGGCGTTCTGCAGGCACCAGAAGGCGCCATTGAGGTTGGTGTTGACCACCGCCAGCCAGTCTTCCTCCGCCAGATCCTCGATAGGTGCGCCGATACCGATGCCGGCATTGTTGAAGAGCAGGTCAAGGCGGCCGTAATGAGCGCCGATTTCCTCGAACAGGGCGTCGACCGAACTTTTGTCACTGACATCGGTAGGCACACACAGGCTGTTTTCAGCGTTATCACCCAGCATCCCGGCGGTTTCCTCCAGGGACTGCAAATGCCTGCCGGCCAGGACCAGATGGTAGCCTTGCTCCCCCAACGACAGGGCGACCGCGCGGCCAATACCGCTGCCGGCGCCGGTGATGAGTGCGATTTTGCCTGACATGCGCCCCTCCTGGCTGAATCCTGAAAAAGTAAAACACAATAACCAGGGCAAATCATCGTCTTCAAGGCAAGAAATCAAGATACGGGCAAGCCCGGTGTTTATAAACTGCAGGCAAAAAAAGACCCTCTTTAAAAGGAGGGTCAAAATGCGCCCGAAGCCAAGGCGCGTGTGCGTGTCTGTCCGGGACGAGGCTCAGGGGCTTTGCCTGAAGCGTTCCTCGCGCCTGTCTACGATGACCGGGGCCGCCTGGAAATGCTTGCGGCAGTAGTAACTGGCCTCTTCCAGGTTCTGGTGTATGGATATGAGGCGCCTGGTCTCATTGATGAGCCAGACAACGTCTTCTGAAAGGATTTCGGCGATGTACGACATATGCTTATTTTCTCTGGTATGCTATGCGCCTTTTTTCGGGGCACGGACCAATAAATCGTGCCTGTTTAGCGTAGTAGACCAGCATCTGAACCTGGTCATTACGGCATCTGAATCGGCTATTAAGCTGGCATTCAGTCAATCAGAGAAGGCAGCCCGGAAACGCGATGAGTATCACAATTTCCAACGACATCTTCACAGGGGACTATGACCCCGCCGTTGTGGAAACGGCGGTGCAGGGCTACTGGCGTGAGCACGACAGTTTCCGGGTCGACGTCGATCCGGCCAGGGAAAAATTCTACTGCCTGTGCATGTTTCCCTATCCCAGCGGCAAGCTGCACATGGGGCACGTGCGCAACTACACCATCGGCGACGTGGTCAGCCGCTTCCAGCGCATGATGGGCAAGAATGTCCTGCAGCCGATGGGTTGGGACGCCTTCGGCCTGCCCGCGGAAAATGCCGCCATGAAAAACAAGGTGGCGCCGGCCAAGTGGACCTACAGCAACATCAGTGACATGCGCGCCCAGTTGCAGCAGCTCGGCTATGCCTACGACTGGCACAGGGAGATCGCCACCTGCCACGTGGATTACTACAAGTGGGAGCAGTGGTTCTTCGTACAGCTTTACAAGAAAGGCCTTGTCTACAAGAAGGAAGCGGAAGTGAACTGGGATCCGGTCGACCAGACCGTGCTCGCCAACGAACAGGTCATCGATGGCAAGGGCTGGCGCTCCGGTGCACCTGTGGAAAGGCGCAAGATTCCCCAGTGGTTCATCAAGATCACCGCCTATGCACAGGAATTGCTCGACGACCTGAACAAACTCGACGGCTGGCCGGAGCGCGTGCGCGTGATGCAGCAGAACTGGATCGGCCGCAGCGAAGGCCTGGAATTTGAATTCGCCGTAAAAGGCGAACAGGAAACCATGCAGGTCTACACCACCCGCCCGGACACTATCATGGGTGTCACTTACTGTGCGGTAGCGCCCGAGCACCCTCTGGCCGAAAAAGCCGCGGCCGGCGACCCTGACAAGGCGAAGGCCATCAAGGCGCTCGAGGTTGGCGGCGTGTCGGAGGCCGACATGGCCACCATCGAGAAAGCCGGTGTCGACACGGGTTTCAAGGCCATCCATCCCATCACCGGTGAGGAAGTGCCGATCTGGGTCGGCAACTTCGTCCTCATGTCCTACGGCTCCGGCGCCGTCATGTCAGTACCGGGACATGACCAGCGTGACTGGGAATTCGCGAAAAAATACGGCCTGGTCATAAAGCAGGTCATCAAGCCTGCTGACGACAGCGTAGCGTGCGATCTCGGCAAGGGCGCCTTCGTCGATAAGGGCCTGTGCATCAATTCCGGCGCGATGGACGGCATGACCTTCCAGCAGGCCTTCGACCATGTCGCCGCCGACTTCGAAAGCAGGCGCATTGGCCGCAAGACCGTCAACTTCCGCCTGCGCGACTGGGGCGTCAGCCGCCAGCGTTACTGGGGCGCGCCGATTCCCATGATCAACTGCGGCAGCTGCGGCAGTGTGCCGGTCCCCGAGGAGCAACTGCCCGTGGTGCTGCCTGAAGATGTCGACTTCGATGGTTCCGGTTCGCCGATCAAGAAGATGCCCGAATTTTACGAAACCACCTGCCCAGCCTGCGGCGGCAAGGCGCAGCGTGAAACCGATACCTTCGACACTTTCATGGAAAGCTCCTGGTATTACGCCCGCTTCGCCTCGCCGCGGGAAGACGGCGCCATGCTCGACCGCAGGGCCATGGATTACTGGCTGGATGTGGACCAGTACATCGGCGGCATCGAACACGCCATCCTGCACCTGTTGTATGCCCGCTTCTTCCACAAGCTGCTGCGCGATGAAGGCCTGGTGTCATCCGACGAGCCCTTCTCACGCCTGCTCACCCAGGGCATGGTGCTGAAGGACGGCGCCAAGATGTCCAAGTCACTCGGCAATACCGTCGACCCGGAAAGCATGATCAGCAAGTACGGTGCGGACACCGTGCGCATGTACATGATGTTCACGTCACCGCCGGACCAGAGCCTGGAATGGTCGGATTCCGGTGTCGAAGGCGCTTACCGTTTCCTGAAACGCCTGTGGAAACTCGTCGGCGAGTATCAACCGGCGGCAGTAACGCTGGACGCGGGCGCACTGAACGATGCCCAGAAGGCCGTGCGCCTGAAGACCCACGGCACCATCCAGAAAGTGACCGACGATTACGACCGCCGTCAGATATTCAACACCGCCATCGCCGCGGTGATGGAGCTGTACAACGATGTCAGCCGCTTCGCCGCGGATAACGACATCCATGACGGCGGCCAGAACCAGGCTGTATTCCAGGAAGCGGTCAGCGCCATCGTCTTGCTGCTGGCGCCCATCGTGCCGCACATGAGCCATGTCTTGTGGAATCACCTCGGCCATGAAGGCGCGGTTATCGATGCTGCCTGGCCAGGCCATGATGAAAGCGCCCTGGTCAAGGACAGCATCCAGATCGTGGTGCAGGTGAACGGCAAGCTGCGCGCGAAACTGGATGTCGCCGCCGACATCTCCAGGGAAGCCATGGAAGCCGCCGCCAGGGCGGATACCAACGTGCAGAAGTTCACCGACGGGCTGACCGTGCGTAAGGTGATCGTGGTGCCGGGCAAGCTGGTGAATATCGTCGCGAACTAAGAGCAGTCGCCAGTCACCAGGACACTTCGAAATAGCCTGTCGAAGCCCTCTGGTGACTGGCGACTGGAGACTGGCGACTCCCACAACCGCACGGGCTATAATTCCTGCCATGAAGTATAAATTCACCACTCTCATGTTGTTGATAACCGTATGTCTGGTCTCCGGTTGTGGTTTCCACCTGCGCGGCACCGCCCAGCTCCCCCCCGCCCTGCAAACCCTGTCCCTGGCCAGCACCGACGGCAACAGCGATATCCTCCGTGAACTGCGCCGCTCGCTCGTTGCCAGCGGCGTCAATGTGCTGGATGCGCCCCAGGGCAATACCTATGCGCTGGCGATCGGCGCCGAAGACAGCAGCGAGCGCGTGCTGTCCGTCAACTCGAACGCCCGCGCCGGAGAATATGAACTGACCATGAGTGTGCCGTTCCAGCTTCGCAGCGGCGGTACCACCGTGATCGGTCCTGAAACACTGGTGATCGAAAAGGTGTACCTGGCCGACCCCAACAGCGCCGTGGCCAAGGCCGAAGAACGTGAACTCATGGAAGAGGAAATGCGCCGCGAACTGGTGAGCCTGATTCTGCGCCGCCTGCAGTCCGCCTCACTCTAGGCGGCATCGTCCCGCGACAGGCGCCGCACTTCATCGCTGAGCATTTTGATCGAGAATGGTTTGGTGATCGCCCCCTTGAAACCGTACGCCATGAAGTTTGCCATCACCGGGTCCACAGCATAACCGCTGGACACGATGACTTTGGCAGCGGGATCCAGCTCCAGTACTTTTGCCACGGCATCCTTGCCGCCCATACCGCCCGGGATGGTGAGATCCATGATAATGCAATCATAGCGCGAGCCTTCGCCAAGCACCTTCTTCACCATATCCACCGCTTCGGCGCCGTCACTCGCCGCATCTACCCGGTAGCCTTCACGCTCAAGGATGCCTTCGGCCAGCTCACAGATCATCGGTTCGTCATCCATGACCAGTACGCGGTAGTTGCCGTGCTTTTCCGGCACAGCTATTTGTTCGTCAGCCGTTTGCTCCGGGGCATTGGCCAGGGCGGCCGGCAACAGGATTTCGAACGTCGTACCCTGCCCGGGTGCCGAGACCACGGCAATATTGCCCTTGTGCCGGGTAACAATGGAGTACACCATGGTCAGGCCAAGGCCGCTGCCGGCTTGCTTGGTGCTGTAATAAGGATCAAAAATGCGGGATAACTCGCCCGCGTTGATGCCCATGCCCTCGTCCCTGACCCGTGCCTGGATGTAGCGTCCGGCCGCCAAACCGCGAATCTCATGTGCCTTGATCTCGCGATTCTCAAAGGCAATGTAAAGCGTGCCACCCTTGGGCATGGCCTGGTTGGCATTGATGGCCAGATTGGAAAAAACCTGGGCCACCTGTCCCGCATCTACATGGGTTATCCACAGCTGACCGGCCGCGCGTACCTCCAGCTTCACGTCGCTGTCAGAAAGGTCGAAAGTGACTGTATCGCGCACCAGCTGCTCGATATCCACTGCTGCTGTCATCGGTTCGCCGCCCTTGGCGAAAGTGAGCAGCTGGTTGGTCAGGAAGGAAGAACGGTCAAGCGCTTTTTCTGCGTTATCCAGTGCCGCGAGTGCCTGTTTTGGCTTGTCCAGCTGGGACTTGGCAGCAGCGATATTGCCAAAGAGGATGGTCAGGATGTTGTTGAAGTCATGGGCGATGCCGCCCGCGAGAATGCCCAGGCTTTCCAGGCGCTCTATCTTCTGGAGCTCTTCCTCCGCCCTGACATGCTCAGTAATGTCGTGTGAAACGCCGAATACCGAGTGGATTGCGCCATCGCTGCCGCGCAGCCCGGGGAAGGCATTCCAGAGCAGCTTCATGCGTCCGGTCGGGGTATCCATCTCGTACACCTGGGTCGCAGACTGTCCGGTAGTGAACACGCTCTCGATGGTATTGCGCCAGAAATTCTGCAACTCGGGCGGGAATTCGAATCGCGTGCGGTTGCTGCCGACCAGCTCTTCCCGGGAAATGCCCAGGGCGCGCTCCAGGGAGGGATTGACGTAGAGATAGCTGTGGTCACGGCCGTAGAGGACAATCATGTCCTCGGAATTTTCGATGAGGGCGCGATTGATCTGTTCCTGTCCCCGCAGCTTCTCCTCGGTTTCCTTCAGCGAAGTAATGTCCCTGCCCGTGGCATAAGTGATGCCTTCCCTGGGATCGTAACTTGAGTTCCAGGAAATCCATCTCAGGCTGCCGTCCTTGCATACATAGCGGTTTTCGAAATTCAGTGTATGGCCTTGTTGGAGGTGATCGGTTACAGCGGCCTGGGTACGCTGGCGGTCGGGTTCATACACAAAATCCATGAACGGCCTGGACAGCAGCTCCTCCTCGGTATATCCCAGGATACGGCAGGCGGCCGGATTCACTTTCAGCATTGCGCCCAGCGGGTTGAGAATGATCTTGATGTCAGGCGCGATATGGAAGAACTGCTTGTACTGCTCCTTTTCCTCTTCGTTGTGTTTAAGCTCGGTGATATCCAGGTGGGTTCCGCAGTTGCGCAAGGGACGATTGTGCTGGTGATCCCATTCCACAACCGCGCCGCAGGATTGTATCCAGACAACGCGGCCATCCTTGTGCATCATCCTGAATTCCAGTGTAAAAGCCTGCTGTGTTCTAAGCGCCGTACTGACAGCATTCATGAGTTTGACACGATCATCCGGATGAATCAGTCGCTGCCAGTCATCCGGATCGGAAAAATCAATGTCGCCGGCTTCCAGGCCGAGCATTTTCAGCCAGTTATCATCGACGAAATATTCACCGGTGGCATCGTTGAAATCCCAGTAGCCCAGTGAGGCGCCCTTGATGACACTGCGCAACTAATCGAGTCCTTTCTGCTTCTCCGTTGCATCGATGACGTAACCGATGAATGCCGGCCGATCCATATATGTGGTGAACTGCAGATAGGCATCGACGGGATACTCGCTGCCATCCTTGCGGCATTGGATATTGCTGACCACGAACGGCTCCTGCTGGGGCTTGCTCATGATAGGTGCAAGGAGGTCACGTAGTTCAGTCAGGGTCTTGTTCCGGGAAATTTCTGCCGGAGTCCGCTGCAAGAGTTCTTCCAGGCTATAGCCCAGGTTGCGCTGCGCCATCTTGTTGGCGTACAGGTATTTACGGGTCTCCAGGTCGACGATATAGATTTCGACCAGCGATTCATCAAAGGCTTTGGCGAGAGGGCTGTCCATACTGAATTTTTGCTGTCCCGAATCCCCGTCATCCTATCAAATCGGCAAATACCCGGGATATCTGGCTGCACAGGCACAAGAATGAAGGATACGACGAAAAATATACTTAACTTACTGTTGCCAATGGAAATTATTTCTTACACTGTGACTTCCCGCCACCACTATTAAACCGGACATGGTCAACCCTGCTAAGGATAAACCCCTGGATTTAAGCAAGATTCTTCTGCCCTTGCTGCTCACTTCATCTGCCATGGTGTCTGCAGCCACCTTGCCGGAACATGCTCCCCTGTCGATATTGATCATTGCCGATGCCGTCAATCCCCACCGGTTGGCCGATACCGACCTGACACAGCCCGGTGACCTGGTGCCGGCACTCACTGCTGCGGACAGCGGCCTGAATATCGACAGCATAAGCATGGTTGACAGCCAGTGCATCGATAATGCCCTGGGACAACTGGCAGCGGAATTCACCCCCGATGTCGTCCTGTACTTTGCCCATCGCGGTGCCGCGTACTGCAATGGCGGTAATGCGCAACCTGCCCTGACGCAACTGCTGGAACACGGCCTGCAATCCGGCCTGGGCCTGGTCGTGCTGCATCATGGCCTGTATGTGGATTTCACGAATCGGGGCATTAAGCAGGATTTGCTCAACCTCATTGGCGCCCAGTCTGACAGCATCGAATGGAATACGGAATCGGGCCAGCGCATCATCAACGTCGCAGGCGATCACTTCATACCCGGCAATGGCATGACATACAGCGAAGAACACAGCTTTGCCGGGATGCCGGGCACTCCTGCGGGAACTTACCCCGCTTTTACCAACACGCCGGACGAGCTGTATGAAGTGACCACATTGAACGTGCAAGACGATGAAGATCGCATCCTGTTGTTCGTCACTGACTCGGGCACACCGAGAGTGCTCGGTTATGTTCTCCGGCGTGAAGGCTGGGAAGGACTTGTCGTGGCCTACCAGCCTGGCGAGTACCAGCCCAACGCGCTGGATGACCGCAGCGGCCCCAACTTCCAGATACTGGTAAACGCCATCTATCACGCCGGCGCCACAGGACGGGCACCGTAATTGCCGGCACACAGCAATGACAACAGCCAAAAACAGGGGGATGCTTTGTGTTCACAGGCAGGGTATTGCAGAATGACACCAGCTCCAGCAACCGTATCCAGGGGAACGACATGTTTAAACGCTTGTTAACTTTTCGCATTTCACGCCAACATCGCCTGCTGTTCGCATTCCTGCCGCTGATGATATCAATGCAGGGCCGCGCCGATGACGCAACCCTCGCGGGGGAGTTCATCATCGAGCCACCCACTCTGATTTCCCTGGGTTTCGAGTGGTATATCGAGGGTGACGACAACCGCAATGCCCAGGTGACCCTCGCGTACCGCGAGACCGGCGAGCGCAACTGGCGCGATGGCCTGCCGCTGGTGCGTGTACATAACGAGCGCTCGGTCTTCGACCAGACCCTGGATTACACGGCGCCCAACATGTTTGCCGGCAGTATTTTCTACCTCGAGCCCGGCACGGAATACGAGGCCCGCTTCACCCTGACTGATCCTGACGGCGTCACCGGCCGCGCAGAGCGCATCGTTACCGTCACCACGCGCGCGGAGCCGCAGGCGTTCTCCGGCGGCCGGGTCCTGCATGTCTATCCCCTGGACCATACCGGCCCGGAAGAGCAGCCGGCGTTCCATGGTCTGCTCCAGGCCTATTACATGGCCGGCCTTGGCGGCGACTGGAGCCGGGCCTCGGCTGCCCGTGTACGCGCGGGTGACACCATCCTGGTGCATGCCGGCGTCTACAAGGAATTCAACCGTCGCAGCTACACCCATGAAATCGATTCCGGGTACACCACCTGCTGCGGCACAACCTGGGACGGCACTTACTACCTGACTGCCGACGGCACCGAGGATATGCCGATCACCATCAAGGCGGCCGGTGACGGCGAAGTGGTATTCGACGGCGGCGGCAATAACGTGCTGTTCAATATGATGGGCGGCGACTGGCACCTTTTCGAAGGCATCACCTTTCGCAACACGAATATCGTCTTTGAAGCCGGCATGAAAAACATTACCGGCAGCGAAGGCCTGATGGTGAAACGCAGCCGCTTCGAGGACGTGGCGACAGCCATTCATTCGGACTGGTCGGGCTCGCGCAAGTTCTACATTGCGGACAACACCATGATTGGCCGCCGGCCGGACGAACTGATGGGCTGGTACAACATCCCGCCCTGGAACGAAGACCCGGACTTCGAGGAGAAGCGCCTGCTCGACTCCTATTACGCCGTATCCATTTACGGCGCCGGCCACGTCATCGCCTACAACAAGGTCGTCGGTTTTCACGATGCCCTCGACCATGCCACCTACGGCATGCCCGACGGCTACCCCAATATTCCACGGGACCGCATGCCGGTATCCATCGATATCTACGGCAACGATGTATCCAACCTGGACGACAACTGTTTCGAGGCGGATGGCTCCATGCACAACGTGCGCGTATTCGACAACCGCTGTTTCAACGTTGCGGTTGGCGGCATGAGCCCGCAGCCGGTGTTCGGAGGCCCTGTGTATTTCATTCGCAACGTGGTGTATCACAGCCCTTACGGTCCGGTTAAGATTCATGCCGACCCGGCCGGTGTCATCTATTACCACAATACGTATATCGGGGAGATCAGGCAGATCACACCCGCATCGAACCTGCATTTCCGCAACAACCTGATTTTCGGTCAGGAGCGACCGCCGGCGACTATGGCCATACGCACCTACACCAACTATTCCTCCAGCGATTACAACGGCTACAGGGTCAATGCGGGCACGGATGTCGCCTTCAGCTGGTCATCACCACCCAGGGAGGTCGAGGCTGATTATGAAAGCCCGCTGGTGGTACGCAATTTCGCCACCTTTGCCGAATACCAGCAGGCCACCGGCCAGGATGCCCACAGCGTACTGGTGGATTACGATATTTTCATGAATGCCGCCATGCCTGACCTGGCACGCCCGACCATGCTGTATGACCCCGCAGAAGTGGATCTGCGCCTGCGCCGCGGTGCTGCGGCCGTGGATGCGGGCATCGTGCTGCCGAATATCAACGATGGCTACAACGGTCGCGCACCGGATCTCGGTGCTTACGAATACGGTGAAGCAATGCCGCATTACGGCCCCCGCCCGGAATAAGGAACCCCGGGGGGATGGTGAATCCAGCGGCCTTCGTTTACCCTGAAACCAGAAACAATACAGTTGACCGATGTCACATGCCCATAGACATTCTGCTGGATAAAACCACCCGCACCTTGCGCACACATGCCTCGGGCGATGTCACCATCGAGGATTTCATCGATAGCCTGAAAAGACTTTCCAGCTCATGGACAGCGGGGTCATTGACGTCGCATGGGGGCAAATCATAGATCTCACCGATATCGGCAATCTTGAGGAGTTGCGCGAGTCCGACATCACCCTGATCGCCAGCAAGAGCCCCTGGCCTGCGGGCACCAGGCGCGCCATTGTGGTCACCGAGGACAGTGCATTGCAGCTTGCCAGGGTCTACCAGTCGATGGGCAGTGCGCGTGGACACCAGATCTGCATCGTGGAATCCATCGAGGAGGCTCAGGATTGGGTCAGTTAGGGAGCAGCGAGCACGCCGCCTGAAATGAAAAAGCCTGCTCGATCGAGCAGGCTTTTTCATATGCTGAGCCGGTATTTTTCAGAAGCCTTCGATCAGGACCATCGTACCTTCTGAATTGTTGGCGCGAAGACCAATGATCGCCTGGTACTCCGGCGAGTCATACCAGGCTTTGGCAGCCTCCTTCGACCCAAACCTGAGAATGACGGTCACGGGTTGCGGCTTTCCTTCCAGGACCTCGCTGTTGAGGTCAACAGCCACCACTTCCGCCCCGTGGGCTACCAGTGTTTCGGTCGCCTTCTGGGGGTAGTCCCCGTACCCCCCGGGATTTGTCACGGTGTAGTTGGCAACGATGTATGCAGGCATGGATCCCCCTTGCGTTTCTAATGGAAAAGGCAACAGCATACCCGTTCATGCAGGCAATTACATGCCTGTCTCGCCCGCGCGACGACGGCGCGTTATCATGCGCGCCTGCAGTTGAAAGCACCCATGTGGAAAGGCATCGATGGATTCAGTCACCCAATTCGCTCTAGGCGCTGCCATAGGTGAAGCCGTACTCGGCCGCAAGGTCGGCAAGCGGGCCGCGATCACGGGCGGGCTCGTTGCCACCCTGCCCGACCTGGATACTTTCATTCCCTGGGAGGACGCGGTAGCTGCCTTTACCTACCACCGCTCAGCAACTCATTCCCTGCTGATGCTGAGCCTGGTTTCACCACTGGTGGGCTGGCTCGTCCTGAAATCGCAGCAGGCACTAGGACCGCATTCTCGAAAGGTCTACCTGATGGTCTTCCTGGTCCTGTTCACCCATCCCCTGCTCGACGGTTTCACGGTGTATGGCACGCAATTGTTCTGGCCGCTAAATGCTTATCCGGTAAGCTGGTCGACGATCTTTATCGTGGATCCCGCCTATACCCTGTGGCTGCTGACAGGTTTCATCAGTGCCATGGTGATGAGCAGGGAGCGCTCCACAGGTCATGTGCTGAATTACGCCGGGCTGGTAATCAGCTCCTGCTACCTGACCTGGACGGTGGCGGCCAAGGTCGTAGTCGATGCTCGTGCCGAGCGGCTACTGGCCGCGCAGGGCATCGCCTACGACAAGCTGATGTCGACTCCTGCGCCATTTAACACGCTGGTCTGGCGCATCATCGGCCGGGTGGAGGATGGATATTTCGACGCCTTCCTGCCGGTATTTGCCAGCGCCGGCCCCCTGGAGGTGAATTTTCATGACAGCGACGACGCACTGCTGGACGAACTAGGCGGTCACTGGCCGGTGCAGCGCCTGGTGTGGTTCACGCATGGCTTTTACAAGGTCACCCGGCGCGGCAAAGATATCGTTGTCACCGATCTGCGGATGGCACTCGAAGACGGCTATGTCTTCAATTTCAAAGTGGCGGAATCAGGGCCCGGTGGCATCCTCCCCATTACTGGCAGGCTGACACCCTGAGCAGATCTGCCCTGGTTTCAAATACTGTTTTGCGAGCAAATTGCGACTATTTGCCAAAATGTTGCACTTCTTTAATGCTATATCGTGTTATAAATGAACAGATAAATCAGGATTCATTCCCCGTTGACCAGGGCTCATTCACAGCAGGGAAATATGGATAACAAGGATAAGAAGCAACCCACGCCGACGCGCAGAAAGTCGGATTTGACACTGTTGGGGACCAGTTCCCAGGATCTGGGCGACAAGGTTTACACGCTCGAGTTCGGCGTCAACCTGTCGCAAATCTCCCTTGAAGGACTGAACAACTTTTCGGTCTCCGTTTGCTGCTGGGATAAACAATCCGACGTTACAGAATCTTTGACCTCAGTCCTCGATTTCAAGCTGCAGGAAGGCAACAACAAGATCAGCATCGAGGGTGGCCCGACCTATCCCTTCTGGATCACCAAGAAAACCCTCGACCTGGCCTGCACCGATCTCGATGAAGGCATTGTGGATGCCGTCAAAAAAGGCATTTCCTGGCTGAAGGGGGAGATCACGGATGACTTCCTGAAAACCAACCGGCGCAAGGTTCCAGTGAACCTGCTCAATGACCGTATCGCGATAAACCTGCTAATGAGCAGTATCAGCACCATCATCGGCGGCTCGATGGACTGCCACAACCGTCTTATCAAAAGCCGCAGCCGGCTTTTCACCAACAAGGCGGATTACATCAACGCCATGTATGACATGCTCAAGGAAGAACTGGATGATTTTACCGTCGTTGCCATCAATCGGGGCGTCAAGTACTACATGGCCACGTCCTGACTCCCTGCCCTACTGGCCATGAGTCCCGCAATCCCGCCAATCCGGTCCTTGTCCGCTTTTCCTTACCTGGCGTTTTCGGGACCGCCCCCGAGACAGCCAAAACTTGGACATAGATCACTATATTACTGGCGAATAACCCCTACCCTGTACCTTATGTGGCGGGAAAAGTCGGATAGCCTCCCGCAAACCATTCATTCCAAAGCCGCTTCGCGAACCTGGATGATCATTTCCCATGGGTGCCTTACAGCAAGTGACAGTACCAACCCGCGTCATTGCGGATACTTCCAGTATGGAAGCCTGCGGCCTGGCCGAGTTGTGCACAATAAGGTATGAATCAGAAGAGCGTTTTTACGACGTGACCCTGGCTGCCGCGGTCGCAAGTATCGCCCTTGAAGGCATGAACCGGTTCGAGATTGCCGTTCGCGGCACGCACAAGGGCACGGGCATCCGCGAAAAATTGCATGCGGTTCTTGAGATTAATATTCGCGAGGGAATGAACTGCATCAGGGTCGAAGGCGATGAACCCCTGTTCTTCACCATATCCCGCAAGTCGCTGGACCCATTGGACGAGGATATCGACTCCAGCATCCACGAGGTAGTCGATCTTGGCCTGTTGGAGAAACGCATCCATGTCGGCCCACGCAGCAAGGAAAGCCGGCAGGCCTGCCTGCTCTTCGATGAGGCGGCTGCCAACCTGGTCAAGGCAGGTGTCAGCACACTGCTCGCCCATGCCACCGAGTGCCACCGGCATGTTATCCAGGAAGCCAATCACCTGTTCGCCTGCCGCCAGGATTACGTGCGCGAGATGTGCAAATCACTGGTCAGGAACACCGGCCCCATGGCAACCAGCGTGACCAGCAAGGCGATCTTCTGCGATCAGGGCTTTATCTGAGCGCTTGAGCCTCATCGCCTGGCGGTGACTCACCAGCATGGCCTTGCCGGCCGCTTGAAAATCGAAGGATTCGCTATAGCCAAGCATGATCGAGTGATCATACTTATTGTCGAGCCTGCCCCGGTTGATAATGCATAATAGCCTCTTTCAGCTACGATATGCCGATGAACCGGAACACGCTGCAAGTTGCCATTTACCTGTCCGCCCTGGGATTGTCGGTCGGCATGTTCCTGCCCCTGACCAGCTTTCCTGTTTACGGCGAAGTCAGTTATAACCGCATCGCTCCCATCGAAGCCGTCCTGGTAGTTGTGCTCGCCCTGGCAGCCCCGGCGCTGATCCTGGCCGGCCTCGGTCGTGCCAGCATCGTCAGCCCGGTCGGTGTCTGGCTGGTCCTGTTGTTCCCCGCAATCGAGGCTGTGCTCAGGGACCGCAATAGCAATGCCCTGCAGCAACTGGGTGACGGCGTGACGTCCGCCATGACCGACTTCAGTACCGACCTGTTCATGAATATCGCCGAATTTCACTGGGGCGGCCTGGTCTTCCTTGTCTCGTTATTGGTGTTTACCCTGGCGGGGCTCCTCTACCTCGTCAGACGCTGAGCAATGCTGGCGCTTTGGCGGCAGGTTTCGCATAATCGGCCACGGTAAATGTGCTTTCCGGCACGTTTCAACACTTCGGGGGAAGACACCATGACTGCATTCAACTCAGTATTTAGACGACTCATCTTGCCATTCATGCTGGTTATCCCCCCGGCCGCTGGTGCGGCGGACAGCCAGGTCATCCCTTCCCTGAATCACGACATACGGATCACCACATTGGTCGACGGCCTGGAAAGTCCCTGGGCAATGGCTATCCTGCCCGACGGTGACCTTCTGATCACCGAGCAGCCTGGACGTGTGCGCCTGGTGCATGACGGAGAACTGGTTTCGCAAGCCATAGAAGGTATGCCGGAAGCCCCTGGCAGATTGCATTCCGGCTACATGGACATAGCCTTGCACCCGAACTTTGCAGAAAACCAGCTGGTTTATCTTGCCCATTCCCGCATCAACGACAACGGCAGCACCCTGGTCGTGACCAGGGCGCGGCTGGACGATATGCGGTTTACGAACGTGGAGGAAATCTTCGAAGCTTTTGCGTGGGAGCCGCGTGAACTCAACTATGGCTCCCGCATCGCCTTCGACGGCGAAGGCTACCTGTACATCACCATAGGCGACCGCGGCCCCGATGGCGAACCTAAAGCCCAGGACCTGGCCTACCACAACGGCAAGACCGTACGCCTGCATGACGATGGCCGCGTTCCGGCCGACAATCCCTTCGTCAATACGCCCGGCGCCCTGCCGGAAATCTTTTCCTATGGCCACCGCAACCAGCAGGGCCTGATGCTGAACCCGGTCACGGGCGAAATGTGGGCCAGCGAGCATGGCCCGCGCGGAGGTGACGAAGTGAATATCCTGAAAGCCGGTGCCAATTACGGCTGGCCTGTCGTCTCCTTCGGCCGTACCTACCCCGGCGAACTCATCACCGATGAACCCATGAAAGCCGGCATGGAGCCTCCGCGCTGGTTCTGGGTGCCCTCGATCGGCATTTCAGACATCATCTACTACGACGGCGACGCCTTCCCGGAATGGAAAAACCACCTCATCGTCACCGGCATGAGCGGCATGATGCTGCAGACCGTGGTGCTGGAGGGACGCGCATCCCGCGAACGGGAAAGCCTGCTCACGCCGCTGATGGCGGAATTCCGCGATGTCGATGCCGATGCTGCAGGTAATATTTATGCGCTCGTCAGGCGCCACACCGGCCAGGAAGGTATTTCCGGCAAGCTGCTGAAACTCGAACCGGCAGACTGATTCCTTATTCAGCCAGCGCCGGTGGAATTGCGAGCGTCACCGCCCCGGTTGCCGCCCACTCCGCGCCGCGGGTGAACGTCGTGACAAAGGTGGGATGCAGTACATCCTCACCGTCATGCCCCAGCGTGGTGACGAACACCCTCCCCTGGCCGTAATCGACCGTCCACAGGATGGGCTGGTGAATGCCCGGCCCGGGAATGGGCTGGCGCACGTTCTCCCCGTACAGGGAGTGGTCGTCGTATGCCGTGGCCAGTACATGGTAGCTCCCCTCAGGCTGATAGATGAGATTGGCGTACAACTCATCGTCCTCCATGCGCAGCGGCGTCTTCAGGCCCCGTGTTATGGGATGATTCCTGTCGATCAGGTCGACATCGAAATCATGCTGGGCGGAATGGTGGCCACGGCCGTCGCGCCAGTTGCCCCCGCTCATCTTTTCCCACTCGGTCCAGTGATAGAAGGCGCCGAGTGCCAGGTGGTACATGACCACGCCCTTGCCGCCCCTGACGAAATCCTCAACGGCCTGTTCTGCTTCCTCGCCCCAGCGGTAAACCGGATCCTGGCGCCTGTCGTAGTAGTTCATGACCAGCAAATCGTAGTTTTGCAGGGTGGCGGCGGTGGCCCCGCGAAATTCCTCGGTCACCCGCACTTCGAACTTGCCGGTGTCCTCCAGCGCCGTCTTCAGCCCCGGCGTGGTGTCCGGCCAGTAGTGCACGTGCTGGCCAGTGATGATGAGCACCTGGATCTTGTCGGGATCAGGGGCGGGATAGGGCTGGGCCTGAACATTCAAAGCCGTCATTACTGAAAACCAAATCAATGTGATAAGAATGTTTTTCATACGTGCTCCAAAATCACTCCAAGTCATAAATAATTCAATAAACTTTCCAGTTATTCGAGAGAAAGGGGATGATGTCGCGTGGAACGTGACGCACGTCCATGTGCACTCGGCCTCGCCATCCATGGCTCGGACGCCCCCGCTCTCATCATTCCCCTCCCACTCCCTCAGCCGTCAGGCTAAGCTAATCTTTCCATTGAGAGATTCATACCAGGTCACTGACCCTGAATCCCAGAAGAAGTCTCTGAAATTGATACTTTCACTGAACTCGAGGGGCGATCGCGGGATTGGTAGTTTCGGAGACGTCCGAGCCGATTATCCTTGGTAGCCTATTCGATATCACCGACCGAGCCTAAATTTGTTGATTTACATACTGTTCAATGCGAAACAATTCCGAGGCCGAGCGTACAGGGGTGAAGCAAGCGTAACCGAAGCGTAGCTTCAGCGCAGCTGAACGCCAGCCATCTGTGATGGCTGGCTGGACCTGCTTGCAGGTACGTCTGCCTTCTCCGAAACGCCAACCCGCGGGCGCCCTGTAATTTTCTACTCCCGGGGTCCGTAATGGATCAAATCCATGCCCGATTCATACGCACCCAAATCAGGACCATTGCCGCTGAAACCAGTATTTACTCCTGGTATAAGCATGCCGGCATCCACAGCGTTGGCATTTTCTTTCAAACGGAAATCGAAATCCGCCGAATCATAAATCGTGCGCGGGTCCGGACCCGGGGCCCTGACGTTTTCGAATATACCGAAATCCACCAGCACACTGTGCGCGTCCTGCCCGGTGACCGCGCTGTATTCGGCGAGCGTCTCGAACCGCCGCACTTCCCGCGCCTGCGCTTCCAGCTGCGTCTGCGCGCGCGTGCTTAAGGGTGAGGTGGTGTAGGCATCCCCGGCTGCGCCGGGGAAATGTGCCGGCACATCAAAGGGGGGCGTACTCCATTCAAAGGACCAGGGCGCCCCCGCATTGGGCCGGAAGCCGTTGTAATCGGAGGACGAATAGTTGGTGTTGGTCTCCACGGCGAAGATTTCCGGGGAGCCGCTCTGGCCCAGGATGAGATTGTTGGCGTAATGCACGTTGGAAGCCGCCAGCAGCATCGGTTTCACTGGCGCGATCAGGGTGTTGTGCCACACGATGATACCGGCCGATGACGCCGTGAATTTCGCCGCCCCGCCTTCCGGGGCGTGGTAGACGACATTGCGGATGAAATACACCGGTCCACCGAACATCGGCTGTACGCTGAGCGCCCGGTGCCCGTGGTTGAAGCAGCGGTTGCGGAAGATGCGGATGTTATGGGCGCCGCCGTCGGCTTCCAGGCAGTTGTCTTCGGAATGGCTGATGTCGTTGTTGTAGAAATCGATCGATACCGGCATGCGATCGCGAATGGGCGCAGGCGTACCGTCCGGGTTGCCGTAGGTGGCGACATCGATGCCGTCATGAAAACGGCTGATGCGGTTGTAGGCCACCACGTGCCCGGCGCCGTAAACCTTCACGGCATACTCGGATACCAGCGGTGGCGGGCCATCCCGGTTGTATCCCTGCCAGGTTTCACCGGTGAAACCGCGCAGGTCGTCCGGATCGAAACGGCCGACAAAGACATTATCGGTGATAGTGTAGTCTCTCGAGCCTGACCAGTCCGTGTAGATGCCGCGCCCGATATCCTCGAAGCGGGATCCCCTGATCGTCAGGCCGCTGCTGCCGCCGATGTTTTTCAGGCCCGCCTGGAACACAAGGTCGGTGTTGCGAAAGGTCAGCCCCTCGAAGTAGTGGTAGTTCGCGGCCATCACGTTGAACAGGTTGTACGCGCCGTCGCCGTCGAAGATCGCCTCACCGTCACCTGCCGCCTTGATCACGATGGGTCGCTCAGGTGTTCCGCTGGCCGTGAGAAAGTAAGTACCGCTCGATACGGTACCGAGCCCGCCGCCGTAACGAAAGCGATTGTCCCTGTATACGCCCGCATGCACGAGGATCGTGTCGCCCGGACGCACGCGAGGCGGGTAGGTGTTGAAGTTGTCGGAGCCTGACGAGCCCGTATAGTAGGCGCCAAGCAGGCCAATGAAGGAATTCTCGTCGAGGTCGCCCTCGAAATCCGGCGGGTAGACGTGGAATACGCGTCCGCCCAGCGCCGGTTTCGGTTCCGGTCGCGTAGCCGCCGTCAGCAGCTGGGTCGTCTTTCCTGTGGCGCCGTCCGGGTCTTCCATGTGCAGGCGAATGACATAGGTTGTCCCTGGCTCGAGATCGAAGAGGCTGCCGGCGAAGAGATTGGGCGTCACATACTGGAGGGCATTTTCATTGATGCGTTCGCCGCCGATTCGGAGCATGGGCGGCCCCTGCTGCCAGACCCTGCCGCCAAGAGGGCGATACTCCAGGGTGACGGTAGCGTCGCGGTCATCATCCCCGCTGATCGGCCATTCGAGCCCGAGTGAGATAAGCGTGGGTGGCTCCACGTACACATCCCCGGCGATGACACGTTCCTGGGCAACCAGCACTGGCGAGAGCAGGCAGCCAAGGAGGAACAATGATAGATGCCTGTACGTCAACGACCCCCCTCCATAATCTGTTCGAATGCACAGTGAGCGTGCAACCCCAAGTGTATGCCCACCCGGATTGGCGGGGCAACGGGGTGAATGTGCAAATCCGTGGACAATTCGGGTTGTGCGGGTGTACACGGTTGCGGTCTGCGCATGGCTTCACCCGGAAACCTGCTGTAGTGGTAAACTTCCCGCCCTGAACTGACGGGCCCGTACATGAAACTTGTAGCCGCTTCCACCCACCAGCAATTCCCCGTGACTCCCGGAGTACGCATTGTCTGCCGCCGATAAACACATGCTGGACCAGGTCCGCGAAATTTTCCTCACCCAGGCCCGGTATTGCGAGGAACTGGATTCCCCGTTCATGACGCGGCTTTGCCGATTGTTTGCCGCACACATCAAGGAAGATGACGCCACCGCCAGCCGGCTGATAAGCCTGCCCAAACCCCCGAGCTTCTGGACACTGGCCCTGGCGCTGCGTGTTGCCGGCGCGCTGCACGCCCTGGTGCTGACAGGCCGCTGTGACAGGCTGGCCGCCGTCTACCCGCCGCATCATGACCAGGCATCTGACGAACAGCTGTGGGATGCCATCAGTCATGCCATGCTGGCACACGCGGATTTCTTCGTCCCCTTTCTCGACAGTGCGCCGCAGACCAACGAAGTGCGCCGTTCCGCCGCCCTGCTGCCTGGCTTCCTGTTCATCCATGAACAAACCGGGTTGCCGTTCGTGCTTTCCGAACTGGGCGCCAGCGCCGGCATCAACCAGTGCTGGGACAGTTTCGGCTACGCACTTGACGACCAGACCTGGGGCGACCCGGACAGCGGCGTGTTCCTGGCACCCGACTGGCGCGGCACACCACCGCCGCCAATGGCCGACATCAGGATAACCAGCCGGGCCGCCTGCGACCTGGCGCCGGTGAATGTCCATGACCCCGACGCCAAGCTCAGGCTGCTTTCGTATATCTGGGCTGGCCAGCAGGACCGCTTCACCCGCACGGAAGCGGCGCTGGCCATACTCGACCGCTGCGGCTACACCGTGGACAAGGCAAACATTTCCGACTGGCTGCCCGGGCGACTCGCGCTGGATACCCGCGGCAGCGTGCATGTCATCTACCACACCATCACCTGGAGCTACCAGGGCGATGCCGCCTGCCAGGCCAACCAGGCCCTCATCGAGGCCGCCGGCGCAAAGGCCACCCGTGATGCTCCCCTGGCCTGGCTGCGCCTGGAGCCGGACGGCAGGGAACCCGGCGCCGCCATCCTGCTTACCCTGTGGCCGGACGGCACTGAGCACTGCCTTGGACGCGCCGATTACCATGGCCGCTGGATCGACTGGCAGGTTTGAGCAGAATCTCCCCCGCCGTTGGAAAATCAGGGATAATGCGGCGACCAACAGGTGTGCCGACACCGGCCACAAGGATTGAACTCATGCTCTATCCGCTTTTCGCCATGGTGCTGCTGACACTGGTTGTAGGCATCATCGCCCTGCGCAGCCGGATCGCCAGCGTTAAATCGGGCAAGCTGGATGTCCGCTATTTCCGCAACATGCAGGCGCGTGAGGGCACCGCGGTTCCGGAACGTGTCGTCATCACCACGCGCTGTTTCAACAACCAGTTCGAAGTGCCCGTGCTCCTCTACACCGCAAGCGTGGCGGCGCTCGCTCTCGACCAGGTCAGCATCTATACTCTGCTGCTGGGCTGGGGCTTCGTCATCAGTCGTTGCGCCCATGCCTGGATACACCTGACCTACAACAATGTCTTCCACAGGATGAACGCCTACTGGGTGGGCATCGTTTTCATGCTGGCCCTGTGGATAGAACAGATCGTTAAATCCCAGTAACAAACGGTACCAAAAACATGGATTCCGACAACAAGCCGTTTGGCACACTGAGTCTCAAACCCACGCTTGATGAGCAAAGCGTGCACAATATCCGCAAGGGAACGAAGCAGTTGCGGGCCAGGCTGCAGCTGCTGCGCCAGCTCGAAGGCCCGCGCCAGGAAACCGAACAGCTGCGCCAGGCCGTCAAGGAACTGGCCCGCCTGCTTGCGGCACAGCGTGATGCCGATGTCATGTCCGGCCTGCTGCAGGAACTGATCACTGAAACCGAAGACCTGGAAGTCCAGCAGCTGCTGGCCGCGCTGCGGAGTGAATTGCACGGGGGTGACATGCCCGCCGGTGATGTCAGCCGCATACACCGGCTTGTGCGTGAAATCGAAAAGAAATCTCCACGCCTGCTGCAGGCCCGTCACAGTGATGCGGAAATCAGCCGCGTCCTGGACACCCGCCTTGCCGCCCTGTGCGCCGCGGGTCGCGAACTGTTAAGCGGTAATGACTGGGAAGCCCTGCATGACTGGCGCAAGCAGGTGAAGAAACTGATGTACCAGTACCAGCTGAAACCCATGCTGTCGCCGAAGGAATATTTCGTGCTCGAAAACCTCGACCGGCTGGGCAGCGCACTCGGCAGCATCAACGACCTGTGCCTGCTCGAGCGCTACATGCTCAATCACCAGTCAGCTGAGACCCGCGCCCACTCCCTGGACGTTTATGCCAGGGCGCGGGGCATGGTGGATGGTCGCCGCAACCGGGAAATGGCGAACTGCCATGAAGTATTCGGCGCCATCAGCAGTCTCCAGTGAACTGCCGGCTTACCGGACCCCGTATAAATTGCAAAAACCATGAAAATTCAAGTGGTTGGTGGACAAGCGAAGCGGCCCGTTGCTAGACTTTTCTGCGAATAGCGAAAACCGTGCCGAATACCGGCGTAACACTTTTTTATTGATAATCCGGAAGTGACAAAGCACCGATCATGTTGAAAACATCACTGAACACACTGGCTCTGGCCGCGCTCTTAGGCGGCATTGCCGGACAACCTGCTGTAGCACAGCTCTCGGCTGAAAACTCTGCCCTTCACCCCACCATCGTCAACACCACTGCGGAAAGGCACGGAAAACACCTACCTGATCAATGATGACGGCCCGCGTTCACCAACGCCGCGCCTGGCGGACGGCACCGTCGACCTGAGTGGCGATGGCTACTGGGACCTGCCCTGGGTCAGCAATTTCGCCAACGCCCGGCCAGTACCGGAAGAAGCTCCCTGGCGTCCCTGGGTGAAGGCCATGTGGGAATACCATACCGCCAACGACTCCAAGTACGACCCGGAGGGTTTCTGCCTGCCGCCAGGCGGGCCCCGCGCCTTCGCCACGCCCTACCCGGCCGAAATCGTCCAGCATCGTGATCGCATCCTGGTCATCTTCGAGGGTGGCGGGCATGTCTGGCGTGAAATCCACATGGACGGCCGCGAGCATCCTTCACTGGAGGAGGTCAATCCCACCTACTTCGGTCATTCCATCGGGCACTGGGAAGGCGACACCCTGGTCGTGGATACCATCGGCTACAACGAGAAGACCTGGCTCGATTACAGCGGCACGCACCATACCAGCCAGCTGCATACCGTCGAGTACATCAGCCGGCCTTACAAGGAAAAACTCAATTACCGCATCCTGATCGACGATCCGGGCGCATTTTTTGAACCCTGGGTAGCCGAGTGGGATATCCCCTGGAGCGAAGGCACGGAAATGAAGGACTACATCTGCCAGGAAAACAACCAGTTCATGCTGGACCTGAAGGATGACTACGGCACTGCCTTTTTCGATAAAACGGAAGGCGCCGAGTAACGACCGGAATCCGGACAAAATGAATCCGGACAAAAAAAGGGGGCAGATGCCCCCTTTTTTAATCAATCGCCTTGCCCCGCCGGTTCGATACGAACCACTTCGAGGCGATCCGGATACACCCGCCACTTGATATTGAGGTCATACAGGTTCATGCCGTATTGCTTGTCATCCGGGTCGCGCTGGCGCCAGGCTGGTCGTGGATCCTGCTCCAGCACGGCAGTTACCAGCTGCCGCAGGTCCGGGTAGGCTGCTGCCAGTAAGGCCAGTGCCTCGTCGGCGGCCGCACTGAAAGTCACGGCGAAGGCATTGCCCGGTGCCGTTTCCGCATAGCCGCCAGTGGCGACGGCGATGCTGTCGGCATACGGAAGGTAGGGTTTGATGTCGATAATCGGCGTGCCATCGAGCAGGTCGAGCCCCCCAACGCGCAGCACCAGTTCCCCATCGAGATGCTCCCACCCCAGGTTGGTGACCGCGGACAGGCCAATGCCGTTGGGCCGGAAGGTCGAGCGGCTGGCGAACACACCCACCCTGTCCTTGCCGCCAAGGCGCGGCGGTTGCACGGTCGGCGACCAGCCCTTTGCGGCCGTTTCATGAAAGTGAAACAGCAACCAGAGGTGGGAAAACTGCTCGATATCCCGCAGACAGTTGGGATCGGCAAACTCCCCGGTGAACACGACCTCGCCCCGGGCCGCCGGTACCAGACCGGGCTGGCGGGGAATGGCGAATTTTTGTTTATAGGGGGAGCGGATGTGCGCGATCGGTGTAATGGTGAACATACTGCCCCAGAATTGCGCTGCTACCAGGCGAGCCCGTAATCATCACCGTAGTTGCTGGCGCCACCCATCATGGTCCCGTTCTGCTGGTCAAAGTAGATGCCGGTGATTGGACCCGACGTGAGCGGTTCCGTTTCCACCTGGTAGCCCATGGTGGACAGCCGCAGTTTGTGTGTGAGCGGCAGGTCTTCCCTGAGCAGTATCCGACCAGGCTGCATGGCATGTTCGCCGAAGGAAGAATGCATCTGCCAGCTGTTGAAATTGGCGGCCTCGGCAGCCTGCTGTACATCCATGCCGAACTCCACCACGTTGAGGAAAAACTGCAACAGGTTCTGCTCCTGGGTATCGCCGCCCTGCACGCCAAAGGCCATGAAAGGCTTGCCGTCCTTCATGGCCAATGTCGGCGTCAGGGTGGCGCGCGGACGCTTGCCCGGTTCCATCACGTTAAAGGGATTGCGTTCTGGCGACATGACGAAACTCTGCAGGCGCTGTGACAGGCCTATGCCGGTATCCCCGGCAATGAAGGCCGGCGTCCAACCACCGCTCGGCGTGATCGATACAGCCCAGCCATCCGCGTCGGCCGCCTGGATGGAGGTGGTGCCGGCCAGAAAGCCGGCGTCATGGTCCATGCTGTTGAGCGGGGAAGCCATGGCAACGGCTGGTTCTGCCTGGATGACCGGCTCCCAGGATTCCAGCAATTCACTGTAGGGATTCGTGCCGCCCTGGAAGGGATAGGGATCGCCGGGCGCCACGCGCGGTGTGTTACGGGTCTTGTCGATGAGCCTGGCGCGTTCACGGGCGTAGTCCTTGGACAGCAGCCCCCGCATGGGCTCCAGTGGCGGGAAATACGGGTCACCGTAATAGAAGTCGCGATCAGCAAAGGCCAGGTTCATTACCTGGTACAGGGTGTGGATGTATTCCACGCTGTTGTAACCCATGCCGCGCAGGTCGACTGCCTCCAGCATGTTGAGCATCTGCAACATGACAGGTCCCTGCACCCAGGAATTGAGCTTGTATACCTCGATGCCTTTGTAGGTGGTCATCACCGGCTCCTCGATATATACCTGCCACTGGTCGAGATCCTCAATTGTGATGAGGCCGCCTGCTGCCTGCGTTGCACTGGCGATTTCCTCGGCGATGTCGCCACGGTAAAAGCGTTCGTAAGCCGCATAGATGGCTTCCTTGCGGGATTTGCCTGCTGCCAGTGCCTGTCGTTCGGCCTCCACCAGCCGGGTCAGCGTGTTGAGCAGTCCAGGCTGCCGGAAAATCTCGCCGGGGCGTGGCGCCGCCCAGCCTTCCGGAAAGCGCGCGTCGTAATGGGGCAGCAGCACTTTTACCGAATGCGGCCATTTCAGAATGTCGTCCTTGTAGAACTGGAAGGTTTCCGCCTTGACGCGCTCGATGGGGTAGCCTGCCGCCATCTCCATGGCCGGTGCCAGGGTCTGCTCCAGGCTGAGGGTGCCGTATTCTGCCAGCATGACCAGCAGGCCGCCCGGCGTACCGGGCGTGATCGCTGCCAGCGGGCCGGTGTCCGGGGGATGACTCATGCCGCGCTGCCGGTAAGCCTCCGGCGTAGCCCCGGCAGGGGCCGCCCCGAGAGCATTGATGGCAACCACTTTGCCGGACCGTGGATCGTGTATGAGGGCCTGGGTTTCACCACCCCAGCTCAGGGTATCGAACATGGTTGCGGATGCTGCAAGCATGGCGCAGGCGGCATCCACGGCATTGCCGCCCTCGAGAAAAATACGGGAACCGGCCGACGCTGCCAGCGGTTTGCCGGCAACGGCCACCCAGTGCTGCCCATGCAGGGGCGGTTTGACGGAATACTTGAACTCCTGGGCATGCAACAAGTTGCCGGCCGTCACCGCCAACAACAAAACAAGCAGTACGCCTGTGTTCAGGAATTGATGAGCAAGTACGACCCGGTGAATTGACTGCTTCTGCATGGAACAACCATACCACAAGACGGACTTCAGCAGACAGGGTATGGTGACGCATGCCCCCGGGGTACTTACCGGATTGCTGAAGCTCCCGCATTTACAATGGCTGCTCTTTTCCGGCCGCTGGATAATGCCGGGCATTTCGCCTATATTTCTTTCATCAAGACCCTGGCCCCCGGGGTATAACAAAAAAATTTCCCTACCGGCGCATGACTGCAGACGACACTATTGGCCCAACAATAGCTGACTTACCCATACAAGCGACGGGCATGCCCCGTCACAACACTCGTGGCTGCAGGACAGTCAAACAGACGGCCTGCCTTCTGTGGTTCATCATGGCACTGGCCTCTTTGCCTCCTGCGGTACTGGCGCAGGAAAATGCTGCCACACAGGTCATTATCGGCACGGTCAGCGGACAGCTGGATGCACCCGATGCCTTCAGCCCTTTCCAGGAATACCTGGCCCAGGCGCTCCCGGGTTATACGTTCGAAATCTCAGGCTTCGCCAGTATCGAAGGGCTGATGCTGGCCGTCGAAAACGAGTCACTCGATTTTGCCTTCATTTCACCTGCCGCCTACGTCGAGCTGACCATCGACGGCAACCTGCGACTGCTTTCCACCATCACCCAACCGGTTGGTCACACCCACTCACCCTGGCTGGCCGGAGCCGTGTTCACACTCGATTCACGGAACGACATCGAGACCATGGTCGACGTGCGCGGCAAGCGGGTGGTGGCACTCTCGGAAATAGCCCTGGGTGGCTGGATGTCTGCCCTGCGCGAATGGCGCGATTTGGGTATAAACATCAATGCAGAGTTCGCATCACTAGATTTCGTTTTTTCCTATTCAGAGGTCGTGGACCGGGTTTGCTCAGGTCAGGCTGATATCGGTGTTATCGCCGCCAATACGCTGCCCAAGTACCAGGAACAGTGCAACGCTCCCCTTCGGGTCCTGCCGCAACCCGGGATCAGCCAGAACATTAGCTACGACATTCCGCACAGTACGCGACTGTACCCCGAAGTGGCCCTCGTGATGGTAGGCAACCAGGACGAGGAATTCATCCGGTCGTTCACAAGCGCCTTGCTGGCTATCGAGCAAGACAGCACAGTCGCTCAATCCGTCAATGTAAGCGGCTTTACCGCCCCGCTTCCATATGACGAGGTCAGGGCGATGATGGAGGAACTGCGCCTGGGCCCGTGGCGCAGACTTGGCAGGATGCCCCTGCAACAACTGCTGCTCAACAATATTTTCCTGGTCACATTGGCCCTGATACTGCTTTTGGCATTGATTCTTGGCGGTTTCATCAATGCGCAGCGCCTTAGCCGCCGATTCCAGGAATCCGAAAGGTATCGCAAACTGTTGTTTGAAAGTTCACATATCCCCATGGTGGTCGTCGATCCGAAAACCGACACATTTCTCGACATGAATCCGGCAGCCGTAAAACTGTACGGCTACCGGCACAAGAATGACCTGGTCAACCGGCATGTGACTTTTGTGTCCGACCCGGAAAAGGAATATACCAGCGAGGTCGAGGAAGAAATGGCTCGTACGCAACAGGAGGCACTGCAAAACGGCCATGCCACTTTCGACTGGCCTCATATCCGGCCTAACGGCGAAAGCTGGATCGCAAACATTCACCTGATGTCTTTTGACTCGCCCTCAGGAAAGCTCATCCAGGCCACCGTGGAAGACATCACCCAGCGGCGCCAGAATGAGAAGGAACGCCAGGACCTGGAGCAGCAGCTGGCGTTCAGCCAGCGTATGGAGTCGATCGGCCGCCTGGCCGGCGGCATCGCCCACGACTTCAACAACCTGCTCACCATCATCAACGGTTACTGTGAAGTCCTGCTACTGGAGATGGGCAGCAGCAAGTCTGAAAAAATTCTTCAGCAGATCCGCAAGGCCGGCATTCGCGCCTCCGAGCTGACCAAGCAACTGCTGACCTTTAGCCGTCGGCAGGCCATCCGCCAGGTTCCCGTGAACGTCAATCGCATCATCAGGGAATCCTCGGAAATTATCCGCAGCGTACTTGGCGATAACATCCGCCTGAAACTGGATCTCTTGCCGGGAAGCTGCACCGTGCTTTCCGACCCCGGCCAGTTGCAGCAGGTGCTGATCAACCTGGTGGTCAATGCCAAGGACACCATGCCTGACGGCGGCGTCCTTGAAATCACGACGGCCAGTACCTTTGTCACGCCGCGCAATGCCCAGGGCCTGGAGATCGCAGCCGGCGAATACATAGAGATACGGGTGCGCGACAACGGCCTCGGCATGAGCCCGGGCATCCTGCAGCATATTTTCGAGCCCTTCTTCACCACCAAGGACAACTCCGGCACCGGTCTGGGCCTGTCCACCGTCTACGGCATCGTGCAACAGTCCCTGGGCACAATCAGTGTTACCAGTACTGAAGGTGAAGGCTCCGAATTCCAGGTTCTGCTACCCAAAAGTAAAGAAGCGGAGACACGCCAGGAGGCGGAAGCAACTCCAGCGTCGCCTGGACTCGTCGACTCAGGCACCATCCTGGTCGTCGAAGACCAGGTGGAAGTACTGGATTACGTCACGTCTGTTTTGCGCGAATCCGGCTACCAGGTTCATACCGCCACCTCGGGCAGCGCGGCCCAGGCGGCCATGGCGGACTTGTCTGAACCGGTGCACCTGCTGATTACCGACGTGGTTATGGAAGGCATGAGCGGCGGCGAACTGGCGGAAATTTTCAGTGAACGCTACCAGGGTATACCCGTATTATTCATTTCGGGCTATCCCGGTGACGAGCTCGCCCGCTATGGGGTTCGCCAGGGCATGCACGAGTTCCTGGCGAAACCATTCACCCCCCAGCAATTGCTGGAACGGGTCAACCAGATCCTGAAGAACTTACGGGTGACGGGCTGAGTCGATCCGCATCTATTCGCGTCTTTCTGGATATAGATCAAAAAGGACACTGGACGTAGCGCCCCGGGCCGATTATCGTAGGCAGGAATTTTCACTACGAATGACTTCAGAAACGTCTTTAGATAAGGGGGAACCATGTCTGACGATAACAACACGCAACGTACTATGGGCCAGTCCATAGGCTACTGGGCAATCATTTATGCCATCGCCATCCCGGCCCTGTTCATCGGCACTGCCATAGTCGTGCGCATGGCGCTGATGTCCGCCGCATGACCCATGCCGCCCTGGGCGGCACTTTCTACCAGATCCACTCCACCTACCCGGTCTACCCGGCCAGAAAAGATAACGACTCCGGCAGCGCCAGCTGCCGGAATTGTTTCTGCTTGTCGTGAATGGCTAGCGCGAAGGAGTAAGCGCGAGAATCCAGCGAGCGATGATCAGGGCATCCTGCTCCGGCACATGCTCGTTGGGCACCATGGGCACCATGCCCCAGTTGCCGCCGCCACCGAGAATGATCTTGGTCGCCAGCACCTTTTCCATGACTTCTTTCTGGCCGGCATGACGGGCTGCGATTGCCTGGTAGGGGGGGCCGATCAGCGCCTTGTCCATGTCATGACAGGCATAACAGCGATATTCGTTGACCAGATTCGCCCCTTCGGATGCGTCCTGGGCAAATAGCGGCGAAGTGGCCAGCACGGTTGCCAGCAGCAGGATGGCGAAGACGGCAATGTGCAGGTTGCGGAAGAGGAAATTCATGGCGGGTATTCCGTTGTTGTTACCGGATTTCCGGAATTAGCGGTAGGCGCCGTCGCCCGGGTCAATGATCAGTGCCATGCGTGGCCCATGTACGTGACCGACGATGTTGGCATAGGACGTAACCAGGTTGCCCGTATCCGGATCGATGTCCACCATTCGCAGGAAGGCGCCGGTGCGCGGCATCGGCAGCACGGTGAAGGACTTGTCTGCCGGATCGAACTTGTAGATCACATCGGTGTTTGACGTCGGGATCCAGACGACCTTGCGGACCGGATCCCAGGTCACGGCATAAGGTGCACTGGCCATATCCGGCATGTCATAGATGCCGATTTGCGTATGGGTTTTCGTATCGTATTCGACCAGTTGCCCGGTCCCGTACAGGGGCACGTACAGGATGTCGTCATCACTGATGCTCAGCCGGCGCGGTCCGCTGTTCAGGGGCAACTGGAAAGACGGCCCGAACTCCCGCGTCACCACGTTGAAGCTGCCGATACTGCCGATATTGAGCTGGCTGAACCAGATTTCCTCCCGGTCAGAGGTCATGACCAAACCGTACAGGGCCGTACCGGTGGTCGCCCTGTCCAGCACTGGCGGCGCCATATAGTGGTCGATGGCGCCGGTATCAGGATCCAGATAGCCCACGGCGTTGTTGACGATGTCGGAAAACCAGACCAGCCCGTCATTGTCAGTCAGCAGCGTATGTTCGGCGCCGAAACTGAGGTCATGGATGCCGGTAGGCGTACCATCAACGGTCTGCATGCGCCAGGTGTCCCAGGTTTCATCATTCACATCGAGATGGCCGACGACACTGGTGATGAACGGCGCCACCCACAGGGAGCCGTCCGCTCCACGGTGCAGTGAGTGAGGGCCGACCGGGGTATCGGAGGGCACCTCCAGCGATGAGGTATAGCCGGATTCGGGGTCGATCTTCACGATGGCATTCGACGCCACATCCGCTGCCCACAACTGCTTCGGCTCGCCCAGCAGCAGGGCCTCGCGAATGGCGTTGGGCCGCGGTACTGCATATTCCATGATCGCCGTTTGCGGCGTGACTGCCAGCGGCGCACCCCAGTCATAGCCGCTGACACTATCCATGCGGTCGGTGAAATTAGCGCTGAGATAATCGATGACCCGGGGACCGTCTCCCACCTCGTAGACCCGGCTGGCATCCGGCGGGCCGGCTTCGGGGCCGCGGCCGAATTCCTCTGCAGACAGGAAATTCATGTACTTGACCAGGGCATCATAGCTGGCATGCCTGATGGCATCGCGATCCGCACCGGGTATGTCGGCTATAGCCGCGGCGTAATGGCGAAACTCCGGGGAAGGCACCTGGTGGCAACCCACGCAGTCAAGCACGAACGTGGATGTGGTGTCATGGTCGGCCTTGTCCTGCAGCCAGGCCGAAGCCGGAGCGGAAGCTGCCTGGTTGTCCGTGGCCCGGGCGATGACCGTCAGGGAGACACTGCCCCCCTCTTCTTCTTTGCTGGAATCCACCAGTTCATAGCCGAGTGCACGAATGGCCACCTGGAACTCGCTGCCAGGGCGGTAATTGGCCTGGTCGGGCAGGCTGAAGCGGCCGTCAGGATCGCTGAATGCAGTGACATAGGTCGGTCCGGGCCATGACGGCTCAAGCGTTACCATGGCACCAACGACCGGGCTGCCGTTGATATCAACAACACTGCCAGTGAAGGTGGCGGCCTGGGCGCCCATGACGGTGAGAAGAATAAACGGAAGCAGCAATGCCCGGCTTGCATTTCCGGGCGTCATAACATTTTTCATGGTGCTGTTCATAACACGCTGCCCTCTTGTTTTTCTGTTTTGGCCGACAGGTGATGCGGGAATCGTTTTACTGACCGGGCAGCGGCCAGATCATGTTGCCATCGGCATCCAGGTATCCGAGGGACTTGAGCTTCCTGACCGTGGCGGCCCCGGAACGCTGCGGTGAGGAGCCGTTGAGATTGGCGGCCGGGGTGATGCCCAGTGCATCGAAGGTACCGTCGGCGATGTCTATCATGTCGGTGTAGCGCAAGTTGGACTTGAGCGGGCCATCATTCACCTGTATGGCACGGGGCCACAGGTGGTTTATGCCGCGCACGTGACGCCAGGTCAGCAGATGCAGCCGGTCGCCCACGGCGAACTCCTCTTTACTGAAACCGTAGGCAATCATGACATTGATCGGATGGCTGTTGATGATCCAGGTTTTACCCGTCTCACCGGCCGGCAGGTCCCCCCCGGTAACCTCGATTTCAATCTGGACATGCGGATTGGCCCAGCGGATATCGGTAACGACGCCATCCACGACCATGAAATCGGAGCCGAAGGGTCCGTACTCAGCCTGGGTGTTGTGATGAGCTGAAGCAGGAATGCCGAGCCCCAGCATGAGAATGAATATGCCTTTTTTCAGAAGCGACATCGTTGTTCCCCTATACCTGTGACCTGCAGAATACATGTTATCCTGCCCCTGTTGCAGGCCATTTGCCGGCCCGTTGACGACCCTTCGGTGTGGCATCATGCCGATTGAAACTTGCCGAATGATGCTATCACAGCGATTTGGAAGGGGTAAACTGATGGATTTTCAGGGAAGGCTCAAGTATCCTTCGCGCCTTTTCCAGAACACACGCCACAGTCCCGCAAAGCCAGATTAATGACTGCCCACGTTTGTTTCACCATGGACAACCTCGGTGACGCCGCCGATCTCGGCAGGGGTGTCATCCGTGAGCCGCGCAAGCCGGGTGAACGTCCCGCCCTGGAAAAAGGCTTTCCCGCCATGCTGGAGCTGTATCGCCGCTTTGGCATTCCCATTACCCATTTCGTAGAAGGCTGGGCAGCTGAAGCCTACCCGGACTATATAGAGAAGGACCTGGCCGATGGCCACAGCCTGGGTATGCATGGCTGGCAGCACGAATTGTGGTCTTCCCTGGATTACGACCGTGCCATGGATATCGCTACCCGCGCCACAGAGGCCATCTCCCGGGCCGGTGCCCGGCCCCATGCCTTTCGTGCACCGGGCGGCAAACGGACCCGCTTCACCAGCGAGATTCTCACCTCGCTCGGTTACACCATCGATTCCAGCCTTTGCCCTTCAGGCCAGGACGGCGGCGCCGTGGACAGGCTGAGCCGTACACTGTGGTCGGCCCCCTACGAATGGGTCGGCGTCGATGCCAGTCACTGGCTGTGGCAGAAAAAGGCCAACGAGGAAGTCGGCCGCGACTGGCGCAGGGCCCTGGATCGCAGTGTCGAGACCGGCAAATACATGCTGTTCATCTGGCATCCCCATGTCATGGGAATCGATGCCGATCGCCTGGACGTCGGCACACAGATCCTGGAGTATGTGACCAGCAACCCCGCTTTCGAAATCGTCACGCTGGACAAACTGGTCACCCTCTACCGCGGCACCTGATACCACGGCCCATTTCCCAGCGCGAAAACGGTACAATACCGGTCAGTTCACTGTCCGGGAGACCCCCTTGCTGCGCAGACTCATCAGGTTCACCGGATTCGGGCTGGTACTGGCCATCGTGACCGTTGGCAGCCTGCTGGTGATATCCCCCTTTTATATCTACGACGTCTTCAATCAGGAATTTCCGATTGCCCGCCTCGAATTCACCCGTGCCGGAGACAATGCCTGGAACGCTTGGCTGAGCCGCGGTGATTTCTGTACGCGCGAGGAATATCTCCTGCGCGGCGACCAGTTCCAGGTCGATGCGGGCTTCGTGAAGTGGAAAGGACCTGCTGTGCTGCTGGGCTTCAGGCCCCGTTACCGCCTGGACAGGTTGAGCGGACGCTTTCGGGACGTACAGGCGCAAAATACGCAGCCGGGACTAGCCCATGACCTGGCACCGGACATGCTGTTCGACTTTTTTGACGAGAATAACCGGGAAGCGACGGATGGCTGGCTGATCGATACTTCCTACGGCTCATCCGTTTACTATGCTATCGACCCCCTGCTTCGCTACACCGTTTATGCTACCGAGGACGGCCTGATCCTGAGAAGGACGGACATCCTGGAAATGGACAACGATAACGGCCTGGTGATCGAAATCAATGAAGGCTGCGGCGACAGCAGCCAAGGGGCCCGTTCATTGTTCCTGAAGCTGAACAGCCTGCTCGGCACCTATTGAACGATAACGTCCTCGTTCGATGAACAACGCGCCACCTGCAGCCTGTGCTGGCGCTGGCTTTCCTCGCCGGATGTGCTTTGCCCCCCTACCCACTTGTCCATGACCAGGCAGGCAACGACATCACCGGCGACATTCAGTGACGTGCGACTCATGTCGAGAATGCGGTCGACACCCATCAGCAGCGCTATGCCGCTCGGCGGAATGCCGACAGTGGCAAGCACCATGGACAGGATCACGATACCGACGCCAGGGGTCGCCGGTGAACCGATGGATGCCCCCACGGCAACGACCACCAGCAGCATCAGTGCGCCGGCATTGAGGTCGATGCCGTAGACCTGGGCCAGAAAGATGGTAGCCACGCCCTGGTAAAGGGCAGTGCCGTTCATATTGATGGTGGCGCCCACCGGGATGATGAATTCGGCAATTGACGGCCTGACGCCAAAGCGGTCCTCGACCGTCTTGATGGACAGGGGCATCACCGCTGCGGAACTTGATGTGGAGAAAGCCAGCAGCATCAGTTCACGCATGTTGCGCACGAAGGTCAGCGGCGTTACCCGCGCCATCATATAAACGAGTACCAGGAACAGGCAAAACACCAAAAGCAGGCCGCCGATCACGGTCAGTACATAGATGGCCATGCCCAGCAAGGCCTCCAGGCCGATTCGCGATACCAGTTGAGCCATTAGCCCAAACACGGCATAGGGCGCCAGCACCATGGCGCCGCGCACCACGGTCATGCACACCTCCTGCAGCGAGCCGAGAAAGTCGAGCAACGGGCGCGCCCGCTCCGGTGTCGTCATCAACAGGGCAATGCCGAAGATGACGGCAAAAATCACCACCTCCAGCATCTGGCTTTCCACCATTGCATTGAGCGGGTTGGCGGGAAAAAGGTTGATCAGGGTCTCCGGCAGCTGGGCAAGGTTGGGCGCGCTGACCTCACCGGCGACTTCCTCCTCGATATCGATCTGGTAACTGTCCAGCAGCGAGGCATCGATATAAGTGCCGGGCTTGATCCATTGCGCGAGGGCGATGCCTGTCGCGATGGATACCGTAGTGGTGCATACAAAAAAGATGACTACCGAAAACCCCAACCTTTTCAATTGGTTAACGTCCTCGGTGGAGGCGAGTCCGCGAATGATCGAGGCAAACACCAACGGCACTACGATCATCTGCACCAGGATGAGAAACAGCTGCCCCGGAAACGCCAGCCAGTTGCCCGCCGTGACCGCATGCTCAGGCTCCAGCAGGCCGGTCGTGGGACCGAGCAGGATGCCCGCGAGAATGCCGGCGGCCATACCGAGCATCACCTTCAGCCACAGGCGACCGGCAACCAGCTTGGAGAGATGGCCGCTGAGGAATCGCAGCGGCCTGGGAAAGAGGCTTTCAACAGCTTGCATATTGACAGGCAGGGTAGCGTGTGGACGCGTAAATGTCTTGATACAGGTTAATTAAAATCAGCTTAATTCCATTATCATAGCCCCTTATGTTTGCATTCGTGAGTATCCTGATAGGTGGCCTCGGCCTGCTGCTCATTGGCATGTCGCTGATGACGGACGGCCTGAAACTGGCCGCGGGCAACACGGTCAGGGATATTCTTGCCCTGTGGACAAACAGCCGCACCCGCGGACTGTTTTCTGGCTTCCTGATCACCGGCATCGTTCAGTCATCCAGTGCTGTGACGGTAGCCACCATCGGTTTCGCAAACGCTGGCATGCTCAGTCTGGAACGTGCCCTGTGGGTCATCTTCGGCAGCAACGTCGGCACCACCATGACGGCCTGGATCGTTGCCTTGATCGGGTTCAAGTTCAATATCGATGTGCTGGCGCTCCCGCTCGTCGGCATCGGCGCCATCTTGAAGTTGACTGGTGCGCAGACCCGGCGCGCCTCCCTGGGCCTGGCCCTAGTGGGGTTTGGCCTGCTCTTCATGGGTATCGATACACTCAAATCGGCCTTCGATACCGTCGGCAGCGATTTCAGCCTGCCGGCGATTGAAAGTATATCCCTGCTGGCCGTGGTCAGCTTCGTC
>Ga0181587_10000336_pt1 | contig 38543 bp, 42 predicted proteins | sample 071ome_27_FD_132463 | JGI IMG/M metagenome (GOLD analysis project Ga0181587, IMG submission 132463) | Coastal salt marsh microbial communities from the Groves Creek Marsh, Skidaway Island, Georgia - 071409AT metaG (megahit assembly) | ecosystem: Environmental > Aquatic > Marine > Intertidal... | reverse complement strand
AGAACACGCAGCGCGCCATCGGCACCCGGCTGTCATCAATGATCACGCGGCGCTTCGGCATGACCGGGTTGCAGCCGGGTCACATCACCGTGCGGCTGCGTGGTGCGGCGGGTCAGTCGATCGGCGCCTTCGCGGTGCAGGGGCTCAAGCTGCAGGTATTCGGCGACGCCAACGATTATGTCGGCAAGGGTCTGTCGGGTGGTGAAATCGTCATCCGTCCAATGACGTCGAGCGTCTTTGCGACGCAGGAAAACGCGATCATCGGCAACACGGTGCTGTATGGCGCGACAGCCGGAAAACTGTTCGCCGCCGGACAGGCGGGCGAACGTTTCGCCGTGCGGAATTCTGGTGCCGACGCGGTGGTTGAAGGGTGCGGCGCAAACGGCTGCGAATATATGACTGGCGGCACGGTCGCCATTCTCGGCCCGGTGGGCGATAATTTCGGCGCCGGCATGACCGGCGGGATGGCGTTTGTCTATGACACCGACGCCAGCTTTGCCGATGATGTGAATTCCGACACGGTGGTCTATCACCGTATCCAGTCGCCCCATTGGGACCAGGTGCTGCGCCGGCTGGTCGAGGAACATTGGCGCGAGACCCAGTCCCGCTTTACCGAACGGTTGCTGATCGATTGGGAGCGTGAGGTCAAGCGCTTCTGGCAGGTCGTGCCGAAGGAAATGATCGACAAGCTGGAACATCCCGTGCTTGTCGGCGCCGAGGAGGTCGAAAGCGCGTGATCTAAAACGGCGCTGCTCCACCCCCTCCCTTCCCCTCCCCTCCGGTGAGAGGAAAGGGGAGGGAGTGTTTTTTGCTAACTATCCAGCACGCTTTCGTGGAACAGCTCTTCCACCGCATAGGGCGCATCGATCAGCGTCTGATCGGTCAGATATTTCATAAACCGTTCGACGCTCGCCTTGTTGGCCTTGAGCCCGCTGGGCCAGATATCCTCGCCGAACAATTCCGATTCCTCTTCGAAATTATTGCGCGCAAAGGCCAGCTCCGCATATCCCGGATCCTCGTAGAACTCCGCCGCCTGGTGCTTGGCGTTTTCCCACATACCCATCAGGGCGCGCGGCAATTCGGGATATTTCTCGGCGATCGCCTCTGAAAACACCATCACATGCATGATCGGGTAATCGCCGTATTTCTTGAAATAGCGCGCGCATTCCGCCTTGGTGTCGGGGAACAGCCGCCGCACCTTGCCCTCGCGCATGGCGTTCAGCAGCTTGGGCGGCGGGTGCGGGTGGATCATCATGGCAAGCTCACCCGCGATCAGCTTGTCGGGTGCCGATGGCTCATCGATCAGGGTCAGATTCGCCGCTTCCTGGCCCGGCCAGTCGACCAGCTCCTTGCTCATCGTGTGCCAGTCCATCTCCTGCCATGGCACGCCGTATTCGAAGGCCAGATCACCCTTGGCCAGCACCGACATGGTGGTCTGGAAGCTGCGGCAGCAGACTTTCTTGCCGATCAGGTCTTTCGGTTCCTCCACGCCCGCGGCGGTGGAAATGAACATATGGTTCTGGCTGAACAGCCGGCGCGGGAAAACCGGAATGGCGCTATAGGGCGCGCCGTGCGACTTGGCGGTCAGATAGGAAGACACCGACATTTCGCAAATATCGAACTCCTTGTCCCGCATATAGCGCGCGTGACGGTCGATCCCGTCGCGGCGCGGCGGCGCCATGCCGACCTCCAGCGCGTCCAGCGTCCATTCGGCGCCGTCCGGTTCCGGCACCATATTCATGAAAAACGGAACATGCCGGTCATACCGCTCCAGCGCGATCGATAATGCCTCTGCCATTTTGTCTCTCCCTGTTTCTTTTTGTTGCGTTCCATAGCCTATCCCGCCGCGGCGAAACCGGCCAGACCGCGCGCGGGGTGATTCCAACAAATCACCTAATCGGATACAGTCGGCCCATGCGCGTTCTCTATCATCTGTGGCTGTCGCCGCATTGCCGCAAGGTCCGCATCGTGCTTGCCGAGAAGAAGCTGGAATTCGGGCTTCAGACCGAAAACACATGGCAGCGCCGGCCTGAATTTCTGGCCCTCAACCCGGCGGGCGAGGTGCCGGTGCTGGTGGAGGCCGATGGCACGCCGATCGCTGATTCCCAGGCGATTTGCGAATATCTGGAAGACATCGCCCCCGACCCGCCGGTCCTGCCCGCCGATCCGGTGGAGCGGGCGGAGGCGCGGCGCATCGCCGCCTGGTTCGATCGCAAATTCAGCGCCGAGGTTAGCGAAAATCTGGTCGGCGAAAAAATCATGAAGCGGTTTCTGAAAACCGGCGCGCCGGATTCGGCCGCGATCCGCGCGGGCAAGCAGAACATTCATTATCACCTGGATTATATCGGCTGGTTGTCGGAACGGCGGAACTGGCTGGCGGGCGACGCGCTTTCCATCGCCGATATCGCGGCGGCGGCGCATCTCTCGGCGGTGGATTATCTCGGCGATGTGCCGTGGGACGAACATATTCCGGCCAAGGAATGGTATGTGCGGATCAAATCGCGCCCGTCCTTCCGCGCCATCCTGGCAGACCATCTGCCGGGTGAGCCGCCGCCCAAACATTACGCCGATCTGGATTTTTAGGGGGTTCGCCGGGCGTGTAGCTGCGTCTGCCCCTCCCCTGTCCCCTCCCCAAAGGGGAGGGGGAAATTGTTATGGATTTCGCCGCCAGGTCCCTTCCTCCGCGCGCGGGGGAGGGACAGGGAGGGGGCATTCCTTAAGAAATTGACTGGTTCCCGGATCGCGCTGGCGCTTGTCCGGGATGACAAAATTTTAGTTGGAAGGCCTATGCGAGAGAGGCACACGCCACCCGTCACCCCGGCCGAACAATTCTTGTCACCCCGGCCCCCGAGCCGGGGTCCAGTCAAAAAGAGTAGCCCCCGCGCCCTAACGCCCATCCAGCCGTTTGAGATTCCGCCGCGCCGCGTCGGTCAGCGGCCCTTCCACCGCGATCCGCAGGATGTGCTGCCAGTCGGCGCGGGCGCCCGTGACGTCCCCCGCCGCCGCGCGGATCAGCCCGCGCTCCAGCAACGCCTCCGGATAATCGGGGCGCAGGCTCAACGCCTTTTCCGCGTCCTGCGCCGCCAGATCCATCGATCCCACCCGCCGCCAGGCGCTGGCGCGAAAGGTCAGCGCGTCCACCCGGCCCGGGGCGATGGTGATGGCTTCGTTGAGATCGTCGAGAGCTTCCCAGTCCTTGCCCTGGCTGGCCAGCGCGATCGCCCGGTCGATGCGGTAATCCGGCTCCTTCGGCGCCAGCGCGATGGACTGGTTCAACAGCCCCGCCGCACGCGCATCGTCGCCCGCGATGATCCATGCATTGGCGGCCTGGGCAAACATGTTGGCGCGCAGGCCGGGATGTTTGATTTGGCTTTTCGACGCTGTATCGGTCAGCAGCCGCGCGGCCTTTTTATACTGGCCGAGATTAAGCAGCGCGACGCCGAGACAATGGCTCGCCGCTTCCGCCCCGCCGTTTTTTTGCCAGTTCTCCGCCGCCCGTTTCGCCTGGGCCGGGTTGCTGCCGGCAAGCGCCAGACAGCCGGTGTAATGTTCCTGTCCGCGCACCTGCGGTTTTGGCGGGGCGGGAGCGTATTGCGCCATCGCCGGGCCGTAACCCGCCAGCGCCAGGGCCATCAGTAATACCGGTTTCCGCATGCTCTTGTCCCGCCGGAGTTGCGCTGGCACTCTAACCCGGAATTCCAATTTTGGGTGCGAATCATGCCCCGCCTTTTCTGTTTCGGGTTCGGCTATTGCGCCGCGCATCTCGCCGATGCGCTGATGCCGGAAGGGTGGGCGGTGGCCGGGACGAAACGCGCGGCAAGCGATATCCCCGCCATCCATGTTTTTGACGGCACTGCGCCGATGGCGGATCTATCCGCTCTGGAAGGCACAACCCATCTGCTGCTCTCCATTCCCCCGGCGGGAACGGGCGATCCGGTACTCAGGTTTCATGCCGCCGATCTGGCGGCGTTACCGGGGCTTGAATGGATCGGTTATCTCTCCGCCACCAGCGTCTATGGCGATAGCGGCGGCGGCTGGGTGGACGAAGACTCTGATCCCAATCCCTGCGCGGAACGCGGGTTGAACCGGCTGCAGGCGGAGATTCAATGGCTGGATTTTGGGGCTCAGTCCGGTGTTCCGGTACAGATATTCCGCCTTGCGGGAATATATGGCCCCGGGCGCAGCGTGTTTGACCGTATCCGGGCGGGCCGCGCGCAGCGCATCGACGCACCCGATATTCTGTTCAGCCGCATCCATGTCGATGACATCGTGCGGGTTTTGCGGGCCTCCATCGCCGCGCCGTCTGGCGGGACGGTCTATAACCTCGCCGATGACGAACCGGCGGTTTCCGCCGAAATTGTGGAGTACGGCTACCGGCTGCTCGGGCTGGTGCCGCCGCCCATGGTGGCGCTGGCGGATGCGGGACTTGGCGAGATGGGAAAGAGCTTTTACGCGGAATCGCGCCGCGTCCGGAACGACCGGATCAAGGACGTGCTCGGCGTGACGTTGAAATATCCGAATTACCGGGCCGGGCTGCGTGCCATTTTGAACGGGTAGGCCGGTCTATCCGACCTGTTCGCAGAGCGTATCGAGCTCCCCGCAAAGCCGCTTGAGGTCCTGTTCCCGCGACAGGCGGTGATCGCCGTCCTTGATCAGGATCGCCGTCACATCCGGGGTCTTGATCCGGTCCTGGATCGCCTGGGCGTAATACCAGGGCACATCCGGGTCCTGCATGCCGTGCAGCAGCCGCACCGGCACATCGATCATGATCGGCCCGTCCAGCACCAGATGCTCGCGTCCCTCCTCGATCAGATTGAGGGTGATGATATAGGGGTCGTCGCCATATTCGGACGGCTGTTCCCAGACGCCGGTCTGTTGCAACGCGGTCATTGCTTCCTCCGGCAGTTTTTCCCAGAGCAGCCGCTCGGTGAAATCCGGCGCCGCCGCGATGCCGATCAACCCGGCCACCCGCGCCGGGCGGGCCAGCGCCAGCAGCAGCATGATCCAGCCGCCCATGCTGGAGCCGATCAGGATTTGTGGTCCCTTCGTCGCGTTATCCAGTATGGCCAGCGCGTCCCGCATCCAGGACCCGATGGTGCCGTCGCGGAATTCACCGGAGGAATCGCCATGCCCCTGATAATCGAACCGGACGAAAGCGCGGCCGGTCTTGCGGCAATGTTCCTCCAGCGCCAGCGCCTTGCTGCCGGTCATATCGGACATGAAGCCGCCAAGGAACATCACCCCCGGTGTCTTGCCTTCTGTGGCGCGGTAGGCGATTGTCCCGCCGTCGGGGGCGGTCAGTTCCGCTTTTTCCGGGAAGGTTCGCGAATTCTCTGACGGGTCGCGGGAATCTGTCATCTATTTATCGTAAGCGCTTGTGGCGAAAGAAATCATGGTTGAAACGGTGACCGAGACTAACACCGCCGTTGCCGCCGAAAAAGGCGGACCCGTCGTGCTGCAGGTGCTGCCCTCGCTGGTGACCGGCGGGGTCGAGCGCGGCACGGTCGATGTCGCCCGCGCGATAATGGAGGCGGGCGGCACGGCGCTGGTCGCGTCTTCCGGCGGGATCATGACGGCGGAGCTGGCGCGCGCCGGGGCGACCCATTTCGAATTGCCGGTCCATTCCAAGAACCCGCTGACCATCCGCAAGAATATAGAGAGGCTGCAAGCGCTGATCGCGGAACAGGGCGTGGAGATCATTCATGCGCGGAGCCGCGCCCCCGCCTGGTCGGCCTATTACGCGGCGCAGCGCGCGGTAATTCCGTTCGTCACCACCTTTCATGGTAATTACAGCGCTGGAAGCCTTCTCAAGAGGGCCTATAATTCCGTCATGGCACGGGGCGACCGGGTGATTGCGATTTCTGATTTTATCGCCGATCAGCTGGTGTCCCGCTATGGCGCGGATCCCAAACGCGTCATTACCGTGCCGCGCGGCGTGGATGTCGCAAATTTCGATCCCGAGGCGGTGACCGGGTCGCGGCTTATACAGCTCGCCGAGCAATGGCGGGTGCCCGAGGATTACCGCGTCGTCCTGCTGCCCGGCCGGCTGACCCGCTGGAAGGGCCAGGGCGTGCTGATCGAGGCATTATCGCGTTTGCATGATCGCTCCGGGATCCGCTGTATCCTGGCTGGCAGTGCCCAGGGCCGTGATCATTATGTCAGGGAGCTGGAGAACGATATCGCGCGGTGCGGGTTGCAGGACACGGTTCATCTGGCGGGTGAGTGCCGCGACATGCCCGCCGCGATGCTGATGGCCGATCTGGTGATTTCAACCTCCATTGAGGCCGAGGCGTTCGGGCGGGTGATTGTCGAGGCGCAGGCGATGGGCCGCCCGGTGATCGCCACCGATCATGGCGCGGCGCGGGAAACCGTCCGTCATGGCGAAACCGGCTGGCTGGTTCCGCCGGGCGACGCCGACGCGCTCGCCCACATGCTGGAATATGTGCTGTCGATCGACGAGGAAACGCGCGAACAGGTGGCCTATCGCGCGATGGAAAATGCCCGCAGCACCTATACCCGTGAACAGATGTGCGCGCGCACGCTGGGGGTCTATCGCGACGTGCTGGAGGAATTCGGGCGCGGATGACGGAAAAGCGCATTCTGGTCATCAAGCTGGGCGCGCTGGGCGATATCGTGCTGGCCTGCGGGCCGTTTCAGGCCATTCGCCGCCATCACGCGGAAGCGAAAATTACCCTGCTGACCACGCCGCCCTTCGTCGATTTTCTGGAACCCAGCGGCTGGTTCGATGAAATCACCACCGATACCAGACCGCCGCTATGGCGGGCGCGGCAATGGATCGATCTGCGCAAGAGGCTGCGCGCGGGGGAATTCGACAGGGTTTACGATCTGCAGACCTCGGACCGTTCCGGCTGGTATTACCGGCTGATGGGGCCGGGCAGGCGGCCCGAATGGTCGGGCATCGCACCGGGTTGTTCGCATCCTCACGCCAATCCGGATCGTGACGACATGCACACCATCGAACGCCAGCGCGAGCAGCTGGCCATGGCGGGGATCGAGAATGTACCGGATACCGATCTGTCCTGGGTCGCGGCCGATATCGCCCGGTTCGGTCTGCCGGACCGCTACGCCCTGCTGGTGCCGGGGGGCGCGCCGCATCGTCCGGCAAAGCGATGGCCCGCGGAAAACTATGCCGTCATTGCCAAAAAGCTGATGGATCAGGGGATCACGCCGGTTTTGCTGGGCGGCCCGGCGGAACGGCGGGCGGCGGATACTATCCTCGGCGCCTGTCCCGGTGCGCGCGACCTGACCGGTCAGACAAACCTTGCAGATCTCGCCGTGCTGGGGCGCGGCGCGGCGGCGGCGCTCGGCAACGATACCGGGCCGATGCATATGATCGCGGCAAGCTCCTGTCCGTCGCTGGTGCTGTTCTCAGCCGATTCAAATCACGCGATCACCGCGCCGCGCGGCCCGGCGGTCGATATTCTCTATCGGGACGAACTGGCCGATTTGCCGATAGAAAAGGTTGATGCAGCGTTAACTATACGGTAAACCGCGCCGCCTAGATTATCCGATCATTTTGTATTGGGAGTACCGGCCGAGCCCATGGTCGCACGATGAGCATTTCAATCTCGCTGCCCGACGGCAGCGTGCGCGAATTCGACAGCCCCGTCACCGGGCTGGCGCTTGCCGAATCCATTGGGCCGGGTCTCGCCAAGGCGGCGCTTGCCGTCGCCGTGGACGGCGAGGTGCGCGATCTTTCCCGTCCTATTGAACGGGATGCCGCCGTCAAGATCATTACCCGCAAGGACGAAGAAGCGCTGGAGCTGATCCGGCACGATGCCGCCCATGTCATGGCGCAGGCCGTGCAGGAACTTTATCCCGGCACGCAGGTCACGATCGGCCCGGCCATTGAGCACGGGTTTTATTACGATTTCGCCCGCGAGGAACATTTCACGCCGGAAGATCTTGAGAAGATCGAGACGAAGATGGCGGAGATCATCAAGGCGGACGAGCCTTTCGTGCGCGAGGTCTGGGATCGGGACGAGGCGGTAAAGACGTTTACCGATATGGGCGAGGCCTATAAGGCGGAGCTGATCGAAGGCCTGCCCGAAGACGAGGACGTGTCGGTCTATCGCCAGGGCGGCTGGTACGATCTCTGCCGCGGACCGCATTTGCCCTCGACCGGCCATGTCGGCAAGGGGTTCAAGCTGTTGAAGCTCGCCGGGGCCTATTGGCGCGGCGATGCGAAGAACGCCATGCTGCAGCGTATCTATGGCACGGCCTGGCGCGATCCGAAGGAGCTGCGCACCTATCTGCACCAGCTGGAAGAAGCGGAAAAGCGCGATCACCGGCGGCTCGGGCGTGAGATGGATCTGTTCCATTTCCAGGAAGAAGCCGTCGGCGCCGCCTTCTGGCATCCCAAGGGCTGGACGCTATACCGCACGGTCGAAAGCTATATGCGCGACCGGCTGGAAGCGGCGGGCTATGACGAGGTCAAGACGCCGACGCTTTATGACCGCATCCTGTGGGAAAATTCCGGCCACTGGGAAAAGTTCCGTGAACATATGTTCACGGTGGAAACCGCGGATGAGCGGACGCTGGCGGTAAAACCGATGAACTGCCCCGGCCATGTGCAGATTTTCCGTCAGGGTATTAAATCCTATCGCGATCTGCCCTTGCGCATGGCGGAGTTCGGCTCCTGCCACCGCTATGAGCCGTCGGGCGCGTTGCATGGGCTGATGCGGGTGCGCGCCTTTACCCAGGACGACGCGCATATTTTCTGCACCGACGATCAGGTGACGTCGGAAACGCTGGCCTTTTGCGATCTGCTGCAATCGATCTATCAGGATTTCGGCTTTACCGATGTGACGGTCAAATTCTCCGACCGGCCGGAAGTCCGCGCCGGCGATGATTCCGTCTGGGACCGGGCGGAGACGGCGCTGCTGGACGCGGTCAAGGAAGCCGGGCTGGAATACAGCCTCAACCCGGGCGAGGGCGCATTTTACGGCCCCAAGCTGGAATTCGTGCTGCGCGACGCCATCGGGCGCGACTGGCAGTGCGGCACGCTGCAGGTCGATTTTGTCCTGCCCGAAAGGCTGGAGGCGGAATATGTCGCGGAGGACGGGCGCAAGCACCGCCCGGTCATGCTGCACCGCGCGATCCTGGGATCCTTCGAACGTTTCATCGGCATCTTGATCGAAAACTATGCCGGGCGGCTGCCCTTCTGGCTGGCGCCGACCCAGGCGGTGGTCTGCACCATTACCGCCGCGGCGGATAATTACGCGCGCGAGGTGCATCAGGCTCTGGCAGACGCCGGCGTCCGGGCGGAGCTGGATCTCCGCAATGAAAAGATCAATTACAAGGTGCGCGAACATTCCGACGCAAAGGTGCCGGCATTGCTGGTTGTGGGCGCGCGCGAGATAGAGGAACGCACGGTCGCGGTGCGCAGGCTTGGGGGTAAGTCTCAGGAAGTGCTTGCGCTCGATGAGGCCGTCGATAGACTTAAATCCGAGGCCGCCGCCCCCACGGGCGCGGACCCGGCCTGACATTTTCGGCGTACATCATTCAGTTTTAACAACTAAGGAGAAAAATCATCGCGAGACGACCTTTTGCAGCCCCAGCCCCCCAGAAAGACGACAGGCGGGTAAACGAGGCGATAGAAGCCGCCGAAGTGCGGCTTGTGGATGCCGACGGCGAAGTCCTCGGCGTCGTGCCGATAGACGAAGCGCTGAGACGGGCGGATGCCGCCGGTCTCGATCTGGTGGAGATGGCGGCGAATTCATCCCCGCCGGTCTGCAAGATTCTCGATTACGGCAAGCTGAAATTTCTTGACCAGAAACGCAAGGCCGAGGCCCGGAAGAAGCAGAAGACGATCGACATCAAGGAGATCAAGATGCGGCCCGGGATCGACCAGCATGATTATGACGTGAAAATGCGCTCCATGCGGCGCTTTCTGGACGATGGCGACAAGGTCAAGGTCACGCTCCGCTTTCGCGGACGCGAACTGGCCCATCAGGAGCTGGGGATGCGCGTGCTTCAGCGCGTGCAGACGGACCTGGAAGAAGAATCCAAGGTCGAACAGTTCCCAAAGATGGAAGGCCGCCAGATGACCATGGTGATCGCGCCGCGTTAAGACGGCGGATCGCCTAACCTGCGACGGTTAGAAGAAAGGCGGGCTTCGGCCCGCCTTTTTTATTATGAGCGAACGGCCGCATCCATCGCCTTGCCGAATTCCGGGTCGAGGCGCGTCAGGTGAAGCCCTTCGGTCGTTTGCACCGCGAACAGCTCCTCGCCTTCTTCGAATCCGAAATCTTTAGGGAGGCTGAGCCCCAATCCGCTGCCGACCTTCCGGACTCTCTGTTTCCTGGTCATGGTTTTAAATCCGGCTTTTGTATTACATCGGGAATAATTCAACCATGAAAGCTGCATTTTTCAACAAATCGTGAAATTCAAATTAATCAGAAAAGATTATTTGACAATAGTATTGTCACATTGACATATTAACTGTCATAAAACTTGAGATGGCATATGGACCGAACCGAAATTCCGCTATTCACATCGATGACCCAGGGCGTCCGGCGCCTGTTTCACCGGCTGGCGAACGCGGCGGGGCAGCTTCACGCTGGCACCAGCATCACGCCCGGCATGCGCGCCATCATGGAGAATCTGACAGACTCAGGGCCCCAAACCGTACCGGCGATGGCGCGAATCCGGCCGGTTTCGCGCCAGCATATCCAGAAACAGGTCGATTCGTTGCTTGCCGACGGTCTGGTCCGCTACCGGGAAAATCCGGCTCATAAGCGGTCACGCCTGGTGGAGCTGACCCCTCAGGGCAAAAGGGCGTTCTCATCTATCCGTTTGCGGGAAGCGCACGCCCTCTCGGCGCTCGATCTGGATCTTACGGCTGAGGAACTGGCGGTGGCTGACAAGGTGGTCCATCGCCTGATCGAAAAATTCAGCGGTCCCGAATGGGACCGGATCGTTTCGGACATTCACCAAAAGGAAAAGGAGACCGAAGATGACCAACACGAAAACCCATGACGATAATTCCGCCCATAATCGGGCCGCGTGGAAAGCGTATTCCCTGACCGCCCTGAAATTTGCGGGATTTCTGCTTCTCGCCGCATTTTTCGTGCATTTTTCGTGGAACATGTTCGCGCCCGATATGTTTGGTGCGGCGGAGGGAAAATTCCGTCAGGCACTGGGGCTCACAATCTTCGCGGCAACCCTTTCGTTTCTGTTGCGTGGCGGGCGGCAGAGCCATGCCGCCGTTGCCCAAACCCCTTGCAAACCGGGTGTAACCTCTTTATAAACCGGCGCTTCCGGCGGTTTTCCGCCGGTCAATAACGGGTGGTCCGGCGTTTCCTTATTCTTGTGAATAGGGGGACGGGCATGCCGAGGCGGCCTTTGAAAAGCAACCTTTTCGGAAGGATATGGAAAATGCCCAAGATGAAGACCAAATCGAGCGCCAAGAAGCGTTTCTCCAAGACCGGGTCGGGCAAGATCAAGCGCAGCTTCGCCTATAAGCGTCACTGCCTCGAAGAAAAGCCTAAGAAGATGAAGCGTCAGTCGCGCGGCACCTCCACGCTCGCGCCGCAGGACGCAAAGATCGTCCGGCAATATATGCCCTATCTCTGATCGTCATCGATCACCCAGGTTTTATATAGAGGAGTTACGCCATGTCTCGCGCAACCGGTGGGGTACAGGCCCACGCCCGTCACAAGAAAGTTCTTTCCCGCGCCAAAGGCTATCGCGGCCGCAACAAGAACGCGTTCCGCGTCGCCAAGGAGAAGGTCGAAAAGGGGCTGCAATATGCCTATCGCGACCGGCGCGCCAAGAAGCGGAATTTCCGAGCGCTCTGGATCCAACGCATCAATGCCGGCGCCCGGCTTAACGGTCTGACCTATTCGCAGCTGATGAACGGCGCAAAGAAGGCCGGGCTGGAGCTCGACCGCAAGATGCTGGCCGAGCTCGCCGTCAATGAGCCGGCGGCATTCAAGGCCGTCTGCGACAAGGCGCAGGCCGCGTTGGCCGGTTAACCGGGATGGGGGAATGTCCCCCGCCCATACCGCATATCGGCGAGAAGCCTTATGAGCGCCCCTGACCGCGACGCAATCCGCGACGATATTCTTACCCGTATCGAACAGGCCGCCGACATGGCGGCGCTGGAAGAGGCGCGCGTTGAGGCGCTGGGCCGCAACGGGTCGGTCACCGCGCTGATGAAATCCGTCGGGCAGCTGGCGCCGGAAGAACGGCGCGAGGCCGGGCAGCTCAATAACGCGGTCAAACAGGCCGTGACAGAGGCGCTGGAAGCGCGCCAGGCGGTTCTGGAATCATCCGAGCTTGACGCGCGGCTGGCGGCGGAGACCATCGACGTCACCCTGCCGGTTCGCCCGGAATCACAGGGCGCGATCCACCCGATCAGCCAGACCATTGATGAGATGGTGGCGATCTTTGCCGGGATGGGGTTCACGGTCGCCGAAGGGCCGCATATCGAGACCGATTTCAATAATTTCACCGCGCTGAACATTCCGCCGGAACATCCCGCGCGGCAGGAACATGACACGTTCTATCTGCCGCAAAAGGAAGACGGCTCGCGGCTGGTGCTGCGCACCCACACATCGCCGGTACAGATCCGCACCATGCTGTCGGAAAAACCGCCGATCCGGATCATCGTGCCGGGCCGGACCTTCCGCGCCGATTACGACGCGACCCATTCCCCGATGTTCCATCAGATTGAGGGGCTGGTGATCGAAGAGACCACCCATATGGGGCATCTGAAAGGTTGCCTGATCGAGTTCTGCCGGACCTTCTTCGATATTGACGATCTGCCGGCGCGGTTCCGCCCGTCCTATTTCCCCTTTACCGAACCCTCGGCGGAGATGGATATCGGCTGTTCACGCGACGGCGGTGGGCTGACCATCGGCCGGACGAAAGAGTCGGGCGCGGGCGACTGGATGGAAATTCTGGGCTGCGGCATGGTCAATCCGCGCGTGCTGGAAAACTGCAATATCGATCCGCAGAAATATCAGGGCTTTGCCTTCGGGCTCGGAATCGAACGCGCGGCGATGCTGAAATACGGCATTCCCGATCTGCGCACCTTCTATGAGTCCGATCTGCGCTGGCTGCGCCATTACGGGTTCTCGGCTCTCGACATGCCGGGCGCGGCGGGGGCCTGAGAACATGAAATTCACGCTTTCCTGGCTGACGCACCATCTGATTACCGAGGCCTCGCTTGCCGAGATCACCGATAAGCTTTCCATGCTCGGGCTTGAGGTCGAGGAGGTCGATGATCGTGCCGCCGCGCTGGCGCCGTTCAAAATCGGCTATGTGACGTCGGCGCGCCAGCATCCCAATGCCGACCGGCTGCGGCTCTGCACCGTCGATACCGGTGAGGGTGAGGTTCAGGTCGTTTGCGGCGCGCCCAATGCGCGTGAAGGGATGAAGGGCGTGTTCGCGCCCTCCGGCAGCTATATCCCCGGCACGGATATGACGTTGAAGCCCAGCAAAATCCGCGGCGAGGAATCGCACGGCATGTTGTGTTCCGAACGCGAGATGGGGCTGTCCGACGATCATGACGGCATTATCGAACTGCCCGACGACGCGCCGGTGGGTGAAAGCTGGGCCGCCTGGGCCGGGATGGATGATCCGGTCATCGAAATCGCGCTGACCCCCAATCGCGGCGATTGCGCCTCCGTGCGCGGCATTGCCCGCGATCTGGCCGCCGCCGGTCTGGGCGAATTGCGCCCGCTGCCGGATGATCATGAGGCTGGCGCCTTCGAGAGCCCGATCAAATGGAAACGCGATTTTCCCGATGGGGCCGATGATGCCTGTCCCGCCGTCGCCGGGCGTTATTTCCGCAATGTCACCAATGGCGACAGCCCGGCCTTCATCCAGGACCGGCTGCGCGCCATCGGGTTGCGGCCGATTTCCGCGCTGGTCGATATCACCAACTGGCTGACCTTCGATCTTGGCCGCCCGCTCCACGTGTTCGATGCGGACAAGGTCTCCGGCGATCTCACCATGCGGTTCGCGCGGGCCGGCGAGAAGATCGAGGCGCTCGACGAACGCACCTATACGCTTGATGACGGGATGATCGTCATCGCCGACGATAACGGCCCGCAGGGGATCGGCGGCGTCATGGGCGGCATGGCGTCCGGCTGTACCGAAGACACAAAGAATGTGTTCCTCGAAGTCGCGCTGTTCGACCCCATCCGGATCTCCGAGGCCGGGCGCAAGCTCGGCATCCTGTCGGATGCGCGCTACCGTTTCGAACGCGGCATTGATCCGAATTCGATCGAATGGGGCTGCGAGATCGCGACGCGGATGATCCTGAAATTCTGCGGCGGCGAAGCCTCCGAAGTCGTGATGGCCGGTGAGAAACCCGCTGAACGGGCGAAAAAGACGCTCGATCCCGCGCGGGTCGCCTCGCTGACCGGGGTGGATATTCCGGCATCGGAAAGCACGAATATTCTCGACAAGCTCGGTTTTGAGCCGGAAAGCAAGGATGGCAAAATCGCCGTGACGGTGCCGCCCTGGCGGCCCGATATCGATGGCGAAGCCGATCTGATCGAAGAGGTACTGCGTATTCACGGTTTCGACGCCATCCCCGAAGTCCCGCTGCGTACCGGGCGCGCGATCGCCGCGTCGCCACGTGACGATGGACAGCGCCGCACCGAGCGGGTCCGCCGGGGGCTTGCCGCGCGCGGACTGGTGGAGGCCGTGACCTATTCCTTTATCGATTCAGATCACGCCGCGCATTTCGGCGGGGTCAGCGCGGCGTTGACGCTCGCCAACCCGATCAGCAGCGATATTGACGCCATGCGGCCCTCGATTTTGCCGGGGCTGCTGGCCGCGGTGGCGCGCAACCAGGCGCGCGGTGTCGCCGACCCGCTCTTGTTCGAAGTCGGACCGCATTACGAGGACGACACGCCGGAAGGGCAGCGCCTGGTCGCCGCGGGCTTGCGCGCACAGAACGCCGCGCCGCGTCACTGGTCGGCGCCCGCACGCGCCGTCGATGCAATGGATGCGAAGGCCGATGCGCTGGCTGCGCTTGCCGCCGCCGGTGCTCCCACCGGCAATCTGCAGGTCACACGCGATGCGCCCGGCTGGTATCATCCCGGACGGTCGGCCTCATTGCGGCTCGGCAAGAACGTGTTGGGATATTTTGGTGAGCTGCACCCCGCGACGGTCGAGGCGATGGAGGCCACCGGCCCCGTCGCCGCGTTCGAGGTATTTCTCGACGCCGTGCCGCCCGCGCGGCGCAAGGGCGCGGCTAAACCTCTGCTCGATCTGCCGGCGCTGCAACCGGTTCATCGCGACTTCGCCTTTATCGTCGATGAAGCCGTCGAGGCGGCGGAGGTGCTGCGCGCCGTCCGCAATGCCGATCAGAAGCTGATCACCGATGCCGCCCTGTTCGACGTTTATCAGGGCAAGGGGATGGAAGAAGGCAGGAAATCGCTCGGCGTCATGGTTACGTTGCAGCCGCGCGAGGCGACGCTCACCGATGAGCAGATCGATGCCGTCGCGGGCGCCATTGTCGCGGCGGTGGAAAAACGCACCGGTGGGGTTTTACGGGCTTAATTTTTTCAGACCGCGCCGCTATTGTTGCGGATGACGGTTGTCACTTTGAAGAGAGCGGCATGAAACTCTCGCACATCATTGCTATCATTATCGGGTTGCTGCTTGGCGGCGCCGGTGGTTTTGCCGCGGGAATTTTCTTTTTCCCCATCCTTTTTCCCCCGCCGCCTGCGATGGAACAGCTCGCCGCCGGCGACGCCCGGACGCTGGTGGCCGAAGGGACATTTATTCACGCCGATCCGAACGATCCCGTGCATTACGGCATGGGGCGAGTAAAAATCTTGCGGGGCGACACCGGCCGCCACGTCGTTTTTCTGGATGAGAAATTCAAGGTCGGTCCCGGACCACGCTTTCATGTTTATCTGACCGAAAAGCCCGATATCGGCGTCAAGAACAAGTTCGACGAGAAGAGCGCCATCGATCTTGGGCAGCTGCGTGCCTTTGAGGGAAGCCAGATATTCAAGATACCGAGCGCGGTCGATATCACACCGGTCAGGAGCGTGGTTATCTGGTGCAAGGAATTCCATGTTCTGATTTCCCCGGCCACCCTGAAACGTCCGGCGGGCTAACCGACCTATGATCCGTTGACCGGGCTGGTATTCCGGCCCATTCCCGTGTATTCCGCACCATTAAGATGACCGATCTGTCCCACATTCGAAATTTTGCCATCATCGCTCATATCGATCATGGCAAATCGACCCTCGCCGACCGTCTGATCCAGTATTGCGGCGGGGTGACCGAACGCGAACTCAAGGAACAGATGCTCGATACGATGGAGATCGAGCGCGAGCGCGGTATCACCATCAAGGCCCAGACCGTTCGGCTGATTTATCCGGCCGATGACGGCAACACCTATCAGCTCAACCTGATGGACACGCCGGGCCACGTCGATTTCACCTATGAGGTCAGCCGCTCTCTCGCCGCCTGCGAGGGCTCGCTGCTGGTGGTCGATGCCAGCCAGGGGGTGGAGGCGCAGACGCTTGCCAACGCCTACCTGGCTGTGGACGCTGATCACGAAATCATTCCGGTTCTGAACAAGATCGATTTGCCGGCGGCGGAACCAGAGCGGGTCCGCCAGCAGATCGAGGACGTCATCGGCATTGACGCTTCGGAAGCGATCTCTGTCTCCGCGAAAACCGGCGAAGGCATCAAGGAGGTGCTGGAGGCGCTGATCGCCAAGCTGCCCGCGCCAAAGGGCGACGCGGACGCGCCCCTGAAGGCGTTGCTGGTCGATAGCTGGTATGATCCCTATCTCGGCGTTGTCATCCTGGTTCGCGTCCATGATGGGGTGCTGAAGCGTGGCATGAAGGTGCGTTTTATGGGGGCGGACGCCGTGCGCCAGGTGGAAAGCGTCGGGACCTTTACGCCCAAGCAGGCGGAGGTCGATGGGCTCTATCCCGGAGAGGTCGGCTATATCACCGCCTCGATCAAACATGTGTCCGAAACCATGATCGGTGACACCATCACCGAGGACAAACGTCAGACCGAAGACGTGCTGCCCGGTTTCCAGCCGAGCGTTCCCGTGGTGTTTTGCGGACTTTTTCCGGTCGATGCCGCCGATTTCGAGGATTTGCGCGAAAGTCTCGGCAAGCTGCAGCTGAATGACGCGAGCTTTCATTTCGAGGCCGAGACCTCGGCCGCGCTCGGCTTCGGGTTCCGCTGCGGTTTTCTCGGATTGCTGCATCTGGAAATCGTGCAGGAACGATTGACGCGGGAATTCGACCTCGAGCTTATCACCACCGCCCCGTCCGTGGTGTACCGGGTCTATGGCACCGATGGCGAGATACAGGAAATCCACAACCCGGCTGACTGGCCCGAGGTCACGCGGATCGACAAGGTGGAGGAGCCCTGGATTCGCGCCTCCATCCTGGTGCCCGACGATTATCTCGGACAGGTGTTGACGCTGTGCCAGGAACGGCGCGGCGAACAGCTGGAGCTTACCTATGCCGGACAACGCGCGATGGCGGTCTACCGCCTGCCGTTGAACGAGGTGGTGTTCGATTTCTACGACCGGCTGAAATCGGTTACCCGCGGCTATGCCAGCTTCGATTACCAGCTCGACGATTACCGAGAGAGTGAGTTGGTGAAGGTGTCCATTCTGGTTAATGCGGAACCGGTCGACGCGTTGTCGATGATCGTGCATCGCAGCCAGGCGGAACATCGCGGTCGCGCCATCTGCGCGCGTCTGAAGGATTTGATTCCGCGCCAGCTTTTCAAGATTCCGCTGCAGGCGGCGATCGGGGCGAAGATCATCGCGCGGGAAACGATCAGCGCGATGCGCAAGGATGTCACCGCGAAATGCTATGGCGGTGATGTGTCGCGCAAACGCAAGCTCCTGGAAAAGCAGAAGGAAGGCAAGAAGCGGATGCGCCAGTTCGGCGCGGTCGAAATTCCGCAAACCGCCTTTATCGAGGCGTTACGCATTTCGGATGATTAGCGCGCCGGTCGCGTCATTGCGCGGCGATCAGCGCCGTCTTCCCCGGCGGCGGCAGAACCACAGAAGCGCGACCCCGGGGATACCGAAAACCACCCATCCCGGCGCCAGCAGGATCGTGACCATCACCGGGTCCCACAACCAGGCCAACAGATGGCGCTGGATCGCGGCCTGGGCGCCGTTAAGGCTGGAGGAATCGACCTGGAACCAGAGCTCGCCCAGCGCGATCATCCGCCAGTCGCCGGCGCCGATCCAGGCAACAATTTCATAGGTCGCCGCCGCAAGCGCGGCGACGATGAATAGCCAGCCGATGATCCGTCCAAGCAGCATGATCCGTCCCTTCCGGGCCAAACTTGAGTCATTTGGGGCAAATCGTCCAGCGGGTTTGGCTATCCCGTTCACCGGGCTTCAATTTTTCAGAAATATGTTATAGGTTCCGCCTGCCGGAGGGGTGGCCGAGTGGCTGAAGGCGCACGCTTGGAAAGCGTGTATGCGGGCAACCGTATCGAGGGTTCGAATCCCTCTCCCTCCGCCATCGCTACCGTACTTTTGCGCATTTAGCGCAACGGCGTTGTCAGAGCAACTTGGCTTGAGCCGGTTCCGGGGTGCCGTTAGCCTCGCTGGATGAAAAATCCGTTTCGCTATTTTAACTCGTCACCAGAGATCATTCGGCTGACGGTGATGCTTTACATCCGGTATCCGCTTTCGCTCCGCCAGGTCGAAGACATCCTGTTCGAACGCGGTATCGACATCTGCCATGAGACGGTACGTTTCTGGTGGAACAGGGTTTGGTCCCATGTTCGCTGGAGAGATCCGGAAGCGGCGCTCTCATCATCATTGTTATTCCAACTGGCGCTGGCACCTGGACGAGGTCTTCGTGAAAATCAACGGTGAAATGTTTTATCTCTGGCGCGCCGTTGATCATGAAGGAGAGGTGCTGGAGGTCTATGCGTCGAAACGTCGGGATCGCAGGGCTGCACTGGCATTTTTGAAGCGCGCGATGAAACGCTATGGCCGGCCGGAAGCGATTGTTACCGATCGACTGAAATCGTACCGGGCTGCAATGGATGTCATCGGACACCAGCACATCCAGGAATGCGGTCGTTGGCTCAATAACCGAGCCGAGAATTCACACCAACCATTCCGAAGACGGGAAGGTGCCATGTCCCGGTTTCGCGACATAAAGACGCTACAGAAGTTCGCCTCCGTTCACGCCTCGATCTACAACCACTTCAGTCACGACCGACATCTGACAAGCAGACCTGAATTCAGGAAGGCCCGTTCGGCGGCAATCGCCGAATGGCGCCAATTGGCCGCGTGATTACCGGGCGCTGGCTCGCAATCAGAGACAAGTTCGCGTTAGACTGACAGCACCGTTGTGCGGCCGGTCGGTGCTGGGGGTTGCGCGCTGGATGCGCTGGTTGTCCTGGCGCCTCCGCCAACGACGGCAGCAGCAACGGCAATAAATGGCTCAAGGCCCCCGCCTCCTTTCTGAGTTAGGCGGTCAACATATTCATAAGCCGCTGTTCGATGGCGGGATCGCTTTCAAACAGGCCGGTAAAGCGCCGGGTGACCATTGATACACCGGGTTTGTTGACACCGCGCGTCGTCATGCATTGATGCTGCGCATTGACAATAACGGCAACACCGAGCGGCTGTAGCGCGCGTTCGATGCAGTGCGCAATCTGGGAGGTCATCGTTTCCTGGGTTTGCAGCCTGCGTGCATAGGCATCAAGAACGCGGGCCAGCTTGCTGATGCCAACCACCCGATTCTCTGGTATGTAGGCGATATGCGCTGTTCCCGTTATCGGTACTACGTGATGCTCGCAGTGGGACTGGAACGCAATGTCGCGCAACAGGACGATGTCATTGTAACCGTCGACCTCCTCAAATGTCCGAGAGAGCATGGAATGCGGGTCTAGATCATAGCCGCTGAAAAATTCTTCATAAGCGCGCACGACGCGCGAGGGTGTATCAACCAGGCCCTCGCGCGTGGGGTCGTCTCCTGCCCATTCGAGAAGCGTTCTGACAGCCGCTTCAGCATCTGCTCTGGTTACTCTGCGACCCCCTGATTCAGGCGCCGTTTCGGCGGTCGGGTCAAAAAGAGAATCGTTATCAAAAGGCGCCATTTCCGTAATCCAATAAATGCTTTCCACCTATAAGCGCGTAGAGGGTGGCGCCTTGCGATGCGAACAAAGCCGGTAACCTCCCCCTGTTTTGCCCTCTCTTCAGCACTTGTCGCCCGCAGGCTGGTCTCCAGCGGTTTTGGAGGCTTCTGCTGATCTGAAGGTAAGAGCCGTCAGGGTAATACCGATGGCCAGCGCCACATGGCCGATAAAGAGCTCGTCCCACAGAAACCAGGCTCCGATCGTCAGACAGAAAAGCGACACCCACATGCCCGAGAGCAGGGTCATCAACTGAAATTTCTGCGCCGGGGGAAGTTCTCGGAGAGGATTTCTTTCCTCGTCCATCACAACAGCATATGCATTTTTCATCTTTCTCTCCATTAGATACATATTGTGTACGCGCCAAACTGTTTCCTGGATCTCTGGTTTTCTTTCCTGGGCTATCTGGCAGGTTGATCCGTGGAGGCTCGAGGGTCGTACTTCAATCGCAATGACCCGACTTCATCATGTAGCTCTCGCCGTGTGCGATATCCCGGCTGCCGTGACATGGTACGCTGACCGCTTCGATGTCCTGGTCGAATATCAGGACGCCAGCTGGGCGATGTTGCGGCTCGATAACCTCAATCTTGCGCTGGTTTTACCGGAAGAACATCCGCCGCATATCGCAGTCGAGCGAGAAGACGCGGGCGCGTTTGGTAAACTTCAAAAACACAGAGACGGTACGTCCTCTGTATATGTAGAGGACCCGTGGGGAAACACGATTGAGTTTCTCAAATGCTCCGGGAACATACAGAAACAGAAAATCGGGCAAATCGATTCTGGAACCGAGGTTTTTTTCGACGGCTCCTGTCCCCTGTGCCGTTCCGAAATTAACCTGTACCGCAAACAGGATAGAACCGGCAGGTTGAAGTTTACCGATGTCAGTGCGCCTGATGCGATTCTGCCCGAGGGGCTGGAGAAAGGCGCGGCGATGAAGCGCTTTCATGTCTTCTCCGCATCGGGCGAAAAGCTCTCCGGTGCGGCGGCCTTTATTGAGTTGTGGGCCCAGTTGCCGGGCTGGCGTTATGTTGCCGCGATTGCTCGCCTGAGGCCCCTGCCCTGGATTCTGGAGTTCCTGTATCAATGTTTTCTGCCCCTTCGGCCATTGATCGTCCGCGCTTTCACACGCCGGGCGAAGTGCTCGTCCGAACAGCCTGGTGATGTCCGCTAGCGTCGGTAAATCAGTCGTAATTGTTCTCGGTGATTCGGGAGGTCATTGCCACGAAGGCCGGGGTCGCAAGGCGACGCTTCAGTTTCTGAGCCGCGCGATGAAACGCCATGGCGGGCTGAAGGAAACCCGGACCGGGCGTCTCACATCCTATCGGGCGTCTGCTGGCGTGATGATGGAAACCGCCTGGTAAATTTCCGAGACCGGTTCATCCGTGCGCGATGTCTGGGTCGATGGACGGCGGGTCGTAAAAGAGCGTGCTCTGACCACCGTCAAACTGGACGCGCTGATTGAGGAGGCACAGGAGATCGTGCGGCGGCGGCGGGAAGCAATACCGGCGGAGGCCATCGCGGCTATCGAGGCGCAATACCCCGCTTTCCGCCAAATGATACTGGATACGTTAAAGAGGGGTTTTGGTGTCGAGCGAAGGATCAGTTTGAACTAAGGCGTTCGATGCCGCCGCCGCCGGACCGGCGAGATACTCCAAAGCCTGAAGGGCATTGCCAGACTGGACTAATTTGATAGTCTGAGCTCGTGAGCTTTTGCCGTTGTGAGCTATGCCCTGCTTGGCGCAAACAGCCAATTAATGCCTAAACCCAACGAGGGGAAGGTGATGAAAGCAGGCGCAATCGTTTTTCTCTGACAATGCCCAGATGAGTGCAGTACAGGGTCTCGCTTAAATGAAACTCAGACCTTGGCAGCAAACTATTGTCGATGACTTTCCTTCCATCCGGAAAAGCTACAAACGCTTTATTCTGAAGGCGCCGACCGGGGCAGGAAAAACCGTGCTGGCCCGGGAAATCATCGACAGGTTCTATCAGGGGAAGAACGTCCTGATCCTTTGCCACAGGCTGGTGTTGCTTGATCAGCTTCAATCGGCCCTCTCTCAGGGACGGCGTGTGCGAACGCTCAAGGTCTCGGATAAGGGAGAAGCCTTCGATGACTACGACATTCTTCTCTCGACCAGCATGCGGGCACGAGACGTTCTTGCGGATGCCATTCCAAAAGCTGATCTGATAATTGTTGACGAGGCGCATCGCGTTTCACCGAATGGCAAGGGCTACCGCCGGATTATTGATGAATTTCGCGAACAGGGTAAGCCGGAGGCGCATTTCATAGGGCTTACGGCATCACCGGAACGCCGGACCGGCGATCAACGTGACCAGCTTAACCTGGCGTTTGATGCCATCATCGACTGCGCGGATATTCAGGAATTGATCAGTGAAGGTATTCTTGTAAAGCCAAGATACCGCCCTCATTTCGTGCACGATCTGGACCTCAACGATATCGATGTCAGTTCGGGTGAATATCCTGTTTCCCGCCTTACCGACGAAATCGTCAAATCGTCGATGCTGGACTATGCCACGCACGCTTACATGGAAGAGCGCGAGGCCATTGATGGAAAGGCAATTTCAGCGTGGTTCTGTCCGGATGTCCGGGTCGCTGAGATCACCAGGCGCCGGTTATTGGACATTGGCATTGCCGCGGCGATCATTACCTCTGGAACACCCCTCAAGGAACGTCGCGAAATCCTTGCCGCCCATGACACTGGCGAAACCGAAGCCCTGGTATCCGTCGGGGTTTTGACCGAGGGGTGGGACAATCCGAAGTGCAATATCATAGTCCACATGCGGCCTACCTTATCGAAAGTGCTCTGGGGCCAATCCATCGGCCGGGGGCTGAGAAGCGCCCGGGACAAAAAGGAATGCGTCGTCATCGATGTGAGTTCGAACTGGACGACCTTCGGGCCGGTCGAAAAACTGAAATGGATGCTGTGGAGCCCGCCACGGTCCTTTATGCAGTTTCAGAACCGTTTTGACTGGATTGGCCAGCAACAGGATGACGAAGAAGAACCCGAGACATATCTCCTGTGCAAAAACGATGTCGCGGAGGGGCGCCCCTGTTCGCATATCTATCGTAAAGGTGATTTTGAGGGTGATGCATGTCCGGCATGCGGCAAATTTGCGGCGATCGACATATACAAGGAACGCCGCCTGGACCTGACAATAAATGACAACAAGCTTCACCGGGTGTTTTTCTCCCGTGTGCCCGAGATATTGGATGAGCTGAATGTCTCGGTGTGGGAAAGCCTTGGTAGTTCCGCCTGGCGGAACGCGAATGATAAAGAGCAGGCCTATCTGATTTTCTGTCTCGCTTTTGAGAAATCAACTGCCGAAGTGGCCGAGTCGGAGGCCCAGTATTGGGAGGAAAACCTCAGGACAGAGGTCCAGATCCGACAAGAGCTAATAGACAATAACCGCAAGGTTGCGCGGCAAACTGAGTTCGAGCTTGGCTGGCTGGCGGACGGTCTGGATACACGGAGAGAGGTCAGGACGCTTCATGCAAATTACGGGGTGTCGCTTATCGGTCCGCTTCTCAGAGAACTCCCCCGAGAGGATTGCGAGACGAAATTCCAGCGTGCCGTTAAAATTACCGAGCGCATTGTCACGCTTGGGTGTTCGCCTGACGATGATCTACCCTATTTTGCCGCATAATATCTGGTTCTTTGTTCCTTCCGTGACCTGGTTCGCGGACTTCATCAGGGCCAGCGGTCATCAACACCGCGGAAACAGGCCTGACACATGACCGGACTCCCGCGGCAGTCAAAATCATCTAATATTTGCTCTTGCAACGAAGCGGCCGTTCACACATGACAGCACCACTAAAAGCGCCATTGCGCATACGGATTGCCCGCTTGGTATCGGGAGAAGGACTCAGGCTTTGAAAAAAATTTCCTTGATAGGTTTTGGAGCAATTTCAAGATTGTTGGTCATGAAACTGGCCGAGCATGACGAAAATAGGGCTGTTCTAATAGATTCCATTCTTGTTCGCGCCGATCGCCGTGAGTCCGTTGAGTCAGACCGTTCTCATGAAGCCGTGGTCTGTACAGAGGTAAACGACATTATTGATCGCTCACCGGACATTGTAGTCGAGTGCGCGGGGCAGGGGGCGGTCGCGGAATATGCGGAACCTGTTCTTTCCGCGGGCATCGACTTGATGATTATTTCTACGGGAGCTTTGGTCGATCAAGAACTCAGAGAATCGTTGGTTGATGCGGCGCGGGCAGCCGGCTCTAAGATAATTATGCCATCCGGCGCGATTGCAGGGATCGATGGGATGGGTTCATTGCGAATGGGCGGGTTGAAAGAGGTTCGCTATACCTCGATCAAGCCCCCGATAGCCTGGAAGGGCACACCGGCGGAGAACGAATTTGATCTGGAAAATATTAGTGAACCCGAAATTTTATATTCCGGGCCGGCCTCTGAGGCGGCTCGGCTTTTTCCGAAGAACGCGAATCTTGCAGCAACCGTGGCATTAGCGGGCGTGGGATTAGAAAAGACCAAGGTCCAGCTAATCGCTGATCCAGGCGTGGCTCCGAATAATGTCGGCAGAATCGAGGCAGAGGGTTTGTTCGGTAAGATGACTGTGGAATGCCGCGGTATGCCAGCGCCCGATAATCCGAAAACATCGGCTGCGACGGCGATGTCACTTGCATATTCTCTTCTGAAAGACCACGAAACAATAGTCCTATAGCCTTTCGGGCGCCGGGATCGCTTGGCTGATCCTTACTCCAGCCCGGCCTCTTTCTGTGCCTTATCAAGAATATCCTGCGGCGTTTCCGTGACGATCTCCGCATAGACTGGGATAAACGGCCCGCTATCGACGAGCGCTACGAACTCGGGCGCCATTTCGATCATTTCCTTACGGATTTCCTTGTGGATTTCGATGTCGCGCCATTCGCCGATCAGGTAGAAATGATCTTCATCCTCGACATCGCGGCACAATACCCCGTCTTTGACTTGCGCCGGCGATTTATGCATCGGGTTGATGTCGGAATAGTCAAATTCATTGAATAAGCGGATGAAGTCTTCGCCTGTTCCCGGCTTCACCCTGAAATCATACACGTGAAAGAAATGGCCTTTTTTAGCCAAGGGTTCCATCGCCATCCGTATTGCTCCTTTGTCCACTAGCCTCAATTGACCGACAAAAACCCTATCGTTCGGCGCGTTCCTGATCAATCGGAAGAGGTCGCGATTGGCGGTCCATTCGGGCTGCGCTAAACTCTGACCGGAACAAGCTCACGAGGGCCTTTTATGGACGATGTACGCACCGGCATAAGTGATGATGGCGAGTTGCGGTGGCCTGCCGAAGGACTTACTCATATTCCCGACTGGCTCTATACCTCTGAAGAAATCTATGCGCGCGAGCGTGAGCGCATTTTTCTCGGCGATTGTTGGAATTTCGTGGCGCTTGAGGCGGAGCTCCCCGAGCCCGGCCGGTTCAAGCGATCCTATGTCGGCGACGTGCCGGTTATAGTCTCACGCGGCGATGACGGCGATATCAATGTGTTCGAAAACCGATGCGCCCATCGCGGGCTGGAATTTTGCCGTGTGCCTAGGGGCAAGACGTCGGAATTTATCTGCCCGTACCATCAGTGGACTTATGATTTGACGGGACGGCTGATGGCGGTGCCGTTCCGCCGCGGCGATCGGGGCAAGGGCGGCATGCCGGCCGACTTTGACATGGCGGATCACGGGCCGAAGCGGTTTAACACTGCTATCCGACACGGGGTGATATTTGCTTCCCTGTCAGACAGGGTGGAGCCGCTGGAGGATTATCTCGGTCCGGAAACCTGTGAACATTTTGATGCGGTTTTTGCCAAGGGGAAACTGAGAATCCTTGGCTATTACCGAAACCGTCTGAACGGCAACTGGAAGCTTTATCACGAGAACTTGAAGGATCCCTATCACGCAACCTTGCTTCACGTGTTTTTGGCGACATTCAAGCTGATGGTGGCAGGGCAGAAATCTGCGATGATTACGGATGCGACGGGCCGGCACGCGACGGCGGCCTCGGCACGCGATGACGATCTGGAGGTCGACGCCAAGACAGCGGAGGAAATGAAATCCGCCTGGCGCGATGGGTTGACGCTAGAAGACGCAAAATTCATGGAATTTATTCCGGAGTTTGACAGTCCTTGGACCGTCACCATGCAGACGATCTGGCCTAACCTGATCGTCCAGAGAGAACTCAATACCCTGGGTATTCGCCATATCGTTCCACGCGGCCCGAATGCGCTCGACATGTATTGGACGATGTTTGGTTATGAGGATGACAATGAGGAAATCACCAACCACCGCCTGCGCCAGGGAAATCTGATGGGGCCGTCCGGTTATCTCGGTGTCGATGACAATGAAGCCATCCGGTTCCTGCAGGATGGTTTGCGCCGGTCGCTTCCAGACCGCGGGATCGTCATGCTTGATCCCGGGAAAGAGGGGGATACCGATACGTTGATTTCCGAAGCCTCGATCCGCTCGCTATATCGTCATTATCGCGGCGTCATGGGGCTATAGAGCGACGGGAATGCAATCAATGCTGTCCGAATTGAGCCCGGTTGAGCGGCGCGACCTGCGCCTGTTGATCGAGGAATTCAACACTGCCTATGCCCGGGTTCTGGACGAGCAGAACGTCGAGTCCTGGCCGGATTTTTTCACCGAGGACGGTTTTTACCGTGTGACCGCAAGAGAAAACGCCCAAGAGGACCTTCCGGTCGGGCTGGTCTGGTGCGAGGGCAGGGCGATGATGCGTGACCGGGCGGTGGCAATCCGTTCCACGATGGTCTTCGCGCCGCGCTATTTGCGTCATTTCAACAGCAATGTCGCCGTGCTTGGTATTGATGAGGCCGGGCATATCCTGTCTGAATCAAACTATCTGGTCCTCGAGACCCTGATGGAAGACGAAACACGCATTCTTCAAGCCGGCATGTATCGCGACCGCTTCGAACGGGTTGGCGATTCGCTTTTGCTAAGCGCGAGAGACTGTATCTATGACAGCCTACTGATACCAAACGATATGGTGTTTCCGGTTTGAAGCGCAGCCTGATTTTATCAGACCGGCATTGTCAGACTAACTCAGCGTTGGTGGAAGCAGGGCCGCAGCTTGGCCTTTCGGGATGCAAAATCCTTTCTGTTAATCCACGTCGCCGCGCCAGATTGAGGACATTCTGTTCGAGCGCGGGATCGATACCTGCCATGAGACGGTGCGGCTTTGCTGGAACCGGTTCGCATTGGACTGACAGCACCCTCCGTTCTGCGGCGAAAGTGGGCGGGGCGCCTTAGGACACGCGCAAGCGAGACCGGCTAACGCAAAGTGCTTATACTGCCGGGCCCATGGACCCGATAACCCAAGGCGCAATCGGCGCGGCGCTGCCTGCCGCGACCCGGAAAACCACTCAGACCCGTATCGCCGCCGGGGCGGGGTTTTTGGCCGGTATGGCGCCCGATCTCGACGTGCTGATCCGGTCCTCGACCGACAGCCTTCTGTTTCTGGAATATCACCGGCAGTTCAGCCATTCCCTGGTTTTTATACCGGTTGGCGGGTTTCTGGTGGCGGCGCTGCTTTTCCTTCTCTTTCGTAAGCGGCTTGAGGCGGGGTTCGGGCGCTTATGGCTTTTCTGCGCGCTGGGGTACGGCACCCATGGTTTGCTGGATGCGGCAACTTCATACGGTACGCGGCTGCTCTGGCCGTTTGACGATACCCGGTTTTCTTTCAGCATAATTTCCATCGTCGATCCGCTCTTTACTGTCCCGGTCCTGTTCTTTGTCATTCTGGGCTTTGTGCGAAAGCGCGGGCGTTGGGGGGTGGTCGCCCTACTCTGGGCGGTTTGCTATCTCGGCCTCGGCGTGTCCCAGCATTTCTCGGCAAGAGATATGGCATTGCGCCTTGCCGCCGATCGAGGTCATGAGCCCACCCGTCTGGAGGTGAAGCCGAGCTTCGGCAATTTACTGATCTGGAGAAGCATCTATGAAACGCAAGGCCGGTTCTATGTCGACGCGGTTCGGCCCGGCCCGGATGCTCAAATCTATGAAGGAACATCGATTGCCAGGCTCGACGTGGCGGCGGCATTTCCCTGGCTTGATCCAGATTCCCAACAGGCCCGGGATATTGCGCGGTTTTCGAAATTCAGCGACGGGTTTGTCGCCATGGCCGCAGATGGGAGTGATCGGATCATGGATGTCCGCTATGCCTTCCTGCCAACCGAGATCAATCCGCTCTGGACGATCCGTCTCGACAGAAAGGCTCCCGGGGACGCTTACGTCCGATACGAAACGCACCGGAGCAACGCGCGCGAGAAGTTCGGGAAACTATGGGCGCTATTACTGAACCGCTAGATGTGAACCCCGCTAATGCGGATCGACGACCGGGCCGCTCGCCATTGCCTGATCGGGCGCGGGCGGTGTGGCGTAGGTCGAAAAGCTCTCCGGCAGCTTGGCGCCCCAATAGACGCCGCCATCGCGGTTATCCTCGTTCCAGATGACGGGTTCGAAATCCGGTGCGAATACCATGAAGCCGCTGGTATAGACCTCCACCCGGTTGCCGCCGGGTTCATAGGAATAGAGGTAGAAAGCCTGGGAATTGTTGTGCTTGGACGGGCCGGCCTCGATAAAAATGCCGTTTTCGCGGAAAATGTCGGCAGTCCGCAGCACGTCTTCACGGTTATCCACCCAGAGCGAAAAATGATGCAGCCGGCCGTTCATCCCGGCATTGTCCCGCACATAGGCGATTTCATGATGCATCGCGGTGGAACTCAGCCACGAGCCGATTTCCACTTCGCCGTTTTCAAACCGGATCTGTTCGCGCAATTGAAGGCCCAGCGTTTCTTCCGCGAAGGCGCGGTTGGCCGGAACATCCTTGGCCAGCAGCGCGACATGATCCGACCGCCGTACCCCGGCGCCGCGCCCGCTATAGCGCATCGGCTGGTTTCTTAAGGCCGATTTCATGCCTTCGGGCGCCCGGTATTTGTTTTCCTCATAATAGATTTCCATCCGGTGCCCGTCAGGGTCCTGAAACCGGTAGGTCGGGCCGCGATCCGGGTTGTCGTTATCCCAGCCGATGCCGAGCCCGGCTTCCTCAATCGCCGCGACCCGACGATGCAGCGCGTCCTCGCTATAGGCGCGCCAGCCGACCCGGCCGATCCCGGGACTGTCGGATGCCGTGACGCGCAAAGTCCAGACCGCGTAGTCGACCCAGCCACGCAGGAAAATGGAGTCGCCTTCCGTGCGCACGATTTCCATGCCAAGCAGATCGGTAAAATAGCTTTCCGTCGCTTCCGGTTTCGGCGTCAGCAACTCGGCATAGCCGAAATGGGCGATGTCGCGGATCGGTTCCCGGCGGTCAGACATACATCATTCTCCCAAAATTGCGGGTTTCATCCTGTATATTACACGTCATGCGCCATGAGTTTGATACAGATCAATGGCAAAACCCGCAGAGCGCCGCTAGATGATGCCATGAGCCAAGATGAGTCGCCAAAATTGAACGATGCCGTCCTGAACGCTTACAAACCGGATGCGATCGCCGCGCGGATTGAGGATGCCGGCGTGGCGAAAGCAGGGTTGCCTCTTGTGCCGCTTGTCACGCTTTCCATTTTGGCCGGGGTCTTTATCGCCTTTGGCGCGATGTTTTTTACGCTCGTGACCACGGATTCCGGGCTTGGGTTCGGGCCCAACCGGCTTTTGGGAGGCGTCGCTTTTTCGCTCGGGCTGATCCTGGTTGTTGTCGCCGGGGCCGAACTGTTTACCGGCAACAATCTGATCGTGATGGCATGGGCGGACGGAAAAATCGGTTTTCCGGCGTTGCTGCGGAACTGGGTCATCGTCTATGCGGGTAATCTTATCGGCGCGTTGCTGGCGGCCATCGCGGTATATCTTTCCGGCACATTGGAGATGGCGGGCGGCGCGGTTGGGGCGAACGCTCTGGCGATCGCAAAGGCAAAGATTTCGCTTAGCCCCGGGGAAGCCTTTGTCCGGGCGGTTCTCTGCAACGCGCTGGTTTGCCTCGCCGTCTGGCTCAGCTATGCCGCGCGCCGCGTTTCCGGAAAAATTCTCGCGATCATCTTTCCCATTTCGGCTTTTGTCGCGCTTGGGCTCGAACACAGTATCGCCAACATGTATTTCCTGCCGCTGGGCAATCTCCTCGATAGCGCTGTCACGATGGGCGCGATCGCGCGAAACCTGTTTTATGTGACGGTGGGAAATATCGTCGGGGGCAGTGTCTGTGTCGCCCTCGTATATTGGGTCGCTTACAGAATGCATCGTGGAGACGGCGGGTGAGCCGGACAATCGACATAGACCAGCTACAGGCGGAGCTTGCCGAGTCCCGCCGGCGTTATAATTCGCTGATGGAGAATTGCGTCGACGGCATCATCGTGATCGATGAGCATGGCGTCATTCTGGAGTTCAATAAATCAGCGGAGCGCATCTTCGGCTACCGCGCCACCGATGTTGTCGGCCGCAATGTCTCCATCCTGATGCCCGAGCCGGATCGCTCCCGCCATGACGGCTATATCGAAAATTATCTCAAGACGGGCGCGGGCCAGATCATCGGTGTGGGGCGGGAGGTAACCGGGAAACGCAAGGATGGTCAGGAATTTCCCATGGACCTTTCCGTCGGAGAGATGCCGGATGGCGGCACACGCCAGTTCGTCGGGATCGTCCGCGATATTACCGCGCGCCGCAATGTTGCGATGCAGCTCCGCCAGGCCTCCAAGATGGAGGCGATCGGACAGCTTACCGGCGGGATTGCGCACGATTTCAATAATCTTCTGGCCATCCTGAAAATGGATCTGGAAATTCTCGAATCGCTTTGCGATGAAAATGAGGAAGGGCACGAGTTGGTCAGGGAAGCGCTGGAGGTCACCGGTACCGCCGCCGATCTGACCCAACGGCTGCTGGCCTTTTCCAGGCGCCAGCCGTTATCGCCCTCGCGGGTCGATATTCAGTCCCTGATCGCGTCTTTGAGTACGCTGCTGCGCCGCACGCTGGGCGAGGCGATCCGGATCGATACCGGATTTGCCGCAGACCTGCCCGAAATTACCGTTGATGCCAGCCAGTTGGAGAGCGCTATTCTGAATCTCGCGGTCAATGCAAGGGACGCAATGGAGGAAGGCGGTCGGCTGACGATCAATGTCGCGCCCACACTGATCAGGGCCGGCGATGTAAATGTCCTGTCCGAGGACGATCTGCCCGCCGATGGTGAATATGTCTCTATTTGCGTATCCGATACCGGCGCGGGCATTCCGGCTGAAAACCTGGAACGCGTATTCGAGCCGTTTTTCACGACAAAAGAAGGTGGGCATGGCACCGGGCTTGGCCTCAGCATGGTTTACGGTTTTGTCCGCCAGTCGGGTGGCGGCATCCGGATCGACAGCAACCCCGGAAAAGGCACTCGCATATGTCTATTGTTTCCCGTCGCGGGTGAGGCCCAGCCCGCCACAAACCGGACCGAAAATGCGGTCCCGGGCCTTGCCCGGCATCTGAATGTGCTGCTGGCGGAGGATCATGAGCCGCTGCGCAATCGGACGGGACAGGTGCTGCGCGCCATGGGGCATCAGGTGGCCGAAGCGCAGAATGGCGAAGAGGCTGTCGCCGCCCTTGAGGGTGCGGATCCCGCCTTTGATCTGGTGCTTTCCGATATCGTGATGCCCGGAAAGATCGACGGCATGCAGCTTGCCGATCTGGCGCTGGCGGCCGAAAATCCGCCAAAAGTTATTCTGATGACCGGCTATTCCCAGAAACTCGACGAAATGCCGCCTTCGCCGTCGGTGAAACTGTTGGCCAAACCGTTCAGCAGGGACGCGCTTGCCGCCGCCGTCGCGGAGCTGTTTGCCGGCTAGGAATCTCCGCTTTCCACCGCAAACAGATAGCCGACGCCCCGGACGGTCTTGATCAGTTGCGGACGCCGCGGATCGTCCCCCAGCTTTTTCCTCAAGTGGCTGATATGCAGATCGATGCTGCGGTCATAGGGAGACCAGTCCCGGTCGGCGACCGCGTCCAATAACCGGTCGCGGTCTAGCGCACGCCCTGCATTTTCCGCGAGAACCTGCAAGAGCTGAAACTCGGCGCTGGTCAGGTCGATGGTCTTTCCGTCCGGGCCGGCTACCTCGCGCCGGGAACAATCGATGACCCAGCCGGCGAATGTCATGCGTGACGGATCGCTTGGTTGAGTTGGGGACGGCGCGGCGGCGGGGCGGCGTCGTAGAATGCTTCTGATCCGGGCGAGCAATTCCCGAAGGTCGAAGGGCTTGGCGAGATAATCGTCTGCCCCCATCTCCAGCCCGACAACCTTGTCCACGGTTTCGCCCTGACCGGTCAGGATCAGAATGCCGGTGTCCGAAATTTCACGAAGATGCCGTGTGAGAGACAGGCCGTCTTCCCCCGGCATCATCAGGTCCATGATGACCAGATCGGGGATGCCCGTGGTCAATGCAGAGCGGAGCTCGACCCCGCCCGACAGGGCTCTGACAGCGAATCCCTGGCTCTCAAGATATTTTCCGAGGCGATTCCGAAGCATCGCATCATCGTCGACAACGAAAATTGTCTGGCTCAATTCAGAAAAATCCTGTTCGCATGAAATATCGGCGCTTTACAATTCTATACAATTTCACGGATTCCGCACATCCGGAGCTTACAATTGCTCTCTAGGCTTTCCTCCGTAACAGGGGGAAAGCCATATGAGTATCGTAAAGATTTTACCGAAATCCGCAGATACCGCAGCGGCGCTTCATGATGCGCGGCAGGAACATCTTTCCGGGTGGACGCGGGGAGGGCTCGATTTATCCGACCGCTTTCCTTCGGAGATCAGGAGCGTCGCGGCCCGGACGGAAATTCTGACCGAAGGGGACTTCTCTGACGGCATGGTCATTGTCCGCCGTGGCTGGATGATGCAATACAGAATTCTGGAGGACGGGCGTCGGCAGGTACTCCAGTTCGGTTTGCCCGGCGATGTGATCGGCTACAGGGCCGACCCCGCTGCGCCATTATCTTTCTCCGTTGAGGCGGTCACGGAATGCGAGTTCGCCTTCGTGCCGTTTTCCATCGCCAGGCGGATTCTCCGCCAGGGTGGTCGCGACGCACAGCGGCTTTTTGAAGCGTTGAGCCTATCGCTCGATTCCGCTTTTGACGCGTTGACCGATGCGGGGCGGCGGAATGCGCTTGAAGCGGTTGCCCATTTCATCTGGCGGACAAGCCGGCGGATTGAGAGCGGGAGCGATGAGGAAACGGTTGCGGAATTCGACTTTCCGCTCAATCAGGAACAGATCGGCGACCTTTTGGGGCTGACCGCCGTTCACGTTTGCCGTACCTTGTGCAAGCTCAAATCCCTCGGCGTGGTGTCGCTTTGCCGCGGCAAGCTGCGGGTTGAGGACCCGGCGGCGCTTGCCGAAATCGCGGGCATTTGCGAAACCCATCCCGATGAATGGTCCATCGCCGGATAAGCACCGGCAGGAGAAGAACTATGACGCTGCGTTTTATTCGCGCCGAGCTGGCGCGCAACCCCGAGAATCCCGACGGGGATCCCAACGACGCTTATGAATTCACGATGCCGCTGAACGCCGAAGGAGCAATGGACGTGGATGCGTGGCATGCTTCTGAAAATGCCTGGACCTTTACCCGTTATCACGGCGGGGAGGAAACCTTGCACGGTCAGATCGTGGAAACGGATGACGGTGACTGGGCGTTTTCCTATGAGGCGGGCGACGCGGATGACGAGAAACTATTTTCATTCGACCGGCACCGCATCGTGCCGGACGAATATCTGTCGGTGACCGACACATCCGGCGTGGAGCATGTCTACCGGATCGTAATTGTCGCTAACCCGCCCGGCGTCTGAAACGGCGTACCCGGCGGAAACCTGGACAAGGAGACGAAGAATGGCGATCAAGGATATTCTGGTTCATGTCAATGCGAACGCGGGGGCGGGCAAGCGCGTTTCGGTCGCCTGCAATCTGGCGGAGCGTTTCGAAGCCCATGTCACCGGCTTGTTTGTTATACCCGAACCCTATGTCCCGATTCTGGCGGAAGGCACCTTTCTGCCCGACGATTTCTGGGAAAATCAGGACAAGGAAAGCAACGCGCAATGCGCGGCCGGCAAACAGATGTTTGAGACCGCGACCGCCAAATCTGGTGTGGCGAATGAATGGCGGCAGGAACAGGGGCCTCTCTCAGGCACCATTGTTCGCCATGCGCGCTATTCGGATCTCGTCATCGTTGATCGCGGCGACCGGTCGGATCCCACCGGTGCGCTTGACGCGATTATCGCCGCTGATGTGATCATGGATTCCGGACGGCCTGTGCTCGTCCTTCCCGAAGAAGCATCCGGCAGCGCTGCGTTCAGCCATATCGTCGTCTGCTGGAACACCAGCCGGGAATCGATCCGCGCGGTGACGGATTCCATGCCGATCCTGAAGGCGGCAGACAAGGTAACCGTTCTGGTGGTCAATCCGGAATCCTGGGCGAGCGGCGATCACGGTGAAATTGCCGGTGCCGATATCGCGCACGCTCTGGCCCGGCACGGGGTTACCGTGGAAACCGCAACCAGCTCTTCCGGCGGCGATGTCGGGCAGATCATCCTGTCAAAGGCGGGAGAGCTCGGCGCGGATCTGATCGTCACGGGCGGCTACGGACATAGCCGCACGCGTGAATGGGTTCTGGGCGGCGTGACGAACACCCTGCTGCATGAAACGACCCTTCCGGTGCTGATGTCGCATTAGAGTTTTCTCGGAATACTTCCCCCCGAGGTGACTTGCCCCTCTCCCGGAAGCGGGAGAGGGGCTTCTTTTATCCGGGGAATGCGAGGGCCCTAGAAATAGGTCTCGACGTGGAAGCGCCCTTCCTGGCGCATGTCCTCCATCAGGGAAGGCCAGAAGAGATCGTTAGTTTCGCAGATATCCGTCAGCGCATCCATCACGCCAGCTTCCATCCGCTTGTGGCCGCAAATATAGATATGGGTTGCCGGATCGGTGAGCAGTTCGGCGAGATCCGACGCCCGTTCGCGCTGCCTTTGTTGCAGACTTGAAGGGTTGATACGGCGTTTGCAGACTTTGTTATCCCCAGAAAGAGCGCCAGGGCAATTATCGGCAAGAGCAAACCGCCGCCCAGATATCGCGTCCGGACGTTGGTACTTTTTCGAAGGTGCTTTGCCCGTTCATGCCGCGTCGCCATTTTCCAGCCTTTCGTGCGGTATCCGGAGACCAAGTCTGCGGAAATGTCCGATAAGCGCTTTCAATGCTGCGGCAGGGTAAACATCGAAATGTGATTTGCAAGTTTGAATGGCAAACCGGATGCCTTGCCGCTCCTGAAAATTTATTCCTTGGAGGCTCCTGCCTCTATGCCACCAATCCCCGGCTTGTTGGCGGCGTTTGTAACAGGGATATATCGGGGGCTTTCGTCCGACAGAGAATCGATAATTTTGTTGCGGCGCGCCAGCGCCCCGCACGGCACAATTTTCGGGATAGACGATTGATGGACTTCCGCCTAACGTCGTGCGCCGGTAACGCAGGAAGTTAATAATGGCCGATGGACCCGTTCGCATTCTCGAAATCCCCGAAACTGACCTGACCGCCGATCAGAAACAGGTCTTTGACGATCTGGTCGCCGGGCGCGGCCGGTTGCTCACCCCGTATAAAATCTGGATTCACTCGCCAAAGCTCGCCGCGGCGATGGAAACCATCGGCACATTCCTCAACAAGAAGGGCGCGCTGACCGAGCGCGAGGTGGAACTGACCATCGTCGTCATCGCCACCCATTGGCAAGGCGATTACGTGCAGGCGGCGCATGTAAAACGCTGTCTGGAGCTCGGCTATCCGCAAACCGTGATCGATGCGATCAAGGCGGGCGAGACGCCTGATCTGCCGGATGCGCGGGAGAAGGCGGTCTATGATCTCTGCCGGATCTCCATGGCGCCGGGCGGCGGGTCGGACGAAGTCTATGACCGGGCGGTGGAACTGCTCGGCCGCGACGGTCTGGCGGAGGTTCTGGCGCTGCTCGGCTATTACTCCGCCGTCGCCATGGCGATGAAGCTGCACCGCGTGCCGGTGCCGGGGTAGAAGGCTTCAGATTGGCCGTCGCCCGCCGATATCGCGATCCGGACACGCTTACCCTGTTCAGCCAGGGGTTCCGGCCATTTTCCCTCGGGGCGGGGCTGTGGTCGCTCTGCTCCGTTGCGTTCTGGCTGCCGGTTTTTAACGGCGGGATTATCCTCTCCACCGCGTTCGACCCCGTGCTGTGGCATGCCCATGAAATGATATTCGGTTTTGTGGGCGCCGTTCTCGCGGGATTCCTGCTGACGGCGGTGCCGAACTGGACCGGCAGGATGCCGCTTCATGGCGCCGGGCTGGCCTGGCTGTTCGGTCTCTGGCTGGCGGGGGGCGCCGCAATCGGATTTTCTGATGTGATCGGCATTTGGGCCGCCGCCGCCATAGATTTGTTGTTTTTTGTAAATCTGCTGTTTCTGATCCTGCGTGAAATCGTCGCCGGACGGAACTGGCGAAACCTGCCGATGACTGTTGCGCTCGGGTTTCTGATACTGGGCAATGCGCTGATCCATCTGGATGCCGCCGGAACAGCGCCGGCTGGCGACGTCGGGCTCCGGCTTTCCATCGCCGTGATTGTTATGCTGATATCATTGGCCGGCGGCCGCATCGTGCCGAGCTTTACCCGCAACTGGCTGGCAAAGCGCGGTGAAACCGTGTTTCCGGCGCCGTTCGGTTGGGTGGATCGTGTGGCATTGCTGATTACCCTTCTGGCGCTGGCGATCTGGGTTGCCGCGCCGGACCGGGCGATAACGGGCTATGGTCTTCTCGCGGCCGCTGCCGTCATGGCGTTTCGTCTGGCCCGCTAACGGGGGCACCGGACCGGCGCCGATTCCCTCGTATGGAGCCTGCATCTGGGATATGGCTGGGTGCCGGCCGGACTGCTGCTTGCCGGGCTTGCGGTTCTAGAGGTGGTGCCGGCGGCGGTTGGTATTCACGCCATGACTGCGGGCGCGATGGGATCGATGACGGTGGCCGTGATGACCCGCGCGACCCTGGGCCATACCGGGCGGCCGCTGCGGGGGGATATCTGGACGGCCGCGCTTTTTCTGCTCGTCGCCGGATCGACCATAACTCGGATCGCGGCATCATTGGATGCCGCCGCCTATATGTCGATTTTGTGGGCGGCGGCGGCCCTCTGGAGCGCGGCTTTCCTGCTGTTCGTCCTAAGGTTCGGCAAAATGCTTGCCATACGTCCTGGTCCTATTGCCAAACGCTAGCCCCTGTGGCCCCCTTTACGGGGAAAATAATTACTCGCTCAGGGGGAGGATGGGATGAAGTTTCTTTATTTCAATGATTTCACGCTCGGCGTGTTGAAGGATGGCGGAGTGGTCGTCGATATTTCCGATGCGGTGTCGGATATTCCGCATACCGGACCGCATGATCTGATCAACGGGCTGATCGCGCGCTTTGCCGAGTATCGCGGCGCGATAGAGGCGCTCGTGGCGGAGAGCGACGGTGTGCCGGTCGACAGTGTCCGCATCCGCCCGCCGCTGCCGAAGCCCGGTAATGTCAACTGCATGGCGGTGAATTATATGGAGGACGGCACGCGCGACGAACCGGCACCGATCAACGCCTTTCACAAATCGCCCAATGCGGTGATCGGCAATGGCGACACGATGGTGCTGCCCGACGTGCCGGCGACGATCTTCGAGGGCGAAGCCGAAATCGCCCTGGTCATCGGCAAGCGCGCCCGCAATGTCGCGGCGGCGGACGCGATGGATTACATCTTCGGCTATACCAATTTTATCGATGGTTCCGCGCGCGGGCTGCTGCCGCCCGGCAACACGTTCTATCAGATGAAATCGCGCGAAACCTTTGCCCCGATCGGCCCCTATCTGGTGACGAAGGACGAAATCGCCGAACCGCAGAAACTGCAAATCACGCTGAAAAATAACGGGGTGGTGATGCAGAATTTCAATACCGATGACATGGCGCACAAGATTCCGCGTTGCATCGAATTCGTGTCCGCCATCCACACGCTGGAGCCGGGCGATATATTGGCGACGGGCACCAACCATCGCGGTCTCAACCCGTTTATGGATGGAGACAGGATTGAGCTCGAATGCGAAGGGCTGGGCGTTCTCACCATCCATGTGCGGGACGATCTGAAGCGCGAATGGAAACGCGTCACCCGGTTGCAACACGCCGAAGCGGGCGGCGACGGCGTACAGACGCCGCAAATCAGCGGCAAGTACGCGCCGAGGGCGGGCTGACGGGTTCGCCCTTTCATGACCGGGCAGAAGGATTTTTTTGCCGACAGCGCCGCCTATGACCGGGGCATGGGCCGGTTCAGCCGCGTCGCGGGGGAGAGCTTTCTCGACTGGCTGGATTTGCCTCCGGGGCTGAAATGCCTCGATGCCGGTT
>Ga0181587_10000330_pt1 | contig 38725 bp, 36 predicted proteins | sample 071ome_27_FD_132463 | JGI IMG/M metagenome (GOLD analysis project Ga0181587, IMG submission 132463) | Coastal salt marsh microbial communities from the Groves Creek Marsh, Skidaway Island, Georgia - 071409AT metaG (megahit assembly) | ecosystem: Environmental > Aquatic > Marine > Intertidal... | reverse complement strand
CAACGTTGTTGAGAAGGTCACTTTCACCGGCCTGAGGACCGACATGCGTGAATGGATGGCCTCCTCCGAAATCGTGTTCAGCCTCTGCAGCGACCCGCCCGAGGCTTTCGGGCGCATTGTGCCAGAGGCCCTTCACCTGGGAATTCCGACGATCGGATGGGATCATGGTGGGGTGCATGAAACCCTCGCGGAGATGTTTCCCGAAGGCGCGGTCCCACCTGAAGATCGCTCCGCCCTGCGGGAAAAAACACGGGCCTTCCTGTCCAACGCACCCCGGGTTCCGCCAAGCGACGCGTTCAGGCTATCGTATTCGATGGCGCAAACGCTGGATCTATATCGGCGCGTGATCGAGGAACGGGCACTGACGACACCTCCCGAGCACGCAGACTGATGAACGTAGGAGCCGAGTGATGCAGCTGATCTGGAAACGATTGAAGACCGATTGGGCAAGCTGGATGGTCATCGGTTTCGTGGCCCTGTTGCCGTTCGGGCGGGCCCCGGAAATACCGCTGTCAATCCTGGCGCTGGCCCTGCCCTTTCTCCTGCGGTCGCCCGCACATCGGGCGCGGGCGCGGGTGGTGTCCATCGTGCTGATCCCGCTGTTTCTCTGTTACTGGTTGCCGATGGTGTTGTCGAGCTTTGATTCATTCGAGGCAGAAAAAAGCACGCTGAAAAGCCTGGCGGCGCTGCGATACCTGGCAGCGGCGGTGAGTGTGGGTGTGCTGCTGACGCCACCTTCCGCGCGTTGGCGGGTCTTGAAGTGGACCGCCTGCCTGCTGGCATTCTGGGCATTCGACGGATTTGTGCAGCTCTATTTCGGCTCGGATTTGCTGGGCATCAGCATGCACAGTGACCGGCTGAATGCCCTGTTCCTGCGGCAGTATCAGTTCTACGGCCCGACGCTCGCCATGCTGTCACCGCTGCTGCTGGAGTACGCCCGCCGCCGGTGGCCGTCCTGGGCATGGGTGCTTTCCTTCGCGTTGGTTCTGGGCGCGGTGACCATCGCGGGCATGCGGTCCGGATGGCTGGTCATGGCGGTGGTGCTGCTCGTCTATGGGCTGCTGCTGATCACCCAGAGAGAAAACCGCGAGCTTCGCGTCGCTTCGCTGGCGGTACCGGCCCTGGCCGTCGTGGTGATCCTGATGGGCTATATGGCTTCTCCGCTGCTGCAGAACAGGATTGAGCAGAGCCTGGCGGTGCTGGAGGGCTCCGAATCTTCGGTGGATTTCGCATCCACTCTGCGGGTACCCATTTTCCACACGGCACTGCGCATGTATGAAGCGCACCCGGTCAATGGTGTCGGTGTACGCGCGTTTGAAACCGCCTACCTTGAATATGCCGAGGCCGACGATATCCACGTGCAACGCTCGGGTGGAACACGCGGGGCGCTGCACGCGCACAACGTCGTGCTGGAAGTGTTGGCCGACACGGGCACCGTCGGCATGTTTGGTCTTTTAGCGGGGGCGTTGCTGTTCTGGCGTTATTGGCGACGCATGTCACCCGCTCAACGACAGGAGGCTTTTCCGTTCGCCTTCGCGGTCTGCCTGGTGTTCTTTCCCGTCAATTCACATTTCGCCGTTTACGGGACCTACCTGTCTTCCCTGATATGGGTGCTGCTCGGGCTGTGGTCGGCCACTTGGCGCGATGATGCCTGGAAGCCCCCTCACTCGTAGAAAGGCGGCTCACCCGGAGGGCGCGTTTTGAAGCGACGGTGAATCCACCAATACTGCTCGGGCGCGCGCAATACGCTGTTTTCAATCAATGCGTTCACACGGGAAAGGTCTTCGACCGCGTCCGTGGACGGGAAGTTTTGCAATTCAGGCATCAGCTCCACGTGGTAGCGGCGCGTTTTTCGATCGTAACGCGGAAACATCATGACCACGGCGCAACCGGTCATTCGCGGCAGCCGGTGGGTGGCCAGCAGCGTGGCGGCCGGAATATCAAAAAACGGCACGAACTCGCTTTGTTCGGGGCCGAAGTCCTGGTCCGGCGCGTACCAGAGCATTTCACCGTCGCGCAAAACGCGGATAGCCGCGCGCATGTTGCGCTTGCTCAGCATGGACCGGGCATAGCGGCCGCGACAGCGGTTCTGAAACCACTCGATCACTTCATTGCGCAGGGGCCGGTAGACACCGCTTCCAGGATAATGTCGGGTCAGGATCCGGGCCCCGATTTCCAGGCAGGTGTTGTGCGAAGTCACCACCAATACGCCACGCCCCGAGCGCCGGATCGACTCCAGGTGCTCGACCCCTTCGACCTCGCTGATGCGATCGATCCGCCGGTCATTCGCGGACCAACTCCAGGCCATCTCCGCCAGCATCCGCCCCAATGAACGGAAGTGCTCCCGAACGAGTGCCTGCCGCTGTTCCTCCGGCCACTCAGGAAAACAGCGCTCCAGGTTTCGCTCCGCCACCTGGCGCCGGCGCTTGGCGATGGGATACAACAGCAGCCCCAGGGCTTCCGTCAGCCACAGCGCCAGGACGCGCGGCAGTTTACCCAGCAGCCAGATCAGTGCCACCGCCGCCCATCCGCCCCAATGGCGGGGGGCCAGGGAGGGTCGCTGTTGTGCCTCATTGTTCATGGGGGCATTGTCCTGCCTGTTGGCAGAATGTCAAAAAGGGAGGCCCGGGCCGGGTGCTATAATCCGGGCTGCCCCGGGCCGCGAGACGCTGCACACCCGATATGCGCAAAGCCTACTCCCTGCTGCTGTACCTGGCGCTGCCTTTCATGCTGGTTTACCTTGGGTTTCGCGGGCTGAAAGACCAAGGCTGGACTTCACGCTGGCGGGAGCGCTTCGCCTTCTACCGCGAGCCAACGCCCACCGGAGGGGTCGTGGTCCACGCAGCGTCTGTGGGCGAGATCAACGCCGCCTCGCCACTGGTGGCCGCCTTGTTGCGAGACATGCCGGAGGTACCCGTCACCCTGACCACCTTCACGCCCACCGGATCCCGCCGCGCGCGTGAACTGTTCGGGCTTAAGGTCCGTCATTTATTCGTACCCATCGACCTGCCCGGTGCGGCCAGGCGTTTGTTCAGACACGTCCAGCCACGACTGCTCATCGTCATGGAAACGGAGATCTGGCCCAACCTGTTCGCGGCGGCCCGGCAGGCCGGAGTCCCCGTGATCATGAGTAACGCGAGGCTGAGCGCGTCGTCAATGAGCGGCTACCGAAAGGTGCGGCCGTTGATCGCGCACGCCCTGGGTGGGCTGGCCTGGGTCGGCGCGCAAACCCGGAAAGATCGCGATCGGCTGGTTTCCCTCGGGGCCCCTTCCCAACGAACCACGGTGACCGGAAACATCAAGTTCGATTTGCCGGTATCGGCCACCCTGGAACAGGAAGCGACCGCGCTCAGGGCAGAATGGGGGCCTGATAGACCCGTGCTGACCGCTGGCAGCACTCGACCCGGAGACGAAACCGTGCTGCTGAGCGCCTTCGGGCAAATCCGCCAACAATACCCTGATACCTTGATGATTCTCGCGCCGAGACACCCCGAACGGTTCGCCGAGGCCGCTGCCAGCGTCCGGAATGCGGGTTACAGCGTTTCACTGAGAAGTGAGGGGAATGAAGGCGCCGCGGACACCGACTGCCTCATCGTGGATACGCTGGGTGAATTGATGCGCTACTACGCCTGCAGCGATGTGGCTTTCGTCGGCGGCACCTTTGCCGACATTGGGGGGCACAACCTGCTCGAGCCGGCAGCGCTGGGTAAGCCCGTGTTGTTCGGCCCGCACACGGAAAATGTCGATGCCATCGCCCGGGAGCTCGAGTCCTGCGGTGGCGGCAGAAGGCTGCACACAGAAAGCGACCTGGTCGAGTCACTCGCGGAATGGTTCGAGGACGAGACCAAGCGGCGCGCCGCCGGTCTCGCCGCAAAAAAGCGGGTAGAGAGCGGTCGAGGCGCCGTGGAACAAAACATGGACAGGGTGCGCGACATCATCCGGCGCGCATAGCAAAACCGGGGCGCGTGGCCCCGGTTGATGCTGGCTTATCGACGCCCGGAAAATCAGTCGAGAATTTCGTTGACCTTGCGCAGGTCGCTTTCCTCGAGCACGCCGGCCGCTGCCTTCAGCCGCAGGTGGTCAACGATGTAGGTGTGGCGAGCGGTGGAATTGTCACGCTGGGCCTGAAAATACCGCTGTTCCGCGATCAGCACATCGACAATGGTGCGCGTACCGACTTCGAAACCTGCCTGTGTGGCCTCCAGGGCGCTCTCTGCAGACACCAGCGCCTGGCCGAACGCCTCTACCTGCTGGATACCCGCCATCACGGCGCGATAGGCATTCTCTGTCGCCCTGAGTGTCGCTCGCTGCTGCGCATCCAGATCCTGCTGAGATGCGCTGAGTTCGTAGCGGGCCTGACGCGTGGCTGAGCTGACATAGCCGCCCTGGTAAATCGGCACGTTCAGGCGAACGCCATAGGTGGTGTCCGCCACGGTAAGATCGGCGGTGCCGATGGGGTTTTGAAGGTCATCCCTGAGCACGTAATTACCGTTGGTGAATTCGCCCATGCTCGCGTTCAGAGAGAGCGTAGGATAATGTCCGGAGCGCTGCAGACGCGCATTGGCGTCAGCGATGTCCACCGCCCGCTGGGCCGCAAGCACCGAGGGGTTGTTGGACATGGCGATGGAGACCCACTCATCGGCGCTGGCCGGATTGGGTTCGACCAGGGGCAGGACTTCCTGCAAGGGGTCAAGCTCGTCGAAGTAACGTCCCGTCAGCTCACGCAGACCTTCTTTGGCGTCTTCAAGCCGGTTCCGGGCAACAATGGCGCGGGCGCGGGCATTGTCATAGCTGGCGCGGGCCTCGTGCACATCGGTAACAGCGGTCAAGCCCACTTCAAAACGCTGTTCCGCCTGCTCGAACTGGCGCTGCAGGGCCAGTTCTTCGGCTTCTGCAAAAGTCACCCCGTCGATCGCGGTGAGTACGTCGAAATAGCGGCCGGCCACCCGCACGAGAAAGTCCTGGTAGGCCTGTTGATAGACCGCCTCAGCTCTGCTCACCTGGCCGCGAGCCAGGTCGAGGCGCTTGTAGTTGGCATGGTCATAAATCGTTTGATTCAGGTCCAGGCTCCAGGTCTGGGTGTCGATGTCGTTTTCCGAGACCCGGCCGATACCCGCGATGTCCGTCTCGGTGTCGCCGCGACCCATGCCGGCGGAACCGCTCAATGAAGGCAATAAGGCGCTGCGCGCCTGTATGACATTTTCCCCGGTGGCGTCGCGACGGAAAGACGCGGCTTGCAACTGCGGGTCATTGGTCGCCGCCAGTTCATAAATCCCCACCAGATCAACCGCCAGGGCGGATGATGATGAAACCAATGCCGTCGCGGCCACGACAGCCGTTTTCAGTCTAATGGACATAAATTACTCCAGCTTCCTTCTTGTAATCCGCCTAGAATTCAAATTCAGGCAGCGCATCCGCATGAATCAGACGCGGCAGGTCCGTCTCGAACAGGCTTTCCTCGCGCCAATCGGACACGTTAAGCCGGGTGCACAGCGTGGCCTCCATCGCCGGCGCCTGGCCTTGGACGATGAACATGCGACCACCCGGATTAACCCAGCCGCGAAACTGCTCGGGGATCGCCTCCACCGAGCCGGTGACAACCAGCACGTCATGCGCTTGTTCGGGCTGCCAACCTCGCATCACATCACCTGTCTCCAGCTCCACGTTTTCGATTTCTTTCTCTTTCAGGCTGCGCGATACGGCGGCCGAGAAATCCTCGTACAACTCAACGCTGACGACCCGCTTGGCGAGCCTGGACAGGCAGGCGGTGATCCAACCGCTGCCGGTACCGATTTCCAGCACGGTCTCATCGGGCTGGATTGCCAGGGATTGCAGCATCCTGCCTTCGACGACCGGCTTCATCATGATCTGGTCATGACCGAGCGGAATGCACATGTCGGCAAAGGCCAGTTTTCGATGGCGCACAGGGACGAAATCTTCCCGGTGCAGAGTTTCCAACAGACCCAATACGCTACTGTCCAGCACTTCCCAGGGCCGAACCTGCTGCTCCACCATGTTATGGCGGGCGCGATCGAAATTCATACTCATGAGACCACACTCCAGCCCGCCCGCTGGGCGGATTGACGCGAAACTGTCAAGGGTACGGCGTACGCCCCGCAGTGGCAAGGCACACTGTGCGGCCAGACGCTTTCCCGATTAAGTGCCATTAGTCACGGCAAAGTGGCCAGCCCCACCCTGTGTCGCTAAGATGGCCGGCGTGAACCAGCCGACCTTGACACCCGGAAATGCCAGGGCCATGCCGCCGCAAACGGTAGCCAAATGGCCTGCAAACGCTCGTGATCCTGATCAGGCGAGCCGCATGCTACACCGTTTTGGCGAAAGATTTAAGCACCGCGGCCGGTCTTGATGTCTGAGGCGGAACGAAAAAGGCGATTTGAGCGGCTGGTCAGCAGTCTGAGCTCGGATCTGTATCGCTTCGCGCTGTGGCTATGCGGCCAGGAGGCCCTGGCCAAAGACCTGGTACAGGAGACCTATTTACGGGCCTGGCGGTCGCTTGACCGCCTGCAGAGCGACGCGGCAGCAAAAAGCTGGTTGATCACCATTTTGCGACGGGAGTACGCCCGCACGTTTGAGCGTAAGTCGTTGCCGATAGTGGACATGGAGACCGCGGTGATTCCTGACGAGAACGATTTGAGTCCGGAGCAGCGCGCCGAGCGCGCGCTTCTGAGGGACGGCGTAAGCCGGCTGCCACCGCGTTACCGCGAGCCTTTGCTGTTGCAGGTCGTGATGGGCTACAGCTGCCAGGAAATTGCCGACCAGCTCGGCAGCAGCAAGAGCGCCGTCATGACGCAGTTATTTCGGGCCCGGGAACAGTTGAAAGAGAAATTGCAGGGTGACGGTGTAACAGGAAACGTACATGAACTTTTCTGACTTCATAAAGCGGCTGGGGGCAGACCCGTGGAACCGCGACCCGGAAACGCTTCGGGCGCGGCATTCATCGCCGGAATTCGAACAGGCGGCACAGGACGCTGAAGCCTTCGAGCGCAAACTGCAGGACGCCCTGGAGGTGCCGGCGGACCCGGCGCTGAAGGATGAACTCATGCGCATGGTTGATTCCACACCGCCACGCCGCGCCGCGCCGCGCTGGCTGGCGCTTGCGGCAACGGTTGTGCTGATGGCCGGTGCCGCCTCGATCTATTGGCTGCAGATCAGGCAGCCGGAAGACATTCGGGACTACGTGGCGCAACACCTGGCGCACGACGGCGCTTCACTGCTGTCACGGGCAACCGGGCAGGCCAACCTCGATGAAGTCCAAAGCGTGCTGGCGCGCTTTGGCGTTGGCGCCAGCCCACAACTCGCTGAACGAATCCAGGTCGTCAAGCTGTGTCCGACGCCGGACGGGGGAGGCGTGCACATGGCGCTGGCCACCGCGGATGGGGCGGTTCACTTGATTTATATGCCGGAAACCCAGGTCACCGATGGAGCGGCCTTTCAGGTTGACGGAATGCTGACCCGACTGCTGGAACTCAAGCAGGGTTCAGCCGCGATTGTTGGCACCGATAAGCAAATCAAGGGCCTTGGCCCACTGGTCAGGGACGCCATTCAGCCCCTTCAGTCCCGAACCTGAGCTCCACCCGCCCACCCGTCGGGTTGAAAACGGATATCCGCAGATACCACTATAGGCACATGACGCCGATGGTTGAGGTGTTATGGTGCAGGGTATGAGAAACAAGCTCCTGATCGGAATTCCCAGCCTGCTGGCGGTTATCTGCCTGGCTCTGATGTTCTGGTACAACCACGAACCTGATCGGTTCGACCCCATCGAAAAGGCTCGGCTGCATGCCGACGCCCATGGCCACGTGGCGGTAACCGGATACGCCACCACCGCCGCGTTGATTGAAACCGTCGAGGTGCTCCTGTCCAAGCGCGGCGGCTACCTGTCCAACGACATCATGCCACCATGGGTTTTCCTGGATAACGTGCCCAACTGGGAGTTTGGCGTACTGACCCAGGTCAGGGATCTTGGGCGCGCCATGCGGAATGATTTCAGCCGCTCTCAGACCCAGTCAACCGAGGACCTCGACCTGGCCGAAGCAGACCCTCTGTTCCATTACGACAGTGAGCGCTGGATCCCACCGGACACCGAGGGCCGTTACCGCAAAGCCATCGAAGCGACCGAGCGTTACCTGACGCGTCTCTCGGACCCGGCCGCGCCGGGGGCACAGTTTTACGCGCGGGCGGACAACCTGCGCGACTGGCTGGCCATTGTTGAAAAGCGGCTGGGTTCATTGTCTCAGCGACTCTCCGCCAGCGCCGGCCAGGAGCGCCTGAACACGGACCTGTCCGGTGACCCGAACGCCCGGCAGTCGACCGCCGCACCCGCGCTGGTCGAGGTAAAAACACCGTGGCTGGAAATCGATGATGTCTTCTACGAGGCTCGCGGTACAACCTGGGCCCTGATTCATTTCCTCAAGGCCATGGAAGCCGATTTCGACGAGGTGCTGCGTAAGAAGAACGCGGTCATCAGTTTTCGCCAGATCATCAGGGAGCTCGAATCCACGCAAGAACCCCTGAGGGCGCCGATGGTGCTCAATGGCTCTCGCTTTGGGGCGCTCGCAAACCACTCCCTGGTCATGGCGAACTACATCGCCCGGGCCAACGCGGCGATCATCGACCTTCGCGCCCTGCTCGCCCAGGGCTGACCCGGTGGCTGGGCCTGTGTCTCCGCCTGGGGTATCCTTTGCACCACTCAGGCACCCGAAAACCACTTAGGCACGCGCAAAGCACTCAGGGATGGCAAAAAGCCCCGCCCAGGAACGGACCATTCACGAAGCCCCCCTGGACTATGCCGCCAGGCTGGAGCGCCGCGACCCTGCCACCCTGGATCTCATCGTGATCCACTGCACGGAATTGCCGGACCTCACCACGGCGCGTGAGTTCGGCGAGCGGATTCATTACCCGGAGAGCGGCACCGGCAACGCCGGGCATTTTTACATCGACCGGGACGGCTCTGTTCATTGCTGGGTGCCCGTGAGCCGGGTTGCCCACCACACGCGCGGCTACAATGAGCGCAGCGTGGGCATCGAACTGGTCAATCGCGGGCGGTGGCCAGATTGGTATGATTCGCGGTGCCAGGACATGACGGAGCCCTACACGGAGGAACAGGTCGGGGCGCTTTGCTGGTTGCTGGAGCAACTGAAAGCGCTGGCGCCCGGGCTTCGATGGGTTGCGGGTCATGATCAGCTGGATCGTGCCCTGGTAGCGGCCTCCGATGACCCGGGCAAGAAGGTCAGCCGGAAACTCGACCCTGGACCCATGTTCCCCTGGCCGGATATTCTTGCATCGACAACCTTGGAGCCATTTGCCGGATGACTGAGAACTCACAACGATCCATCCTGGGCAAGTGGGCGTTACACCGACGTTGGGAGGCGCACGTGGTCTTTCCCGGTGTCGGGTGCCTGCTGATCATCGTGATGTATTTCTTTCTGCCACCACCCCTGCAAAAATTCATCGCGCCTGGATTCATAGAAGTGCCGCTGACCGACGGTCGACTGCTGGGCATTCCTCACCTTGCGATGGCGCTGTGCCTCGCGTGGTCCTTGCTGCTGTGCTGGAGCACATTGTTCCTCACGCGCGACCGGGTTGTCTGGTTCATCTGCATCGTGATCATGGTAGCCATCGTTCTGACGGTGATGATGTGGGGGGACGGCCACACGCTGACCTCGCGGGCATCAGCACTGTGGATACTGGCGGCCGGCGAAGAGGGTCGCTTATCCGGCGTCCTCAGCGAACACCAGGGGCTGCTTGGCCTGGCCGGGTTTGGCCTGTTCACGCTGGTGGTTTTCATGATTCTCCCGCTGCTTTACGGAGACAGCAGAAACCCCGTGGTGGCCATGCTGATTCCCAGCCGCTGGTTGAGCCTGACCGCGCTCATCATGTTTGTTTCCTTTTGGGTGGCTTTCAAGCTTCAAGGCCAGGGCTGGGATCAAGTCGATGGCGCCTCCGGGGCCATTGGTGGCGATTTATCCATTTTCACCAAGCCCGCTTTCGTTTACATGCTCATGCTTTACATGGCGCGGTTGCAGTACCTCACCTGGGTCAGAACAGAGGCGCAGCACTGGAACCCGGCCCAGCGCTATCGGTAGCCCCACCCGGAGCATGAACACATCCATCACTCAGCCATCAGCCCGCGAGGGCCTTTCATGAAAAGAATCTGCGTTTACTGCGGTTCCAGCCCTGGTCGCAACCCCGTTTACCTGCACGCTGCGGCTGAACTGGGCCGCAGGCTGGCTTCGCGCCGCATTGGCCTGGTCTACGGCGGCGCGGGGGTTGGCATGATGGGGGCTATCGCCGATGCCGTGCTGGACGCGGGCGGCGAGGCGATTGGCATCATTCCCGAGGCGTTGGCCGTTAAAGAGGTGGCGCATGCCGGCCTGACGGAGCAGCATGTCGTGCATTCGATGCACGAGCGAAAAGCGCTGATGGCGCATATGTCGGACGGCTTTATTGCCATGCCAGGAGGCTGGGGCACTTTCGAGGAGATTTTCGAAGCACTGACCTGGGCTCAGCTGGGTTTTCACGAAAAGCCCTGCGGGCTGCTGAATGTGCAGGGGTATTTCGACCACCTGTTCACCTTCCTCGAGCACGCCATCGAGGAGCAATTCGTCAAGCCGGTGTATCGGGAGATGCTGATTCTGGAAGAACATGCCGACGCCCTGCTGAGACGCTTCGACGATTATCGCGCACCTAAAGTCAAGAAGTGGCTGGGACCTGACGAAACCTGATCACGGCGACACTCCAACACGAAGGACACCCCAGACCATGAATATTCTTTACCCGGTTTTTGCTCTGCTCGCGCTGACCCTGGCGGTGCTGATTCGGATGGGGCTGGCCCGCTACGGGGCCGTGAAGCGACGGGAGGCCGATGGCCGGTACTACGAGCTCTACCAGGGCGAGGAGTTGCCGCGGCTGCGCGTTTTATCCAGGCATTATTCCAACCTGCTGGAAACCCCGCCGCTGTTTTATATCGCCTGCATCATTGCGTTTATCACCGGTCAACAGGGTTTGCCGGTCATCGTCCTGGCCTGGGCTTATGTCGCCCTGCGTTTCCTGCACACCTTCATTCACCTGGGCGGCAACGTGGTGGTCAACCGCTTCCGGGTGTTTGTGCTCAGCGTGCTGGTTCTGGTCGCTTTACTGGTGGTGCTGTTCGTCGGCATTATCCAGGCAGCTACTCCGCATGTAGCGCCCTGATCGGATCCAGATCCGCCGCCTGTCGCGCGGGATACCAACCAAATACGATGCCGGTGAGCAGACAAATGCTGACAGACAGAATGATGGCGAAGAGGGAAAACGCGAATGGCCATCCCGCAAACTGCTGAATGGCGAAAGCGAGCAACACCCCGAAAAATATTCCGATGAACGCGCCGATTCCCGCCACGGTGGCCGACTCCATCAGAAACTGTTGCTGGATGTCGATTTTGCGCGCGCCGATGGCTCTCAGGAGCCCGATTTCCCGCGTGCGCTCCAGCACGGTAGCCAACATGATATTCATGATGCCGATGCCGCCGACCAGCAGCGAAATGCCCGCGATGGCCGACATCACGATCGTGAAGATCTTCTGGGTTTGTTGCTGCTGCTTGAGCAGGGCCGCCGGGATCACCAGTTCGAAATCATTTTGCTTGCCGTGACGCCGGCTCAACAGGTGGTTGACCGTGCCCGCTGATCGCTGTGGGTCTGCCTGCTCTGCCAAACGCAGGCGAATGGCGTCCAGCTCGCTCTCCAGTGTTTCAAAGCGGAGGCGTTTGTAGGCGCTCTCCAGGGGCAGGAACACCCGGTTGCGATCACCGCCCAGGCGCACACCCTGAAATTCATCCCGGCTGAGGTCGCGGTCTGCCAACACACCAATCACCTCCAGCCACAGGTGATTGACCTTGATCTTGCGCCCCACCGGATCCATGCCGGGAAACAGATCCCGCGCCGCCTGGGCGCCCAATACGGCGACCTGGGCGAATGTCTGGTTATCCTCCAGCGTGATGGTTCTCCCGGCGGCTATCCGCAAGCTGGCCAGGTCAAAGTAGGAAGCGGTGACCGCAAGTACCTGGGCATCGCTGGAGGCATGCAGGCTGAACAGACTCCAGGTCTTGATTCTTTTCTCCTCGCTGACAGCCTCGACACTCGGCATGCTCTCGCGAATCGCCCGGACATCGCTGCGGGACAGACCGACACTGTGTTCACGTATCTCCAGCAGTGTTTCCTGGTCGAAATCGCGGCTCTGGACCAACAGGTTGCGAAGCCCCATGGACTCGATCAGACGCAACGCCTCCTGCTTGGCCCCCTCGCCGATGCTGAGCATCGCGATCACCGCGCCCACGCCAAAGACCATACCCAGCAGCGTCAGCGCCGTGCGCAGCTTGTGTTGGCGCAACTGCGCCAGCGCCTGTTTCACCGCGTCGCGACTGAACGAACCGGAACGGCTCATACGTCATCCCGCTCCGGTGGAAACAGTGCAATTTCATCACCCACCTGGAGACCGTTCAGCACCTGAGACCGGTTGGCGCCCCTGACGCCCAATTCCACCGCCTGACGAACCAGCTTGCCGCCATCACGTACCAATACCCAATCGCCCTCCTCGTCCTGGAAAACCGCCTGGTTGGGCACGGCGATGGTCTCCGCAATCCGCGTGATATGTATTTCCGCCGTTACCGCCGCATCAGGCGTGATCCACTCGGGGTCAGATTGGTCCAGGCCAACGGTCACGGTGAAGTACTTGACGGGGTTCTCTCGTTCAATCGGGGCTGCCGTCGCGCTGATCGCGCTGACTGTTCCGCTCAGGGGGCGACCAGGAAAGGCGTCTATATTTACCGTCACTTCCTGGCCCATCGCCAAGCCCACCGCTTCGGTTTCCAGCACGTAGAGCACCGCCTCCATTTTCCCCAGGTTGGGAATGCTGGCGATCTTGTTGGCAGGAAACACGGTAGAACCCACATCCACCTGCTGGCCCCACCACGTTTTCTCATACACAAAAAAGCCGTCGTGCGGCGCGCGCACCTCGAACTGGTCCAGTAAGGATTTGTGCTCCTGGTACTGTGACTCCTGGGTGCTTCGCTGCGCGTTCAGCACGGCGACCTCCGCATTCTGCAGGTCGCTGTAGTTATCTTTTTTTCCCTCGAAGTGCCCCGATTTGTATTCCAGCAGGGCTTTGTCCCGCATGGCGTCGATGATCTCAAACCGGGAATACGCCAATTCATTGTCAATGGTGAACGTGTCCGCCATGAGTTTCTCAATTTCAACCAGATCGAGCTGGTTACCCAGTTCGGACAGCTGGCGCTCGAGTTCGCGCTCCTTGCCCAGCACCTGTAAATCGACCTTGTCGATTTCCAGCCCGGCCTGCCGGGCGCGCAGCTCCGCGTCTGATATGTCGAAACGGGCCACGACCTCGCCCTCGCGGACCCAGCCATAGTTGGGGGCCAGCCACTCGATGGTTCGGGGGTTACGGCTGCCGGGCGGCGGCTGAATGGGGGTCGATTCAGCCGCGCGAAGTTCTCCGCGGCTGATCAATGAAATGGAGAACACTTCACTGGCCAGCTCGAGCGTCTCGACCGAATCCACTTCATTCGCTCCGCAGCCAGCCAGGGTCGCGGCAGCCAGGACAAGCAGCATGCTTCGTTTCATGGGCCGCTGCTCCTTGCGAGTGCCCGGCGCATGATGATCTCGGCGTTGACGCTCATGCCCGGGCGCATCAGCTCCGGATCCGGGTTATGCAGCGTGACCGTGGCATCAAAAACCTTGGCCGGCTGGTTAACTGAACGTGTATGCACGACCGAGGCGACCTGGGTGATCTCGCCCTCAAAGGTGCGGTCGGGCGCCGCATCCAGCTTGAACCGCACAGGCAGGCCCACAGCGATCCTGGCAGACTCGCGCTCGGGGACTTCCAGGTGCACTTCCAACTGGCGCAAATCAGGAAACTCAATGACCCTTCGGCCCATCCAGACATTATCGCCAACGCTGTGCTTGTTGTTGCGGCGGTCGGTCGTGTGAATGACAACGCCCTGGTCAGGCGCCTTGATGGTCATGGAAGCGATTGAACCTTCCAGTTGAGCCACCTCTGCCTGCAGGACAGCGGTCTCCCGCTCGAGGATGGTCTCCTCGGTTTGTTGAATCCTCTGCTCCTTCGCCAACTCCTCCTCGCGCAGTTCCAGGTTGACCAACGCAAGCTCCAGCAGCAGCTGGTTTTCCCGGTAATCACGGCTGGCCAGCAGCTCAGCGGGTATGTCCGCCTTCAGGCGCGCCTTGTCCAGGGCCGCGCGGGCTTCTTCAACCCTGAGATTTAATTCCGCCAGCTGTTCCCGACCCAGAATCACCTGCTTTTCCAGCTCCTTCTCTTTTTCGTTCAGGGCATTGCGTTTATCCCGAACCTTGGTCATCAGATCCTGGGAATCAAACCTCAACACGGGCATGCCCGCCCGGACCTGCGAACCGTCCGGCGCCATGTATGAAATGGTGTAATTCCAAATGTCCGGAATCGCAGGCGGCCCAAAATAACGGGAGTTGGCGGAGCGAAGCTCTCCGGTCACATTCACAACAACATCACTGACATCGCCAGAGGTCACCGCGTCGTCTCCGCCATCGAGCTTGCAACCGGTCAGCACCAGGGCCGCGAGCAGCCACAGGGTTGGGAACAGGCAACGTTTCATGACCTCGACTCCACCAGAACGCTCATGCCGGGAAGCAGACCGTCAGGCTGCTTGCCGTCGAAGGTAACAATGCCCTCAAAATAAACCGAATCCCCCCATTCCTGGCGCTTCGAGCCACTGTCGAACACGGTTTGGATAACGCCGAGAAACTCGGTTTCGGGCATCGCGTCCAGCACGATTCTGACCGGTTCCCCCGGCCTGACCCTTGGCCGGTCGACGCTGTTGATCCAGATTTTGACCGCGAGGTCTTGGGTATTGGCAACTTCAGCGATCCGAAAACTCGTCCTCACCGTGTCGCCTTCCTGGAATTTCGCGCGCGTCCACGGGTGGCTGCCGTAAATGACGTAGCCATCCTGCAGCGCCTGGATTGAAAAACTCTCGAGCATTTCACCCCACCAGGCGTTCTGAAGATCGTTTTTCTGGTTGTCCAGCCCGGCTTGATATACGCGGTCATCAAGGCTTTTTTCCTTGTCGGCCAGTTGCTTTCGTGCATCCTCCACGGCGGTGACCGCCTGCTCTCTCGCCAGTTGGTTGTCGGCATGTTCGATACCGCCGATCAAGGTTTCCGGCACCTCGGCTTTCATGCTAGCAAGCTTGAGATTGATTTCCGCCTGCTGCAACTGGAAACGGGCTTGGGCGCGTTCTTTTTCCAGCCTGGCCACGTCGCGCTCCGCTCTCGCCTGTTCGGTTCGCACCGTCTCCGCCTGCTGTTCCATCGCCCTGGCTGCCTCGGTGCCATCGAACTCCACCACGACTTCACCGGCGCGAACCAGCGTGCCCTCCGGGACCATGTGACTGATTCGGGCCTGCCAGTTGGTCGTGAGTGGGACAATCACATCCTGGGCCTCGCGCGAAAACACTTCGCCGGTCAACAGCAGTGGGGATGCGCTCACCCAGCCCGCTGAGGTTAAACCACAACACAAAAGAATGAGACTAGTGCAGCGCACGGGATTCCTCCTGCGTAATTTTGCCGTCCATCATGACAATCTGGCGGTCCGCGCATTCCGCGATTTCCGGCTCATGAGTCACCATAACGATGGTCTGCCCATCGCGATTGAGCTCCTGCAGCAGGTCCATGATGGCGTCGGAGGTGCTGGAATCTAAGTTGCCTGTGGGCTCGTCGGCCAGCACCACGCGGGGTTGGTTGATCAACGCCCGGGCGATAGCGACCCGCTGGCGTTGCCCGCCGGACAATTCGTTAGGCCGGTGATCCAGTCGGTTGGACAAATCCACTCGCTCCAAAAGCGCTCGCGCCCGCTCGGAGTCCTCGTCGCTCAAGCCCGACTCGTGGTACCGACGTGGCAACAACACGTTTTCCAGCACCGTGAGTCTTGGTAACAGGTGAAAGCTCTGAAAAATGAAGCCCATGTAGCGGTTACGCACCGCCGAGAGGGCATCATCGTCCATTCCGCTCACCTCCTGCTCGTCCAGCAGGTAACGACCGCCATCCGGGCGGTCCATGCAGCCCAGCATGTTGAGCAGGGTGGATTTGCCGGAGCCTGACCGGCCCATGATGGCCACGAAATCGCCCTTGGCAATGAACAGGTCGACCTCGTCCAGCGCCCGTATGGTCTGCCCGCCCACCTGGTATTTGCGTGAAATTTTTTCCAACGTAATCATGCTATCAATCAATGCTCTTCCTCAGGCGCTGCGCTTGCCGCCCGCTTGATGGACCATGAATCGGCGCACAAGTTTAATCACGACGCGCTCGCGGTATCACCCTGCCACGAAAATTTTCCAGAATTTACGCCGATCCGACGGCTGGCAGCGTTTTTCGGAATCAAGCGGGAACATCCACCAGCAAGCACGCCCGCAGCGGTGCCGGGTGGCCTTCTACCGTTTTGCGCGGATTCTCCGGGTCCAGGCATTCACGAAGAGATTCAAAGGTCATCCACTCCGTGCTCCGTTGTTCTGTTTCGCTGGTCGGTGTGACATCAAGAACCCTGCCCGCTGGAAGCCCCGCCTGACGCAGCCAACGCTGCAACCGCGGAACCGAAGGCACGGACCAGACATTTCTCATTCGCGCGTAGCGCCCCTGGGGCCGGAGTTCGCGCTCCTCGTCGCCTTCAAGCACCAGGGTTTCCAACACCAACTGCCCACCGGGTTTTACCTGGCCAAACAGGTGCCGCAAGTGCCCGCACGCGTCTTTTCGGTGATAGAGAACGCCCATGGAAAACACCGTGTCGAAGCATCGTCGGGCCTCGGGGAGTGCTTCAATGCCCAATGGCAGCACGAAATTATTGACGGCGCCGGAATAGTGGCGTGCAGCCAGCCATTGCATGACGAAAACCAAAGTGGGATCAAGCCCGACGACACAATCCGCCCCCGCGCCGAGCATGCGCCAGCCGTAGTAGCCATTACCGCAACCCACATCGAGAACAAGCCGGTCGGACAGTTCAAGGTGCGGGGCAAGCCGTGACCACTTCCAGTCCGACCGCCACTCCGTATCGATGAACTGACCGCCCACATCCAACGGCCCTTTGCGCCAGGGGTGCAGGTCCATGAGGCTCGCTTTCAGCCGGCTCTGGTCCGCAACCGGCCGGCCCAGGACCGGGGCCTCCGCTGAACCGTCCAGCAAAGGCTCTGCCGGAGGCAAACGGTCCAGCGCCGCTCGCCAGCGTGGCATATCTCCGTGCCTGGACGCGTCGAGTTCATGCTGGCTCTGCTCAATCAACGGTAGCAGCCACTGCAAAGCAACCTGGCCCTCGGCCTTGGCACGAAGGTCCCGGTAGATATCACTGCTCACTTGAGCGCCAGGTAGCTGCAGAAACTGAAACACTGGAACCAGCGATCGACCTGGGCGAAGCCGGCAGATGCCAGTCGGCGGCGGTGCCCTTGTTCGGTATCGGCCCGCAGCACGTTTTCCAAAGCAGCTCTTTTTCCTGCGATCTCGAGGTCGGAGTATCCCTTGGCCCGCTTGAAGTCCTCGTGCAGTGCCGTTTGCCTGGCCTGGTCGGCGTCCTCAGCAAACCGTATTTTCTCGGAAAGAATGAGCACGCCACCCTCATTGAGCCCCGCGTGGATGTTCCGGATGAGTTCGTCACGACGTTGAGGGTCGATGAACTGCATGGTGAAGTTCAGCACCACGACCGAGGCATTTTCAACCCGCGTATCGAGCACATCGGCCTCCCGAATCTCAATGGGTATCTCACCCGGTGACGTTCCGAGCTTTTCCTGGAAGGCCTTGACCATCGCCGCCGAGTTGTCCACGGCCACCATGCTGACCGGGCGGACATTGACCGCGCTGCGCATCGCGAGGCTGCTGGCGCCCAGCGAACACCCTAGGTCGTATAACACGCTACCTGGCTGGGCATAGCGGCGCGCGATCAGGCCGGTCATGGGAACCACCCACTCGTAGCCTGGCACTGACCGTCCGATCATGTCCGGAAACACCTGCACTACTTTCTCATCGAAGACGAAGCGGCCGGACATACCGGTGTCGGTTTGATAGATGGCGTCCTTTTCACTCATGTTTCAATCGCCTGTTCTGGGCGCTATATGACTTCTGGGTCATCGCATGTGGCGCAAAGTTTGCTATCTTTGAGGGTGGAGAAAACACGTCCGCACGCTTTGCTCGGGGCGCTCGCCCCCAGTATCGCACAGGACATCAATCCGGCATCTTATAGAGGAACGGTCCGATGATGGAAAGCACATTGATCTGGGCATTGATTTTTGTCGTCCTGGCGGTTGTTACCGTCCGAAAGGCCGTTATCATTGTGCGCCAGGGTTACGAGTACACCATAGAACGGTTCGGGCGATACAGGGCTTCTTTCAACCCCGGTTTTCACCTCATTCTTCCCTTTGTCAATCAGGTTGGGCACAAGGTGAACATGATGGAGCGGGTGCTAGACGTTCCTTCCCAGGAGGTTATTTCCAAGGACAATGCCGTGCTGACGGTAGATGGCGTGGTTTTTTTCCAGGTACTGGATGCCGCCAAGGCCGCATACGAAGTCTTCCGCCTGGAACATGCCATTCTCAACCTGACCATGACCAATATCCGGACGGTGCTGGGCTCGATGGACCTCGATGACGCCTTGTCCAAGCGCGACGACATCAACGCCAGGCTGTTATCCGTCGTAGACGAAGCAACCACCCCGTGGGGCGTGAAAGTCACGCGAATCGAAATCAAGGACATCAGCCCGCCCATGGACCTCGTTGATGCCATGGCCAAGCAGATGAAAGCGGAGCGCATCAAGCGAGCAACGATTCTCGAGGCGGAAGGCGCCCGGCAGTCTGACATTTTGCGCGCTGATGGTCAGAAGCAGGCGGCCATTCTCGAGGCTGAGGGGCGTAAAGAGGCCGCTTTTCGCGACGCTGAAGCCAGAGAGCGGTTGGCCGAAGCCGAGGGCAAGGCAACCACGATGGTCTCAGAGGCCATCGCGACCGGTGATATCCAGGCCGTGAACTATTTTGTCGCCCAGAAATATGTTGAAGCGCTGGGTGCGTTCGCCGAAAGCCCCAACCAGAAAACCCTGCTGCTGCCCATGGAGGCGACCAGCGTTCTTGGCAGCCTCGCGGGCATCGCTGAGTTGGCCAAGGCCACACTCGGCAAAGACGGAAACGAGGCGCGGTAATGGGCTGGCTCGATGACATTGTATTCTGGCACTGGTGGATCATCGCCGGCCTGTTGTTGATCCTGGAATTGATTTTGCCGTCTTTCTTTTTCCTGTGGCTCGGCATCGCCGCAGCGGCCACCGGGTTTGTATTGCTGGTGCTGCCTTCCATGCCGATGGAAATGCAGTTGGTCATTTTCTCCGTCGCTTCGGTCATCGCTGTCCTGGCCTGGAGAAAGTATCGGGAAACCAGGCCCGTTGAGTCAGATCAGCCCAATCTCAACAGGCGGGGCCAGCAGTATGTAGGCCGGGTGTTCACGCTGGACCGGCCCATTCAAAACGGGGTGGGCAAGGTGGAGGTGGATGACTCCACCTGGCGCGTTAAGGGCCCTGACCTGCCGGCGGGTACGCACGTCAAGGTCACGGGCGTTGATGGCGTGGTCTTCGTGGTGGCCCGGGAGGAAAACCACCACTGACCGGGCTGGGCCACCCCCCCTGTTTGCCCACCTCCGCCGACAGGCTTCGTCCTTTTCTTCAGTCCGCTTCAAGCCTTAGTTATACTGGCGTCTGAGTTTTCTTGCAGGATTCCCATGACTTTTCAGGACTTCATCAACCGCCTGTTGACTTACTGGGCAGAGCAGGGTTGTGTGTTGATTCAGCCCCTCGACATGGAGGTGGGCGCGGGCACGTTCCACCCGGCGACTTTTTTGCGGGCCATCGGGCCCGAGCCCTGGCACTCGGCCTATGTTCAGCCATCCCGGCGACCCACCGATGGTCGTTATGGCGACAACCCCAATCGGCTACAGCACTACTACCAGATTCAGGTGGTTCTCAAGCCTTCTCCTGAAAATATCATGGAGCTCTACCTGGGCTCGCTCCGCGAGCTTGGGCTCGACCCGGAAGTTCATGACATCCGGTTCGTTGAAGACAATTGGGAATCACCCACGCTGGGGGCGTGGGGGCTGGGCTGGGAGGTCTGGCTCAATGGCATGGAAGTGACGCAGTTCACGTATTTTCAGCAAGTGGGTGGGCTCGAATGTAACCCGATCATGGGAGAAATCACCTACGGCACCGAACGCCTCGCCATGTATCTGCAGGGCGTCGACAGCGTTTTTGATCTCGTCTGGTCAGACAAGGGCGGGCGCGTGGTGACCTATGGAGATGTGTATCACCAGAACGAAGTTGAACAGTCACACTACAACTTCGAACATGCCGATGTAGCGTCCCTGTTTGCATGGTTCGACACCTGCGAAGCTCAGGCTGCCCGGCTGGTCGAGGCAGGGCTACCGCTTCCCGCTTACGAACAGGTGCTCAAAGCATCACACACCTTTAACTTGCTGGACTCCAGGCGCGCGATTTCAGTCACCGAAAGGCAACGATACATTCTTCGGGTTCGGGATGTTGCGCGTCAGGTGGCCGAAGCCTACTACAGCAGCCGCGAAGCGCTTGGTTTTCCGGGCGCCAAGGGGGTGGGTCATGAATGACGCCCGTCACCATACGCTGCTGATCGAGCTGGGCTGCGAAGAGTTGCCGCCCAAATCACTGGATCGCCTGGCCGCCGCGTTTTTTACCGGCGTCTGTGACCGGCTCGACAAATCAGGCATTGGGTTCGATCGAGATGCCAGCCGCCCGTTGTTCAGCCCCCGACGCCTGGCCATGACGATCGCCGCAGTCGCGGACCGTCAACCTGACCGGGAGATCGAGCGCAGAGGGCCGGCACTGCAAGCGGCTTTCGATGAGGCCGGCAACCCGACGGCCGCAGCGCAAGGGTTCGCAAAATCCGTGGGCTGCGAGGTGTCCGAGCTGGACACCCTGAAAACCGAGAAAGGTGAATGGCTGTATCTGCGTGTCCAGCAGGCCGGCAAAACGCTGGATGAGCTGCTGTTGCCGATTCTTCAAGAATCGCTGGATGCGCTTCCCGTGGCCAAATCCATGCGCTGGAGCGATCATGATTTCAGCTTCGTGAGGCCCGTCCAATGGCTGGTGATACTGCACGGAGATCGTCTCATTGACGGTCGCCTGTTTGGAAAACAGTCCGCCCGCCATTCCTTTGGCCACCGAATTCACCACCCCGGCCCCGTCGTTCTCGATCAGGCGGCGAACTACCTCGAGGCGCTCGAACAGGCCAGTGTTCTCGTAGATCCCGCAGTGCGTAAACAACGAATCCGAGATGCAGTCAGTAACATCGGCGCTGAATCAGGTGGTGAGGCGCGGATCACCGACAGCCTTTTGGCCGAGGTCAACAACCTGGTTGAATGGCCGGTACCCGTGGCCTGTTCATTCGAGGATGGGTTCCTGGAGGTGCCGCAGGAGGCCTTGATCGCGAGCATGGAAGACCACCAGAAGTTTTTCCCTGTTTTGGACCCGAACAGCGGCAAACTGCAATCCAGGTTCATCGCTGTGGCCAATTTGGACAGCCGCGACTTTGACGCAGTGCGGCAAGGTTTCGAGCGCGTAATCCGCCCCCGGCTGGCCGATGCTCAGTTTTTTTGGGAACAGGATCGAAAACAACCTCTTGAGGCCAGTCGTACCGCATTGGAACGTGTGGTGTTCCAAAAGAGTATAGGCACAGTTAGCGACAAATCATCTCGGATGGCCCATTTATCAAAGAAGATAGCCGATATCTCCGGGGAAAACGAAGAGCAGGCAGCGCGCGCGGCGCTTTTGTGCAAATGCGATCTTGTCAGCCAGATGGTCGGGGAGTTTCCCGAACTGCAGGGCACCATGGGCGGATACTATGCTCTGGATTCAGGAGAGCCAGCGGCGGTTGCGCAGGCGGTTTCCGAGCATTACCAGCCGCGGTTTTCCGGTGATGACTTGCCATCAAGCCCGCTGGGCCAGGTGGTTTCCCTGGCAGACCGGGTCGATACTCTGGTGGGTATCTTTGCCGCGGGCTTGAAGCCTACCGGCAACAAGGATCCGTTCGCTTTGCGCCGGGCTGCGCTTGGTTCGGTTCGCCTTCTTACAGAGACCCGGCTAGACCTCAATCTGGACCAGCTGCTGGCACTGGGCGCCAACGCCATGGCACCCTTTACGACGGTATCGCCCGATGTTTTGCTGGATGTTCGCGGCTTCATACTTGACCGCGCCCGACAGTATTTCCGGGACAACGGCGCGGATACCCGGCTGGTCAATGCGGCGCTGGCGGCTCCGCTGAGCACCTTGAGCGACCTAAAAGCGCGCATTGACGCGCTCGGCGCGTTCATCCAGCGGCCAGAGGCGGAGGCCCTGGTTGCAGCCAACAAACGCATCGGAAACATCCTGCGAAAGGCAGATGTCGAGTTTTCGAGCACAATAGACCCAGATAAGCTTGTTTTAGCCGAAGAAAAGGCTCTTTTCGACGAAGTTAGCCGGCTTGAGGCATCGCTTCCAGAGATGTTTGCCGCCGGAGATTATTCGGTCGCCCTGGCGGATCTGGCGGGTCTGCACGGGGCCATCGACCAATTCTTTGAGCATGTGATGGTTATGGTGGAAGATGAGGCCTTGCGCGACAGTCGCCTGGCGCTGTTAAAACGCCTGAAGTCGCTGTTTGACCGGGTCGCTGACCTTTCAAGGGCGGGATGACCGAGTACGCCTGCCGTTTGCTGATTGTCAGCAGGGATCTTCTGACGGCCCTGGCCGGGTCTTCATCCGGAGATTTTGTTTACCGGCAACTGGCTAATCTCAACCGCCGGGGCGTGTTGATGCTGCTGACAGCATCCGCGCCGGATCACTGGGTGCCCACAAGAGGCAGCGTAGACGACGCCATGGAAGAACAGGGCCGAATCGAGGACCGCATGCGTCGGATGGGTGGCGAATTCGACGGTGTTTACTACGTGGCCCGCTCATTGCTAACCCAGGACAGAAACCGAAGAGGCGCATTACAGGACATTCTTCGCCGTTACGCCCTGGAAGCCCACGAATCCTGCCTGTTAAGCGGAAGCAAGCCCTTTATAAAAGCAGCGGCTCGGCTGGGGCTGAATACCCTGGATACCACCGCTTCGCCTAAGGGCATCAGCCAGCTGATTGAGGAAATAAAGCCAATACAATCATAGGGTTGAAGCTTTTCCGGGGATCTGGCGCGGCCATCCTGGCAGCGCCTGGGTGTCAGACGTCCAGGTTAGAAACTTCAAGCGCGTTGGATTCTATAAAGTCCCTTCTCGGCTCTACCTCATCCCCCATCAAGGTGGAGAAGATCTCGTCGGCGACATACGCGTCCTCGATGGTGACCTGCAGCAGTCTTCTTGTCTCAGGATTGACCGTGGTGTCCCAGAGCTGATCAGGATTCATTTCACCCAGGCCCTTGAAGCGCTGAATAGAGCGCCCTTTCCGGCTCTCCTGCATCAGCCATTCGTGTGCCTCACGGAAATCTTTGACCTCCTGCTCCTGGCTGCCTCTTCGCACCAACGCCCCTGCCTGAATCAAGCCAAAGAGCTTCTCCGACAGCCGCCCAATCAGCCGATATTCCGGTGAGCGGAAAAAGTCACGGCGAATGGCCCGCTCCTCAACCACGCCGTGGTTTCGCTTGAGCAACAGCAGGTCAAGCCCTTCCTCCCCTTCTATTGGGCTGAGTTGATACTCCACACTGCCCGGGGTGCCCTGGTTCATACGATCACTGATCAGCTCACACCACGCAGCCACTTTTTCAGCATCCCATTCTTGCGAGAAACGCTCTGCATCAATCAATACTTCCAGGAACCGGTACTCATGCCGGTTTCCGATGCGTTGGCTGGCCTCCTTGGCCGCCATGTATTCTCTCATCAGGCTTTCCAGCGCCTCTCCAGACACGCCAGGCGCTTCAGCCGCGGTCACCAGCGTGGCATTGTCCAGCGCGCGGGCCAGAAGGTACTCATTCAGCTCGGTATCGTCTTTCAGATAGTGCTCTTGCTTACCATGTTTGATCTTGTATAACGGCGGCTGGCCAATATAGATGTGACCACGCTCGATCAGCTCAGGCATCTGACGATAGAAAAAGGTCAACAGCAGTGTGCGAATATGCGAACCATCCACATCCGCGTCGGTCATGATGATGATCCGGTGATACCGCAGCTTGTCCGGATCGAACTCATCACGCCCAATGCCACAACCCAATGCCGTGATCAGGGTTCCGACTTCCGCAGACCCTAACATCTTGTCAAACCTGGCTTTTTCGACATTCAGGATCTTGCCCTTAAGGGGCAGGATCGCCTGGTATTTACGGTTTCTGCCTTGTTTCGCGGACCCGCCCGCTGAATCACCCTCGACGATAAAAAGCTCTGACAGCGCCGGATCTTTTTCCTGACAGTCCGCCAGTTTTCCAGGAAGCCCGGCGACATCCAGCACGCCTTTTCGCCGCGTCATTTCGCGCGCTTTTCTGGCGGCCTCGCGCGCCCGAGCCGCGTCCACCACCTTGGCTGTGATGGTTTTGGCTTCTGTTGGGTTCTCCATCAGGAAATCTTTCAACTCTCTGGTGACCAATGATTCAACAACCGGCTTGATCTCTGATGAAACCAGCTTGTCTTTGGTCTGGGATGAAAACTTTGGGTCCGGTGTTTTCACGGACAGCACCGCGATCAAGCCCTCACGTGCGTCGTCCCCCGTCATGCTGATTTTGCTTTTCTTGGCGGCGCCACTTTCTTCAATGTACTGGTTGATGGTGCGTGTCAGTGCCGCCCTGAAGCCAGCGAGGTGCGCTCCGCCATCTTTTTGCGGGATGTTGTTGGTGAAGCAAAACACCGTTTCCTGGTAAGCGTCGGTCCACTGCAGCGCGACCTCCACACCGGTCCCGTCGGTTTCACCCGAAAAGTGCATTACGGTGGCATGCAACGGCGTACGCTTGCGCGCCAGGTGCTCGACGAAAGACCGGATTCCGCCCTCAAACTCAAAAAGGTCTGATTTTCCTGAACGCTCGTCCTCCAACCTGATGCGTACCCCGGAATTGAGAAAACTGAGTTCTCTCAGGCGTTTAGCCAGGATGTCATAGTGGAATTCGGTGTTAGAAAAAATCTGCTCACTGGGCAAAAAGCGAATGGATGTGCCTGTGCTTTCACTGTCACCGGTTTGGGTCAGCGGGCCGTCAGGCACGCCCAAATGGTAAGTCTGGCGCCAGACATGCCCGTTGCGCAGGATTTTCAGTTCAAGGGTATCGGAGAGCGCGTTGACGACTGAAACACCGACACCGTGCAGACCTCCGGACACTTTGTAGGAATTATCGTCAAACTTACCCCCGGCGTGCAGCACGGTCATGATGACCTCGGCCGCGGATCTGCCCTCTTCCTCGTGCATATCCACCGGGATGCCCCGACCGTTGTCACTCACGCTGACAGAGCCATCCACATGAATCATGACGTCAATCTGGTCGCAGTGGTCCGCAAGGGCCTCGTCAACCGAGTTGTCAACCACCTCGAACACCATATGGTGCAGGCCGGTTCCATCATCGGTATCACCGATGTACATCCCGGGCCGCTTACGCACGGCGTCCAGGCCTTTTAGAACCTTGATACTACTGGAGTCGTAATCTTTACGGTCACTCATGAAGCACCCTTCCGGATTGCAGGGGCTGCCGGAAATCTGTCCGGTGCCCATTCAAAGAATACTGGGTTTGGCGCCACGGCTCTGTGGCGCCCGAGACGGGTGTAATTATACCACTTTCAGGGCTTTACTACCCTGTCAGGCAACTGTGACAGCGCCGTGTTCCACGTGGAACACGCGTGCACTGGCGGCTTCGCTGATAACACGTTCGTCCAGCGTGGTTCCTGTCACCCAAATTTGCGCGCCACTGTTCAGACCTGTCCTGACCACATTGGACTGGTGGCGTCCGTCGAACTCTGATGCCAGGTCATCCAGCAACAGAACAGGTGTGATACCAGTAGCGGCTATCGACTCGGCCTGAGCCAGCATCAGGGCGGTCGCCAGTATTTTCATTTCGCCACGCGATAGGGAATCGCGCGCGGCATGTGCTCCGGAACGAAAGGTCAGATCCGCTCGATGGGGCCCCGGCCCCGTCATGCCCCGATCGAGATCACGCGACATGGCCTGCTCCAATGCGTTGCGCAGACCATCTCCACTCCACCCCTTTTGATACCGCATCGTAATTTCACCCAATTGCGGTGAAAGCCCGGTCAGTAAAGGCGGGAGCTTCTCTTTCAGGACGGTTAATTGCTGCTGTCGGAGTTGATGTATCTGCTCGCCCAGGTCTGCCACCAAGGGATCAAGGCTCTTAACCATGGCGGCATCACCCCCTCGCAATGCCGCATTTCGCTGCCTGATCGCGCGCGAGTAACGCCGCCAGGTGGACAGAAAACCATGTTCCACGTGGAACACACCCCAGTCCAGATAACGCCGGCGACCGTCTGGCGGCCCGCTGACCAGTAAATGACTGTTCGGTTCGAGCAGCACCAGGGGAAGGCTCTCTGACAACTCGCTGAGCTGTTTGACTTCTCGCCCGTCTTTGCGCGCTCGCCAGTGACCTGCAGATCGCTCGAGCCCCAGAGAGAGGGTTCGAGTGGTATGTTCACTGATCCGCGCGCTGATTAAAAACTGGTCCGCGTGGGGCCCAATCAGTGAAGCGACCTGTCCGGTGCGAAAAGAGCGGCCCTTGGCGAGTATCATCAAGGATTCAATAACCGTGGTCTTCCCGGCGCCGTTGTCTCCCACCAGGAAGTTCAGGCAGGAATCAGCATCGATATCCGCGCCGCTGATATTCCTCAAGTTATTGATATTTAAGGAATTAATTAACAAATTTTGCCGTAAGAAGACGCTTTTGCTTCGTTCGCTGCCTCACGCTGCCGGGGTGGGCATCGAGGCCAGGGCAAACTACAGTTTCAGGGGCATGACCACGTGCCGGTTGAGATCTGAATCCGGCGCCGAGATGAGGCAGCTGCTGTTCGCGTCTTTCAGCTCCAGGGAAACCTGTTCTGTTTCTATCGCCATTAAGGCATCCAGCAGGTAGGTGACATTGAAGCCCACCGCCAACGAATCGAAGTTCATTTCGGCCTCGATCTCCTCGATCGCCTCTTCGTGCTGCGGGTTGTGCGCGATGATTTTCAAAACGCCCGCCGCCGCTTCAAGGCGGACGCCGCGGTATTTTTCATTGGATAAAATGGCCGCTCGCTGCAGCGCCTGGGTGAACGGGCCCCGGTCAACCAGGATTTGCTTGTCCGCGCCTACGGGTATCACAGCCTCGTAGTCAGGAAAGCGACCATCGATCAGTTTGGACGTGAATTTCGTGCCTTCCTTGGCCAGTCTCACGTGATTGCGCCCCAGCGCCAGTGTCACAACGTCTTTCTTCTCATCCGTCAGCATTCTGACCAGTTCCATCACACCTTTTCTGGGCACGATGACCTGCCGGTCCTGCTCGAGCCCGGATTTGTCGTGGTAATCGCAAACCGCCAGCCGGTGCCCGTCGGTCGCCACGGTGCGGAGTGCGCCGCCGCGGAAATCCAGCAACAGGCCATTGAGATAGTACCGAACGTCCTGGTTGGCCATCGCGAAAGCGGTTTTATCCAGCAGCTGCTTCAGCCCGTTCTCAGGCAACGGAACTTCTTCCAATGTTTCCACGTGGTCCGTGGCGGGGAACTCGGTTGCCGGTAGCGTGGACAGCGTGAAGCGGCTGCGTCCAGCCATCATGGTGGCTTTTTCTTCGCTCACCGAAAAGGTGATCGCAGAACCATCAGGGAGCGCTCTAACGATGTCCAGAAGCTTGCGCGCCGGCACCGTGATTTCACCCTCCTGCGCCACCTCGGCGGAAACGGTCCCCACCAGCTCCACTTCCATGTCCGTGCCCGTCACCGCGAGCGTGTTGTCCCTGGCCACCAGAAGGAAGTTGGCCAGTACAGGTAAGGTTTGTCTGCGTTCAACCACACCGACAACCTGGCTCAGGGGCTGGAGGAAGGATTCTCTCTGGATGCTGAATTTCATGTCCGGGTCCTTAATGATTTTAAATCTATCTTATATTTAATAATCAGTAGTAATTGATGCCTGTGCATGTGTTGAAAAGGTGTTTTTCACCAATATAAACAATGCTTTGCCTGAAATCTAATCCTGTACACCGCGGGGACTGCCTGTGCATAAGCTGTGTGCGATATCGGCCTCAAATTTTATCCAGGGGTTATCCACAACTTCCCCGTGTTGTTATACCTGATGACATCCACAACTACGTTGTCAACTCTCGTAGCAACCTGGCTTTGTCCTCGCGAATCTTGCCGTCGGTATCGCACAGTTCTTCAATTTTACGACATGCGTGGAGCACCGTGGTATGGTCGCGCCCGCCAAAAGCGTCGCCAATCTCCGGCAGGCTGTGTTCTGTTAACTCTTTGGATAAGGCCATGGCCATTTGACGTGGCCGGGCAATGGTCCGTGTGCGGCGCCGTGACAGCAGATCAGACACGCGAATTTTGTAGAACTCGCTGACGATGCGCTGGATGTTTTCAATGGTGATCAACCGGTCATGCACGGTCAGCAGATCGCGCAGAACCTCGCGGGCAAACTGCTCCGTGATGTCCCGGCCGCTGAACTTGGCATTGGCAAAGAGCGTATTGAGTGCGCCTTCGAGGTCGCGAACATTGGAACGCATGCGCTTTGCGATCAGGAACGCGACGGCCTCGTCGAGCTGCATTCCGCGCTCCTGGGCCTTGTTGAGCAAAATCGCCACCCGGGTTTCGAAATCAGGCGGCTCGATGGCGACTGTCAGACCCCAACCAAAGCGCGATCGGAGACGGGCTTCGAGGCCTTCGACCTCCTTGGGGTATCGATCGCAGGTCAGGATGATCTGTTGTTTGCTTTCCAGCAGCGCGTTGAAGGTGTGAAAAAACTCTTCCTGCGTGCGGTCCTTGCCGGCGAAAAACTGAATATCGTCAATGAGCAAGGCTTCCGCACTGCGATAATGATTCTTGAACGTGTCGATGGAGCCTCTCCGCAGCGCCTGGATCATTTCCGACACAAAACGCTCTGAGTGCAAATAAAGCACTTTCGCCGCCGGGTTACGCTCGCGGATCAACAGGCCGGCGGCATGCAACAGGTGGGTCTTACCCAGGCCGGTGCCGCCATAAAGCAGCAGCGGGTTATAGGCGCTGCCAGGCTTTTGTGCCACCTGCAGCGCCGCGGCGTACCCCAGTTCATTCGATTTACCGCGAACGAAGTTGTCGAAGCGATAACGCTCGTCCAGCCCGGACTCCCGGGCGGGGCGTTTTTGCCGCTTGGGCTGGCTGTCCTCCACCGGCCTGGCGCTCCTCTCAATGCCGACTTCGACGAACACCCCCTCCCGCGTTTTGCCGAGGTGCTCGAAGATGTCCCGGATGCGTTCAAGGTAGTGGGTCGCGATATGGTCCCTGATATATGCGTTGGGTGCGAGCAAATGTGTCTGGTTTTGCTCGAAGACCGGCCTGAGCGGACGGATCCAGGTATTGATGTCGTCAGCGGGAAGCTCCCTTTCAAGGTGCTTCAGACAGTGATTCCAGATCGACTCAGACATGGGGTTGGAACGCGCGCTCCTGAATTTTGGCTGCTTAACGAGACCGGCTGCCGGACAAGTCTACCGTCCTGTGGATAACTTGACTAGCGTTGCTTGCGCGTCCTGCGCTCAGCGGGGCAAAGCCTTGAATGAAGGCCGTATTCTCGATACACTTCGCCTCTTGTCTCGACCGCCTTCTGAAAACCTGGCGGTCTACTGAATCCAGGTTGAGGGTAGTGAAATGAAACGTACATTCCAGCCAAGCCGACTCAAGCGTGCCCGCCGGCACGGCTTCCGCGCCCGCATGTCTACTCGCGGTGGCCGAGCCGTCATTAACGCACGGCGAGCCAAGGGCCGCAAACGCCTGTCCGCCTGACTCGTCGCTGCTGGCCACGGGTGAAACAGCCCGGGGCTGAAAAGCCAGTACTCCTGCCTGGTCCTGCTTGAGGCCAGTTGCCACCGATGAAGCTTCCTCGCCAGAGACGGTTGAGCGGTTCCGGGCAGTTCGGCGCGGTTTTCGCCACGCCCAGGGTTTCCCGAGACAGATACTTCAAGGTGCTTGGCAGACCCAACGAGCTGCACTACAGCCGATTGGGGATGGCGGTATCGAGGCGTGCCAGTAAACGAGCGGTGGGGCGGAACCGTCTAAAACGACTCATCCGCGAGAGCTTCAGGGCTCATCAGGCCCAATTCGCGGACGGCGCGTCGCGTGATTTCGTGGTCTTGCCCAGTCCAGCGGCTGCCACCATATCCAACGCCAGGCTGTTTGAGTCTTTGGAAGCACACTGGCGAGAGCAGTATCGTTTCGCGCAACAGGCGGTCGGCCATAGCGTTGACGCCGGGAAAGCAACAGGTAACTGAGAATGATGGCCAATTTGCGTCCTGTTTTACTGATGACACTGGTATTCCTGGGCTACTTGCTCTGGGTTGAGTGGCAGCGAGACTACGGGCCGAGAAGCACCGCCTCAGCGGTTGAAACCTTTGATCCTGCCAGCGTGCCGGGCGATGCGGAGGCGTTTCCTGCCGTTGACCCGGCCCTGCCGTCGACCGATGACGCTCCGGCTTCGGGTGCCCAACTGCCGTCGGCCCCGACGGCGGCGGCTACTGACAGCGGCCCGGCGGGAGCCCACTCGGTGAGAGCCGAGCACCCAACCATCCGGGTGGTGACAGACGTGCTGGATATTGAAATCGACCCGGTTGGCGGTTCGGTGGTGTCCGCGCTCCTGCTGAATTACCCACAGGAGCTGGAGTCGCCGGACGTCAAAGTGCACCTGTTCAGTCAGCGCGGCGCAGAATTTTTCATTGCCCAGTCGGGTCTGCTTAGCCGACAGGCTGCGCCCAACCACACCAGCAGCTATCAATCGGATACTGCGCTTTATGAGTTGACGGCGGGCGCCGATGAGCTGCGGGTTCCCCTGACATGGCGAGATGACAGCGGCCTCGAAGTCACCAAGACCTTCATCTTCGGGCGCGGTCTGTACGAAATAGAGGTGCGCCATACGCTGACCAACAACAGCCCGGCCACGTGGTCCGGTAGCCGTTATGAGCAAATGCAGCGCGCGGTCGCCCCCGACGAGGATAAGGGCGGGTTGAATGATCCCGGCCGCTACAGCTTTAAGGGGATTGGCTTTTACAGCCCCGACGAAAAATTCGAAAAGATCGATTTTGATGACGTGGTCTCGGACCCGTATCAACGCAGCGTTGCCAATGGCTGGCTGGCCATGATTCAACATTACTTCTTCGCGGCCTGGATTCCGCCGGCTGGGCAGACCAATGCCTACTCCACCCAGGAATTTAACCCCGGTGGCTTGCCGAGGTATATCGCACGCGCCGTTTCCCCGGTGACGGATGTCGCTGCGGGTACGACGCACGAGTTCAGCAGCAGGCTCTACGTTGGACCCAAGCTGCAAGATGAGCTGCAGGATATTGCCCCCGGGCTGGAACACACGGTCAATTACGGCATTTTCACGGTTTTCTCCAAACCGCTGTTCTGGCTGCTTTCCCACATTCACAGCTTCGTGGGTAACTGGGGCTGGGCCATTGTGTTGCTGACCGTGCTGATCAAGCTGGCTTTTTTCAAGCTGACCGAGGCGCAGTACAAATCGATGGCGCGCATGCGCAAGCTCCAGCCACGCATCGAAGCGCTCAAGGAACGCTATGGCGATGACCGTCAGCGAATGAGCCAGGCGATGATGGAAATGTACCGGAAGGAGAAGGTCAACCCGCTAGGGGGCTGTCTGCCCATTCTGGTTCAGATCCCCATATTCATTGCGCTGTACTGGGTGCTCCTGGAATCCGTTGAGCTTCGCCAGGCGCCGTTTGTGGGCTGGATCGACAACCTGTCCAAGCGCGACCCCTACTTCATTCTTCCCGCGCTGAACGCCGTTTTCATGATCCTGACCCAGCGCCTGACGCCGACGGCCGGTATGGATCCGCTGCAGCGCAAAATGATGAACGCCATGCCGGTGGTTTTTTCCGTGATGTTCGCGTTTTTCCCGGCAGGCCTGGTGCTTTACTGGGCGACCAACGCCGGGCTCTCGCTGGCGCAGCAGTGGTATATCACACGCAAAATAGCCGCGGCCGATTGATTTTCACGCCTTTCGGTCCCGAACAGCCGGGGCCATAATGAAGCGATGATGCAAGACATCGCGAAAGACACCATTTTTGCCGTTGCCACGCCATCCGGTAGCGGCGGCATTGGGGTGATCCGTATTTCGGGCCCGGGCACCCGCAACATTTCGACGCAGGTACTGGGATTCCAGCCCAAAGCCCGTCACGCGCACATGGCGCACTTCCAGGACGCGCGCGGGGAGACCATCGACACCGGGATCGCATTGTTTTTTCCCGCGCCGCGCTCGTTGACCGGAGAGGATGTCCTGGAGCTTCAAGGTCATGGCGGTCCGGTTGTGCTTAAGCTTTTGGTGGACCGCCTGAGCGCCCTGGGTGCGCGCGCTGCTCGGCCGGGAGAGTTTCTTGAGCGTGCCTATCTCAACGACAAGATCGACCTCACCCAGGCCGAGGCCATCGCCGACCTGATCGAGTCGGGTACCGAGGCCGCAGCCCGCGCCGCCCGACGTTCGATGGAGGGCGTGTTTTCAGACCGGGTGCAAGCCCTCCAGGGTCAGCTCACCACCCTGCGTGTCTTTGTCGAGGCCGCGCTGGATTTTCCGGATGAGGACATTGATTTCATCGCCGACAGTGACGTTGATGAGCGGTTGGAATCGGTCCTGGCCAGCGCAGATGAACTGATTGAACAGGCGCACCAGGGACACCTGCTTCGCGATGGCATCACCATCGCCATCTTCGGCCAGCCCAATGCGGGCAAGTCCAGCCTGTTGAACGCACTGTCCGGCCGTGACAGCGCGATCGTGACAGATATTCCGGGCACCACGCGCGATGTCCTGCGCGAGACGCTTCAGTTGCGCGGGTATCCTGTGCATATTGCCGACACGGCGGGCATCCGGGACGCAACCGACGCGGTGGAAGCGGAGGGCGTGAAACGCGCCCGGCACGCGCTGTCCGAGGCGGATCTGGCGCTTCTGGTGATTGACAGCCAGGCGCCCATGGCGCCACAGCAGGCCCTGGTGAGCGAGGTTCCAGAGGGCATTGATATCATCGAGGTGATCAACAAGGTCGACCTCGCTGCGGTTGACTGGGCGGAGACCGAGCGTACAGACGCACACGAGGCCGGTGGTTCGCGCAACCGCCGCGTACCTATTTCAGCCCGCACCGGAGAAGGGCTGGAGGAACTGATTTCGACGGTGCTCACGCACGCGGGCGCGCAGGGCGTAGCCCATGGCAGTTTTTCCGCGCGGACGCGGCACGTTGAGGCCTTGAAGCGAACGCGCGACCATCTGCGGCAGGGTCGGGAGCAACTGACCGGCTTTTCCGCGGCGGAGACCCTGGCCGAGGAATTACGCCTGGCGCAACGCGCGTTGGGTGAAATCACGGGTGAGTTCCTGCCGGACGATCTGCTGGGCGCCATTTTCGCCGACTTTTGTATCGGTAAATGACCATGGCGCCAAAGCGGTTGGTGCTATGGGCGGGGCTGTTGCCGGTCTTGGCGGTTAACCTGGCTTACCTGATCAATGTGACGTCCGGCGCCGATCTGTGTTTCCCCTACCTGGAGGGCTGCCAGTCGGTCAGTCGAGGCTTGCGGTCCGGCCCTGGATTGTGGCTGTTCAAGCTGCTGGCGCTGCCTTGCGCTGTGTTCATGATGCTGGCTTGGCGTGAAACCCCGGATGCGGTTGACCGGGTTATCCCGGACGGACAACCCCTGTCCTCGGCTGTGGTCGGTTTGGGGCTGATCAGTACGTTTTTCTTTCTGGTTTATGCGGTTTGGTTGGGAACCGAGGGGGACATCTACCGCTGGCTCAGGCGGTATGGCGTGGTGTTTTACTTCGCCGGCGCCGGTCTGGCGCATCTGCTGATCATGTCCCGGCTATGGCAGGCGCGCAGGCGCGTTGGTGAGCCCCGCATGGGGCTCTGGATACAGACATACTGCGGCATGGTGGCCCTGACCTGGGCAACGGGTGTGGCCTCAGCGCTCAAGCGCAACCTGTCTGATGATCCGCTGTTTCTGGACCGCCTGGAAAACGCATTGGAATGGAATTTCGCCCTGTGTCTGTCTCTCTGCTTCCTCGCCCTGGCTCCGCTGATCCGGGGCCGGGGGGAGCGGGGCGCATGACATCAGTCTCGGCAGGATTCGTTTGGCTTACAGTAGATGTCGTGCAAGGTATTGATTAGCTGCAAGGCTGCCGTCTCGGCCAGGGAGTAGTAAATCGTCTGGCTTTCACGGCGGGTTTTGACCAGGCCCTGGTCTCGCAAAATGGCCAGATGCTGAGACAGGGCTGACTGGCTCAGTGCGATGCGCCCATTCAGATCGCCCACGGAAAGCTCACCTTCGGCAAGTACGCACATGACCATCAAACGGCTCTCATTGGCAATGCTTTTGAGCAGGCGAACCGCGTCTGCAGCACTGCGCTGCATGGCCGCAAGGTCGACCGTGTCAGGCGATATCGTTTTTTGTAAAGCTTCCATGCTTTTAATTTTAAGGGGCGGGTCTGTTCATTACAAACAGGTAATATAATCTTTCCAAGAAACCGCGCGCCGCAGGTGCGGCGCGACGGTCGCGTTTGCCCGGCTGGACAGGGCAACCGTAAGGCTAAGACGGGTGAATAGTGAGGCTGAGGCATGTTAATCGAACCGTTTCACGAAAAGGACTCCGGAACCTGGTGCTACCTGTTGGCGGACCCAGATCATGGCGAGGCCGCCATCATCGACCCGGTCTGGCTTTACGATCCGGTCAGCGGCAAGGCCGATCTGTCCTTCACTGAGCAGGTTTTGCGGCGGGTTGAAGAGGGTGGTTTTAAACTGACCTGGGTGCTTGAAACACATGCCCACGCAGATCACCTGTCTTCCGCTGCGTATATCCGTCGCAAAACGGGCGCCCGCATCGCCATTGGCCGGGGTATACGCTCCGTGCAGGAAAATTTCCGGCGGGTATTCAACGTCTCCGATCTGGATTGTGATGGCAGCCAATTCGACCGGCTGCTGAGTGAGGGCGATGTTGTTCGGGTGGGCAGCCTGGAGGTGGGGGTGATGGAGACGCCCGGCCACACCAACGACAGCCTGACCTATCTCGTTGGCGACGCGGCATTCATCGGGGACACCTTGTTTGCACCCGCGTTCGGTACCGCGCGATGTGATTTCCCGGGCGGTGACGCGGCCATGCTGTTTGATTCCATCGCCCGTATTCACGCGCTGCCGCCAGGAACCCGGTTGCACCTGTGCCATGACTATCCCCCGAAAGGTGAAGCGCCTACGAGCACGGTCACCGTCGCAGAATCGCGCGTTTTCAATATCCATGCGAACACGGGCGTCGCCCGGGAAGAATATGTCGAAATGCGCCGCAAACGTGACGCCACGCTGAGCCTTCCCCGGTTGTTGTATCCGTCGCTGCAGGTCAACATCCGAGCGGGTACCGAGCCGGAGCCGGAGAATAACGGAGCAAGTTATCTGCGAATTCCTTTCAACATGGACATCGGCGAACTGCTGAAGCGGTCCGACGGATAGCCAGGCCGGAACCATGCGACCCGATCAGACAAAAGCCCACTGGGATGCGGCTTATGAGACCCGCCCCCCCGAACGCCAGAGCTGGTATCAGCCAGCCCCGTCGACTTCACTTGCCCTGATTCAGGCCACCGGCCTGCAGGCGCAAGAGCCGCTGATCGACGTTGGCGCCGGGGCATCCAGCCTGGTGGGGTCGTTGCTGAACCGCGGCTTCCGTGATGTCACGGTGCTTGACGTTTCCAGCACTGCGCTGGACGCCAGCCGTGAAAGCCTGGGCCCACTGGCCCGGCGGGTAAACTGGCTGTGTGAGGATGTGCGGAGGTTCCAGCCGGATCGAAGCTACACGCTCTGGCATGACCGGGCGCTGTTCCACTTCCTGACGGATGTTGAAGACCGGAACCGCTACATGCGCGCTCTGCGCGCCGGTCTGAAAAAAGGCGGCTATTTCATTGTCGCCACCTTTGCGGTTGGCGGGCCAACCCGCTGCAGCGGCCTGGACATCGTGCAATACGATGACCGCAAAATGCTCGCGACACTGGGGCCCGGGTTTGAGTTGGAGCGAAGCTTGCGAGAGCCTCATAAAACACCGGCCGGCGGTCAGCAGCTTTTTTCCTGGTTTGTGTTGAGAAGGGCTTGATCCCGAGCAGCTTTTGGCGCGTTCGTGCCTGTGACGGGCAACCCAAGTTGGCCACACCCCCGGAATATAAGGTATATTTCAATTAGGGAGGCCTTATATACCCGGCTACTTCAGCAATAACAGGGGAGATACGTAATGAAAACAACACACCGATTGATCATGGCAGGGTTGGTCACAGCCGGCGTTTTCGCCGCTGGCATCGCGCATGCCACCAACGGCTATTTCACTCATGGCACCGGCACCAAGAACAAAGGCATGTCCGGCGCCGGTATCGCACTTCCGCAGGACGCGATCGACGCCGTCAACAACCCCGCCGTCGCCACGAAAGTGGGCAACAGCATGCAGTTGGGTGTCTCGCTCTTCAGTCCCCAACGCAGTTATCGGACATCGGAAAGCATGGCTAATGGCAATTTCGGTGCGTTTACCATTGGGCCGAATGACATCGACAGCGACAGCGAATATTTTCTGATACCGCATTTTTCGAGGGCCTGGCAAAAAGCCAATGACGCGGCGTTTGTTTTTTCGTTCTACGGACGCGGCGGCATGAATACGGACTGGCGGGGTGGCACGGCCACTTTCGATCCTGATGGTCCGGGCCCCGCACCTGTCATGACGCTGCCTGGCACCTTTGGCGCCGGCAACGCCGGTGTCGACCTGATGCAGGGCTTCATGGATATCACCTGGGCCAATGAATTCTCCGATAACACCTCTTTTGGTATTGCGGCTGTGCTGGCATTCCAGATGTTCGAGGCCAAGGGGGTTGCAACGTTTGCCGGTTTTACCAAACATTTTGCGGCCAGCGGTGGAACCAGCTTCCCAACCCACCTGAGCAACAACGGTCGAGACTTTTCATACGGTGGTGGTCTGAAACTGGGCCTGCATTCTGAATTGACCGATAAGGTCAGCCTGGGCGTGATGTATCAGACCCAGATCTGGATGACCGAGTTTGACGACTACGCTGACCTGTTCGCCAAGGGGGGTGATTTCGATATTCCGGCTAATTTCAAAATTGGCCTGACCTGGGAAGCGCGTGACAGCCTGTACTGGAGTTTCGATATCGAACACACCTGGTTCAGCAAAGTTGACGCGGTCGGTAATTCCATCAGGAATATCTTTGCCTGCCCCACATCGCCCGCCATGGGTCCGGATGTTGAATCCTGCTTAGGGGGGAGCAATGGCGCCGGCTTTGGCTGGGACGACATGACCACCTATAAACTCGGCGTTCAGTGGAATGCAGGCAATGATTGGACGTGGCGCGCCGGTTACAGCCATGGCGATCAGCCGATTCCCAGCTCTGAAATGACGTTCAACATCCTGGCGCCGGCCGTGGTCGAAGATCATTGGAGCGTCGGCTTCACCCGGCTGCTGGGCGCCAACAAGAACCGTGAGCTGAACTTTGCCTTTACCTATGTTCCGAGCAACGCACAGACCGGAATGAACAACTTTGATCCGAGCCAGACCATCACCTGGGAAATGGAACAGTTTGATATAGAATTGAGCTACGGCTGGCGGTTCTGAGGCAGCAAAATCGACAACGGCCACCCGTATATTCGGGTGGCTGTTGTTTCTGTGTCCCCAAGGTTCATCGGCTGGACAAGTGATGAAGCGGCAAAAAGTCGGTATACATGCATTCTATGCGCGCGATCCGCAGCGGGCCGACTGGCTGCTGTGGGGCAGAAAGCCCAATCCGATCACGCGGAGGGGTTTTCTTCGGGGCTCCGGTTACGCGGCCATGACCGCCGCGCTGGGCGCGTCCATTCCATTGGCTCACCTGATGCCAACGGGGCTGATTCCGGCGGCGCTGGCCCAGTCTTCCGAGCCTTTCGAGATTCCTGGCAAGGAGGGCCTGGTGGTGCTGAACGACAGGCCCATCAACGCGGAAACGCCCCCCTGGCTGCTGGATGACGAGGTCACGCCGGCCAAGCATCTGTTTGTTCGCAACAACGGTGTCCCGCCGTTGGCGGATTCGATCGACCCGGAAAACTGGAGCCTGGCCATCAGCGGCGAGGCCTGCCAGCGGCCGCAGAGTTTTACGATCGAGGCGCTGAAAGAACGTTTCGAGCACCATACCTACCAGTTGGTGATCGAGTGCGGCGGCAATGGTCGAAACGAATTCAGCCCGCCCACCAAGGGAAACCAATGGACCACCGGCGCGGTAGGCTGCCCCTCCTGGACCGGCGTTCGACTTCGCGATGTGCTCGAGGCTTGCGGTATCGCCCAAGACGCGAAATACATCGGTTACTACGCGGCGGACAAGCACCTGAGCGGCGACCCGGGCAAAAATCCCATTTCGCGCGGCGTGCCCATGTCCAAGGCGCTGGAGGACGAAACGCTCGTCGCCTGGGCGATGAACGACGAGCCCATCCCCCTGTTGAACGGTTATCCGCTGCGCCTGGTT
>Ga0181587_10000328_pt1 | contig 38766 bp, 33 predicted proteins | sample 071ome_27_FD_132463 | JGI IMG/M metagenome (GOLD analysis project Ga0181587, IMG submission 132463) | Coastal salt marsh microbial communities from the Groves Creek Marsh, Skidaway Island, Georgia - 071409AT metaG (megahit assembly) | ecosystem: Environmental > Aquatic > Marine > Intertidal... | reverse complement strand
TGCTGAGAACCGGGGCGCGCCATGAGTTGGTTTGGATTTGCCCGCCCTTCGGGCACTACGGCAAAAGCTTCTCCCCCCCAAATCAGCTTGGCGCCGCTCAGCCCAAAGTTGCGCCAGCGCCTACGCGTCAAATCGGTTGGCTCACCGTCCTCCGTGCCGTCCCATCCCTCCATCGGTTGTATGCAAAACCGATTTCCCACGGTAAACGCTCCCAAGGTATATTCATCGGCAAGCGGTGATTCAGGGGCTTTCATCACTTCGTCATCACAGCCCATTTTCACGCCAATCGAGGCCAGATGGGAACGAAAAGCTTCGGCGCTTTTAAAGCTGGAAACGCGCGGATAACGGACTTTTTCACTCACTCGACATTCTCCTTATTAACGGTCGCTCGCCTGACAAGCGACAAGCCCCAAACGCATCCCAGAGCGATCATCGCAACGCTGATGAGCTGTGCCTCACTAAGGCCCCATACAACGCGCGGATTGATGCGTATAGATTCCACGGCAAAACGAGCTACTCCCGATAGAATCAGGTACAGGCTGAACCCCAAACCTGGCAATGCAAGGCGATCTCGCAGCTTCCACAAACAGCCGTAAATAGCTAGATGTGACAGCGTTTCATAGACCGGCGCTGGGTGCACTTTTTCCAACGTGGGGACGACTCCGTCGGGATAGGCCATCGCCCAGGGAAGATCGGTGGGCACACCATAATCTCCGTCACCAGCAAGCTGGCAGCCTATTCGCCCAATGGCATATCCCACAGCAAGGGCCATAGCTCCCGCATCTGCCACCGTTAAAAGCGGAGCAGACCGACGATACATCTGCCACATAACCGCAGCGGTGGCAACGATAAATCCCCCGTACCAGGTCAAGCCGTAGCCGGAGAATATCACATCGAAAAGTTCGCCCCATTCCAAATCAGATGGCGTCTCAAAGAGCACAAAGTACAGCTTAGAACCTATCAATCCGCCGATCATAGCGGTGGTGATAATAGAGGAAGCCAGCTCCTCTCCTTCAGGCACTTCTCTACGTTTGAGCTCTCGCGTCAACACGGCTAGCGCCGCCAAAAACCCCAGCGCGACCATGAGGCCAAAGCTGGCAATGGTTATGGGTCCGATGTGTAGTAGGTATGGGTACATGGAAAACTGAGCCCGGGGAACAGAGGGATTTATCGCCGAGGACGATTAGTCGTCGACATCGGCCATGACGGGGTCAACTGCACCCTCTTCCCTGAGCACGTGACGACGCAGTCCGGGCAGATGCGTATGCTGATAGTATTGTTCCCAATCGATCTGGCGGACATCCACGTTAAAAATTCGCTGCTCTTCGGGCGACAAAGACTCGTACAACTCGAGCATTTTTACCATCTGGAAGCGACAGTCCAGCGTCGTGTAGGGACTAAATAGATCGACAAAATACAGAACGCGTTTCAGCCGAGTTTTAATGGCGCCCAATCGCCTCTTTTTTCGATTGGCCTTCTGTCCTTCCGGCAGTTTATCGAGCAGCCACTGACGCACTTCAATCGGATACATATATCGCCATCGAAGCGCGCGGCGAAAGGCGCTCACACTGGGAAAGGTCCATTCTACCAATTCCGGACGCGAGCCATCTTTAGCCAACAGAGGGTGCGCCGAGAAATAGCCTTTCACATATTCGAACATTTGCGTATTCAAAAGCGGGTTTTGACCGCTCGTAGCGGCGTGAAAAACGCGAACCGTATCGGCATCGGCCCGAGTCGGCGCCAGCACGATCGCATTGATCACGATATCGATTGGCACGAGATCCATAGCGGCCCCGCGGCGCGCCGGAAAGTCGGGAACCATACCGCGTCCGTAGGTGACGACGAGCGGGTCCGTTACCTTCAGGCCGTGAATCCAGCCAGGTTCGGGGTCATTTAGGCTGCTTTCGGTAATAGCCGGACGCACGATTACCAGCGGCACCTGACCGCGCGTCTTAACCAGAAGCTGTTCTCCCATTGCCTTGGTATACGTATAAACGTCATTCCAGCCACGAGCTTGGGCTCGCTCCATGCCTTCGCGAACCAACTCGCTTTCGATCCAGCGCCGACGATGACCGTCCATTAGCTTGGCCAGTCGCGCGTCTGAAAGGGGCCCAGATCGGCTCTGTTCGAGAATTTCGCGACGAAATAGGGTCTCTTGCTCGACGCTCTCTGCGCGAGTCCGAATCTCACTACAGAGCGACAGTCCATCGGCGATCTCTCGCTCCACGTCAAAGGGCTCACCGGCGTGATCCCCTTCCATAATCTGCTTTATATCTCGATCGACAGGCAGTAATTCCTCTTCTATCGATCCGGCCTGTCGACCGCTTACGTAGGCCGTGGACACGTGCACTACCGTGGGGTTCTTTTTACACCCTCGTGCCAGTTCGAGTATCTCTTTCGGACCAAGCGTATTTAGCTGGAGAGAATGGTCGAGCGGATCGTCAAAAGAGACCGTAGCTGCACAGCTCACGAGTATATCGAGCTCATCTTCTAGCCGAGCGCGCACCGCATCTTCGAGTCCCAAACCGGGTTTGAGCATATCGCACTGGACGGCGACCACCTTCTGAGCTGATGTCGCAAAGCCCTCGGGATCTTCCTCGCGAAACCGATTGAATACGGCCGCTTCCTCAAGTAGCGAGCGCAGACGCTGATCTACGGGAATGTGCGTCCCGTCTCGGTTCTTAGCCGCTCGAATCGGCACGTAGATCTTGGCTATACCGGGTAGAGAACGCATCATCTTAGCCAAGAGACCCTGGCCATAAAAGCCCGTGCCCCCGGTCAATAATACCGTTCTTCCTTCGTAGAATTCTCTTATCATTACTCGGTAAAAGCCCAGTTTTATCGACTACACAAAGTGCGAAATAGACTCATAAATACAGTAAATATTTAGACTTGTAAATATAGGAGCTAGTCTGTTCAATCACAAGGTTTGGCCCCTTTGCCCCGTCTGTCCTCCGAGGGTCTCTCCTCCTTGGCACGAGGGGGCTTCAGGTGCTGCCTCGTTATATAGGGATGCGCTATTTGCTCGCGCAGCTCCCGCTTGTCCTGCTTTATGTTGTCCTCTGTAGCATCAGACACTAAGACGTTCTCCCCGTGGGCAATGGGACCACATTATCGTATCATACATAGGAACGAACTCCATTTTCTACAACGGCAAACCATGATTTGGATATTAGCCAACCCCGTAGCAGGCCAGGGACGTGCTCGACGCTTTGCTGAACGGGCCGCCCTGCAGCTACAGCGGGACGGTATACCCCTCGAACTGCACTATACCCATCAAAAGGGACACGGCTACCAACTCGCTGCGCAGGCCGTCTCTGAGGGCGTTGAAACAGTGGCCGTTTGCGGAGGGGACGGCACCCTGTCAGAAGTCGTACCAGCGCTCTTAAACACGCCGACGTCCCTAGGCCTGCTGCCCTTTGGCACTGCCAACGACTTTGCACGGGGACTCGGCGTGCCACGCACCCTTGGCAAAGCCGTGCAAACGCTCGTCGAGGGGCGCGCAGCACCCATCGACTTGGGTCGCTGCGGAGACCGCTATTTTTCCACCGTTGCCGCCTACGGGTTTGATGCCGAAGTGAGCGCCGCCATGGAGGCGGGGCAGGCTCCGCTAGGCGGGACGGCGGGCTATGTGCTGCAAGCACTGCGCCATTTGCGCCATTTTACTCCACCCCAAACAACCCTAATCGGTTCGTTCGGGCGTTTTGAAGGGCCTGTCTTTCTCGTTGCCAGTGCCAATACCCGCTCTTACGGAGGCGGCATGCAAATTGCGCCCAATGCCGATCCACAGGACGGCCTACTCGACGTGTGTATCATAGAGCCGCTCACCTATGCACAGGCCCTATCTCTGCTACCCAGCGTATTTCTCGGTCGCCATATTCACCACCCATCCGTGCACATAGTGCGCACAGAGGCGCTGGAAATTTCAGGCGAAACCGAATGCTTGTTCTCTGCCGACGGTGAGCGCTGTGGCACCACGCCGCTGAGGATAACTTCGGTTCCAAAGGCACTGCGCGTCATCCTCCCCACCGCATAGCCGCCCAGACCAATCTACGCGCTTGCAAAAGACTTGTACAATTCTCATATTCCCACAAGGCACAGTAAATGCACTCCATTCACTCGACCTGCTCTGTTTTGAACAGAGAGACATTCCATGGCCACTAGGGCACAAAAAGTACGACTTGCACTTTTTTTTCTCGTCGCCCTCTCCGCGCTAGGGCTCTTTCTTGCAGCGGTAATCGGGACCCAGCTCCTGGGTAAAAGAGACCTCTATACCATTGAATTTACCGACACGCCCGTCAGCGGCCTCAACAAGGGGGCAGCCGTCAAATATCTCGGCTATAGCGTAGGAAGAATCGAAGATATTTACATTTCTGCTGAAGACGTTAATACGGTCGTAGTCGAGATTTCCGTTGAGCAACGCAGCGCGGAAAACGCGATTCGCGTAGATACTGAAGCTCGCATGGCATCGCTCGGAATAACCGGCCTCAAGTACATTGAACTATACGGCGGGAGCAACGAAGCCGCTCCACTTCCCTCCGGTTCTCCCATCAGGGCCGGCGACACATTCTTCAGCAACCTTCAAGAGCGCGCAGAAGTTTTAACCGTCAAAATTGAACAGTCCGTCGACAATTTCAATAAGTTACTCAGCGCAGAAAATCAGCGCGTTTTTACGCGCCTACTGTCCAATGCGGGCGATCTAGTCGAGACGACAAACGACTTTGTCCAGGACAACCGCTCAACGTTGGACAGCACGCTTCTCCAAATCCGTCAAACAAGCCAGCTACTCACATCGACCACTCAGAGCATGAACGCAACGATGGATTCACTTCACAGTCTGCTAGCCGGAGACCAGGTGCAGCGTTCGGTCGACGACTTTAGTGAAACTATGCGAGCGATCCGCCTGCAGATGGACGGTCCCCTTCCCCTACTCATAGCGCGGGCCGACACCATGGTGCAGAACATAGACCGAACGTTTGTCGGCGTTGACCAAACGGTTGGCGCAAGCCGACAAAACCTACTTCGCGCCATGCAGGATTTAGAAGAGACCTTACAAAACGTTCGCGAAACAACGGAGCTAATCCGCGAGAACCCGGCCGTACTCATCCGCGGGGGAGGACGTAATAGTGGCTCAGAATAACGCTCGGAAATATGTCCTGCATCTCGCAATCGCTTTCACATGCAGCGGTTGTGCACAAATTCTCGGGGGCAACGCGGAACTCCCTCAGCGGCGTTTCTACGACTTTGGCACCGAAGTTGTGCAAGGTGGCCTAGCTCAGTCTGAGCGCCCCTACGCCGTTCAGGTCCAGGTTAAAACATTCGATGTTCAGCGGGCCTACAACCGCACGGAAATCGTTTTCCGCCGCGACCAATACGAACTGCACCGCGATCCGCTTCACAGTTGGATCACGCGACCGGGAGATCTCTTTACTGATGCAGTTCAGCAGTACTTACGTCAGGCCGACCTCTTTACGTACGTAGGTGGCGACCGCGATTTTTACGACCGGCGCCCAGACTATGTGCTAAGTGGAGTAGTCAAGGCAGTGGAACGCTTCGACAGCGGAGACGTCTGGGCTGCCCACCTTGCAATGAGTATGGAGCTGGTGCGCCAAGAAGATGCCCTAGTCATATGGCAAAAAGACTTTGACGATGAACGTCAGGTTTTCTTTCCCAAAATGAAGCACACCGTAGCTGCGTTTAGCCAGATTCTGGGACAGCAGATGGAAACCTCCATGCGCGAGATTGATTTTCTCTTTCTCAATATGCAGCGGGGGAACTCTACGGAAGACCTCAACATAGATTCTCTGCAAGTCGCACCTTCCAACAGTGTCGAGGATCTAAAAGACAATAGACTAAAAACCGATGAGGAAGACTACGAGCTCATTCCGGGTAAAATCGCACAATGAACGCTATGCGCCTATTACACCTCCTTATCATCTCCCTCATGGGGGCTTCACTTACGCAGGCCCAAGACAAGAGCTATAGTTGGATTTCGCCCCCTTCTCGCGCGCAGTTAGAGCGCGACCCCTCGCTCATACCCAAGGGGAAGGGATTTCTCTTTGTCCCCGCAATGTCCAATCCTCTAAACGAACCTAGCTACCGCGTATTTCAAGGTAACGACGAGGTGACCGAGGCCAACCCTGGCACCGGCGTCATGCTTGCTCCTGGCTACTATGAGGTTTTTATCGGTTCGGGGTCGATCGCTCAAATGATGAGCCGCACCGTTGAGGTCCGCGAAGGAATGACCACGCTCGTTAAGCCTTTTTGGTCGGGGCTTGTCATTAACGTAATCGACGACAATCGGACCTCTGTAAATGAGTCTTACGAGCTGTATTGGCAAGACCAGCGAGAAAACTACGGCATTGGATTTGGGATTGAGGAAGAACGCGGAGAAGCTGTAAAAACATGGCTACTTCCTCCGGGCGTCTACACGGTGCTCAGCGTGGGCGACAACATATCGACAACGCGCAAATTCAGCGTGCGCCTCGAGCCGGGAGAACTCATACAGCGCAACCTCGTCGTCGACACCAGCACGCTCCGCTTTATCGGCTTCTACCCGCCCACCTTGCAGGGCTTGCTCGGGCAGGGCCGCTCCTCAAATTGGAAAACTTCTTGGCAGCTGAGCGGCTCTACCCAGTTTACCACCTCGCAAAATACGACGGGCAACGACCTGTCTATCTTTTCGCTTTCAGCTCAGGTATTTGGCCGAACTAGCTATAATTCAGAGAACGCCTTTGCCAACATACGGTTTATTGTCGAAGAGGGTTTCACGCGCGAAGAAGGCGACGCATTTCGTAAATCGATCGATGACCTCGACCTGCGCGGCACGTATATATACCGCGGCCTCTCCGATCGATTTGGCCCCTACCTACGCGGACAAATATCGACCAAATTATTTGTTACTGAAGCGCGATTTGATCAACCCCAACGCCTCAATCAAATTAACGCCAAGGGCGATACCACCGCGCTGTTCAACATCAGTGAATTCGCCATTTCACCCGCGCTCAGCCCCCTTGAATTTAGCCAGGGATTCGGCATAAACGCTCAGCTCGTGCGCAGCTTCCCGCTCAACTTAGCCATGCGCGTTGGTCTCGGTGCGCGACAAACTTATGTCTTTGACACCTATGACCTGAGCCAGGACCGGACCACTGCACGTCAAATTGAAACTGCCACGAGCACCGGTTTGGAAACGCTGCTCGTTCTCGACTCGCGTATTTCGCGCTTTGTCAGCCTCGACTCCGAGTTCGAGCTGCTTATCCCCGGCCTCCGAACAAAGGCCTGGGAATTTTCCCTAGAAAACCGCTGGCGCATACAGCTTAGTCGCTATATCAACCTCGATTTGGTCCTCGACGTGCAGCGCAGAAAACCCATCCTGCGCCTGCAATCCGAGCAGCAGGCATTGCTGCGTTTCGTCTACTTGCTATGAGCTCCGTTTATATCCAAGGGTCAACTCTATTTCTCAGCGATGCACTGGTCCTTACCAACCTCTCCGAAGTCGACCAAACCGTTCGCCTGCTATTCTCCGAACATCCCTCAGCTCAGTGGCAGGTAAATCTCGACACGCTAGAGCGTCTCGACACGGCGGGTGCTCTGTTTCTCCATCAGCTTTCAGCGCTGGCTAATCAGCATGAAAGCTCGTTGCAACTAGGCCCCCTCCCCGAACATCTACAGTCTATTTTTCAATTTGCCACTCCTCTTCCTGCTGAGGCCAAGCCAACGCCGGCGCGTATCTCCTTCTTAGAGCGGTTCGGTGCTTCGGTTTATAGATTCATCGAACAGGCAGCAGACTTTCTCTATCTCATGGCTGATCTCAGCTACTTTAGCGTCCAGGCCATATGGAATCGACGCGCTATTCGACGAGATGCCTTTGTTGACCAGGCCTATGCAATTGGAGCTCAAGCCCTGCCAATTATCGGGCTCATCTTATTTCTAATCGGCGCCGTTTCGGCTCTACAGTCAGCAGCTCAGCTGCGCCAGTTTGGCGCAGACATCTATGTGGCCGATCTGCTGGCCATTGGCATCACCACCGAGCTGGGCCCTCTTATGACCGCAATTATGGTCGCTGGACGATCCGGTTCTGCGATAGCAGCAGAGATCGCCACAATGAAGTTTTCCGAAGAGCTAGACGCACTTCGCACCATGGCCCTTGAACCCCTTCGCTTTGTCGCTGTTCCAAAAATGTGGGCGATGGTTGCAACGGTTCCACTACTAACCGTCATGGCCGACTTTGTAGGCATCCTCGGCGGCACGGTTATTGGCGTCTTCTCCATGGGTATTTCCCCGGCAGCCTTTGTCACGCAAATCCTTTCGTCACTCTTTTTGAAAGACATTCTAACTGGGTTGGTCAAAAGCGCTTTTTTTGCGTGGATCATCACAGTCATAGCCGTCTATCGAGGTGTCAACTTTAGCGGCGGGGCGGTGGGAGTCGGCCGGGCTATAACTTCGGCAGTCGTCAGTTCACTCGTCGGGATTATTGTCCTCGACCTCGCCTTTAACCTGCTTTTCTACTAGTGCCCGCATGGAAACGGCCATTCGCATAGCCAATCTCCGCGTCGACTACGGCGAGACTCCTGTTCTGAAAGGTATCGATGCCGAGGTTGAGAAGGGCGAAATTGCCGTGATACTGGGGGGAAGCGGATGCGGCAAAAGCACCTTACTCAAGACCATAACCGGCCTGATTGAGCCGCGCGAAGGGCGCGTTGAGGTCCTAGGCATAAATACGGCTACCCTCGATGAAGAAAGTCAGTCTGAGTTGGCCAAGCGCCTTGGCGTCATGTTCCAATACGGGGCGTTACTCAACTCACTTACCGTAGGCGAAAACATCGCTCTTCCCCTAGAAATGCATACGGATCTGCCCCCTGCTCAGATTGAACAAATTGTCCGCTTGCGGCTGGCCAGCGTATCTCTTGAGGGAACGCAGGATCGCATGCCCAGCGAATTATCGGGGGGCATGCGCAAACGAGTGGCACTTGCTCGTGCAATGGCGCTAGATCCCGAAATTCTCTTTTGCGACGAACCCAGCGCAGGACTCGACCCCGTTACGGCAGCGGAAATAGATGAACTCTTGCTGACGCTCAATCGAGCATTGGGTATCACAATCGTTATTGTAACGCACGAGTTGCTGAGCATTGACCGACTCGACGGACGACTCCTTATGTTAGATGAGGGCCAAGTGGTATTTTCCGGCTCCGTCGGAGAGGCACAGCGCTCAACGCACGACGTCGTCTACCCTTTTTTTCACCCTGGAGAAGCATCATCGTGATAAAAACCATTATCGCAGCCATAAGTAGCAACGGCGTGATTGGCAGCGAAAACGATATTCCTTGGCACTACCCAGCCGATATGAAACACTTCCGCGATACGACCCGCGGATATCCAGTTATTGCCGGTAGAAAGACGTATGAATCCTTTCAGATCCGCCCGCTTCCCGGCCGACTCAACATTGTCCTCAGTCGGAACGCGGATTATTCCGCAGAGGGGGGCGCCGAAGTCTTCACCAGCCTAGAAGCTGCCTATACACGCGCCGAGCGGGAAGCCAAAGGTAGAGTATTTATACTAGGTGGAGCTGAGATATATCGACTGGCCCTAGCTCAAATCGACGAGATGGTGTTGACCCATATACCAGAAGAGGTCGAAGGAGATGCTTTTTTCCCGTCTTGGGAAAGGACAGAGTGGAATAGAGTCGAATGCCGCAGCGAGGATGAACTGACCTTTGCTACCTACCGTCGACGTTAGCCTAATCGGTCGCGATTTACAAAGGCAATATCGGCCATCTGAGTGCCCGTACCATCGCGGCGATAGCTCAGGCGTAAAAAGTCATGGACGTCAAACCCCTCTTCTGCCATCGTGCCAATAAACTCGGCAAAGGCATATGAACCGGAAAAACGCTCGGCAACGGACACTTCGGCTATAACCACGTCAACCTGACGTAGAAAAGCCACTCCCCCTCGTATCACGTTTAACTCGTATCCTTCTGTATCGATCTTTAGAAGCAGTGGCCCCTCTAAATCGGGATGTGATTCGAGCAGTCGATCCAGCGTCGTTACTTCTATTTCCCTTTTCTCTAGAACAGATCCAGTGCGCGTGAGTTCCGTCCTTTCGTGCAAAGAAGAGCGCGTACGTATTTCAGAATCCACGTATATTTCTCGCCGCTCTTCAACGTCCCCTAGCGCCTTATACACAATATCGCATCGATATTGACGCGCTATTTTCTGCAGTTCTGGTTCATAATCGCGCAGCGGTTCCACTAGGACAAAGCGCGCGTTGGGAAAGGCTTTGTACAGTTCCCACGTGCCAGAAGCAACCCCCACGTCTACCACCGTCCGCGCTTCGACCAATCGGGCAAGATGCTCCGGTCTCCACCGGCGTCGACGCACATCATACCCACACGCTCGAACGAGTTTTTTTAACACGGTTTCCCTCTCGAACTATCTGTTATTATTTTTAGAGCATCACTCTTATTTAACGCAAAGGTACGCAATGTTTGAAAAATTAGATATGGCTCCCGCGGACCCCATATTGGGACTCAGCGCCGCCTTCAAAAGCGATAGTAATCCACAAAAAATCAACCTCGGGGTGGGCGTATACCAGGATGATGAAGGGAAAACACCCATCTTACCTTCCGTAGCTGAGGCGGAGAAGCGCATTGTGTCCAGTGCGACCTCCAAAAGCTATTTGGCCATTGACGGAACGCCAGAATACAACCGCGCCGTGCAGACGCTTCTCCTAAACGAAGATCACGAAATTATTCGCAGCGAACGCGCCGTGACAGTGCAAAGCCCCGGTGGAACGGGCGCGCTGCGGATCGCCGGGGATTTTCTCGCGCGCCATTTCCCCTCAGCGCGCCTATGGATGAGTCAGCCTACCTGGGCCAACCATCCCAAGATTTTTCAGTCTGCTGGAATCGACGTCCAGACCTATCCCTACTTTGATCCATCAAACAATGGACTCGACTTTGCCTCTATGATCGAAGCACTAAGGGCCGTACCGGCCGGAGACATAGTGCTCTTGCACGGCTGTTGCCACAATCCAACCGGCGTAGACCCCACATCAGATCAGTGGGAAGAAATTGCAGACGTCGCCGGGGAAGCCGGTTGGCTGCCCTTAGTAGATTTTGCCTACCAGGGATTTGGCGACGGACTCGAGGAAGATGCCGCCGGACTGCGAGCCCTTTGTCGGCCCGGACAGGAGCTGCTGATCGCCTCCTCTTTTTCCAAAAACTTCGGCCTCTATCGAGAACGCATTGGCGCCCTTACCCTCGTAGCAAAAAACAGCGAAGCTGCAGCGCGAGGTCTCAGCCACTTAAAGATTGCCGTGCGAACGAGCTATTCTAATCCGCCCGCCCACGGTTCGGCGATCGTTGCAGAAATTTTATCAGACGCAGCTCTTCGCTCCCAGTGGGAGGATGAAGTGGCCCAAATGCGGGCCCGCATTAACGGAATGCGCCGACTCTTTGTCGACACGCTGGCAGAAAAAGGGGCGCAGGGAGATTTTTCATTTATCGCCCGCCAGCGCGGCATGTTCTCCTATTCGGGACTGAGCGATGAGCAAGTCAAAAGACTGCGCGAAGAGTATGCTATCTACATTGTCGGCGGGGGACGTATTAACGTGGCCGGAATGACGGGTGCCAATATGGACGTGCTGTGTACCGCTATTGCTTCGGTCCTCTAGACTGACTGCACGTCGACGGGTGCTTATCTCCCTATTCGGTATGAGCTCGCCGTATAAGTAACGGACTGTCCGGGACGTAGAGCCACCACTTCCGTATTCGGCGAAAGAAACTCGACCTGCGCCTTTAGCTCATCTATGTCTGCAGGCTGTCCCACGGGTTCTCCGTAGTGACAGGGAATGACGATGTCCGGACGAATATAGCTGGTAGCACGGGCTGCCTCACGAACGCCCATCGTAAACTTTCCTCCAACGGGCAAGATAGCCACCTGCGGCCCGTGCATCTGGCCGATAAGCTGCATGTCGCTGAATAAACAGGTATCCGAAGTGTTGTAAATGCTAATGCCATTATCAAAAGACATCACGTAGCCACCCACCGCACCGTCGGCATGAAACACGGACTCCTCTCGGGGGACAGTCGGCAAGACGCGCGGAGAGAGAGACAGTGAATGGAAAGCTTGGACCATCGTAAAGCGCACATCCTTCACCTTGGTCGATCCACCGGGATTAAGAGGCAGTGCGCGCGACCCCAGCTTCAGTCCGTTGGCTTGGGCGGCTAAACAGAGTTCGTAATTGCCCACGAACTTTGCTCGCGTTTTCTTGCAAAGCGCAAAGCTGTCGCCAATGTGGTCGTTATGGCCATGGCTTGCGACAACGACATCTGCTCTCTCCACTTTCGCAAGCTTGAGCCGCGATAGCGGATTCTCATCGAGCCAGGCGTCAAAATAGATGGTCGTACCCTTCTGCGACTGAAAGCAGAAAGAGGCGTGCCCAATGTAGGTAATCTTAACGTGTGCCATATTTATACCTCCTATTTAAGTGTATCACTGAACAGAAAAACTAAAGGCGCGCACGATCACCGGCGCATTCCATTTTTCGGCAGTGCTCTGGATCCGAGTTCCATCGGTATAGACCATCGTCTCTACCCGCCCGGGGGTAACTTCTTCCATACCCCGCACTACGCGAATGGGTAGCCCGTTGACGAAGCTTCGCTGTACAAATTCTACCAGCGTAGCATCCTGCTTTTCCAAACCCACATACCGGTCGACCTGCCTCTGCTCTACGAGTTCATCGAGACGTTCAAAAAACTCAGCGGAATTCTCTTCTAACAGACGCGCTCCAACCATAAAATAAGCGGTATACACGCGGTCTGGTTCCGTCATCGTTACCCAGCTATTTTCACCTGGACCGTAATACGGTAATCCCGAATAGCGATACTCATCCGTGACTAACGAAATACGCTCTCCTTCTGAGCTAAATAGAAAGGCGTATACCTGAGCGTCTCGGTTGAGCCTGAAACGCACCTGCAGCTGATCTCCCTCGCGCAGCGTGCTCTCTTCGCGTAGCTCAATCTGACGACGAATATCTCCTTCACTGCGCAAGACGACCCAGTGCAATTCGACCTCTATTGGCAGCCCTTCGTCTCCCTTTCCGTCGGCCCGCGCGCGCTGTGCAACTTCGTCTTCGATATGCCGCATCTCTACGCCTCGCACAGCAGCCTGTACTTTATCACCTCGTGCCCCATCCACGACGGAGAGTCGGAGGTATCCCCACGATCCATCTTCGACCAGCTGGCCACCCAGTACTCGACGTTCAGGAGCGCCTTCCTCCCAGGGTATGACGCCATCAGGCCACGTACTAGGAACGCTTTCAGGTATGGAGAAAGACACGCCCATACGGACTAATCCCGATAAAATATATTCTTCAATCGCCTGGGTGGACGCCGTCTCTTTGCCCGCCGCATCTCTCAGCCCCACCCAGACAATTTCTCCAGTAAGGTCAAGCTGGCGAAGCCCTTCCCCGACCGCATCAACCAATTCTTTGCGGTTTCCCGGCCGTCCTCCCAGGGCAGCACATCCCACTAAAAAAATGAGGAAGCTGCATATACATCTTCTCATGTTTTCTTACCCTTTACCGCTCTTTTTCGCGTGCGGGCCATCATTCGGCTCCACAGAATCCGCGACTGCTTAAGAATTTCTCGCCGCTCCATATCGCGTTCTGGAATCTGTTCGAATACGGCGTGTAGTGCAGAAAAAGCGGGCTTTCCCATTGCATATACGCACTCGAGCAGTTTGTCATATTTTTCGGATTTATCCATACGCACTAGTATAGAAGCCAGTATAAATAGGCTGTCGGGATCCCCACCCCCAAATCGTTCCATGGTATTTTTATATGTGCGCATATACATTAAAATGCCGCTGGGGTCAGAGCTAAACCTGTGCGGGCGATCGGCAAGGACAGCGCAAATTATATCATCGCTGTGCCAATCGACCGCTTCGACCTCTGGGCTAACTTCATCTAATGCGTCCAGCGCGATACAAGCATGGGTAACGATACCCTGCTTTTGTCCTTTGAATACCTCCCACTCATCTTCTTCTACCAAACGCTGCGCGCGAACAAGCGCGAGCAGTTCTTCACGCACGCAGGTACCCATCGCGCCAACTTCAGCAACCAACTGCTTGTAGTTGTCCGCTCGATCGAGTCGAATAAGAATCCCCGCCAGGAGCCGTTCCCAGTCCTCTTCGAGCCCTTCTCGCCCAATGGCTCGGCATCGGCCAATGCGCGAAAAAATACCCGCCGGATCGGAGCTAAGCGAACAGAGATACATCCATAGCGGATGCATAAGCGCCCTTACATCCTCCTCTTCTCCCTCCGCATAAGCGATAAAAAAGTTGCGTATCCCTGCCGCCCCAAGAAAAACAACGGCCTGTAAAAAAGTTGCCCGTGGTTTGGGCATAACGGTCTTACCCAAAGTCGTCTTGAGCGGATCTCGCTCAAAGCGCAGCGCATCGCGATAGTCGTGCAGCACGTCGGCAAATGTTCCGGGATCGACGCTCTGTTGACGAGCCTCTGCCATCTCACGAGCCAATCCGTGGATGATATCGCGGTCAAAGTGAAACAGGCGGGGAAATTCAAAAACTTGCGCTATCCGCTCCATCTTATCCAGCGCCCAAGCTCGCTCGATCTCAACGTCAAATAGCTCGTGCGCAAGACCGAAGCAATCTTCCCTAACAACTCTATCAGGGCGCAGGGCCAAGAGCCGCGATCGATAGGCATCGGCAAATTCTCCCAGCTCTGAACGGTTGGCGTCCACGCTGTCACGCCGATGCTGGTTATGCGTCTCGATTAACTTGAGCTGCAGCGCCTCTCCCAACCGATGGGCTGGGAGTTTTTTCAGCAGCGCCTGATACGCACCGATGGTATCCACTAAGAGCAGATAATCGAGAAGTTGCCAAGAGGCAAAAATGATTCCTTCTGCCAGTGCCCAATAGTCATACCCACGTTCTTCGGCAGAGTGTAAGAGGCGTTCGGGCAGGTAGATCGTCCGACGGCGACGCCCAATGTGAATCGCCTGATGGCACCGATACGTGTCAAAATAGAGCAGGTGATCGCTGCGCAGCAACGTCAAGCTCAAAGGTGCGTCCAAAATAGCTTGACGCAAATTCTCCGGAATCTTTCGCAACACCTTCCACAGCAGCAAAACAAGCGGATCCCCAGCGTGCAGCTTGGGCAGGCGATCATCATCGGGAAAATAGGGCAAGCGCGTTTGCTCACCGAGCAGAATCGTTTTCTGACCTCTTGCTAGGGCATGGTTAACCCGCTGATGAGGCACTGTTCCATCAAAGAGACCGAGGTTGGCCTCGTGCGCGTCTTGACGACATGGCAAATGGGTCACAAACGTTAACACCTCCGGCGTCCAATATAATCGTCGCATTCTCTTTTGTCATCCAGCACATAGATCCAATTGACAGTCTGCTTACTTACTTTTATCATAGGGCTACCCACTCACCTTTTTCTTCCTACAGCTCCCCCCGTACTTTACGCCGACCTAACTCGATGAAAAACCGAATGATCCCTCCGTGGATACGCCGCACACTTTTCCTGCCCTTTGTGGTTTGGGCAGCTGCCTGCAGTGCCCCACCTGCTCCTCCTGCTCCCAACGAGCGTCCCGTTGCCAATGCAGGTCAAGACCAACAGGTAGAAACGGGAACGCGCACGACGCTTAGCGGAGCCGAAAGTAGCGACCCAGAAGGCGGCACCCTCACCTATCTCTGGGAGCAGGCCGGCAGCGACCGCACGCAGGTTGTTATCTCGCCAGACGACCAGGTGCGCTTCCAGTTTATTCCCACCACTGCGGGTATTTACACCTTTGTCTTGGTCGTCAATGATGGCGAGGCGTTAAGCCTCCCCGACACCGTACTCGTTACGGCAGCCAGCAGCGATAATCGCGCTCCGATAGCGGATGCAGGACCCGATTTAATTGTGGGAACGGGTGCAAACGTGCCCCTTTCCGGCATTAACAGCAGCGATCCTAATGGAGATGAGCTAACCTATAGCTGGTCCGTAGTTTCAGCGCCCGACAGCGTTGAAATCGCCGATTCAACGGCCGTGCAAACCTACTTCGTTTCATCTGCAGCAGGTGAATACCGCTTCCGCCTGCGCGTTAGCGATGGAGAGTTGAGTGCAGAAGATGAAGTGAGCATTCTGGTGCGCACCGCTAGCAATCTACCGCCTATTGCCGATGCGGGTGAAGACCAGCAGGTAGCCCAAGGATCTCTCGTTGAACTAGACGGCAGCGGAAGCAGCGACCCGGACGGCGATGGACTTGAATTGACGTATCACTGGAGCATAGGGCGCGTGCCGGGAGGCAGCGTTTCCCTGTCAGATAGCACAGCGACGCGCCCATCTTTTACAGCCGAACGACCTGGCGAGTACGTTTTTGGACTTTCGGTCTCAGATGGAGACCTGACCAGTTTACAGGATATCGTAACCATTACGGTTTTAGAGCGCCTGTTCAACGAAGTCGCTGGGATGATTGAAATTCCCGCAGGCACATTTGTGATGGGTTCGGCGACGGGCGCTGCAGATGAGGGACCGGAGCACGCCGTACAGCTCGGCGCATACTGGATAGACAAATACGAGGTCTCTTCCGCACAGTATCAGGCCTGTGTAGAAACTGGCACCTGCGAACCTACGGGCACCACAGCCGGGTGCAACTCCGTTGCCAACGAGCGGTCGGATCATCCCATCAACTGTCTCAACTGGGCGCAGGCCGACACGTACTGTCTCTGGGCTAAGAAGCGCTTGCCGACGGAAGCAGAGTGGGAGCGCGCCGCTAGGGGAGACGACGGGAGAACGTTTCCATGGGGAGCAGATCCCCCCAGCCGCGACCTGCTTAACTTCAACAACAACATAGGTTCGACTACGCGCGTTGGATCCTATCCCTCAGGTATCAGTCCGTTTGGACTGCATGATATGAGCGGAAACGTGCAGGAATGGACGGGAGATTTTTACGCAGCTGATTACTATACAAACAGCCCAACAACTAACCCTCAGGGACCGACGGAAGGTGCACTGCGCGTCGTGCGCGGTGCGAGTTGGAAGCTCGGTATACCCCAAGAAGTGTTGACGACGACGGTGCGATTCGCATTTGTCCCCAGCACTCGCGATCCCTCGCTCGGATTTCGCTGTGCGGCAGACGCGCCGCCAACGCCTTAAATAATTTGGGGCACAGCGTAGAAAAACAGTATCTTTGGGAAAACTACCCATCAAGCGGGAAAATATGTCAGAACAAACTATCTTAATCGTAGAAGACGAGCCTGCTATTCGTCAGCTGATTGCGCGCATATTAGAGACGGATGGATACCAATCTGAGCAGGTGGAAAGTGCGGATGCGGCGCTCGAGCAGCTGCGCGAACGTCGCTACGACCTGATCCTGCTAGACCTACACATGCCTGGCGATCTCGACGGAGAAGAATTTCTCTTTATGGTCCGCGACGAGGGAGAAAACGTTCCGATCATTATCGTTTCAGGCTGGGTCGATGACGAAGCGGCTATACATCAGCCCGACTGTGTCTACGCCGTGATAAAGAAGCCCATTCAGAGCCAGCTGCTTTTAACAAGAGTGCGCGAAGTCCTCTCGAACGACCCGCTGTCTGAGCAATAAAACTGCGCACCTATTCCAACCGTTTCAACACGGGCACCAGCCAGTCCGTCGTCACGCGTTCCCAGCTCATTGCCGATGCCGTGGCAAATCCATTCCGCAGGCGGGCCTGACGCGATCTCTTACCTCCCAGCAGCGCATCGGAGATCGCGTCTGCAACCGCACGGCTCTGCACCTCTTCGTTCAATTCAACCTGTTCAGACCCTATTTTTGCCGTTGGATCGGCTATGTCCTCTGCCATTCTTGTATACGGAGCAATAATAAAACCGTCGTATTCATCCTGAGCCGGTCTGCACCGCTCCACAAATCCCACACAACCGCATACATCGCTAACGACGCTAACGGCTCCAAAGCCCAACGGTTCGACCTGCGCAATGCCAAACGGTTCGTATATAGATTGACCAAACTCAACATCGCTGCCCTGACGCAGCAGTTCAAAATGCATTTCTTCGGGCATCCACTCACCGCAGCTAGCTCGATCCCATCCAAACTGATTGACAAAGAGCACCCTAACCGCGCGGGAACGTGCATTAAATGCGCGAACTTGGAGATCAAATTCGAGCTCACCAGGACTGAGGTCAGTGCCCCCTTCGCGATGAACGAGAGGCCACGCATACTCCTTGGCCATAGACCGGACCGAATCTTGGCTGCGCCGCCCAACCTCCGAGGTCAGCGCGATGAGAACCGCGCGCTGACGGCGTGCAGCCAGTAGGGCATCCAGATGGTTTAGTACGAGTAAATCACGCCACAGTCCCTTGCTGCGGACTAGGCGAGTCACGTGCGTAAAAACCCATTCCGGTGCCCATCCCAGCAAGTTGGCACATACATTTTTGAGCGCCTCAGACGCGGCTTCTCTCTCTTCGATACTCAGCTTTTTGGCCGGCACGCCGTTGTAAACGAGATCTATGGATTTATGGGCAAACTCAGGCGCGAGAAAACGAAGCTCTTCGACCACAAGATCCCCCACGGCCAAGACCGCGTCACACCGCCATGCTTGCCGCACCAAGGCGTGCTTAAAATAGGCCGTTTGATCTCCGTAATAGGACTCTATGTAGCGGCCTTCATCTCTGGCCCTACGCAGCGTATTATAAAAGGCAATGTCGCCGCCGACTCCGTCCTCTATAAGGGGCCGCACGGTTGCAACTTCATGTGCGTAAAATAGTGTTTTATAGCGAGGATTGCCGGCCATAATCGCTTTATACGCAACACCCAAACCCATGAATTCATGGGCCAGAATATGACACGCCCCAGCCTCATCGGCACAGAGTGCGTCGATCACAGCATAGCCGGGTTCAGACAGCCGGAGATAGTGTTCGTATTCCCACTCGTGCTCATAACGGCGAGAATCAATGCCAAATTCATGGGCCAAGTAATACTTAAAATCGTCCAAGCCATTGGGGGCGCGCTCTGTGTCTACCAATACAATCTCTACGGTCGCCGATCGGTCCTCAAAGCGCATTTGGCGACGACCATAGACTAAGCGCGTGCCATACTGGGTTTCGATAGGACCAAACAAAGCGGTGAGGTCTGCGGTTTGTATCCCAGAACGCGCATCGTATAGAACGACGCCATCGGCACCCAGTGGATCCGATTCCGCGCTTCCTAGCGGACCAATAAGGAGCGTGCGCTGCACTTGTTCACCGTAGGCTGAGGCCGTTATCAATCCGCGTAAAACCGTGCCTATTCCCCCAGCTTGATGCACCGCTTCGTGCGTAACGTGTACTAGCGTTCGCATTGATTTACCCTTCGCAATGGATGTAAAAAGGGCTGCTCCAAGCCCGGGCGCCGTCTACCTGAGTCAAGCGCACATAATAGGGCTGACATCCCGGTAGAGCATTGCCGTCAGACCACTCAAATTCGGCTCGCTTGGCTGCCAGACCCAGCGGCAGAAATTCAACTTCAACGCGCAGTTCTTCACCGCCCACTTCTACGCAATGAACGCCCTCACCAATTTGATCCAGAGGTACGGAGAACGTCGTTTGCTCAGAGTCGAAGTACAACCGAGCCCCAGGTTCTCTATCGAGCTCGAGAACAAGCCCATCTTCATCTCCCGAAGTGACTGATTTCCATGCGACATGGTTCGCATCCCAAGAGGCTATATACTCAGCCGCACTGTCAAAGGCAAAGGCCTCGACGGCTCGGATGTGCGCCCCTTCGACACGCAGTTTACCGTCCCAGCGCGCAATACGCGCGCGCCCCCGTATAAGTGCACCACTCCACTTTACGCGTATTCTTCTTTGATCTCGAGGCATCTCCTCGGGAAACGTGTAAACGGTTTCAAGCCCCCGCACGATGCATATTTCCTCGATGTCAGCTGTCCCCTCTGCAGCAACTTGAATACGAGGTGACCCCGAGACGGAAAACTCAGAACCCATTGGGTGTCCGTCTGCCTGCACGTTCAAAGCAATGCGCTGGCCACTTGTAGCGTAACAGCGACGCGCCTTAATCGCTTCCCAAATGCCCTCGCGCGTCAATGTATGCGCCAGCACGCAGGTCAATCCGCCATATACGCCGAAAGAAGACGAACCTGGGTAGCTAGCGCCGGGACGCCCCTTATGATCATCGCTACCAGCGACAAATCCCACCTTATAGCCGCGTTCAATCGCCTCGCGTAGCAGCCACTCGAATTGCCCCCATGCCGAATAAATCTCAATAACGGGCTCTAAATCCGGATCGTGAAACTCCAGGCTTGCGGGCCTACCCCCTATATGAGGCACAACAAGCGCATCGCGATGGCGCAGTTCGTCAAATAGAGACTGCACCGGATAGCGATCCGTATCCTGATCGGCGCGATCGGCTACCTGCCAGTGACTCGTGCGAAAAATGTCTTCGCCGTCGTTCAGATAATATACGTTGCGATCACCCCCTGCCGGCGTATTGGCGGACCACTCATAGCCAGGAAAACACACAAATCGACCGGCCTCATAAAACGTGCGTGCACATCGACCTATTTCAGCCCACGTCTCCGCCGTAATCTGAAAGTCATTCCCCTGGTGTCCCGTAAAATCCAACAGCGCTACGTCGCGGGCAAAACGGAAGTAGTCTTCGACCGTATTCGTCCCAACCGTCTCTCCGCTCTGACCGTGCAGATCTCCCCAGAAAGGGCGCAGGTCAGGCAAGACATCCAAGCATTCAATCGGGTTACTTTCGGCTTCTATATCGCCCATTTTAGCCCGAATTCGGTATACGCCTGGTGCCGTAACCTGTGCACCTTCTACCCGGTAAACGCCTCTGTGGTCAGCGGTAAAAACGCAGCGCTCCGGCAATCCTTTTAGTGCCTCTTCAGCCTCTATGCGGACTTCTCCACGTGTGCTCTCGGCGGGATTGCCCCATTGGTCTTCGAGTTTAACGCCTATGGCCAAGGGTTCACCTACGGCAACCTGAGTAGGTGCAACCAACACCAATTTAGCCGCCCGATCAGGCACTATTTCCAGTTGGGGATGCTTCTCTAGCTCGACGAACTGCCCCGTGCCAAAGCAGTCGACCGCAACTTTGTACTGGAATTGATATTCGCGAAACGTCTGCACCACGGTCCCCGGTGATCCCTGGGACTGGTCCCCAAATACGATGCGAATCACGTCTCCTTCTGCCAGCGCCCACTGCTCTACGTCGATTACGATACACTTCTGATAGGGCCGTATATACCCCTTTAGGTCAAAGCGATACCGAATCTTGCCCCGACCGCTTGCCTCAACCGTCGCATAGTTTAGCCCCTCGGGATCCTCAAATTGAGGGTAACCCCAATCCGAGGCAAAGCGCACGCAAACCTTAAGCGTACCTCCATCGTCTATACCGTAGCGGCCCACGTGATAGGCCAAGGTAAAGGAAGTTGTACTCCCCGCCGTTACGCGGCCAGCAGGTTCTATTTCAGCCCACCCATACATTGCCTTATGATCTACTACAGTCGAATCCATTTCTCAATTCCGGAAAGTTCTTACACCACCTTGCCTACGGTGGAAGCATAATAGCCCTGTCTTATTTGAATAATAGACCCGCACTGGGAGCTTGTCTACCCCCCAACAGAGGCACTCGGTGGGGATATAATCCAAGCCTATTAGCTTATCTAATTGACGGCACGTTGCTCCCTTAGCATGTTCTCGTGCGTACGGTCCATACAAAGATTTTTCGACCATTCTCATACCAGAAACGGCCTCGTGCCGTAAGACCATTGGCATGAATCATACCCATCAATATCACAGCATAGATTTCACCCAGTATACAGATCTCGTCGAGCATGCGCTCAGTGAAGATCTCGGGGGCGAAGTTGACCTTCAGAACGATATTACATCATCGTGGACGCTCGAACGGGATACGCCAGCGCAAGCCCATATCGTTGCTCGCACAGAAGGCGTCATCGCTGGCCTAGAGCTAGCTCAGGTCACATTTACACGACTCGACTCACAGATTGAGTGTTCATTCGCCGTTAGAGACGGTCAGCGCGTAGAAGCCGGTCACGTCGTTATGCGCATTAAAGGCCCGGCCAGAGCGCTGCTGTGCGGAGAACGCACGGCGCTCAACTTTTTACAGCGACTGTCCGGAGTGGCCACTCAAACCCGACGGTTTGTGGATGCGATAGCCGAGACCTCCGCGCGCATAACCGATACGCGCAAAACGACACCCGGCTGGCGGCACCTACAAAAGTGGGCCGTTATACAAGGGGGCGGCGTAAATCATCGGATCGGTCTTTACGATGCCGTCTTAATCAAAGAAAATCACGCGGCGGCCTGTGGAGGCGTTGCAGAAGCCGTGCGACGCGTGCGTACTGCGGCCGCACAGCGCGGAATCGACCCGCCTATCTTTGTCGAGGCAGAGACGATACAAGAAGTGATGAGTTTGACGTCTTTGGACCCAGACCGGATCATGTTGGATAATATGAGCGATGAACTGCTGCGCCAGTCGGTAGAATATATACGGGCAAAGAGCCCATCTATCGTCATAGAAGCGACGGGGGGCTATACGGTGGAAACCGTTGTCACGGCAGCGCACACCGGCGTAGATCTTATTTCGATCGGATCCCTGACCCATTCTGCGCCGGCACTTGATCTTAGCATGCTGTTTGAGTAAGTGGAGCAGCTCGCACTCTCAGACGCCGGCTCGCCCCTCGTCAAGCCAGTTCCCATACGGGCAGTGAGCGAGATTTGAATTAAAATAGCGGACGTCCTGCGACACTTCGCGCCCAAGCCACGGCGGTTTTTCAAAAGCTTGGTCCGCGGCAGCCAACTCGATCTCTGCCACGATTAGCCCTTCATTTCCTCCGTGAAACACGTCGACTTCCCACGTGTGCCCCTTCCATTCCACAACGTAGCGCGTCTTCTCTATGTGGGGCGGCGCGCAGAGCGTTTCCAGCATTTCTTCTGCGTCTGCCAACGGTATTTCATATTCGAACTCGCTGCGCGTAATGCCTCTGGTCTCGCTCTTGAGCGTTAAAAAGGCGCTGCTGTCCCGAATCCGTATGCGCGCAGCACTCCGCTCCTTTCCCGGTATATAGCCCTGCTTGACTTGGTACCCCGTGAGCGGCTTTAAAAAAGAGGGATCCGCTACGAGAAACTTTCGCTCGATTTCTTGGGCCATACTACAGGGCTTTTACCTGCCGTCGGCGCGCATGAAGCACGCGTTCGGTATATCCATTGGGCTCACGAAGCCCGTCAAAAACCAGATCGAGCGCAGCTTGGAACGCTGGACTGCCCTCAAGATTATCCGCCATCGGCCTGTATTCAGGATCGTCGGCATTTTGACGGTCAACCACCGCTGCCATGCGAGCGAAAGTCGCCCTTACCTGCGCTTCCTCGACGAGGCCGTGGCGCAACCAATTAGCGATATGCTGACTAGAAATACGCAGCGTCGCTCGGTCCTCCATAAGACCCACGTCGTTTATATCAGGGACCTTTGAACACCCTATGCCCTGCCCAACCCAGCGAGAAACGTACCCGAGAATTCCCTGGGCATTGTTGTCCAACTCTCTTTCGACCTCTTCTGCACTCAGCGCGTCCACAAGCAACGGAGGCGTGAGGATGTCCTCTAAAGCCGCCTGCGACCTCTGGGCCAACTCGCGCTGGCGGTCGGCTACGGAAACCTGATGATAATGCATCGCATGGAGCACGGCTGCCGTTGGCGAAGGCACCCAAGCCGTGCTTGCCCCGGCTCGTGGATGCGCGACCTTACTCTCCATCATATCGCTCATCGCATCGGGCATGGCCCACATGCCCTTCCCTATTTGACCGCGTCCGACCAGTCCGGTCCCAATACCCGTGTCGACGTTCCAGTCCTCGTACGCCAGCAGCCATTGCTGTTCTTTTATCAAGCCCTTAGGCAGCATAGGCCCTGCTTCCATACTGGTGTGGATCTCATCGCCTGTCCTATCCAAGAAACCCGTATTGATAAAAATCAAGCGCTCCTTTGCTTCGCCAATGGCCCGCGTCAAATTCACCGTAGTGCGCCGCTCCTCGTCCATGATGCCAATCTTCAGCGTATTATGCGGCATTCCTAAGATTTCTTCCACTTTACCAAAGAGCGTGACGGTAGCCGCCACCTCTGCCGGTCCGTGCATTTTCGGTTTCACTATATACACGCTACCTGTCCGACTATTCTTTATCTCTCCCTCCCCCCGCAGATCGTGCAGCGCAGCCAGACCGGTAAGTAAGGCATCCAAAAAACCCTCCGGTATGGATTCTCCCTCTTCGGTCAATACGGCATCGGTATACATGTGAATACCCACGTTGCGGACGAGTAGCAGGCTGCGACCCGGCAGAGTAAAAGGCCTGCCCTCGGGATCGCTGTAGGCTCGATCTGAGCTGAGTCGGCGCGTCACTCCAACACCGCCCTTATCAAACTCCGCCTGTAAATCACCCTTCATCAAACCGCACCAGTTTCTGTAGACGCGGACCTTATCAGCCGCGTCGACCGCAGCTACCGAATCTTCACAGTCCTGTATGGTGGTGATAGCCGCTTCTAAGACCACGTCTTTTATGCCGGCAGGGTGGGTCCTGCCGATGGGATCCTCTCGATCAATGTGGATCTCAACGTGTAGCCCATTATTTCTCAATAGAACGCAGGAAAGGGATCCGTTATCCTCTCTATAACCCACCCACTGTGCAGGGTCGCTAAGTTCTGTATGCCCTGCATCTGTCTCGATATTTAATACCGTTTGACCCTCTCGTTTGCCCAAGGACAGGCCGCGCACGCCGTCGTAGGATCCCTGAGCAAGAGGCGCGGTCTGGTCGAGAAAAGCATTGGCGTAGCCCACGACGCGCCCACCGCGGACCGGGTTGTATTCAGCACTGCGCGCAGCCCCGTCAGCTTCTGAAACGACGTCTGTTCCATACAGCGCATCGTAGAGGCTTCCCCAGCGCGCATTGGCCGCGTTGAGACAGTAGCGTGCATTGTCGACGGGCACTACCAGTTGGGGACCTGCGATTTGAGCAACTTCGCGATCGACGTTTTCCGTGCGCACTTCTACGCCAACCGCTTCCGGCTCGAGGTAGCCGATTTCGCGCAGAAACTGTCTGTAGGCCTGCGGGTCTATCCCTTTTGCCCCCTGTGCTCGATACCACTGGTCTAAATGGGCCTGAAATTGATCTCTCTTTTCCAGCAGTGCGCTATGCGTTGGCTCGAGTTCTTTTATAAGCTGCTCTAAACCGCGCCAAACCCGTTGGGGATCTACACCCGTGCCCGGCGCAATCTCATCCCGAACGAGTGTGTGTAGTTCCGCATCAATTTCTAAGCTTCCCACCCGAATCCGTTCGCTCATGATATGCTCCCTAGGCAAAGTGCCCGTCGATTTCAGCGACGACGGGCAGATGGTCTGAGTGGACCCAGCATCCTTCAGATTGGGGCCCGCCATGTCTGAATCCATCCGAACGCACCACATGCGCGGCAACGAGGTGCGTTGCTAGCTGTGGACTAAAGTAGAGATGGTCAATATAGTGCGTCTGAATACCGACCGTATCCATGGTCGCTTGAATGCCCCCTCCCACCTGCTGCATGGCGTTTACAAACCCCAACTCGCGCAGGTATTCGTGCACAGCTTCATCAACCTCGCTGTTAAAATCTCCCAAAACAACGACGTTCGGCGTATCGATAAGGAGCGCCTCAACGCGCTCCCTTAGAACCTCTCCCTCAACTTTGCGCAGTTCGACATCGCCCGGATGCAGGTGCACGTCGACAATCCACAGACGTTCTCCTTCGTTTATTTGGACCAACGAAGCGCCGGCCGTACGGCTAAAGGGGGGGACATCGACGCAGGGATCCGCGTGGCTAAAAGTGCGCGATTCAAGGATGGGGAAGCGGGAAAGCACGTGGCCCGGCCAAGCTATGGGCGAGGGATGGGTCGCCAAAAAGTAGCCCATTCTCTTGGCCACCTGCTGGATCTGCCGCACCGCAACCCCCTCCTGCAGGGCAATTATATCGCTATCTAACTCCGTAAACACCCGAACAAAATGGTCTATATGCTTCTCGCTGCCGAGCGGCCCAACTTCTGATAGAGCTTCTTGAGGGGGATATCCCGTTAGACCGAGGACATTATAAGTCGCTATTTTCATGCTATCTATACTCTCTTTCAATCATGCTTCCAATGCGCAGAATGTATGCTCTACCTTCTATGCCAAGCCTGCTTTACATCCCGAGCGGGTTGTCTCACCTATTTTTTTCACTGTTTTTTGAAAATGATTTAACCAAAGGGACGCAGCGCCCTTATTGCCCGCACGTGCTCGACTACCTCTTCTGCAGAAGCCTGCAGTAACCGTTCCCCCATTTCCGCAGTTGCCGGTCGAGGATCACCGACCCCACCGTGCTGGGTCCGCTGGTCAAAGCGATGATAAGACGCTACCCCCTCAACCCGCATCCCCGACCGTTCACCGTCGGGCGCTAAACGGTCCGCGTGCACCAAGTCGGGACGCAGAGCCATTACCATAGACGTTTCAGTCTCTCCCGCATGGCCAGATCCGACACTGCCCAATGTTCGAATCGAATTTAACGTCTCGTTCCCCGCCCATGCCCAGCGACTGTAAAACTCAATCTCATCGTCGCCATAGCGCTCCATTAAACGCTGTAACAAAACGGAGATGTTCGCCCCGTTGCCACCGTGGCTGTTCTGGATCAACACTTTTTTAAACCCGTAACCGACAACGGAGGACACGATATCCATCATGAGCAAAAGATGGGTTTCGGATACGGCGCTCAGCGTACCGGGATAGCGGATGTGATGTTGGGAATAGCCTAACCACTGAACGGGCAATACCAGAACGTCGTCAGGCGCCAATTCATGAACGCGACGAGCCACCTCTTCGCCAATCATGGAATCGGTAAATACGGGCAGATGGAGGCTGTGCTGTTCGCAGGATGCCACGGGCATCAGCACGACGATATCGCGCGGCAGTGCGTCGATATCGGGCGAAGTCATTTCCGCTAAAATCAAAAGGCTCGCTCCGGGGTTAAACAGATTTTAGGATATAGAAATAACCGGCCCCCTCTCAAGCGAGGCGACCGGCAATTCCATCGGCCAACGATCCGGCATGAACGCCAACTACGCGTGCATCTTGACGACCAAAGGCCTCGGTCAAGCGAACGTATTCATCCACGAGAAAAACGCGCGCTCCGCGCTCTTCCCACGCGGCCATTTCGCGCAGCGTGCGCTCTGCCAAACTGCTGTCAACAAAGACATATGCAAGGCTTTCACAGCGTCGAAGCTTCGACAGCCCTACGACGGTATCCCCCGAACGGCAGCCAATCGCCAAAAGAGACGATAGGGCGGCCGCACGGTGGGCATCCAGCGTTTGCACGCGCGTTTATAAGAAGGCCGGCTTAACGGGCTTAGAGTCGCGCTCAGCTGAAATATTGGCCGCCTCCAAGACGCCGATAACGCGCGCGGCGGATTCGGGTGTGATAATGAGCTTGGCTCTTCCCTGAAGATGCTTGTATACGTTTTCGTAGTAGGCATGCCAATTCGATTCGGCATAGGGCACCTCGGCACTCATCTGCCGACCGTTGACCAAGGTCTTTAGAAGGAATTTTCCCCCGAGGTCTTCAATCGAGCCCCGCTCACCCAAGACGCGCCAGCGCGGACGACTGCTCATAGACAGGTTCGATATAGTCAGCGTCGCAATAGCTCCGCTAGCAAAGCGCATGCTGTATTCCGAATGGTCTTCGTTGCTATAGCCCTTCCACGCGCGATTTTTAACCTGGTAACCGCTTACCCAATCGATCTTTTCAGGCACGACATTAAGTATCCAATCCGTAAAATGAGCCCCCCAATCATAGATCGCTCCACCCGATATTTTGCGATCAGAGCGCCACCAATTCCCCTGGGCGCCATACCCGTAAAAGCCGGCTTCTATTCGATGTACGCGACCAATGGCCTTCTCCTTGTTGACCAAATCGCGCAGCGTCTGGAAATCTCCGTCCCAGCGCCTGTTGTGAAAGGTCGAGAGCATTACGCCATTTTTCTTGGCCGCCGATATCATATCCTTTACCTGCCGACTCGTAATGGCAAGCGGCTTTTCGCATACCACATTGACTCCGGCATTTAGACACTCAATAGCCAGTGGCGAATGGGTGTTATGAGGCGTGATAATTGTCACTAGGTCTAGCTCGGCATTTTTTAACATATCGCCGACCTGGGCAAACGTTTCCACGCCGGGAAAATCTTCTTCGGCGACCTTGCGACGCGCAGTGTCTAATTCACACACGGCCGCTACTTCCATACGGCGGTTGCGCGTCATCGAATTAAGATGAGTCTGCCCCATGTTAAATGCGCCACCATACCCTACTACCCCACAGCGAATATTCTTAGGCGTTGCCATATTCCCCTTCCTTTACAAGGTGTTTTAAATGCGTTAATAGCCTACGCAGGAGCTGTGGGTGGGTCAACCTCTCGACCACCGCGCACCTGTAGTGGCCGCTCTACAATACGCCAGTCCCCATCTTCTTCCACGAGTCGGATCTCTTGAAAAGAACGCTCTTCATTAAAAGAGACCGAGCTTTCACCAATGCGCACATCAACGCCGGAGAACATCGTTCCCCGCACTGCAATACGCGATGAGCGAGCGAGCATGCGCTGGGCGGTGGCCACGTCTTCGATTTCTTGCATGAGGCTTTGACGGCGATTGTTTAAACGCACGAGCCGTTTGACCTTAGATGCGATTTCACTGCGGCTTTTAGGGGAAATGCGCTGCTGCAGACGCTGACGTACCAGGTCTAGGTCTATAGTCGGTATATCCAGTTCTTCCATGTGCTCATACATCCGCTCCTCGCACACGCGATGCATACTACGCAGCTTTTCCATCCGTTCCACCTGGCGAAAATCGACGCCGGACACTAGGCGGGTTGCCGAATTATAAGGCGACCCTATAGACGAGGACTCAATCCCCAAACCGGCCCAGACTAAACCGCCAACAAGCGACCGTGCTTTGCCATCACCCCGGCCCAAAACGATGACCTTGCCTCCCGCCCGCAAAGAGGCGTTGAAGAGATAAGATCCGATCCGAGCATCCCCCCCCACGCGTATATCGGCCTCCTGAGCAAACTTTGCCCAGAGCGACCCCTCAACATCGACTTTGGTTGAACTCCCGAGAATACCGCCACCAACCATGATATCTCTGCCAGAGGAAATAATGGCTCCATCTTCTATATATCCACTGATGTGAATAGATCCCTCTGCCCGAACGGAAAAGAGAGACTGTACTGATCCGCGAATTACCACATCCCCGTTAAAATCGATATTACCCGTGTTATACCCGACATCACCATCTACGTTGACGACCTGAGAAACGTTTAGACGCAAGCGACGACGCATACGAGGCCCAACGCTGACCATCCGATCTTCGGGAATTACTTCTCCACTCATTGAAGCATAAAAAAACGTTTTGTCCCCGCGGACTTCTTCGCGCGTATGCTGCCCACAGGTTACTTCAAACGCCTGCGAGCGAGGGGGAACAATTTCACGTCCTAACACGTCACGGCCCGATACTCCCCTAGCGGCGGGGGTAAAGGATCCTATGAGGTCTCCTTCTTTAACAGAAGGGGCTCGACTGCGCTCACGGAAATCAATTGACCCATCCTCCAGAATCTTTCCCACTCTATTTTCTTCCATATCAACAGCCCATTGAAAGGAAGCCTCAACGCTATCCTGGGGCGGCGTAGCAAGCGCCACTGGAATGAGTGAGGGCATTTTCAGCCCCGCTTCGAGAGCGCGCAGTGAATCGCTCCAGTCTCGCTCTCTAAAACCATGCATCACGCCACTTTGCAGGAGTAACCCGGCCATGTCTTCTACCGGGGGAAACGTTGGACTGTCTCCCTGAGGCAAATTGACAAAGTATACGGCACTGGCATCCGGCGCGACCCATAGGGGCGACGCAACTTCAATCCGCCCTCCCCGCAAGGTGACGTAGCCCCATTCCCTGGCACGCACGCGCACACCATCTGGGTCGACTTCGACCTGTTCGCCAATTTCCCAAAACGGCCGCTTTTCTGTCCCCTCTGCCAGCTCGGCTTTTTCGGCCAGAACCTCTTTGGGCCTAGCGAGCTTGCAGCACAGTCCTTCATCGGCAAGCAGCCACTCGAACGCAGCGCGCATATCCATGAGATGTTCGCTAGTCAAGAGCGCTTGCACCTGATCCCAACTGAGCGAACGCTGGGGATCAAATCTGTGCCGAATCTCTGCTTCGCCTCGCTCTTCTGCGAGGGATGTACGAGCGATACAGCGCGTGAACCGCGTCTTATTATCGCTTGCGATGCGACCACAGACCTCCTTGATAGCCTGACTATCTATCCCCTGTTCAATGCCGACCATTTGCAGAATACCTAGGAGATCTTCCTCGCTAGGCGGCGGCTCAACAAACTTGTGTGGAAGATGCACATAATGCACCTCCGATTGATCCGGAGCGATCCAGATAGGGGGTAAGACCTGCAGACTCTGTCCCGTTAAGATGGCGTACCCATAGTGGAGACTTAAGCACTTTTTCCCATCTTCACTTACACTAACGCCCCGTCCCGGACGCAGCGGAGTACTCTCCTCCATTACGCGATGAAACGCCTCTCCTCGCACCGTTAGACCGGCCTGATACCGGCCGCGCACCCATTCCGCGATCGCCACATCTTTACCAATGGCGATCACCTCCCCTTCGACAGAAACGCATTCGTTTAGATCTTCCCCGTACAGGTGGTCCTGTAGCCGGGAAGAATACGCACGCTCTTCTTCTAAGCCGGGGTGATACACTACGCGACCATCCACGAGTTTTTTGGGGGGCACGCCGCGCGCAACAACCAGACCATGCTCAATTTGGCCCTGCTCTGCACGCGCCAACGCCGAGTCAATGACCTTCCAATCAATCCCTTCAGAAACGCCATTTTCCAAGAGCAATGCTTCTATGTTCGCACGCGTAGAATCGACGTCTACCCGCCATAGACGGGCAATGAGACCGTCGGCAGAGATCCACATCTTCTCACTAAATGACTGCAGACTGTCCAGCATCAATCCGTCATCCTGGCTTGATGCGCTAAATTCCTTACCTGCATTCATGCAGCAACAGACCTGTAAATCGGAGCGGCCTTTTGATTCTTTTGGGAGCGTCTATTTATACCGCAGGATGGATTAAACATATGGGCAAAGTACAGCTTTTCTTAGATGAAGATTAATAATGAGCAACAATATAATTTGTGAGCGGGAGACGAGCCACCCCCCCCCGACTCTCTTCTGACCCCACACACTAAATTCGCCCCCACAGAACTTGATTTGCTATAATGTGTATAACCAGAGTTTAATAAAGAGCTGTAACCCTATTCATAAGGACACACTTTATCATGCGCGTATTAGTCACAGGAGCAGCTGGTAGCGTTGGTCAATGCGTAGTGCAGGGGTTGCAAGAGAATCACTGCGTTCGGGGACACGACCGTATTCCTACTCCGCATGTAGAAGATCACCTTGTTTCTGACCTTAACGATTTCACGGCCGTTGAACGCGCAGTGGAAGGCATGGATGCCATCGTCCACTTGGGAGGCCTGCCAGGAGGGGATGACTGGGATGCTCTCCTACAGAGTAACTTTATTGGAACCTATCACGTTTTTGAAGCCGCGAGAAAACACGGCGTAAAGCGCATCGCCTACGCCAGCAGAGCCGGCGTGTTGGGGCCCTATCCAAAGGACCAGACGCGAACGACCGACATGGTACCCCGTCCGGTCGGCCACTATACGATCAGTAAAGTCTTTGGCGAGTCGCTCGCCTATTCCTACGTCCATCAGTACGATATGGAAATCGTTTGCGTGCGGATCGGCAACTTTAAGTTAGAACGAGATCTTCCCGAGCACCCCCATCATCTCAGTCACGGTGACTGCGTGCGCGTTTTTGAGCGTGCGATAACGCACCCCGACGTGCAGTTTGAGGTCGTATTTGGCGTTTCGGCAAGCAACTGGCCCCTCTATGATTTAGAGCATGGCAAGCGCGCGATTGGGTATGAACCACAGGACGTAGCAATCGTCCCCGAAGAGGAATGGGAGCGATAGTCAATCCGCATGCGTGTATCAATAGCCGAACGAGACTCTGTGACACCCCAAATACGGCTTCTTTAGGGGCATCGCATAGGAAGTGCCTTACTCCGAGTAGGGCACTTCGACAATGCGATCAGACAGCTCTCCTTCGAGCTGCCGGACAGCTCCGATCGCTCGCTCAACGGCCTCGTCGACCGGCACTTCGCTCCGCTCGCTATCTCGGCGCAGCTTAAACTCTACGACGCCTTTTTTTAGCCCGCGGTCTCCTACGGTAAGACGCACTGGAATGCCAATCAGGTCGGCATCGTTAAACTTGACTCCAGGATTCTCACGGCGATCGTCCAACAAAACGTCTAAACCCTGTTCGCGCAGTTGACGATACATCCCCTCGGCCGTCGTTTGCGCCTCGCCTTCCCCTTTGGCTAAGAGCGTAATCAAGATCTGGTAGGGAGCAATCGATATCGGCCATATCAAACCATGTTCGTCGTGACTCTCTTCAGCCACGCACGCCAGCAGACGGCCAACTCCGATGCCGTACGATCCCATAATTACCGGCTGCGTTTTGCCGTCGGCATCGAGAAACTCCCCACCCAGGGCATCGGTATATTTGGTGCCAAGCTGAAAGATATTACCCACTTCAACGCCGCGCGAAGTGCGCATCGGCTTGCCGCATCGCGGACAGCCGTCTCCCTCTCCAGCCGCGGCAATATCCGTCGTGATATCTGGAGTGTAATCGCGACCACAGTTGACATTTCTCGTGTGGAAACCCGCGCGATTTGCTCCCGCGACTAGGTTGGCCGCGTCCGCTACAGATGGATCAACCACTACGAGGGCACCCTCAACCCCCAGCGGCGAACCGTAGCCAGGCACCGCACCGACTGCTGCAATTTCTTCGGCGCTGGCAGGCCACATTTCGCGCGCGCCTACCGCGTTGGCCAGCTTGGTCTCATTAACCTCCATATCGCCCCGAATTACGGCGAGGACAAACCGGTCCTGCTGCGCTTCGCTCTCTCCCGTGGTGGCCATCATAAAAACGGCTTTAGAAGTTCTACGCGTGGGAATATCAAGGAAGGCGGCGAGCTCTTCAATAGTCTGCATATTGGGAGTTTCGACCTCTTCTTTTTCCAGTAGATCTTCCCTATCTGCGCCCTCCCGTTGGAACGTTGCAATCTGTCGGTTTGCCGAATAGCCGCATCCATCGCACAGCAGGAGCGTATCCTCTCCAATCGGCGTTAAATACATGTATTCGTGCGCCACTTTCCCCCCCATCATGCCCGTATCTGAAGCAACTGCTATCGCCCCGATGCCACAGCGATGAAAGATATTGAAATACGCTTGGTAGTGGGCGCGATACTGCTTTTCCAGCCCCTCCCAGTCAGCATCTAGACTGTAACTGTCTTTCATAGTAAACTCGCGCACGCGGATCAGCCCCGAGCGCGGCCTCGGATCATCGCGCCATTTGGTCTGCAGCTGATAGACCAACTGCGGCAGCTGTCTATAGCTCTTTATCTCCCTGCTTACCAAATCGGCAACAACCTCTTCGTGCGTCATAGCAAGGACCATATCTCGCTCGTTCTTGTCCTTAAAACGACTCATTTCGCTGCCGATGGCATAATATCGACCGGTGCGTTGCCATATTTCAGCGGGATGAACAACTGGCATCGTAATTTCCTGTCCACCGATTGCATCCATCTCTTCGCGGATGATATCTTCGACCTTTTTCAGCGCGCGCTGAGCCAGCGGTAAATAGCTGAATATCCCACTGGCAAGCTGGCGTATATAGCCGGCGCGCAGCAGGAGTTGATGACTGGCTACCTCTGCGTCTGCACTGACCTCACGCAGCGTCGTGCTGAATAACTGACTCATTCTCATTGCTGATATCTCCGTAGGTAATTCACGCGTTGTTGAAACTCCGCACCATGGGCATGACGTATTAAATTAGTCTGCCACCGACGTCTATTCAATGGCTTTCGCCTATCGGTTTCCGCGGCGCCGTCTCTCTGCCCGCACCAGCGCACGCATAGCCCGATACATGGCGGAAATCGAGAATACGACCCAAACAAAGGCAATTGGATAAGCCAGCAGGAACGCCGTTGGAGCAGGCATGCCCAGGTACATCGCCAAAATCCCGGCATCCGTTTGTTCGGGAACGTAGAGTAGATCCGTTTGAAAGTCGTGCAGGCTGTACAGACAGAGCATAATTCCCATCCACACGGCGGCCACACGCGCCCCGCGCTGCGATAGTAAAGCCACCGCGATCAGCGCAGCCCCGCCTCCAATCCCCGAATAAAAATCTATTCCACCCCACGGCGTATAGTAGATCGTCATCCCCAGACAGCCTCCTCCTATAAGCATAAGCGCTAAACGCTGAATCTGAGGAAACAGGCTAGTATAGATTAAAAGAGCACCCCAAAGGGCCGAGCCGACATAGCCGGCGGCGCTAATCAACGGAAAAAAACCACCGCGCGTTAGCGTGTGCCCAGATTCGTTCCAATGCGTGCGCATTTCCACTACCTGTCCCCCGGTCAGCAGAGCCGCTCCGGCGTGATTAACCTCGTGGACGAGCACGACAAAGAATCGAAAGGGTTTAATTAGGGGAGTTTCCCAGAATAGCAGCGCCAGCGCAACGCTGAGTGCATAATAGCGAAAATGCCAGAAAATGCCCGCGATATAGCGTATCTTTTTAAAGAATCCCATACATCGAAAGGTCTGAAATAGATGAAACTCCGACGCTGTTATTTGTTCCTACTGCTCGCTGCTATTCCCGCCGCTTCTCAGCCACTGCGCGTAGCTTCGTTTCACGTGAGCGAGTTTTCCCAAGAGTCGGACATTGAGCGCATAGCAGATATCGTGCAGCAGTATGATATGGTCGCCATTCAGGACCTGCGTGACCTAGCCGCAGCCGACGCGCTGTTAGCCACGCTCTTTCGTCGGGGAGACTTTTTCAAAGTACTGCCTTCAAACCCATCGAGCACAGACGGAACGCGCTACGCGTTTGCCTGGCGCGACCGCAGCGTGCAGCTAATTGCGCCCGGTAGCTTCTTAGAAATAGATTCGGAATACAGACCGGTCTACGCCACCTTCCGAGCGGGCAACTTCGACTTTATCGCCGTCATCTATCAGACCGCATCCCCCGCAGCACAAGCCTCTAAAGAACTGGTGGAAACCTATCACAAAGCCCGCGAAACACTGGCCGATGAAGGTGACGTACTACTGTTTTCTTCGCTGGCCGAGCCCACACCTGTGCCAGCGCCGCTGACGCCCATCGTGCCGCTTGATGCCCCAGTCGCACTAGACGGGAGCAGCGCCCATGCCAACATCTACATCGCGGCCTATCTGACCGGAGAATACAGCGGCAACTACGCCATCGACTCATTTGAGCTAAACCTATCCGACGCCGATGCGCAGCGCGTATCTCAGAGGAGACCCGTCTGGGCTGAGTTCATCGCAGACAGCGGAGATGATGACGGCCCTGGCATACCACTACCCTCTGCGATTGATTTCCAAACCTGGGGACAGCTGAAAGCGGCCAAAAACGCTCGCTCAAACTAGCCGACGGACACCCTATATAAGCGCCTTGTCCGCCACCTTCGACTGGATCAGCCCAACCGCCTGATCGGCGCTGAGCGGATCGAGATTCTCTCCCGAGCGTAGACGGACTGAAACCTGGCCTTCGTCGACCTCTCGATCGCCGGCAATCAGCATATAGGGTACTTTGCGTGTCTGCGCCTGCCGAATGCGCTTGTTGAGCGTCTCGTTGGCCGCATCCAGCTCAGCGCGCACGCCAGCAGCTCGAAGCTTTGCGTAAAAGCGTTCTGCATACTCGGCGTGGCGTTCCGCGATGGGCAATACCACGGCCTGCACGGGGGCAAGCCAAACGGGAAAAGCGCCGGCAAAGTGCTCTATAAGAACGCCGACAAAGCGCTCCATAGAACCGAAAGGAGCGCGGTGGATCATCACCGGTCGCTGCGTTTTACCCTCCGCATCGACATACTGAAGGTCAAAGCGTTCAGGCAAATTATAGTCGACTTGGACCGTGCCCAATTGCCATTCTCTACCTACGACATCCTTGACGACAAAGTCGATTTTAGGACCGTAAAAAGCCGCTTCACCCGGCTCTTCGCTAAACGAGACACCCAGACTTTGGGCGGCCTGGCGACAGGCCTCTTCGGCGCGATCCCATTTGGCGGGATCGCCGACGTATTTGCTGCTATCAGGATCGCGCAGGCCCACGCGAACTCGATAATCTTCCATGCCCAACGTCCCAAATATAATTTTCACCAACTCCAAACAACCCAGCAGCTCGCCCGCAATTTGATCTTCCGTGCAGAAGAGGTGTGCATCGTCCTGCGTAAAGCCGCGCACGCGCGTCATCCCTCCCAGCTCGCCTGACTGCTCCCAGCGGTAGACCGTACCAAACTCAGCTAGGCGCACGGGCAGGTCGCGATAGCTGTGCATCTGCGATGCAAAAATCTTTATGTGGTGTGGACAGTTCATCGGCTTGAGCAGGTAGCCGTCAATATCACCCGCTTCCATCTGATTGGACAACTCTCCGCAGGTGCAGCCCTCCTCGGCAAGTCCCTGCAAATGGTCGTGGTCTATCAGCGGCGGATACTGGCTCTCCTGGTAGTAGGGAAAATGTCCGCTAGTGCGATAGAGATCGAGTTTACCAATGTGCGGGGTAAATACCTGGCTATAGCCCTGGCGGCGTAGTTCGGCAGAGATGAAGTTTTGCAGTTCGTTGCGCACAACCGCCCCATTCGGGGTCCAGAGGATAAGGCCCTGCCCCACTTCTTCGTCTATGTGAAAGAGGCGCAGCTGGCGACCCAAAACCCGATGGTCGCGCTTTTTAGCTTCTTCCAACATCTTGAGATGTGCGTCGAGCGCTTCGCGGGTGGCAAAGGCCGTTCCGTAAATGCGCTGCAACATCTTGCGCTGCTCATCGCCGCGCCAGTAGGCGCCAGCTACGGAAAGGAGCTTAAAGTGTTTCACTTGGCCCGTGCCCAGCATGTGGGGGCCCCGGCATAGATCCACAAATTCACCGTCTCGGTAGAAAGACAGCTTTTGGTCCTCTGCCAGATCGTCAAGGATCTCTTTCTTGTAAGGGGCCGCATCGATCATTTCTAGCGCTTCTTCTCTCGAGACGTCGACGCGCTCAAATTTGTGATTCTGCTTTATGACCCGCTTCATCTCGCGCTCAATTTTAGACAGGTCTTCCGGCGTGAAGGGTTCTTCCACGTCAAAGTCGTAGTAGAAACCGTCTTCAATCGCGGGTCCTATGGCCAACTGCGCTTCGGGAAAAAGACGCAGGACGGCTTGAGCCAGCACGTGTGAGAGGCTGTGCCGATAAATCCACGCGGCTTCCGGATCTTCCCAAGAAATGAGCTCTACTCGGGCATCAGCTTGCAATTCAGTGTGAAAATCAATACGCGCATCGCCTGATTTTGCGGCAATGAACCCCTTGAGCAGTGCTTTGTTTTGCTCGACGAGAATGTCCTTTAACCGTCCCCCACCTTCGTACTCTATATCTTGCCCACCGGGCACTGTGATATGCATTATTCACTCCTCAAAAAGCCATGAAAAAACCCCCTGCCCCATGCGCGACAGTGGGTTTTCAGCGTTCAGGCACTTCCATTCTGATCAGTAGCCACACCGTCTGTTAGCGCAGCACGGGCCGCCGCATACGACCTACAGAATACACCCTTTGCAAGCGCAAACACACCGCTGAGAAACGCAGCAATTACTTCTCTTCACCTCCGTCAAAGGTATCGGGGCATCGGCCTGCATGTCAAGCGTTTTTACCACAATTCAGCAAGGCCAATAGACGAATTCTCTACTCGCTGCGGTCCGGGCTATCCCGCCCCACAAACTCGGCTATAAAGGCCGTTCCCCGCTCGTCCCGCTCCTCTTCGAGCATATCCAACCTGAGCGAGGCATGCGCCTGGCAGGCCAGATCTGCGCACAGGTCGTGCATGCGCACACAGCTTGCCGCCGCCTCTTCTGGCACCTCGTACCAACGCACAATAGAGGCCACCTGCGACGCGGTCTCGCGATCCGTCCAAACAAATATGCACGGACGGCGAGTAGAGGAAGTCCATACCGGCCAGGTAAACGCAAAGCGCGGATCTTTGACGATGATCGGCTCGGGGTGCTCGCCCAGCCATTTTTCAACTACATCCGCATTAACAAAGGGCAGTAGCCCCGGCTGAAAAACCGACATATTAAAGTGTTTGAGCAGCGCCTCGTTGATCTGGTAGACCTGCGGATTTTCGTAGTGTCCCTCGGGTTGATGTCCCTCCATCGGACGCATATCGAGCGGCGGCGTTACCGGAAACCCCTCTTCATACAGCTTCTTTGTCAGGCTAGAAGTGCCAGAACGCCAGCCCAAAATCATAACGATTGGATGGTCCATAACTCAATCCATCCTGTAGTGTTTGTCTTCGGGTAATGGGACGGGCTGATTCCCTTCGGTTTCAATGCTCCAGTCGGCCAGTCGCAGTCGTAAATCCGCCAGCACGGCCGCGTGATCTGCGACGTCAACGACGTTGTGTAATTCCCAGGGATCGGCGCGTAAATCGTAGAGTTCGTCTCGGTCTCCCTGCGCGTCGTGGACGTATTTCCACGATTCGGTGCGCACCATCTTTCGCCGTCCTTCCGCTTCCCGCCACTGCAAAGAT
>Ga0181587_10000324_pt1 | contig 38903 bp, 30 predicted proteins | sample 071ome_27_FD_132463 | JGI IMG/M metagenome (GOLD analysis project Ga0181587, IMG submission 132463) | Coastal salt marsh microbial communities from the Groves Creek Marsh, Skidaway Island, Georgia - 071409AT metaG (megahit assembly) | ecosystem: Environmental > Aquatic > Marine > Intertidal... | reverse complement strand
TCCGGTCGCGATTTTCTGCTCCAGCGTCGCGTTGGGAAGGAGATCACCAGCCAGCTGCTCGATTGTGAATTGATCAAATGGTATGTGCGAGTTGTAGGCTTCAATGACCCAGTCTCTCCAGCGCCACTGGAAGCGTGGGCCATCAAACTGGTAACCGTCGGTGTCGGCAAAACGGGCTGCTTCCAGCCATGGTAACGCCATTGTTTCACCGTAGCGTGGTGATGCTAGAAGGCGATCAACGAGGCCCTCGTAAGCTGGCTCGCCACGGGAACGGTAGTCTGCGACAAAAGCGCTCACCTCCGCTGGCGTCGGGGGGAGTCCCGTCAGATCGAGGGTGAGGCGGCGAATGAGTCGCTCCGGTGACGACTCTTCAGAAAAATCAAAGCCCTCTTTCTCCAGCCGTGTTCCAATGAAGGCATCGATCGGGTGGGGGCCGAATTTCTTTGTCGGAATTTCAGGGCGGACGGGAGGAACAAAGGACCAATGCTCGGTATACTCGCCTCCTTCACGGATCCATTCTCGAAGGACTTGTTTCTCCGCTTCGGTCAGGGTGAGGTGCGTCTTTCGCGGCGGCATGGGATCTTCCTTGTCGTCGATGCGAAAAATGAGTTCCGACTTATCCGGCTTTTCAGGAACGAGAGCGGCATACCCTCCCAGATCAGTGATCGCTCCCTGAAAGGTGTCGAGTCGCAGGTCGGCTTCCCGTGTTTTCTTGTCCGGTCCGTGACATTGAAAGCACTTGTCCGAGAGGATGGGCAAGACATCGCGGCTGAAGTCGATCTCTTTTGCTCTCACAAGAGAGGTGAGGAGCAAAATCCCGATGATAGCCATGATGGAAAAAAAACGCATTAGTAGCGAAGGTGGCAAGGGTGGCGAGGTGAAGTCGTCTCGAGTTTCGGGGAGTTAGAAAAAACGCGCAAGTCCCGCCTTTCCGTGTCAGAGCAGGTGCCCAACAGGGTAGAGGGCGATGACTTAACCCTCTCGCGTCAAAGGCTTCACAGGGTCAGGTGGTCGACCCAACAGGGTTTAATCCCAGACCTTTGATCGCATTCAAGCTCAGCGCTCGGGGGTGACTTCTTCCTCCCATTGGGCGAGCTTTTTCTTGAGCCGGGTGAGTTTCTTTGCGGCGCTATCTATCTCTAGTTTGTTTTTCGTTTCGGTTGGATCCTGCTTGAGATTGAAAATCCACTCCTCCGTTTTTCCTTCGTCGATCTTCTTAATATATTTCCAGTTTTTATCCCGAATCGCACGCCAGGTTCTTTCTCCTCGCCGAGAGCGCCAGTAAAGGGTTCGATCTTCTTGTTCCTTTCCGGCCGCGGCTTTTCCGAGGAGATCGATTCCCTCGAGTCCCTCGACATTCGCACCAGCGGCAGCGAGAAAACTATGGGTGAGGTCCATGAGGCTGCCGACCTGCTCCGATTCACCGCCGGGCGGTATGACTCCGGGCCATTTTGCGACAAGCGGGACGCGGATGCCGCCTTCGAAAAGCGTGCTCTTGTAGTCGCGCCACGGATCATTGAGACCGGGCTTGATCGCTCCATGGTCGCTCGTGAATACGACGAGAGTGTCTTCGGTCATCCCGTGTTTTTCGAGAGCGGCGACGACTTCGGCGACCGACTTGTCGAGGGACAGCATCATTTCGACATAGGTCTCGCGAGTTCCGCTTGTCCATTCTTCGGCACTGGGCATTCCTCCATCATCATCGTCCGGTCCCTGAAAGGGAAAGTGGGGCGCTGCATGGGGGAGGTAGAGAAAGAAAGGCTTGTCCGGCTCGGCGGCGCGCTTTTCGAGAAAGGCGAGGGCGTCCTCGGTGATGAGATCCGTAGTGTAGCCCTCGCGTGTGATCGGCTCGGTATTGGAAAGGTAGACCTCGATATCCGACAGCTCGCGGTGGCGAAAGTAATCCACGTTTCCGCCGAGGAATCCTACGAATTCATCGAAGCCCTGTTTCAGAGGAGAAAACTTCGTCTCGTAGCCAAGATGCCATTTTCCGAAAACGCCGTTGTGGTAGCCCTGCGATTTCAGGCCTGGAGCCAGACGGGCGTATTTGGCGGGCAGTCCGAGATCACTGCTTTCGGCGAGGCGAATAGCATCGTCGTAGCGCCCGACGTTGCCAGTCCCGATTGCACACTCCATGCCGCCAACCCGCTGTGGGTAGCGTCCGGTGAGAAAGGCAACTCGCGAAGGAGTGCATTCGGGTCCCATTGCGTAAACGTTGGTGAAACGAATGCCGTCTTTGGCGATCTGGTCAATTGCCGGCGTTTTTACATCCGGCGCACCAAAGGAGGAAATATCGGCGTAGCCCATATCATCGGCGATGATGAAGACGATGTTGGGTTTGTCTGCGGCCGAAGTTGCGAGGGCGAAAAGTAAGGTGAGGAATACTGAAAAGACTTTCATGGAGAGGAGAGTGTAGGGCAGAAACTCCTTCTCTCGGCAACAGTCCCGGGAGAAAAGGAAAAAGAGGAGCTGGAGTGTGAGGGTCTAAAAGTAGTCCGGCTCCTCTCCCGGCTTCCATTTGATATTGCACCCCGTGCTAGGATACCACGGTTCCGGCGTGCACTCTCCGTCGCGGAGGAGATTCACCGCTTTTCGCATGTCGGAACCGCTTGGTGCGCCGCGACCGGGACGGGATTCGTCGTATTGACCGGCGTAGACGAGCTTCAAATTGCCGTCGAAAAGGTAAAAATCTGGGGTGCAGGCAGCGGCGTAGGCCTTGGCGACATCCTGGGTCTCATCGTAGAGATAAGGGAATTCCCAACCACTCGCCTTCGCGAATTGCACCATATTCTCCGGAGAATCGGCGGGATAATTGGCGATGTCGTTCGCGCTGATCGCTACTGTTGCGATCTCCCGGCCTTCGATTTCTTTCGCAAATTCTCCGAGCGAATCAGCGAGATGAACGACGAATGGGCAGTGATTGCAGACAAAAGCGACGAGCAAACCCTTTTTTCCCGCGACGAGATTGCTGAGCTGGTAGAAGGCACCGTTGCCATCAGGAAGTTCAAAATCGGGCGCGGACTGGCCTGCTTGGAGTTGAAAAGTAGAGGGAACTTCTGCCATGAGGATATTTGATCTGAAATTTACCCGCTAATTCTTGATGAGTCACGGTTGACAATCAAGGCGAAAGCAACTACTGGTCCCGCTCTTTTTCCAAATCGGAAAATCACCTACCATGGCAACTCTAGACGTTATTCTCAAAGAAAAGATAGAAGGACTCGGCGCGGAAGCGGACGTGGTCAAGGTGAAGCGTGGCTACGCCCGCAACTTCTTGCTTCCACAGGGCCGCGCGTTTGAGGCGACAAAGGGCAATCTTCGTCACATCGAACAGCTTCAGGAAATCCGTGCCAAGCGCGAAGCGGAAGAACTCGCTGATGCGGAAAATGCAGCGACAAAGCTGAAAAAGCTTCGTCTTTCCACCGAGCTTTCTATCGGACAAGGCGGTAAGGCTTTCGGTTCGGTCACCACACAGAATATTGCAGATCTCATCGCAGAGAAGAGCAAGCTGACGATCGATCGCCACCAGCTCGTTCTCGACAAGCCGATCAAGACTTCAGGAAGTTTCGACATTCCCGTGAAGCTCCATCCCGAGGTCGAGGCATCAGTCACCGTCCGCGTGGTTAGTGCAGAGGATGAAGGCAAAGGTGCTGAATCAACCGAAGAATCCGAAGACTGATTCATTATCAAAAAAAGCGATTTTGACTGAAATCGCTTGGCGAAACGAAGGCGGGCTGGTTATGTGACCTGCCGCCTTTTTTTTGTGTCCCTCTATCTCGCCTGAATTTCCGGTGAACATTTTCGGGCCAGAAAAGGCAACGTTGCCCCCGAACACTAACTTGCTCCGCACCATGCCAGACTCTTCTATTCCCGACTTCGCTCCGCCAGATCAAGGACAGGACGCGAATGGAAACTCCCTCAAATCCGGACCCAAGGGCAAAGGAAAAGGGAAATTTGATAAAGACGGCAAACCACCCTACAAGCCTGGATCTGCTGACGACTCCCTGCGTTCGATGCCCCTCAATGCCGACGCCGAGCGAGCTGCATTGAGTTGTATGCTGCTCGATCCGGCCGAAATCCTGCCCAAGGCGATTGAGAAAATGTCCCCTGCATTTTTTTACGTGCCCGCGCATCGCACGATCTACGAAGCCATGCTGCATCTCTACAAGACGAGGACTGGTGGCACGCTTGATTTGATCGTTCTTTCCACAGAGCTCGACAACCGCGAGCAGCTTGAATCCGTTGGCGGCCCCAAGGCTCTCGCCGACCTGCTTGATGACGTTCCGACCACTGCTCTTTTTGACGATTACGTTCATTTCCTGAAAGAAAAGTTCGTCCTGCGACGGGTTATTCAAGGCTGTACCGAGAGCGTGACCGGAGCCTACGACGGGCCGGAGGATGTGGCAGCTTTTCTCGACTCCGTCGAAAAAAGTGTTCTCCAGATTCGAAACGAAACCGAACAGGAAAAGGGGATCGAGGAGATGCGGGTGCACGTTCTTAACGTTATCCAGTCGATTCAGGACCTCTATAACGGGGAAGGGAACGCGGGTGGTCTTATGACGGGCTTCCACGATCTTGATGAAATGACCAACGGCTTCCACGGCGGTGAAATGATCGTTGTCGCGGCACGTCCCTCTATGGGAAAAACATCCTTCGTGATGAATATCGTCGAGAATATTTCGATCCGGAAAGAAAACCCGATCCCTGTCGCCGTTTTCAGCCTGGAGATGAGCTCGGAATCTCTTGTGCAACGTCTACTCTGTTCGCGCGCCAAGGTGCAGATGCAGAAGCTGCGTGGTGGGTTTCTCTCCAAACAGGATATGCCGAAACTGATGGGGGCAGCCGGCCAGCTCGCCGAGTCTCCGATTTTCATCGACGATACACCCGGCCTCACGATCAACGAATTGCAGGCGAAAGCCCGTCGCCTCAAGCACGAGCACGACATTCAGATGATCGCGATTGATTACCTCCAGCTTCTCAAGGCACCCGACGTAGCCGGTCGTGACGGACGGGAAAAAGAGGTTGCCGAAATTTCCGGTGGTATCAAAGGCATTGCCAAAGAACTCAACATTCCCGTAATCGTTCTCGCCCAGCTTAACCGGAATCCGGATGGTCGAGGCGGAAAGCCGAAGATGAGTGACCTTCGTGAGTCAGGTGCCATCGAGCAGGATGCCGACCTCGTCGGCCTCCTGATGCGTCCTGAGGTCTACGCCGACGACGAAGATGACCGCGAGGAAAAGGCAGGTGAGGCCGAATTCATTATCGCGAAGCAGCGAAATGGCCCCACGGGCGAAGTGCCGCTGAGCTTTGTGAAAGAATACATGCGTTTTGACAACCGGGCGAAGGAGAACCAGTACCATTAGCAGCGGAAATTCCTATTTCTGCTCGACAGTGCGGGGCGTCCTGCAAAGCTGCTTGGAATGAAACTGAAACCCTGGCAGTGGATTCTGTTCGCGATGATCGCGGCGTTAGTCGTCGGATCAGTTATCAACCGGTCCTGTGTCGTCGAGCGTGATCCGGACCTCGTTTTCAGTGCTGCGGGTGCGCGGTGGGTAGCCGTATTCGACTACGCCGGCACGATCTTCATGAACCTGCTGAAGATGGTGATCGTGCCGCTCGTCTTTACTTCCATCGTTGTGGGCATTGCCGGGCTCGGGAAAACCGAAGGCTTTGCCCGACTCGGGGGAAAGACGATCGCCTACTACGCCTGCTCCAGTCTTGTTGCAATCTTGATCGGGCTGACGCTGGTGAATGTCTTTCAGCCGGGAACGCAGGATGGAAACCCGAACCAGACCATTCGAAAACAGATCGAGTCGAATGAAGAAAGGTATGTCGGTGCGGTAAAAGGTAAACTCGGTGACCAGAGCTTGGGTGATATGAGCGCCGTGACGCAGCTTTTCATGCGCATGGTGCCGCGGAACGTGTTCGAGGCCTTCGGCGCGAATAACAAAATGCTTGCGTTGATTTTTGTGAGTTTGCTCACCGGGATCGGGTTAATTTTTATTTCGTCGGAAGGCCGTTCGCCTGTGCTATCGTTTTTCAAAGGACTGAACGAGCTGACTCTGCTCATCACCAACTGGGTGATGTGGCTGGCACCGATTGGCGTGTTTGCTCTGGTTGCCGAGACGACCGCGCAAACCGGCCTGGAGATCGTGAAGCTACTGGGAAAATACTTTCTCGTTGTCATTGCGGCCCTGCTCACCCACATGCTCGTGGTGATGCCGCTCGTGCTCCGGTTTTTCGCCAAGGTGCCACCACGGAAACATTTCTATGCTATGGGGAACGCGATATTGACTGCGTTTTCTACGGCATCCAGTTCTGCCACTTTACCCGTGACGATGCGCGCTTTGCAAAACAATGTCGGTGCTTCGAAGCGTGTTTCCAGCTTCGTGCTTCCACTCGGGGCGACGGTAAATATGGACGGCACTGCGCTCTATGAGTGTGTAGCTGTCATGTTCGTGGCTCAGGTTCTGGGCGTGGAGATGGCATTGAGCACCCAGTTCACCGTGGTCATGCTTGCCTTGCTGACCAGTATCGGAGTGGCCGGAGTTCCGTCGGCGAGTCTAGTGGCGATCACGATCATTGTTTACAATATTGAAATTCCCAATCCTGAAGCAGTCATCGGGCTTCTCCTCGCAGTGGACCGACCGCTCGATATGACGCGGACTGCAGTGAATGTGTTCAGCGATTCCTGTGGTGCCGTGGTTGTGGCTCGAAGTGAGGGCGAGGAGTTGTTTCAGGGGGAGTGAGATGCTTGGGAACCTCAAAATCATCCTACGCCTGACTGCGGGTGGACTCCGCTTTCCGGTTTAGTGCTTGAATTGTCATGATGTTTTCAACTCGCCAAGGGTCAGGTGTTTAGATCTACATGTTGTTCAGTGCGTTTGTTCAGCGAATCAAGATCGATCTTGAACTCCAACGCAGTGATGTGCGGAGAGGATTTGATGTCGTTCTGGTATTCTTCGGATCCCTCGATAAAACCCACAAATCCATTGAAGAACTGTTTCACACGATCATTTGGTAGATCGTAGCAGCCGAGCCGGATAACCCCAACCTGGCCGATGCTTTCCGGAAACTGCTCCGCTACAACTCCGCTACAGCTCCGTCCGCAAGCGCATCGATACAGTTGTAGAGCCGTTCCTGAACTCGTCGAAGGTTTTCGTCAATATCTTCGTGATCCCACGGTCCTTCTTCGACGAGGTTAAGGACATGGCCACCATCGGGACGTTTGCTCACAAAGTTGACTGTGACCTTGTTAGTAGTGCCCATTTTTCCACCGAACAGAATGTATCTATATCAGATCACAAAGTGATATCCTGCAAGGTATTGACGTCTAAGAATGCCTTGCATCCCCCTATCCAGCGAGGCTTTAAGAATGATTCCTGATTCCAAGCCCTTAGTATGCCGGACAAGCCTACAAATGGGAAAGAAAGGCCTTTGGCCTCGCAAATGGGCGCGAATGATTGGGCGGAGTTCCGTGGGGTTGCGGGGATGTTGGGCGCTTTATTTCCTCATAACCCCCGCTTCGCCTCTTTTTTCTCCACAAATACGGCATTGATCTACGCGGATCGTAGGGGAACCTTCTGGTTCACCATTTCGTGATACAATCATTCGACTTATGGAAAAACAAACCTCCCGGAGGAACTTCGTCAAAGGCGCGGTCGCTACAGCTGCCGCATTTAACTTCCAGGTCGTCCCGAGCCGTGTGTTCGGAGCGAACGACAAAATCAACCTGGCCGGTATCGGTATTTCCGGAAAAGGAGCCAGCGATATCGGAAACTCTGCCGGTGCTGGATTTAATATTTCCCATCTTTGCGACATCGTCGACAAGGACAAGTATCCGAACGTCGGGGGTAACTGGGTAAAGACTCGCGAGAACTACCCTGACGCCAAATTCTACGACGACTGGCGCGAAATGCTCGAGGCCGAAGGCGACAAGATTGACGCTGTCACCGTTTCCACTCCCGACCATGTTCACGCCCATGCCTCTGTGGCAGCGATGAAAAAGGGCTGCGCGGTATATTGTCAGAAGCCGCTAACTCACGGAATCTGGGAAGCTCGCAAGCTCACAGAATACGCGGCCGAGACGGGCGTCGTCACTCAGATGGGCAATCAGGCCCACGCCGAGGATCATATGCGTCGTGTTGTAGAACTGGTTCGTGCGGGACTCATCGGAGATGTCACCGAAGTTCACGCGTGGACGAACCGCCCGATCTGGCCACAGGGTATCCCCGAGTGGCCCGAAGGCGAAGAGGCTCCCAAGCACATCAACTGGGATCTCTGGCTCGGACCTGCCGAGTACGTTCCCTACAGCTCCAAGATCGCTCCTTTCAAATGGCGCGGGTACTGGAACTTCGGAACCGGCGCTCTTGGTGACATGGCTTGTCACATCATGGACCTCAGCTATTGGGCTGCCGATCTCGGCGCTCCGACGAGCGTGAAGGCTGTCAGTGCAGATGGACGCGGAGCGCAGAGCGAGGTATCTCCTCCGACCTGGGCGACGATCGAATATGAATTTCCGAAGCGCGGCGATAAGCCACCCGTGAAATACACGTGGTATGACGGTTACAAGGACGCTGTTTTCAATCCTGAAAAATGGTCTCTCGAGAGCAATATCGACGGAGGCAAGATTCGCGAGCGTAACCTGCCACCGAAGGACATTCTCGAAGGTTTTGGCGGAGATGAGAGGGGCGGCTACGGCTGTGTTCTCATCGGAACGCAGGGCAAGATCTGGTTCAACCGTGGCAAAGACAACTGGGTCGTTAAGCCTGGTAATCTCATGGACGGATTCGATTTTCCCGAGAAGTCGATCCCACGCGCTCGCGACGAGGATCCTCACAAGGAGTTCTACGATGCGATCAAGGCGGGTGACCCCGAGCTTCCACAGTCGAATTTCGCCCAGAGCGGACCATTCACTGAGATGGTTCTACTCGGAAACCTCGCCGTTCGCCTCAACAAGAAGGTGAAGTGGGACTCCGAGAATCTCACCTCCCCGAATACACCTGAAGCCGCAGAACTCATCAAGCGTGAGTATCGCGACGGATGGGCGCTAGGGGTCTGATTCCAACCGCGAACAGATACTGATTTCCGAAACGGGAGCTCTTTACGAGCTCCCGTTTCTCGTGTTGAGTTCGAACATGAAACGAAGTTCCACCATTCTCCTGATCGCAATTCTTTCGTCGTGTTCCGCGGCTAAGGACGACAGCCTCAAAGAAGAGCAGGCCAAGAAAGTGATGGATGCCTATCAGGCGGAAAAATTCAGCCAGGTGATCGAGCTTACCGAGGGAATCGAAAAAGGCAGCCCGTGGGAAAGAGTCAGGGCCGCATCACTACAACAACGGGGGATTAAGCGATTTTTTGTGGCTGACATCGAGGGCTCCATAGCCGATTTTGATGGCTTTCTTTCCATCTTTCCCCAGGAAGATCCACACCATTGGCAGCGAGGGCTCGCCTACTACTACGCGGAGGAATATGAAAAAGGGAAAGCCCAGTTCGAGCGGCATCAGACGGTAAATACGCAGGACGTGGAAAATGCTGTCTGGCACTTTCTTTGCGCGGTTCGTGCTCCGGGCGGAGATGTCAAAGCCGCGCAGAAAAACCTGATTCCCATCGAAGGGGACAGCCGCGTGCCGATGGCAGAGGTCCATGATCTTTTTGCTGGGCGAGGCACGGTCGAGGATGTGATGGAGGCCGCAAAGCCCAACAACGACAACACCCTATCGGAGCAGGAAAAAAACCACCTCTGTTACGCGCACCTCTACCTCGCTCTCTATTTCGAAGCGATGGGGGATGATGAAAAGATGAAAGAGCACATTCGCAAGGCAGCCGTGGACTACAAGATGAACCACTACATGGGCAAATGTGCGCAGGTTCACGCGAAGTTGCGTGGTGTTGAGTAAAGACTCTTACTCTTCATCCTAATCCTACTCTTACTCTACCGAGCTTGACCTCCGCCAAAGAGTTAGAGGAAGAGTAAGAATTATTGGCTCACAAGCGCCGAACCCTAACATCCTTCCAGTAAACCCTTTCTCCGGCCTGCCAACGTTTGCCTCCGTGGACCTGCAGCCCGATGGATCCGGTCACTTCCGCGACTTCCTTGGCTTTTTCGGGATCAAACTTGGCATGCTTCGTTTTTGAAGCATCGAAGCGGCAGACTTTCAGATCATTGACCCAGGTTTCGATTATTGGCAGGTGACCGCCCGTTACGCGAATCTTCAAGCGGTTCCAACCATCGGCTTTCCAGACCTTCAGAAATTCTTCCGGCGTGCAGCTTTCTTCATAGACACCTTCTTCGAGATTCTCGGGGCGTGAGTCGGGAGCCATGGAAAGGGCTGGTTTGTCAGGATCGATCCGGGAAAACATGAAGGGGCGAAAGGCAACGCTGTAGGGTTTCGTTTCGAGGCGTATGTGGCCGATGTTTCCGTTGTCGTGATGATCGACGTAGATCTGCCAGCCCTGACCTCGTTCATCCGTTCTCACAAAGACACCACTGTCAGGGCCCCAGTCGGGACGCAGGGAAAGTTCGAGTTCGAATTCAGAAAATTTCTCATCGCTCAGCAGCAGGCCGCCATTTCCCGACCCGGGCGGGTCCTGTTCACCAAAGAGCAGCCCGTCCTCAGTGACGCCCCAGTTTCCCCCCGTGCCATGCTGGCCCTTCTCGTGTTGTTTGTGCCAGCCAGCGAGGCTTTTTCCGTCGAAGAGGGTGGGTGACGAAGTTGTTTTTCCCTCTTCAGCAGCGATTGGGGTGATCACGAGTGTGGCGAGCAGTAATGCTATCGCGAACGGGGGGGAGGGAAGTTTGATCATGGCCAGGGAAGTCCGTTCTGCAGGTAGATGCGGTTAAATCAAACAGGTTGGGTCATCGACCCAACAGGATCAGGTCATGCATGCAACCCTGTCAGTTGCGCATGATGGGAGTCACCATTCCGCTGCTGTCGGCGAAGCGTTCCAGCTTGGCGCCCATGGCCTGGGCTTGGGTCAGCCAGAGATTGGCTAGAGGAGTGCCGTCAGAGAGGTGGTGATGGCCCTGAGGCTGAATCGCTCCACCACCGCGACCGGCGACAATAATCGGGAGATCGCTGTATTGGTGGGTCGCTCCGTCACCGAGGCCGGAGCCGTAGGTGAAAATGGTATTGTCGAGCAGGGTTGAACCGTCCTTTTCCCGGATCGAGGCCATCTTGTTGATCAGGTAGACGTATTGCTCCATGTGGAAGCGGTCAACCTCCTGGAGCTGCTCGATAAACTTGTCCTGATTGTGAGACATCTTGTGATGGCTCATTGGCTTGTCGAAGAGACCATCGAAAGTGAAGGGTGTATCCCAGCGCTCAGGTCCCACCATAAATGTGGCGATGCGGGTGAGGCCGGTCTGCAGGGCGACGACCATGAGGTCTCCCATGAGGCGGATGTATTCCCCGCGCGGAAGACGCGCTGCCGCAGGCTCCTCCAGGGAAACGGTAGCGAGCTCGCTGCGCATTTTCTCGAGCCGTTTCATCTGCACTTCAATCGTGCGGATTGACTCGTAGTATTCGCCGAATTTTTCGCGATCTCTTGCCCCGAGTTGCTTCTCCAGTACTTTGGCATCTTCGAGAACGAGATCGGTGATATTCTGGTAGGCCTCCACTTCCTGCGTGCCGAAGAGCCTTTGGTAAGCCTTCCGTGGATCCCGCATTGAAGGAGCAACGTGGTCGGTGCCATACCAAGAGATGTTATCGAAAAAGATCGATTCCTTGTTGTCCTGATGGCTGTTGCAACTGAACTCAAGAGTTCGAAACGGAGTCTCTTGACCGACCTGATCGGCAATCACCTGATCGAGAGTTCGATCTAGTGGGTAGGGGGATTCCTTCACCGAGTAGGGCGTCGCGCTGGATAGGAAGCAGGAACCGCACTGGGCGTGGACATCTGTGCCTTCCTGGTAAGCCCGGTCCATGCCTGTGAGCAAAGTGACGTGCTCTTTTACAGGCTGCAGAGGTTCGAGAGTCGGTGTCTTCGGTAGATCGTGTCGACCGATTGCGATTTCTTCGCGCCCTTTGATAGCGACCTGGTTACTGGAAAATTTCGGGATGGCTGTGTGCGCCTCGCCGGGGAAAAAGCCACGCCTTACGACGCCAATCGGAACGTAGAAAATCGCGAGTCTAGTTGCGGGTGTGACCGATGCCGCACTGAGGCTCTCGAGAAAGGGCAGGCTCAGTGACGTGCCTCCGATTCCACGGAGAAATGATCGACGGGAGTGAGTTTTCATTCTGTAGACGATACGGGATTCGATTTGGCGAGGAAAGGCCGACTTTTTACGAGTTCGTGGAGGATGGCATGAAACGCGAAATCTTCGGACGAGCTTTGGGAGACGATTTTCTCAACTGCGGCAGCATCTGCGGGGGCGATCTCTCTTCCCAGTGCGAAAGAGAGAAGATGTTCTGTCAGCGCTCTGACAAAGAGTTCTTTCTCTTCGATGATCGCATCTTTGAAAGCGACGGGATTGTCGAACTTATGTTTTCGAAAAAGAACACCCGAGGAATCTACCTTGCGACCGTTTTCATACTCATCGCGCCAGATTCCGGTAGGACCGTAGTTTTCGAGGGCAAAGCCAAACGGATCTATCTTGGCATGGCATCCCTTGCAACTTTCGTGCTTACGGTGCGCGTCGAGGCGCTCGCGCAGGGTCATGTTTTCCTGCCCCGAATCAGGCTTTTCGGGAAGTGGCGGGATGTCGGCAGGTGGAGGCTCCGGTGGATCGTTGAAAATGACAGAAGTCAGCCAGGCTCCGCGCGTGATGGGCTGGGTGCGTGTCGCGTTGGATGTCATTGTCATGACGGCCGCGTTCGTGATGACACCGCCTTCCCGCCGGTCGGTCAGAGCGACTCGATCGAAAGGGATCGTGGTGGGTGGCGTTTTGCTTCCTCGTTTCCCCGTGGCATACCAGCTTTTCAGCAAGTCGCTTCGGTAGCTGAAATCGGGATCGATGAGATCAAGGACAGGACGGTTTTCAATGAGCACGGTTTCAAAGAGAAGCAGTGGCTCCAGCATCATGTGCATACTGGCTCGATACTTGGCGAAGTAGAATTCGGGATGTGTTTTCGGGTCGGGCACTGCAGTAATGATGTGTTCCATCTGCAGCCACTGGACGGGAAAGCTGTCGCAAAAGCGTTTCAGCTTTTCGTCGTCAAGCATTCGTTCCAGCTGAGAGGTTAGAATGGCCTCATTGCTGAGCTTTCCGTCGATGGCGGCATCGAGCAATTCCTGATCGGGGATGCTTCCCCAGAGAAAAAATGAAAGTCGGGATGCGAGTTCGAGATCGTTGATGACCTCACCGGCTTTCTGACTGGCTCCGTCGTAGAGGTAAAGAAAACGAGGTGAGGCAATCGCAGCAGAGGCAGCCGCTTTCATGGCGTCGTCTGGGTTTGTTCCATCTGCGATCCGAGCAAGGACGTGCGCTTTGTAACGTTCGAGTGTTGGTTCGTCGATAGGGGTGCGAAAGGCACGTGTCAGGAAGGTTCGCAGGCGATCCTCAATCTCGCTCTCGAGGAATTTATCATCTCCCGGATCGGTCGCTACTGCGAAAAAACTCTTCCAGATGCCGACTGTTTTTTCATTGAAGTCCGGGCTCTCCAATATCGAGCGGCTTAGAGTGAGAAACGATTCCAGGAGCAGAGGTGACAGGGAAAGGTGATCCCCGCGGTTGTCGAATCCATGTTCGGCCCTGAGGTCCTGGGGGAACGCGGCGACTCCGGCAAGTCGTGGTTCGATGAGCTGCGATTTCCCGAGAGGGCGGCTGCCGACTTTTACCTGGTCCGGCATTTTCCCAGTGGCAGGCTCAAAGTAGCTTCCATGCTCCCGCAGCATTTTTTCGGGAAGGGTGAAAACCTGAACATTGAGCTGGAACAGATCCTTTACCGCATTGCTGTATTGAAAGCGATTCATACGACGGATCGGAGCTTGCGGAACCGTATTCGGATCGGCGCTCGCTTCGTGTAGCAGCTTTCGCAGGACCGGGGCGAGTTTGATTCTCTGTGTTGCAGTTGGCTGCGGCTCGTCCTCTGGTGGCATCTCCTCGTATTCGATCGCATCGAGGACTTCTTCGAGAAGTTCGGCATCCGCCTGCAAGGATTTCAGGTCAGTGATTTCAAGGAGATTGACCTTGCCCTTCACCTTGCCGTTCTCGCCGTGACAGCGAATGCAGTGCTCTTGAAACAGTGGCTGAATTTGATCCGAAAACACATCTTGCGCCATGCCGAAGTCGGAGCATGGGAGAAGGAATAAAAGGGCCGCGAAGACTTTCTGATTCACGCCGGAAAGGTGCGGGTAACGAGTCGAGATGTCGAGTATTACTGACGGCGTAATTGGGGGGGCACGAGGATCTTAGAGTGCTTTCGCATTGCGTGGGGATTGGATAAATGAAAAGATGCAGGCGATGAATCGCCGTAAGTTTTTTGCCGCCACCGGATCCGTTTTAGGAAGCGGTTCGATCACTGGATTCGCTCATGCGGACAGTAAACCCGTTCGGGAACGCAATCCAATCGGGGTGTCTTCCTATTCTTTCTGGGCATTCCACCGGAAAGAGTATCGACCTCTCGAGGTTTGTCTGGATCACGCAGCGCGAATGGGATTCGATGGGCTCGAAATTCTTCAGCGCCAACTTGTTTCCACCGACAATGCAGCCCTGCAGAAAATCAAACGACATGCTTTTCTGGCAGGGGTTCCGCTGATGGGGTATTCGACGCACCAGGGATTTCTTTCTCCTGATGCAGAGAAGAGGCAGAGAAATATCGACCACACCATTGATTGTCTCGAACAGTCCTACCGGCTTGGAATTCCGACGATGCGGGTGAACTCAGGAACATGGGGAACTTCGAAAAATTTCGACGAACTGATGGCCAACCGCGGTGCGGAGAAACCGATCGAAGGCTACAACGAGGAGGATGCCTACAAGTGGACCATCGCAGCCTATGAAGTTCTCGCACGCGAAGCCGAGAAGCGAGGCGTCGTAATGGGGCTGGAAAACCACTGGGGACTCGGTCGAACGCCTGAGGGGGTGAAGCGGGTCGTCGATGCCGTGAGTTCTCCCTGGCTTGAAGTCACTCTCGATACGGGGAATTTTCTCGAGGATCCCTACGATAGGCTGGAGCAGCTCGCGCCACAAACCGTTCTGCTCCAGGCAAAAACCTATTTCGGCGGCGGACGTTGGTATGAGCTCGATCTCGACTACGGGCGTATTGCAAAGATTCTTCACACGGCCGGATTCAGTGGCTGGGTGTCACTGGAGTTCGAGGGGAACGCAGATCCTCTGGAGGGGATTCCGAAATCGCTGGCTATGTTGCGGGAGCACTTCTAAAAATAAACCGACTAGCCAACTGCTTCCCGGATCACTTCTCCGTGCTCGACCAGGTAGAGTGGACGTCCGGTCGAGTCGGTGAGTTGCGCCGCTTTCGGATCGATCCCGAGATTGTGGTAAAGGGTCGCCATGACGTCCTGATAGTGAACCGGACGTTCAATTGCCTCGCCGGCGAGCTTGTCCGTCGCGCCAATGACCTGACCGCCATTCATCCCGCCTCCGGCGAGAATGCCCATGGCAACCTTGGGAAGATGGTCGCGGCCTCCGTTCTGGTTTACCTTCGGAGTGCGACCGAATTCGCCCCAGGCGACTACGGTGACGTCATCGAGCATTCCACGCTCCTTGAGATCGGTAATCAGTGCCCAGAGAGCATGATCAAAAATGGGGCCGAGTTGGGCCATGCGCGCGTTGTTGTTTCGATGAGTGTCGAAATCGCTGATTGAGACACTGACGACTCGAACCCCCGCCTCAATCAGTCGTCGCGCCATCAGCAATTTGCGGGCAGCCATCGGGCCTTCTGCAGTGACGGCGGCCAGCTCGCGAACTTTCATTTTCGGCGTGTAGCGTTCGACGATGCGAGGATCCTCTTTCGATAAATTCATTGCATTGGCGAGCCGACCCGATGTGATGATGTTCATGGCCTGGCGAGTAAACTCGTCCATCGCCTCGATCTGCTCGCTGCCTCGATCCAGTTCGCGCTTGAGTGTATCGAGATTTTGCAGCAGGTCTGCCCGCTCTTCGAGCCGCCCCATGGATAGCCCTTTGGCGAGCCCCATCTGGATGCCTTTGCCGTTCACCCCGAGACGATTTAGTTCTCCCTTCATTGCCGCCTCAAGTTCACGCGGAAACATTTGCGAAATATCCGGTCGGAAAGGCTGGTAGACGGGCCCAAGAAAGCCAGGGCGAGCCGAGTTCCGAACTTTGCCTCTTCCTTGCAGCAGGTCGACAAAAGCAGGGGCTTGATCGTCAGGGCGGCCAAACATCTTTGCGACTACGCTACCCATCGCAGGGCGTCCACCGATGCTCTGAAGGGCGCGCTGCGAGAATCCGCTCTGGCACTGGAAGGCATCGTGTCGTGCGGCCGAACCGACAAGGGAACGAAGAAAGATGAGTTCATTCGCGATCGTGGCAACGCGGGGCATCAGTTCAGTAAGCTGCAGCCCGGGAAGGTTGGTATTGATCGGAGCGAAAGGACTTCTCTGTTCCGCCGGCGCGTTGGGCTTGGGATCGATGAGATCCATCTGGGAGGGCCCACCATCGAGATGGATATTGATGATTGCCTTCTGACTGGACCCTCGGGACGAGGCGCTTTCAGCACGGAGAAGATCCGGTAATCCAAAACCGGTAGCGCCCAGCATCGATCCGATCCTGACAAAGCTGCGCCGACTCATTCCATCGCATCGCTGTCTTGAACGGTTCCCGGATATCACAAGCATGGCTGCAGTATACTTCTAGCCTGAACTTCTTTAACAGCCCGTAATTGCGTGGCTTACAACAGAAGGGAGGAAACTCACTTTTTGTAAATCCGGGAAACCGGCAGACGAGTGATCTGGGTAAAGTTCAAGCCTCCAGTTCTTCGGTCCCCGGCGCAGTGACCAAGCAGAATGTCGTCACCAACGAAGTCAAGGGCGGTGTAGCAATACCATCCGTTCGGGTCGTCCTCGAGGGTGAGGTGGTTTTGCCACGTTTTTCCTTCGTCTTTGGAAATTGCGATCGTGAAAGGAGTGCGTTTTCCGCGAAGTTCGTCGGGAATGCCATTGTGATCATTCCAGATGGCGACGAGATCGCCGTTGGAAGGGATTCGTTCGATCGTTGCAGGGGATACGGGAGATTGAAGAGTAGAGATGGTCGGGTCGCTCCAGGTGACGCCACCGTCCTTTGAATCGGAGTAAAGCTGTGCTCCGGCGTCCGAACGGATGAACATTAGGATCGATCCGTCCTTTCTCTCGACCAATCCGGGCTCCTGGGCGACTAGGCGTTTTCCATCTTCGTTGTATACAGTGAGTTCCGTTTCACTTCGTTTCCAGGTCTTGCCTTTGTCATCAGAATAGAACGACATGACGACGCCTTTCATTTCCAATTTTCCTGTCTCCTTGGATGAATGAAGAGAAACGGCAAAGAGCAGGCGTCCATCCTTAAGTTGAATGACACGGTCATTGTTGAGAACGAAATAGTCAACGTCGTCGGTGATGCAGGGGATTGGGTCGCTCCAAGTTTTCGCTTCGTCTGTAGAGAGTCGCAGAAAGGGGCGGCAATCCGCGAGAGAGTCTTTGATCAGGTAGAACAATGCGATCTCGCCCGACTGGAGGCGCAGCAAGGAAACAGACATATTATTGAATCCGCCTTCTCTTTCTATCACCACTTCGCTCTCCTTCGACCACGTTTTCCCTCCATCCTCGGAGTAGCGGGATGCAAGATGTCCCTCGGCGTGATCGCTGCCGCCTCCCGTAAAGTGTGTGTAAACAAAGAGAATTCTTCCGTCTGTCAGTTGGATGAAATCTCCCTCGCTGTTTCGGGGATTACCCTTGCTTGGTGGGAGGAGTCGAATTTTTTCCAATCCAGTGACCTCTTTGATCTGGTAGGGTGGGTCGAGTTGTTTTTCCTTTGAGAGGAGAAAGGTGGACGAGAGAAAAAATATGAAGAGGAAAATGACTGAGCGCTTCATCGTTCACATATTGTTGGCTCGTGCCCAACCTGTCGATGCACTAGGGCGGCGGGTCTGCGGGATGGACAGAGGCTGCGGAATTTGATTTCCTCGACGCTTGAATCTTCCCCATGCTGAATTTACACGTCGCTGACATCGTGACTCTCGTCGTCTACCTCTTCGGTGTGACGATGTTAGGAATTTGGTCGGCTCGGAAGGTAAAGTCGCTTTCTGATTTCGTGATGCCGCGCAAGTTCGGCAAGGCCTTCATGCTGATGCATGGATTCGGCACTTCGACTCATTCTGATCAGGCTGTTTCGGTGGTATCTAAAACCTTTACCAATGGTCTATCCGGGATCTGGTATCAGTGGATGTGGCTCTTTGCGACGCCGTTTTTCTGGCTCATTGCCCCTATGATGCGACGATTCCGAGCTCTGACCACTGCGGACGTTTTCGAAGCACGCTACGACCGCTCTGTTTCGACCCTCTATTCCATTCTCGGACTCGGGAAGTTCATGGTGAACATAGGGCTGATGCTGAAAGGTAGCGCAGTCATTATCGAGGCGGCGACAGGAGGCGCAGTTTCATCTGAGATCGTGATCCCGGTAATCACAGTTCTCTTTGTCGCTTACGGGATGGCTGGGGGATTGAGTGCGGCGATTGTGACCGACTTTGTGCAGGGAATTCTGACTTTACTCTTTTCGTTTCTCCTGCTCCCGATCGTTCTGAATGCCGTTGGTGGAATTACGGGGATGAAAGAATCCGTCACGACTATGTTCGCTGGTCAGGAAATGCTCTCCCTCGTCGCCCCCGGAGAAATTGGCGTGTTCTTTCTCGTCATGATTTCGATTAACAGCCTGCTCGGGGTCGTTGTGCAGCCGCACAATATGGGAACCTGCGCCGCAGGAAAAACTGAGATCGAGGGAGCTGTCGGATTCATGGGTGGCACTTTGCTGAAGCGAGTCTGCACGGTGGCGTGGTGCGTGACCGGGCTCGCTGCGCTGGCATACTACAGTGGTAGTCACGATCATCCCGATCTTGTGTATGGAGCAATGGCGCGGGAGTTTCTGCCATCCATTTTGCCAGGACTGTTGGGACTGTTTCTGGCAGCCCTGCTCGCCACAGTAATGGGGTCGTGTGATTCGTTTATGGTCGCCTCGTCAGGGTTGATCTCGCGCAATCTCTACCGTCCGCTTTTTCCCGGGAAGTCGGACGGCCACTATCTCAGTGTCGCGCGGATTTCTTCTCTTGTCGTTGTGATCGGTGGCGTTCTCCTCGCCTACCTTGCTGAAGGTGTTGTGCCTTTGTTGGAAAATTTGTGGAAGATCAATACGATGATGGCGATGGCATTCTGGCTCGGTGTCTTCTGGCGTCGGGCAAGTGTCGCCGGAGCATGGGCAGCTACGTTTTCGGCTTTGCTTGTCTGGGCTCTGACGATTCGACAGGATGTAGCGTCGGCAGTTCAGGATGTAGCCATTGTGGAACAGTTTTCCATGCTCAAATTTGTCGACGGGATTCCCGTTTCGTTTTCTCTCCCTTGGCAGATGCTGCTTTACATTGTTGTGGGTTTTGCCGTCGGTATCATTGTCAGTTTGTTCACCCGTCCGGTGAAAGGGGAAAAACTCGATCGCTTCTACAACTTGTTGCGAACCCCTGTAACTCCGGATGAAGGGCAGAGCGATCCCTGCACTTTGCCAGAGGGCGTTGAGCCCGGGCCACGAAATGTCATTTTCCCCCAGTCGAATCTTGAGATCCCCAAACCGGGCAAACTTGCTGTCCTCGGTTTCCTCGCAGGGTGGCTCTTGGTGGGGGCGATCATTTCCTCTGTTGCCTTGATATTTGTTTCCTGATTTCAAATGAACGAAAAGCCTAACATTTTGCTGTTTCTCATGGATGCCTGTCAGGCTTCCGCATTGGAAGAGGGAGGTGATTGTAAGACGCCGAACTTTGATGCTCTCTCAAGAGAGGGGACGCGATTCCATCGTGCCTACTGCCCGTCACCGACCTGCTCTCCGTCGCGAGCATCCTTGATGACGGGTGTTCTGCCGCACAATCATGGCGTTCTAGAAGTCGAGCACGGGCGCGATCCAGATCAGTGTAATCTCCGCACGGACCTGCCCCATTGGGCCCAGCGCTTGCAGGCTGTCGGCTATGAAAACGGGTATTTCGGTAAATGGCACATTGAGAGAAGTCAGGACCCATCGTCCTTTGGTTGGTCGACGTCCCACGTCAAAGGGGCTGGTCATCATGCCGGACTCGGCCAGGGGAGCGAGCCTAGTGCCGCAGTTGATGATTTGATTCCTGAACTTACGCGATACCATGAGGGGCCCGCTGGATACCGTGATATTCTTCACTACGGAGTTTCCAAAACCGGGATTGAAAAACGGTATCCGCATTTCACTACAAGCGAGGGGTTGGAGTTTCTGCAGAAGAGGAAGAGCGACGATCCCTGGTGTCTCTGCTGTAGTTTTTCGGAACCCAATGAAGCCCTGGTTGCTTCGGAAGAAGTTTTCGAGGAATACAAAGTCGAGGACATTGCTCTGCCGATCAATCTGCGAGACACCCACGAGGGTCGACCGGGACTCTACGAGAGGCAGAGTCAGATCGGCGCAGGTATCACCGATGAGGAATGGAGGATGGCACGGGCCTGCTACTACGCTCGCATCACCGAGTTGGACCGCGCCTTTGGTCTTCTGTTGGATTACCTCGACGAGTCTGGGCAGCGGCAGAATACGATCGTTATCGTGACGGCGGACCATGGGCGGTATGTCGGCGCTCATGGTTTCGATGCGCACAATTTTGGGCCGTTTGAGGAAATCTATCGCGTGCCTTTGATAGTGTCAGGGCCCGGAGTCTCCGAAGGTGGATCGTGTGATGCTCCCGTTTGTCTGCACGATTTGTGTCCGACGATCTGTGAATGGGGAGGTGCGGAGGAGATTGATGTTCCGGATTCCTGCAGCCTCGTTCCCGCGATGGCAGGGGAGCCAATCGAGCGTTCCGGAGCCTATGCTGAATCGCAGGGAACGAGATTTTCCCTGACGCAGAGGATCTGGTGGCAGGGGAAATGGAAATTCGCTTTCAACGGTTTTGACTTTGACGAGCTGTATGATCTTGAAGCTGACCCTGGTGAAACCACAAATCTTGCGCGTATGCCCGAATATCGCTATACCGTGGAGCGCATGATGCGAGAGGTTTGGAGAGAAATTCGCGAAACCGGAGACCGTGCTATAGAAGAAACACATTACTTTTCGATGCGAATGGGTGTGGTCGGACCGGATGTGTAGGTTCGCTTGTTCCGTAAGGATGAAGTCAGATTGTGGTAGGGCGAGGCCTCCCTGCCGGGCCGTGACCACGCCCGTTAATTTGTAAAGCTCACTCCACTCGGCTATGACGATTTCCGGTAGTCCGGTCGTCAATATTGCACTCGACGGCTCAGCAGTGACGCCTCGGCCTACCTTGCCCGGCGTTTTGGTTATCCCGTCTCCGGTGCTCCGATTGCCCACTGCCTCTCGGGACGCTCGCTCGGCAAGGCTTCACCACGGCGCATGCGGATGAGTTCGCGTTGCTTCGTGAAGCCGAGCTTCTCCGCGAGAACTCTCACATCTTTGCAGGGCTCCAGGATATCCCAGTAGATTGCTTCATCACGACAGTTCGCGAGGAGTTTCTCAATGATTTCGACGCCGCTTTCGTTTGATGACGAAACGATCGGACCAAGATACCAGGCATTTTTTCCGGAACGAAGAAAGCCGAAGCTCCCGTCATCGGTTTGAATCGTCAGGGTAGCGGTCTCTCGCAGCTTGCTGAGAAATTGAGAGCGATCAGCACCGAATGCTTCGGTATCAAGCGTCTTTGCTTTTTCTCCATCGAAGAGACTTGCCGCAATAGTCGGATTTTCAGGTGCGCCATCACCCCGTTGCCAGCGATGGAGCCGATACTCGTCAACAAATCCCAGCTTCTGGTATACTTCGCGACCAGCAGGCGTGGCATCGAGCCGGATGCACGAGACCCGCGTTTCGAGGTAGCTGATACAGTGTTGTAACAGGATTGTGGCGAGGCCCCGACGCCGAAAGTCCGGGTATACGAGAACCATCCCGATCCAACCCACCTTGTTCCCGTAAGTCGTCGTGGTAGCGGTGCCAGCAGGTCCGCCGTCGCACTCGATGAGAAAGCAGCCATCGGGTTCGTAGTTGATTAGCCGCAGCCAGTCTGCGTCGGTCTGGTTCCAGCCCGCTATCTTGCGGACCTCTTGGGCGAAATCGAGATCACTGGGCTGAAGGGAGCGAATTCTGATGTCATGATCATGGCTCATCCGTTCAACCAACGATCCAGGTTCTCTGCGATAAACTCCCGGTCCAGCAGGTGAGGATACGCTGCGGTGACTCGGTCCAGCTCTTCAGCTTGCCCCGGCGAGAGTTGTTCCGATTCCTCCAGACACAAATGACTCGGTAGCAACCTGTCGCGGCGCAGCATCTCGTTCATCCCTGACAAACATCCAGAAAATCCATTTGTCGGATCAAAGATCGCGCCATTCAGGTCGGTCAGTTCGGTATTGGCTATTGTCCATTCGGCAATGCTGCCTTCACCGGATTGAATTCGCTTCAGTAGCTCGACTGCCTTTTGCGTCCCGATGGCCCATTGCCCTAGCAGACCACCAACAAAGCGAAGCTCTTTCCCGGCAAAGGAAAATGTAGAGAGCAGATCATGTATGATGTTGTCGTCGTTCCCCGTGTAGAGATAGACATCTTCGCGACCACTGTCTGCCAGTGCTCGGACCACCTCAAGAGTCGCGTAGCGATCAAATGGAGCCACCTTGATCGCTACAACAGAGGGGATTTCCACAAAGCGTCGCCAGAACGAGTATTCGTAGGTCCGGCCTCCGATGGTCGGCTGGAGGTAAAAGCCGATCAGGGGGATAATCTCGCCAATCGTTTTGCAGTGTTGGATCAATGCTATGTCGTCCGCATCCGCCAGCGCCGTTAGGCTGAGAAGAGCGGCGTCGTATCCATGATCACTCGCAAACCTGGCTTCGCGCGATGCCTGCTCGGTTGTCCCGCAGACTCCCGCAATCCTGACAAAGTTCGAATGTTCCTCCACGCAATCGTCGATGGACTGCGCACAAAATTCGAGAACCGGTTCAAAGAGGGTATGTTTGGGTTCCCGGATTTCAAACTGGGTGGAGTGAACCCCGACCGCGATTCCACCCGCGCCAGCTTCGACATAGTAGCGTGCCAGGGCGCGTTGGTATCGTTTGTCCCATTCTCGATTTTCATCAAGAGCCAGGGGCATCGCCGGGATCACCTGGCCGCGCGAAAGATGGCTGCCCAGCGCGGTGCTATCAGTACTTGCCATTACGAACTTCAAAGTGTGTTGGTTTGCCGAGCAAAGGGCGCCCCTTCTCGATCCAGTCTGCGACCCAGTCTACGAGCGTTTCCTCGCTCACTTCGGGTGGGCCGAAAAGCTCGTGCGACTTTGCAGCGTTGTTGAGCCATGCTGTTTCGTTTTCTTCTCCCGTGATTTCCACGGGCTTGCCGAATCGTTTTGCAAATCGCTCCGCCAACTCGCGGACGCGGAGCGTCTGCGGTCCGGTCACGTTCAGAATGCATGCCTCGGGTGCTGACTTTGTCAGTTCGAGCGAACGAATCGTATGTCGGATTGCATCGCCTTGCCAGATGCAGTTCAGATAGCCCATCGCGACATCAACAGGATCTCCGGATATGACTCGGTGTGCGATGTCGACGAGAACGCCGTAGCGGAGGTCGACCGAGTAGTTGAGACGGATCAAGGATAGGGGAGTGCCATTGTCCTTGCTCGTTGAGAGAAAGGCATTCTCCCGACCGACGCAGGAAAGCGCGTAGTCGCCATTGGGAGCAACCCGGTCCGTTTCGATGGAGCCGCCGGATTCAGGCGGAACGAAAGAATACACGCAGCCTGTCGAGAGCGCCACGATCGGAACATCGGCGTAGCGATCCGCCACGAACTTCGGCATGTCTTCGTTGAAAAGCCGCAGAGACTCCGCGTCATCGCCTGTCCCGAACTTTTTCCCAGCGAGAAAAAATACGGCAGCAGCGTCGGGTAGGGAGCTTACCTGATCAGAATCGGTGAGATCGGCAGAAATCGTGCGGATCGATTCTACCTCGAATGGCTCACGCGAGTTGGGACTTCCGAATCGAGATACCGCAAGAATTTCATTTTTTGAACCAATTCCCCGGAGCGCTTTCTGCAACATCCGGCAAAGGTGATAGCCCATCTTTCCGCCAGCCCCGGCGACGAGGATAGGACCATCGACAGCTTCGACGGCATCAAGAACACCGCTGTCAGGTGCGCTGGCACGGTCGTCGAGTTCGGCGATGGATTGTGGGGCGTTGGGCATGCAGGGACAAGAATCTCCGTTTCGCGATGCGTTTGCAAGCTTTAGCGATTGGCGGATGTGAAGTGCCTATGTGCTTGTGAGTTCCGCAGGCTCTTCCAATTCATTTCCCTCACGATTTCGGAAACGGCGAACGATCAATCCTTCGCTGGGACTGAAAAGCCACGCGATTGTAAAGAGAAGTCCGGCAACGGTAGCCATCATGCCAGAAGTGCTGGTGCTGTCGTATCCGAACCAACCGGGGATAGTGTTGGCGGAGTAGTGGCCGAGAAATGCGGAGAGGACACCGACGAGAGAGGCAACGATCAGCATGGGCACTAGGCGATGGGTCAAGAGCAGCGCTGTTGCCGGCGGCACGATGAGCATGGCGATGACGATGATACTCCCCACTGCCTCAAACGCTGCGACGGTGGTGACAGCAACTATGGTCATGAGAAGATAGTGGAGAAAACGGGAGGAAAATCCGAGTGTGTCAGACAAGCTGGTATCGAAGGCGCTGATTCGGAGCTCTTTGAAAAGTGCGAGGATGAGAAGAAGATTCACGAGGAGAACAACTCCAATGGAAAGAACCGCTCGCGGGATATTCCATCCGAAGATATTGCGTGTATCGAGCGGAGTCATTTCCATGGCACCGTAAAGAACACAGCCGGGATCGAGGTCCACATGGTCGGCGGCTCGAACGATCATGAGCAGCCCGACAGCGAATAGGGTGGTAAAAACTATTCCCATGGCTGCTCCCCGGTCGACGCGCCCGAATCGGCTGACCCACTGGGTGAATACAGCAGTGAGAATCCCGGTAATGGCAGCGGCGACAAACATCGAAATGCTGGAGCGTGTTCCTGTCATCAGGAAGGCAACGGCGATTCCCGGAAGTACGGCATGACTGATTGCGTCACCCATCATGCTCATTTTTCGCAGGACCAGGAAACATCCCGGCAACGCGCAGGCGACCGCGCTGACAGCGCCGACGGCTACAATCCAGGAGTCGAAAGAGGTCCAGTTCATGATGGGTTTTTAATCAGGTGAGGACTTGGAATCCACGCGCCACGATTTCGCAGTTCGTCTTCGAGGCGCTGCACGAGGTCTGCTTCAAGAATGTGCTCAACCATGTCGGCATCGCGATCAACGTGACTCGGTGCGATGTCGGCATGGGTTACGAGATAGATCTCCCAGAGTCGGTGGTTTCGTGTGATGCGGGCGGCCTCGCCGAATCCGGATTCGGAAAGACGGAGTTCGCCATGGTTCTCTGATTCGAGGTGACCGAATGCGGTTTCCTTTTTCAAAATCTTGTCAAGATGGCGAGGTTTCCAGGTGCGTTTGGCAATGAGGTCGTCCCGTGAGAAGGGGGCGTTGGCGACCTGTTCCGTCTTGGTGGAGTTGGCTTCGAGAATTTCAAAGGCCGCCCGCAGGAGGTGCTGGCGCTCGACCTTGTTCTTCAGTCTCCGCTGGCGAAGGTTTCTTGCGAAGACTCCGCGGGTTGGCGCGAAGATCATGCTGACAAGAAATACCAAGGAAGTCACCACGACGATAACAGCGCCCGCGGGGAGGCGGGGAAGCAAGGCCGATATTGACGCTCCGAGCCAGCCACTCGCAGCACCAATGACGGCGGAAAGAAACACCATCGTCGAGAGTCGGTGAGTCCAGAACCGAGCTGCAGCAGGCGGCGTAATGAGAAAGGCGATGATGAGGATCAGCCCGACCGATTGAAGCCCGATTACAGTTACGGCGGTGACAAGTCCTAGCAGAAGTACATCAAGCCAGAGCGTGGGCCACCCTTCGGCCGCGGCGAAAGATTCATCGAAGCAGAGCAGGGTAAATTCCTTGAAAAGGAACAAGGCGGCGATGGCGGCGAGTGCCGCAATTGCAGAAATGAGCCAGAAGTCGACCAGAACCATCGATGCGGCCTTCCCGTAGATAAATGACTCCAGCCCAGCGGCACTCGCCTTTGGTATTTTCTGAACCACGCCAAGCAAAGCTAGCCCGGCGCCGAAAAAGACACTGAGCACGAACCCCATTGCAGTGTCGTCGCTGAGTCGTGTGGTATTGCGAATCGCAAGCATGATCAGCAAGCCGATGATTCCTGATAACGCGGCCCCTGCGATTAGTCCGGGAAGAGACTTCCCGGTTCCGCCAAGGGCTAACATGACAACAAAAGCGATCACGATACCCGGAAGGGTCGAGTGCGCCAGCGCATCGCCCATGAGGGAGCGCTTTCGCAAAAGGAGAAAGGCACCCACGATTCCAGCAGCGATGCCGAGTGCAGAGGTGGAAAGAACGACGAGACGCGTGTTGTAGTTTTTGAGCAGGAGAATATCTCCGATATCACCCCACGAAAGGCCGCTCTCCGCCCCAAAAGCCGGTGAGCAGCCAAATACCAGCAGACTCAAGCCTGCTGCGCCGGTAAACAGGGTTGTACGAAGGCCCCAACGGGGTTGGGTCAGTGACTTGACAGGATCAGGTCGCGATGGATCAACGAACGGCATCGGCGAGGGCGTGGGCGGCGTCGTTTAGCAGACTGAGCCGGCCACCGTAGGTTTTCTCGAGGTTCTCCTTGGTGAAGATGTCGTCTGTAGGTCCGGCGGCAACGATACGCATATTCAGGAGTACGACCCAATTAAAGTAACGGGCGACGGTTGCGAGATCGTGATGCACGACGACGCATGTCTTTCCGCGTTCGTTGAGTTCTTGCAGAATCTTCACGATGGCCTCTTCGGTTGCTGCATCGACGGCGGCAAAGGGTTCATCCATCAGATAAACTTTCGCATCCTGGGCGAGCGCGCGCGCAAGGAAGGCCCGTTGTTGTTGCCCACCAGAGAGTTGGCTGATTTGTCGATCGGCAAGGTAGGCGATCCCAACATGGTCGAGCGCGTCCATCGCTGCACCCCGCTCCTTTTTTCCGACCCGACGAAACCAACCGAGCTTGCGATAAGTTCCCATTGTCACGAGATCAAGAACGCTGACTGGAAAATCCCAATCGACACTTTCACGCTGGGGAACATAGGCGACGAGATGGCGCTGATCCTTGTAGGCTTTTCCGTAAACCCCGACTTCGCCGGAGGCTTTCGGAATAAGATCTAGGCAGGCTTTGAGAAGCGTGCTCTTCCCGGCTCCGTTGGGACCAACCACGGCGACGAGCTTTTTCTCTGGGATGTCGAGATCGACGTCCCAGAGAACGGGCTTTCGGTGATAGGCGACGGTGAGGTCGTGGACCGCGAGTGGGACATTGTCAGGGTGAAAGGAAATATCTTCACCGGTGGCATCACCGGGAGGGGACATGGATTGCAGGACTTGGCTCATGATGATTGGTAGTTTGGCATCAGTGTGAGAGTTCTCCATTTAGTCCCTTTTCAGGGGCTTCGCCGCCGAGGGCGCTGGCAATCGTGGTGACGTTGTGATCGATCATGCCGATATAAGTTCCTTCGTAGTATCCGCTCATTCCCATGGCGTCGGAGAAAAGCTCTCCGCCAATAATGACAGTGTGTCCTTTTGCTTTGGCGCCTTCGGCAATGGCTTTGACGTTCTTATCGGAGACAGAGGACTCCACGAAAATGGCGGGAATTTTCTTTTCCGAAAGAAAAGTGACGAGGGTCTCGATATCGCGAACGCCGGCCTCGGATTCGGTGCTGATCCCCTGGATGCCTCGGACCTCGATGCCGTAGGCGCGTCCGAGATACCCGAAGGCGTCGTGCGCGGTGACGAGGACTCGCTGTGACTTGGGTATGGAAGAGAGCACTTTTTTTGCATAGGCATCCAGCTCCACCAGTTCTGCCCGGTAGCTGGCGGTATTAGCCTGGTAAATGTTTGCTCCGTCAGGGTCCCAATCGCTGAGAGCGCTGGCAACCACATCAACAGCCTTGATCCAACCCTGAACATCCATCCAGACGTGAGGATCCTCCTCGATTATGTAATTTTCCTGCTCTTGTAAGGTTTTGGTGACAGCATGAACGGGCTTGCCTGACCGTGCGACTCGGACGAGAATATCACTCATTTTGCCTTCGAGGTGCAATCCGTTGTAGAAAATGATATCGGCTGACTGAAGGGATTTTACGTCGGCAGAGGTAGGCTTGTAGAGATGAGGATCAACCCCTTCACCAATGAGGGAGGACACCGAGAGTCGGTCGCCGGCGACGTTGCGAACAATATCTGCGACCATCCCAATTGTGGCTATTGCCTGCGGTGGTTTAGACCCGTCTGCCGTTCCTTCGTTTCTACCGCACGAGGAAAGAAGTAGGGGGGGGAGGCATGAGAGAATCACCGCAAGGGGGAAACGCATGATACGAAGTTTCATGTAATCAGTGTAGGAATTTATCTTGAATGTTCAAGATAATAAATTTGATTGCATTTATTTTATCTTTGAGGTAACTAAAGTTAATGGCTACGAGTACGGTCGAAAACTACCTGAAGGCAATTCTGCATTTGCAGGAGGGTAACGAGGTGCCTACAGTCGGCCGCATTGCCGAGGAACTTGGGGTTACTCCGGGAACGGTCACGACGATGATGCGACATCTCAGTGACGAAGGGTTGATCGATTACATCCCTAGAAAAGGGCTGAAGCTACGTTCATCGGGAAGAGCAGCGGCACTCCGAGTCGTTCGCAGACATCGATTGATTGAGCTCTTCCTTGTCGAGGTGATGAAGCTGGATTGGTCCGAGGTCCATGAAGAGGCCGAGATTCTTGAGCATGTTGTTTCGACCCGTCTCGTTGACCGGATGGATGAAATGTTAGGACATCCGACTCATGATCCTCACGGTGATCCGATTCCCGGCAAAGATGGAAAACTGCCAGCGACCTCATTGCAGGCATTGTCGAGCGCAGAGCCGGGGGAGTATCGTATCGCCCGCGTTTCGGACGAAGATTCGAATTTGTTAGAGTGGCTCGACGGAAAAGGCCTGCAGATTGGAGAAAGTGTCAAGCTGCTGAGACCTGATGCAGTAGCGGGAATGCTGGAGCTCAAGCGTCGGTCAGGCGGAATTGTGCATCTGGGCGATGCTGCTGCGGACTCGATCTTTGTTGAGATCATCTCATAGCATCTCGAGGATCGCCTCAGTCTTTTCCACAAAGGCTGTCCGGGAAAACCGGGAGGCGCGGTCGATTACGTTTTTTCTCCATTGCAACATTGTGTCCTCGTCGGATCGAAAGGCTTTCTCGATCGCGCCTGCAATGTCTGCTTCGCCCATCGGTTCGAAGTAGGGAGCCGTGCCGGAATCGCTGGAATTTGCGAGGTCAATGTCAGGTCCTACGACCTCGGGGATGCGCAGATGTTTCGCCAGCTGCTTGTGAGAAAATTCGGAGACAGTTCCGGTAGGATTATCAGGCGGCAGAAAAAGTCTTGCGAATTGGAAAATGCAAAGCACTTTAGCCGCTCGCAAATTCGCGATTCAGGGCAGATGTCTGAGTGGTTTAAGGAGCACGCTTGGAAAGCGTGTGTAGGGGAAACTCTACCGTGGGTTCGAATCCCACTCTGCCCGCCACCGCATTGTTAACGACTTACAGAAGGCTATTTAAAATTAGCAGCGCCAGTGACAGTGATCACGCTTCGGTCGTGGTTTCCTCTTCCTGTCTATTTCTAGGGAGAATTGGTGCCGCTGAAGCCAAAGGTAGAAGTCCTTTCGAGCTTGGCATGAATCTTTCTAATGATCTGGGATCTTGTGTCTGGTTTAGCGGTCAAAATCGTAACAATGACTGGTTTTTTCCCTAGCCAGTTTCCGCGAACGAAGCGAGGCTGCAGATATCCAGTTTTATTGCCTTCTTCACGAGCCATGAGCCATTCCCTATCTGTCCGCGCGAATGCCGAATTGATTGATTCGAAATACGCGGATTGGAAATCTGATCCGAGTTCAGTTGATGAATCGTGGTCCAATTTTTTCGAAGGATTCGAACTGGGAATGACGCAGCCGGCTCCGAAAGGGAACGCGGCTTTGCTGACTGATCCGGGATTGGAAATTGTCGGTGGTTTGGATTTGGCAACACGCGCCCGGGTCGTTTCGATGGTGCATCAGTATCGCTCCCTTGGCCACACGGCGGCATGGACGGATCCGCTGGAAGAAGTGGCACCGGAGCAGGAGTTGCTGAGCCTCGAGAAACTTGGTTTTCTCCCGGAACATCTTGATGAGGAAGTATCGACCCAGTTTTTCCGTTTCGGTGAGCGGATGAAGTTGGGGGATATGATCGAGGAACTGAAGACGATTTACTGCGGTAAAATCGGTTTCGAGTTCATGCACATCCAGACGCCGGATATTCGAGATTGGGTGCAGGAAAAAATTGAGGCTCGCATCAAAGCACCCGAGCCATCGATTGAAACGAAAAAGGATGCGCTGCGCTGGCTCGCGGAGGCGGAACTTTTCGAGAAATTTCTTCACCGCAAGTATGTCGGGCAAAAACGATTTTCTCTGGAGGGGGGAGATTCCCTGATGGTTGCTCTCAACGGAATGGTCTCGAGCTTTCCCCATTTCGGGATTCACGAGATGGTCATGGGAATGGCGCAACGAGGTCGACTCAACGTGCTCGCGAATCTGCTGCGCAAGCCTCTCACGGTGATTCTCTACGAGTTCTCGGAAAACTATGTCCCGAATCTCGTCGCGGGAGATGGGGATGTGAAGTATCACCTCGGTTTTGATGCTGAGTTCGACTTCGACGGACACGATATTCGACTCCATCTCGGAGCAAACCCGAGTCACCTCGAGGCGGTGAATGGTGTCGTCGAGGGCAAGGCCCGGGCACGCCAGCGATTGCGGGATCCGGGTCTGCGCGATTCCTTTATCAAGCGGGACGATGTTCTCCCCGTATTGATCCACGGAGATGCGGCTTTCGCGGGGCAGGGCAGTGTCGCAGAAACGCTGAACCTTTCCCAACTGCTCGGTTATCGAACCGGCGGAACGGTGCATTTTGTGATCAATAATCAGATCGGATTTACGACGACACCGAAAGATGCGCGCTCATCTGTGTATTGCACGGACGTCGCGAAGACAATTGAGGCTCCGGTTTTCCATGTGAATGGGGATTCACCACTTGATGTTCTTTTTGTTACCGAGCTGGCCCTGGAATTTCGCCAGACATTCGGACGAGACGTGGTCGTCGACATTGTTTGCTACCGTCGTCACGGCCATAATGAAGGCGACGAGCCTGCCTTTACCCTCCCGCAAACCTATCGCGAGATTCGCCAGCAGGATACGCCGCTGAAGGTCTTTCGTGATGATCTGATCAAAAGCGGGGATCTTTCCATGGAAGAGGTAAAGGCGATCGAGAACACCTACCAGGAAAAGCTCGATAGCGAGCATGCGGAACTGGAAGCCGCGACGGAGAAAGGCGAGGGGCATCAGATGAATCAGGAGATGCCGGAGCCGCAGGCCGAGTTCTCCCATGATCCAGTTCCGACTGGTGTGCCGGTGAACGTCGTTCGCGAAATCGGGATGAAAATTTCGACGATACCGGATGGGATTTCAGTGAATGAGAAGCTGGAGAAGCGCTTCATTAAGCCTCGGCGCGATGCGATTGAGAGTGGCGAAGGGATCAGCTGGGCACTTGGCGAATCTCTCGCTTTTGGAACGCTGCTTCGTGAGGGCATTGCGGTGCGCTTGTCAGGACAGGACTGCCGACGTGGCACATTCAGCCATCGTCATGCCGTTCTCTATGATCCCGAAACGAGAAGGCGCTACACGCCGCTGAATCATATTTCTGATGAGCAGACGCAGAAGTTGTGGGTCTACAACAGTAACCTCTCCGAGTTCGCAGTCCTGGGTTTTGAGTACGGCTACTCGATGACCTGCGAGGATGCCCTCGTGTTGTGGGAAGCGCAGTTCGGTGATTTTGGCAACGGGGCGCAGGTGATCATTGATCAGTTCATCAGTTCTGCGGAATCGAAATGGCAACGACGGAGTGATCTCGTGATGTTGCTGCCTCACGGCTACGAAGGGCAGGGGCCGGAGCACAGCAGTGCGCGTCTCGAGCGTTTTCTCCAGCTCTGCGCCGAGCAAAATATGCAGGTCGTAAATCTGACGACCCCGGCACAGTATTTTCACGTTCTTCGCCGGCAACTTGCCCGCGAGTTTCGCAAACCGCTCGTCATCATGACGCCGAAGAGCTTGCTGACCCATTCTCGATGCGTATCGAATATCGAGGAATTCGGAGAGGGGACCGTTTTCCAGGAGGTCATCGATGACCAGCGCGACGATCCGGAAAATGTCAGTCGTCTTATATTCTGCACCGGCAAGGTCTACTACGAGCTCGACGATTACCGGACAAAAAACGAAATCAACAACGTCGCGATCATTCGAATTGAGCAGATTTACCCCTTTTGGGGAAGTCACATTCAGATGGTTGCTTCCCGCTACGAAAATGCGACCAAGTGGGTGTGGTGTCAGGAGGAACCTCTTAATATGGGTGCCTGGACTTTCGTCGGGCCACGATTGGAAAAAATGACAGAACACTCGGTGCGTTACGCTGGTCGCGACACAGCCGCGAGCCCGGCAACCGGCTCTAAAACGATTCACAAGATGGAGCAGGAACGCCTCATCAGAGAAGCTTTTAACAAGTAAGGTTTTACGAAAATGGCTCACGAAATCAAAATACCCTCGGTCGGGGAATCGATCACTTCCGCAACTGTCGGAACCTGGCTGAAGGCCGACGGCGAATATGTTGAGTCCGGTGAGGAAGTTCTCATGATCGAGACCGACAAAGTCTCCACAGGGATTCCCACCGAGACCTCTGGCATTCTGAAGCATCAGGCCAACGAAGGTGATGATCTCGATATTGGCGCGGTAGTAGCCATCATCGAGGAGGGTGAGGCATCCGAAGGACACTCCGAAAGTCCAGAAGACGAGGCGGCAGAGTCCGATGGCTCATCGAAGGTAGCCGCTGAGCCCGCGCCAGAACCGGCGGGCGACATTCGGGTGACACCGGTCGCTCGAAAGATCGCTGAAGAAGAAGGAGTGGACCTCTCCTCCGTCATAGGAACTGGCGCAGCCGGAAAAATTACCAAGTCAGACGTCCTCGAAGCTGCATCTTGTGGTGCGAGCGGCGAGAAAGAGAATGAGGCCCCGGCAGCTGCATCGGAGAAGCGAACAACCCGCAAGAAACTCTCTCCGCTGCGGCGTAAAATTGCCACCCATCTCGTTAACGCTCAGCAGGAAGCTGCAATTCTGAGCACCTTTAACGAGTGCGACATGACGAATGTGATGGTTCTTCGCAAGCGAGTTCAGGAAGACTTCGTCTCCAAACACGGGGTGAAGCTCGGCTTCATGTCCTTTTTCATCAAAGCCGTCGTCGACGGATTGAAGGCGGTGCCCGGAATTAATGCCCAGATCGAAGGTGATGAGATCGTCCAGAACCACTTTCACGACGTCGGTGTTGCAGTGGGAACAGACAAGGGGCTCTTTGTTCCCGTGATTCGCGATTGTGACACGAAGTCGTTCGCCGAAATCGAGCAGGAAATCATCGACTACGCGACGAAAGCGCGTGAGGGATCAATCTCGCTTGATGACTTGCAAGGTGGTGTTTTCACCATCACCAATGGAGGAATCTACGGTTCACTTCTCAGCACTCCGATTCTCAATCCACCGCAGTCCGGTATCCTCGGAATGCACAGCATCCAGCAACGTCCTGTTGCGATCGACGGGGAAGTCGTGATTCGTCCAATGATGTATCTCGCGCTGAGTTACGATCATCGCATCGTCGACGGGAAGGAAGCCGTCACTTTTCTCGTTCGCGTGAAGGAGTGCATTGAGAATCCCGATCGAATGCTGATAGGTGTTTGAGGGCCGATATACGACGGTTTCCCCCGCTGTAAAGAGGAGAGGCGCGGCGATTTCAGTCGCCGAGTTTCTGGCAGTGCGGCAGCTTGGGCTGCCAGCCCTTTGCTGCTCTTTTAAGTCAGCCTTTTATTGGATGGCAGTTTCGGACTCAAAATTCCGAAATTGAAACAGTGAGAAAAACTGATTCCTGTGCCGAAACCTGTTAGTGAAATAGGTGTTTCAACTTTGAACTTTTTGATTCTTCTTTTCCTGATCGAAGGTATCTTCTCGGCCCGCCATACTCGTAAAAATCATGAGCAAATTCCCCACTCTCGTTCTCATTGGTGCGCTGCTCGTTATCGCAGTCGACATAAGAGCTGCTTCGGATTCGCCTTCCGACAAAATCGACAAGCTGATTGAGGCAAAATTGAAGGAGAATGAGCTGAGTCCGAATGAAGAGATCGCAGAAGGGGTTTTTCTTCGACGTGTCTACCTCGATATCGTTGGTCGAGTTCCGACAATCGAAGAGGCTGAGGCCTTCCATAGCGAATCCTACGAGAATAAGCGTGAGCGCCTCATCGAAAAGCTGCTGTCCAGTGAGGGTTATGTCTCTGATTCCTACCATCTCTGGGCCGACATTCTCCGCATCAATGGAGAGCCCGGCGGCACCGTCAGCTCTGCCTACGAATTGTGGGTTAAGGACGCCCTGCGCAAGAACATGCCTTACGACGAGTTCGTCCATTCGCTCATCACGGCAGAAGGCAAGTTCTGGGAGAATGGTGCCGTGGGTTACTACTTTCGCGATCGCGGAATGCCTCTCGACAATATGTCGAACACAGTTCGGGTTTTCCTCGGGACTCGGTTGGAGTGTGCCCAGTGTCACGATCACCCGTTCGATAAGTGGACGCAGATGGACTACTTCAAAATGGCGTCCTTCAGCTACGGAATGAACACCCGCGCCTACGATTCGATGAATCGCAACTTCGCCAATCGCGAGATCAAGCGAGGCGGAGCAGAAGCGTATCGCGAGAAAGCGATCGAGCTGACAGGGAGCCGGAAGTTTCCAGTCTTCGCGAGAGAATCCCAACTGGAAAAATACCTGGAGACTGTTCCCGAAAATCCCGAGCGGACGAAAGTGGGCTCAAAGGAAGATCGGAAGAAGGAGAGAAAACGAAATATGAAGAAGGCACGCCAGAGCGATCGCCTCCAGGACGGCGTTGCTTATCATGCGCGCTTCGACATGACCAAGGAGGAGTTCGCCGACGTTGTGAAACAATGCCTAACAGCTGCCGAAGAAGTTTCCGGTCGGCGCTCCACCATGCGGGAGGTCCTCTCTGAACTATACGATCCCCTGCAATACACAGCCGTGACGAGCGGTGAAAAGAACGCGGAGCTTCCTCACGACTACGCTTACGATGATGCGAAGCCTCACGATAAAATCATGCCGGCAACCATGTTTGGATACGACGTGGAGGTGGCAGACGGAGAAAAACGCATCGAGGCCTACGGGCGATGGATGACTTCACCCGAGAATCCGACTTTTACCCGCGTCATCGCGAACCGGCTCTGGAAAGAAGTTTTCGGTCACGGAGTATTTGAGCCGGTCGACGAGCTGACAGACCACACCGTGATCACCAACCCCGAGCTGCTTTCTTACCTCGAGGAATTAATGGTCGAACTCGACTACGACATGCGTGCTTTCCAGTCCATTCTTTACAATACAAAAGCCTATCAGCGCGGTGCCTACGCTGGAGAAGTCGAGCTGGGCGCGCCCTACTATTTTCCCGGACCAAAGCTCCGTCGCATGTCTGCCGAGCAGATCTGGGACTCTCTAGTCGCCCTCGCCTTGCCCGAGGCGGATCGCTATCAGCCAAACCTGGAGAAAAAGCTGACCGCGATTCAACGGATCGAGAAAATCTACCAGTCACTGGAAGAGCGCCCCTTCGATGAGTTCATGAAGATGGTCCGCGAAGTCGAGCCCATTGTTGCGAGCCTCGATGCCGATGCTGAGGCCTATCGCGAAGCTGCTGCAGAGGCCCGTCTCTCCGGCGATGCCACCGGAATTCGTAAGATTCGAGCGGAATATCAGGCAAAGAAAAAGCAGATGACTCGTGAGATCGGGCGCATCGCCTATAGCAATCTGCAGGAAGAGATCGACGGCGGAGAGTTGCTCCTCGCGATGGGATTTCTCGATGCGGGTGGGGAACTGACCTCCGAAATGGAAGCCGAGGAAGAGGGATCAGACGTTCGTTACATCACAACATCACTACCTAAAGCCCCGGAAGCGAGACGAGGAAAGGCCCACGAAAAGGAGGCCAGAAAGCGAATGGTGGAAAACGGAAAGCTCGATCGCAGTGACATCGAAGGGATGCGCGAAGACATCAAGAGCTATCAGAAGATGGTGGCAGGAATGGCCCGGGCCTCCGAGTTGCCTTCTCCGGCGAAACGCGGGCATTTTCTCCGTGATTTCGGTCAGTCAGACCGTGAGGTGATCGAGAATGCGGCCGAGGGAGCATCGGTGCCACAGGCGCTCAACCTGCTCAACGGTCCCATCGTAGACTCGCTGACAAATCGCTTTTCCACTTTCGGTCGTCGCATCCATGCCGCCGGAGACGTCGACGAAAAAGCCCACATGATTTTTCAGGCCATGCTCACCCGGAAGCCAACCGACGAGGAGCTGAATCTCGTGAGGGCCGAAGTCGAAGCGAATGGAGAGGAAGCCTACGAAGGTATCGTCTGGGCGCTCCTCAATACGCAGCAGTTTCTGTTTGTGGAGTGAGGTGGGGTGCATTCGGTATAGGAGAGACAGGGGGCATGTTTCCATTGCTACTCCCAAAACTTCGCGTAGTCTTCGAGTGGCTCTTTCAGCAGCGTGTTCTCATGAAGCCATATGACGGGTGCATAAAGTATTTCGAGAGTATCCGTAAATGGACTGCCGCTCAGATATTTGATCGCTGGACCGATGTTCAGAACGTAGAGGATGGGAATCACAAGAGCGAGTCCTGCGTATTCCGGATAGCGAACTCTGGGACTCCCTTCAGGTGAGTGGTTGGTCGAAGGGCCGTCCATATTTTGGTCGAGGAATTGCGTTTGAGACCACTAGGGATGGCGCTGTCTACTTTCGAAATCGAATGAAGCTGCAAAGATCCTCGCGATTCATTTCATCTGTGCTAAGTATGATCGCGGCTGGCACATTCCCTGTGTGAGCCCAATGTCCTTTCGCCAGAGAAAATGGGAGCCGAACCCGAATTGATACAAGCTGAACGTCCGTGCCCGATTACGGGGACTTACGAAGCTGAAATCGTTGCTACGAAAGCCCGTGAAGGGCATCCGCTTCGCAATGTGATGTCGAAGGAAAGTGGGCTGATCTATGTCGACCTGCTGCCGATCGAGGATCTGGCGGGATACTACCGGGATGATTATCGCAAGACATACAAGAATGTCGTCTGTCCGAAGCTGAAGCATGTCTATCGCGCCGGCGAAGTCGCGCTCGCGCGAATGAAGCACGCGGGGAAGCATCTCGTTTCTTCCGGACGCAGTCTTGATATCGGGGCGGGTGGAGGAGAGTGGGTCTACCTGATGGACCAACTCGGCAACGAGTCATTCGGCGTCGAGCCAAATCAGGGCTACGGGACTTTTTCCAGGGATTCCTATGATGTGGAGGTCTTCCTCGGGATGTATCAGGATTCTGTCTTTGAGCGGGAGTCTTTTGACATGCTGACGCTGTTCCAGGTGTTGGAGCATCTTTCCGAGCCAGTCCGGGATTTGAAACAGATGGCGGAATACCTGAAACCCGGGGGGCGCTTCCTGATCGAGGTGCCGGATATCCTGTATCCCGGTATGAGGTTTGATCACAAATGGCACGACGGTCATCTGTTTGGCTTTGATGCGACGACGCTGGAGGCGGTGGCGGCAAAGGCAGGTTTGAAGAAAATCTCCCTGGAAGTCTTGCCAGGAAATCTCTTCGGGGTTTTTGAGAAAGTGGAGGAAGATGTGCCGGTATCTGATGAAATATCAGAGAATTATGAATTGGCACGAACCATGCTTGAAGATGGGCGGCAATCCTACTGGATGCTTCCCAGCACCTATTTGAAAGTGCCACGACGTTTGAAACAGAGAGCCCGCGAAATGCTGGTTAGCTCCTCCTTGAGGGAGCCTCGCAAGATTCTGAATCACCTCTTTGAAAAGGATGAGATGCTGCTGTCGATGCGGGCGCAGTAGAAACTAAACCCCGGGGAAACGATGCCTGAGGCAAAGCCCAGTATGAATTGCAGACTCGCTGGGATTCTTGTTCCGGTTTTTTCTTTGCGGGAGGAGAGTGATCTCGGCATTGGCGATGTCACCTGTCTGCGCAAGTTTGTCCGGTTTGCTTCGGAAACAGAATTCGGATTTGTGCAACTCTTGCCGATCAATGAAACGGGTTCGGATAACAGCCCCTATAATGCAATCAGTTCGGTCGCGATTGAGCCGATGACGTTAGATTGCCGTCCCTCGACGCTGCGCGACCTTACCGACGAGGCGTATTCCGATGTGATTGCCGATTACGATCTTTCGTCTCTGCGCGAGGGATTTATCGATTATGCTTCAGTGCGTTCTCTGAAACACGCATTACTGCGGCGTGCCTACGATGGATTTATCGAGAATGTGTTTGGAAAGGTGGATCTTCGGGCAGAAGAATTTGCAAAATTTCTGGAGAGTGAGTCGGATTGGCTGAATGACTACTGCGTGTTCCGCCACCTGATGGCGCGTCATGGAGAAAGCCAGGTTTGGCAGGAGTGGGACGAGGAGTTCCGGGACAAGAGCTCCGCTCTCGCCGCGCTGGGGAAAGAGGCTGGCGAATC
>Ga0181587_10000319_pt1 | contig 39052 bp, 33 predicted proteins | sample 071ome_27_FD_132463 | JGI IMG/M metagenome (GOLD analysis project Ga0181587, IMG submission 132463) | Coastal salt marsh microbial communities from the Groves Creek Marsh, Skidaway Island, Georgia - 071409AT metaG (megahit assembly) | ecosystem: Environmental > Aquatic > Marine > Intertidal... | reverse complement strand
TGAGCGTGTTGTTCATGTTGGGCACACCCTTGTGGATGCCCCAGAACGCCTTGGTCGTGAGCACATAGGACCAGCGGGGCCAGGCCAACTCCCGGAAGACCTTGCCCATGATCTCTTCCGACGCGCCGCCTGCGTACACCTCGGCGTTGTCGAAGAAGTTGCAACCCGCCTCGCCGGCCGCAGCAATGCAGTCGCGAGCCAGACCCGTATCGAGCTGGTTTCCGAAAGTCACCCAACTGCCGAAGGACAGCACGCTGACCTTGAGTCCGGAGGCACCGAGGCGCCGGTATTCCATGTTTTCGTTCACGGCGGGAGCATTCATGGGCCTGACCGTACCGTTCCCCCTGGCCCTACCCCCTGTCGGAGCGGTCGACCAGAACCGGTGCACCATCGACCCACCGAAGGGGGCGGGCGTAGAGCGAACGGACGCCGCCCGTCCCGTAGCCGATCTCGTCGCCGGTCCAGCCGTGATAAACGACCACGTCGACCGCCCGGTCGGCGAAATGCACGACTTCGAGGCCACCCGGACCCGACGTGGCCTCGGTATCAGCCAGCCACGGCTCGGGGTCCTTCACACACGGCCCCGCGACGGTCTCACAGACCGCATGCCCGACCGCATAGGACTCGGTGTCCCACCGATTGGCTGAGTAGAACAGATGGAACACACCGTCGACCTCGATCATCGATGGCGCCTCGACCACATCGCGTTCCCAGGATCGGTCGTTACGGATCAACTCGACCGCCTCACCGGCCAGGTCGGTACCGTCGGCGGTAAGCGGCTGGGCAAACACGATGGTCGGAATCCCACAGCAATTGCCGTCGGACTTCCACAACAGCCACAGGTCGTCGCCGACCTCAATCGTGCTCGGGTCGATCGAACCGCCGAGGTCAAGCTCGCACACGAGCGGCCCTGACGAGTCATCAACGAACGGGCCGGCCGGGTGGTCCCCAACAGCCACGGAGATGCATTGGCGGCCTGAGCCGGAGTGCCGGGTTGTGTAGTGCAGGACATACCCCTCCCCGACCGCCGTCACCGATGGCGCCCACACGTGACCCGGCTCAGACCACGTCGGAAGGTTCGGTAAAACGTCACCAAGTAACCCGCCGCCACCATCGGCATAGGCAACCATCACCGGCACATTCAGAAACATCGTGTTGGTGGCGTAGGCAAAGAGATCGCCATCAACCGACAGCAGAAACGGGTCGGCGAAGTCACCCGTGAAGGTCGGCGTGCCATCGCTGGCGATCCGCCCGACCCTCGCCCTTCCTGTTGAACCCTGCGAAGCCGGACGGTCAGCCGACGGTGAGGCACCGACGGCGCTCGCGTCAATCACGGGGGGCGGGGTCATCGGCTCGGGCAGCGTCGTCATCGTCTCCTCGCCCACCTCGGCATCAACGCCAGGAGCGAACCTCTGAGCGCGGAGGACTGACTCCACGCCGCTGGCCTGGAACTCCACGCCGCCGGCCTCTACCTCCGCGCCGCTGGCCCGAGCACACGCTCCGGCAGCGAGTGTCACCACCAACAACACCATGGGCACCAAGAACCGTTGTCGCATGCCTGCATGGTCGACAGCGAATCTGAAGATCTCGCCAGCCAGTCATGAACAAACGATGAGGACGGCAACAAAAACCACAAACGGCGCCCGACGGGCGCCGTTTGGTTCGCTCGGGGAGGAGGACTTGAACCCCCAATGACTGGACCAGAACCAGTTGTGTTACCAATTACACCATCCCCGAAGGATGCGCCCGAAGGCCCGGTGAAGGGTAGCGGTTTCGTCGGCATCAGCCGACACCGATTCAGCCAACGCTTCCCAACCAGTTGTCGACCCGCCGATAGCCGAGAATCCGGCCCAAGCTCACCGCCGCCGTCTCACGGGCGAGCTGTCGGATCGACAAACTCCCGTCGGTCGACGACACGCTCGCCTCCAGACCCACCTCGTCTGCGATCTGGGTCAAACGAAGCGCGTGGTACGGATCCGAGACCAACGTCACCGAGTCGAGATCACGAAGCCGCAACTGGCGGGCGGTCGCCGCTAACTGCTCCCAGGTCGACGCTCCGTCCGTGATCACCAGCAATGCGTCATCGGGAATGCCGGCAAACCGGAGGTACTCATAGCCCGCATAGCCCTCGGTGAAGCGGTCGCCCGGCAGATTCGAACCGGTCGTGACGATGATCGGCGCCACCCCCGCACGCCAGAGTCGCTCGGCATGATCAAGTCGGCCGGCGAGCACCGGTGATGGCTCGCCGTCATATTGGGCAGCACCAAGGACAACGATCGCATCGGCTGTGTCGCGGTCATCTACCCCCGATGCCACGAGGACCTGGACAAAGGTGACACCGACGTACAGCGCACCGAGCCCGACCACGATGACCACGACCCGTCTCGACCACAGCCGGTCGACGAGATGCCGCAGCCGGGCAGCCATGTCAGTCGGTTCGGTCCTCGGTGAGTCGGTCGCGAGCAGCCCGCAAGCGGAGTAGGCACTCGTCGTGACCGAGCAGGGTCATCGCCTCCCAGAGAGGAATACCCGCTCCCCCGCCGGTCAAGGCCACCCGGACCGGCGCTTGTGACATCACCCTTGCGTCAAGTTCTTCGCTCAACGCCGCACCAACCCCCATCACCGTCGCCTCAATGTGGGCCGCATCATCGAACGGGTCCCCGTCCAACGCAGCGATCACCTGATCGAGGACCCGGTCGGCGGCCCGACCCTTGATCATCGCTTTGGCCCATGCCTTCTCGTCGAACTCGCGGGGCCGAACGAACAGCCAGGTGAGCCAGCCCGCCGCCTCCGCGAGGGTCGAGATGCGCTGCTGCACTTCGGGAGCCAGCGCTTCCACGACGGCGCGGTCATAGGCATCGGCTTGCCACGGGGCGCCATCGCCCTCGAGCCACGGCTCCGCGGCAGCAACGAACTCGGCCGGCGAGAGTGCCTTGATGTACTCCGCGTTGATATGGCCCAACTTCTGGAGGTCGAACATCGCGGCCGACTTATTGACCGTCTCAAGGGAGAACCGTTCGATGATCTCTGCGATCGGACGGATCTCGACCTCGTCGGGCGGACCCCACCCAAGCAGTGCGAGCGCGTTCAGCATCGCCTCCGGCAGGTACCCGTCATCGCGGAACGATGCCAGGGCAACCGAGTCGCGACGCTTCGAGAGTTTCTTGCGCTGCTCGTTCACGAGAAGCGGCAGGTGGGCGTAGGTCGGCTTCTCACCAAAGCCCAACGCATCCCACAGCAACATCACCTTCGGGGCTGTGTTGAGCAGATCCTCGCCCCGGATCACGTGGGTGATCCCCATCTCGTGATCGTCGACGGCGTTGGCGATCAGGAACACGGGACTCCCGTCGCCGCGGCGAATCACAAAATCCTCGATGGTGTCATGACCGACCTCGACCCGACCCCGCACGAGATCATCGATGACGGTCACCCCCTCGTCAGGGGCTCGGAATCGCACCACGACACCGGGACCATCCTCGACGTTCCGGTCACGCGACCAGCCGTGGTAGCCACCGTTGTGGCCCGCTTCTTCATTGAGCGCCTCGACCTCTTCCGCCGACAGGTCGCAGCAATAGGCATGCCCCGAATCGAGCAACTGCTGGATGGCGGCCAGGTGCTGATCCAGTCGCTCGGACTGGAAGTACGGACCTTCATCCCAGTCGAGCCCGAGCCACCTCAGCGGCTCCGTAATTGCATCGACAAACTCCTGGGTCGTCTTCTCGGCATTGGTGTCCTCAACCCGAAGGACGAAGGTCCCGCCCGTGTTGCGGGCGAAGAGCCAGTTGAACAGTGCCGAACGGGCGCTGCCGACATGAAGAAAGCCGGTGGGAGCCGGCGCGAAGCGGACGCGGGGAGCACTCACCCAGGCGAGGCTACCGGTGTCCGGTCACCCAACGATGACGACCGGACACCGGACTCGTGACCCTGCCAATCAGGCTTTGACGACCTGCGCGTCGGTCATCTTGTCGTGCCAGGTCTGGCTCTTGTCATCCCACAGCATCCAGAGGTAGCCGAGGTAGCACGGGATACCGGAGATGATTCGACCGAACCAGCGACCGATCGCCCGACCAGCACCGATGGGCTCATCCGTGCCGATCCGCACCACCTTGGTCCCCAGCGCTCGGCGTCCGATGGTCGCGCCTCGGCGTCCCTCGAACTCGGCGATGTACCAGAGGAAGCCGACGAGAATCGCCAGGTAGATCAGCGCCAGGATGCCGAAACCGGCACCGGTCGGCTGCTCACAGATCGCCGTGCCGTTCTGGCAAATCACCAGTTCGGTCGGCACGACGCTCAACGCGACGTACATCACGATGGCGCCGGGAACCCAGAAAATTGCCAAGTCGATCAGCATCGCTCCGAGTCGCTGACCGAAATTGGCTGGCTCGGAGGCCGAACCACCGCCGGGCGGGGGCGGCGGCGGTGGTGTTGATGGGGGTGGTGGCATGTCACTCATGGAGCCCTCCTCAGGACCTTGGGTTCAGAACAGCGAGAACAGGGTTCGGTGGCGCATCACAGCAGGTCGAAACGGTCGAGTTGCCAGACCCACAGGCCGCCAAGCAGCACCCACGGCAGCCACACCGGCGCCGCCATTCCTGCTCGGCGCAGAAGCGGCGAGCCACGTTCTCGGACCCGGCGGGGCAGAAAGGCGAACAGCACCACACTCACCAACACGATCGCCGCAGGGTTAGCGGCGATCGAGGTACCCACGTCGAAGCGAGAAAGCGCCAAGGTTCCCGTGGTCATTCCGCAGAAGGGGCATGGCAACCCCGTCACCGCCCGGAGCGGACACAACACGACGTCGACGTCCGGCAGGATCGCGATTGCTGCACCACCCGCCACCATCGCTCCGCCGAGGAACCGCAGGTTCGCACTCGGACCTGACGCCGCGGTCATCCGATCGAGGACTCCCACGTATTGCGTCTCTTCTGCGAACACCACCAGTGCTCGACCGTAGTCGGCGCGCGGCGAGCGGTCGACCGCTTCACCGCGGCCAGGTGGGTTACTCGACGCTGCTCAGGGCAGCGGTCCAGTCGTTCTGCACCGCAACGCGAGCCGAGTGGGTCGGCTGACGCAGCCAAGATTCATCCACCCGGTCGGCGATCTCACGGGCTGCGAAGTAGTGCACCGTGGTGTGGTGAACCTCGGCAAACAATGGCTTGCGAAGCGCGACGAGTTCGTCGGGGGCTTCACCGAGAAACCCAAACGCCAACAAGCCGAGTTCGACGTCGTCGCGCACAGGTCCTCGGCCGAACAGGGATGCTCGTCGGAGACCGATCGCGCACGCACCCTCAAGCGCATCGGCGGCGTGCTCGCCATCGCTGAGGACAAGCTCATCGCGGAACGGCTTGCTCAACTTGAGGACATAGCCCTGGTCGGGCCCCTGGTTTCCGAGCGCTCGTCCGGTGGGGTGGGGCGCACCGACCGTCTCGCCGGGTCGTTCAGCCCGCCATGAATCACCGCGTCGCGGTGGCGACTGATAGTGCTTCGACTGAGTCGGATCGGTGGGCACACGGGACGGAGCAGCCATGGGCAGAGCGTAGCGAGATCGTCCGGCTCACCGAAGCCACGCGATGATCTGTTCATGCCCGATTCCGCTCCACTCGCTGGCATCCGTGTGCTCGACGACACCGACCTGCGCGGTGCGCTCTGCGCCCGACTGCTCGCTGACCTGGGCGCCGACGTCATCCGGGTGCGCCATCGCGATGACGATGGCTCACCAGCTGACCGCTTTCGCAACGCCCGCAAGCGCAGCACAGAGCGAGGATCAACACACCTGAACGAGATCGACATCTATGTCGAGAACGGCGGGCCGACGAGCGAGCTCGACCGGGACGTGCTCGCAGCGACGCACCCGCGCCTCATCCATGTTGCCCTCACCGATCTCGGGCTCACCGGCGAACGTTCCCACTGGCACCTTGAGCCGCTCCCTGCCCTTGCTGCGTCCGGCGCCCTCCACGCCGCCGGGTTCCCACACCTGCCACCGACCTCGATCCCGGGGTATCTGGCCCACGATTGCGGATCGGTGCACGGCGCACTCGGCGCAGTGACAGCGGTGCTTGAACGTGCCCGCACCGGCCATGGGCAACGCATCGAAGTCAGCGCCCAGGAGGCGGCGCTCGGAGGTCTCGTGCCGTGGACGGTGATCGTCCCTGACTATCTGGACGTCAACCCCTTCCTGCCCGCCGAAGGAACCCGGGCGGCCGACGGCCTCTACTACGTGCTGCCCTGCGCTGACGGGCATGTCCGGGTTGTTCTGACCTCCGGACGCGATTGGGAGACCTTCGTCGAGTTGCTCGGCACGCCGCCGGAACTGGCCGGCGCCGAGTGGAAAAACCTTGCCCATCGGGGCACGAACACCCTCACCATTCGCGAGGTCGCAGCGCGACAACTCGCCGACCGGACCCGCGCCGAGTTGTACGCCGCTGCCGAACCGCTCGGTATGCCCTTGGGCATGGTGCAAACCCCGCTCGAGTATGTCGCCCACCCCCAGGTCGCGGCCCGACAACCCTTTGTCGAGGGGATGGCCACCTCAGTGTGGACATTCTCCGCGACACCATCCCCGAAGCTCGGCGACACGCCAACGGGAGAACGCCGATCGTTTCCATCACCATCGCCCGAGGAAGCACGCCTCCCCCTCGCAGGGGTGCGCGTCGTCGAGTTCGGTGTCGCTGCGGTCGTTCCCGAATGTGTCTGGATGTTGAGTGAACTCGGCGCGGAGGTGGTGAAGATCGAGTCCGCCGGAAAGATGGACAACCTGCGGTTCACTGGCCTTGGCGACCCGAACCGGGGCTTCGCCTTCAACGCAGAAGCGCGGGGCCGGGCCGGCGTCACCCTCGACCTCACCCTTGAGGAGGGCCGTCGACTGGCGCGGCAACTCTGCCTCGCTGCCGATGTCGTCGCCGAGAACAACCGGGGCGGGATGATGGCCAAGCTCGGACTCGACCACGATCAACTTCGTACCGAGAAGCCGGAGTTGATCTATGCCGCATCGCAGGGCTACGGACGGGGTGGGCCGATGGGCGACAAGAAGGCGTACGGTCCGCTGAATGCGGCGTTCGCCGGGATCCACAGCTTGTGGAGTCACCCTGATGGCCCCTACCCCTCGGGCACATCCCTCAACCACCCAGACCACATCGCCGGGAAGCTGTTGGCGACGGGTGTGCTCGCCGCGCTCGACCACCGCAACCGCACCGGCGAAGGCCAGTTCATCGACCTGTCGCAGGCCGAGGCCGGCGTCTACCTGCTTGGTGAGCAGTACCTAGAGGCGATCGAAACCGGTATCGAACCGGTCAACCTCGGCAACCGGCACCGGACCCAGGCACCGCACGGTGTCTACCCGTGCGCCGGTGACGATGCGTGGGTAGCGATCGCAATTCACGATGAAACCTCCTGGCGTGCACTCGAACAGATCTGCGGGTGGCCGCACGACCCGTCGCTCGACGCAGCAGTCGATCGCCTCGCCCGGGTCGACGAACTCGATGAGCGGGTTGCCGCCTGGACTGCGGAATGGGACAAGAACGAAGTGGCAGCGCTCCTGCAAGCACACGGCGTTTCTGCAATGCCGGTGATGGGCCCACTCGAGCATCTCGCCGACCCCCACCTGCTTGGTCGGGCGGCGTTCGACGAGATCGAACATCCCGTCGGCGGCACCGAGCACCACATCGCCAACCCGACTCGCCTTTCGCGCACACCGCGGCGAACCGCCGGGCCAGCACCGTGCCTCGGTGCGGACACCCGTCTGATCCTGAGCGAGTGGCTCGGGCTAAGCACCGACGAACTCGACCGTCTCGAAACGGCCGGCGCGCTTCACTGAGCACCAGACGACGGTTCTCCGGGGTCCGCTGCGCTCGACTGCGGCCGAGGGCGCCGATCAGGTGTCGAGTTCGGCCCGAAGCTGGGCGATGTGGCGGGGCATGATCCCACAGCAGCCACCAACGATGGTCGCCCCTGCGTTCAACCAATCTCGAACGAAGGACGTGTAGCCGCCGTCTTCGAGGTCGCCACGATGGGTCATCACGTGCTCGTTGGCCGCGTAGTGCTCGCCCTCAGGCCGGTCCTCGAACGCATTGGCATAGGCCCCAACCTGCACGCTGGCCGGGACCACCGAGCGAGCCGCCGCAATCGCCGACGCCATCATCTCGGGTTGGGAGCAGTTGAAGAGCACTGCCTCGACCCCAAGGTCCGCCATCGCTGTGGCAAACGACGCAACCGACTCGCCGGAGCGAAGCTGGGGCGAGTCGATGTGGGCCTCGACTCCGCTCGGACCGCCCCCGTCTTCCAGCGTTGCCGACACCCAGATCGGCAGACCGTGCCGGGCTGCGGCCGCGAACGATGCACACGCCTCCGCAATCGACGACTGGGTTTCTGCAACGAACAGGTCGACATGCGACACCAGGCTGTCGGTGATCCGTTCGAGCAGCGCAGGTGCCCGGTCAGGGTCGAATTTATCGGGCTCATACGAGCCGAAGAGAGGCGGGATCGATCCAGCGACCCGAACGTGCTGCTCGGCTCGGTCGGCGACAGAACGGGCGAGCCGGCCAGCGAGATCGGTCAGTTCCTCAAGCAGGTCGTCCGCTCGATCACCGAGATGGAACGGCACCACGGCGTAGTTGTTCGTGATCACCACGTCGGCACCGGCGTCGACGAATTGCTGATGGACTCGCTCGACCCACTCAGGAGATTCGATCAACGCAAGCGCCGACCATTCGGGCTGACGGAATGGCGCGCCGACCTCCTGCAGTGCCTTCCCCATCCCACCGTCGAGCAACGTGATGGCGGCTGCGTGGCTGGGATCAGTCATCGGCATGCAGGAGCCCGTAGACGAGCGAATCGACGAGCGCCTGCCACGAAGCCTCGATGATGTTTTCGCTCACCCCGATGGTGGTCCACTCGCGAGTTCCGTCGGACGAGTCGAGCAGCACTCGGGTAATGGCGCCCGTGCCCTTCCCCGTATCGAGAACCCGCACCTTGAAGTCGGTCAGGCTGATGCGCGCCAGCGCGGGGTAGGTGTCACTCAGCGCAGAACGGATGGCAGCATCGAGCGCGTTCACCGGGCCATTGCCCTCCCCCACGGCGAGGTGGCGTGTCTCCTCGACCCAGAGCTTGACCGTCGCCGAGGTCTCGACATCGACAGCGACGTCGTTCCAGAGCCGAGCGTTGGTTCCCGACCGGTGATCGGTATCGACCGAGAACGATTCGAGCCGGAAGAACGGCTGCTCCCAGCCCGCCGCGCCCCGCATGAGCAGTTCGAGGGACGCGTCGGCGGCCTCGAAGTGATAGCCCTCGTGTTCGAGCCGCTTCAGCGTGTCGATCACATCGCCGAGCGTCTTGCCGTCGATCTCAATACCGAGCGCCGCCGCTTTCATTTCCAGCGTGGAGCGACCCGCCATCTCCGAGACCAGCACCCGAGTGCCGTTGCCCACGGCGCCCGGGTCGACGTGTTCGTAGGCGTCGCTCGCTCGACTCAGCGCCGATGTGTGGAGGCCCGCTTTGTGGGCGAACGCCGTCGCTCCGACATAGGGCTGTTGGGGGTCGACCGAGAAGTTGACGAGTTCAGCGACGTGATGCGCAACCGACGTGAGGTGAGCGAGATGCCCGTCGGGGAGACATCGAATCCCCATCTTGAGTTCGAGGTTGGCCATGATCGGCACAAGGTCACAGTTCCCGACCCGCTCGCCATATCCGTTGATCGTGCCCTGCACCTGGGTGGCGCCGGCTCGAACCGCCGCGAGCGCATTCGCTACCCCACAACCGGTGTCGTTGTGGAGGTGGATGCCCACGCCGCAGTCGATGTGCGCCACGACGGCCGCAACCGCCGCCTCGACGTCGGGCGGCAGCGAACCACCGTTGGTGTCGCACAACACGACCGCTTCGGCGCCGGCCATCGCCGCCGCCTCCACCACCCGAAGGCTGAACTCCGGGTTGCGCTTGAAGCCGTCGAAGAAGTGCTCGGCATCGAAGAACACCCGCTTGCCCTGCGCAACCAAATACTCGACCGAGTCGGCCACCATGGCGACACCCTCGTCGAGCGTGGTCTTGAGCGCCTCGGTGACGTGGTAGTCCCAGCACTTGCCGACGATGCAGACGACCTCCGTACCGGCCGCGACGAGATTGGCCAGGGTCTGATCACTGTCGACCTTGCCCTTGGCTCGACGCGTCGAGCCGAACGCAACGAACGCCGAGGTCGACAGATCCAGTTCGGTCTTGGCCCGTTCGAAGAACTCGTCGTCCTTTGGGTTTGCTCCTGGCCAGCCGCCTTCGATGAACGCAACGCCGAGCCGGTCGAGTTGTTCAGCGATCCGCAGTTTGTCGTCGACGGTCAGCGAGATGCCCTCGAGCTGGCTGCCATCGCGCAGTGTCGTGTCGTAGATGTCGACTGCAGTCGGCCAGGAGGGATCATGAACGGGGGCTCGGTCGATCTCGGCCATGACGCGGCGTCCTCCTCGCCCTACCGTGCGAGTTCGTTCCAGTGTCGGTACTTGTCGTTCTTGCCTCGCACGAGATCGGCATAGGCCTCGGCGAGCACCTTGGTTGCCGGTCCCGGGCACGGCACCGGACGATCGTCGACGGAGTTGACGGCCGACACTTCGGCGGCGGTACCAACCACGAAGATCTCGTCTGCGGTGTAGAGATCGCTCCGGGCCATGTCACCGACCTGAACCTCGATCCCGTGATCGGCAGCCAGTGACATCACCGTGTGTTGAGTGATGCCAGGCAAGGCGCCTGACGAGGTCGGCGGGGTAAGGATCACATCACCGGAGGCAACTAAGATGTTTTCGCCTGAACACTCGCTGACGAGGCCGGCGCCGTTCAGCATGATCGCTTCGTCGTACCCGGCGTTGAGCGCCTCCATCTTGGCCAAGGTGCTGTTGGCGTAGTTTCCGGTGGTCTTCGACGCCGGCGGCATGATGTTGTGGTCGTGGCGGGTCCACGAACTGATCTTCATCCGGACGCCCTTGGTGACGGCATCGTCCCCAAGGTACGCACCCCACGGCCACGCCGCGATCGCAATATCGGTTGTGCATGCACCGGTCGCCAGACCCATCTCGCCATAGCCGTAGTAGGCGATCGGACGGAGATAGCAGGCGTCGAGGCCCGAGTCGGCAACAACGTCTTTGCAGGCCTGCACCAGCGTCGGGACGTCGTAGGGCATCGGCATGCCGAGGATCGCAGCCGAGTTGTACAGGCGTTCGATGTGCTCCGTCAGTCGGAAGATCGCTGGCCCGTCGGCGGTTTCATACGCCCGGATGCCTTCGAAGACTCCCGTGCCGTAATGGAGCGTGTGGGTGAGGACGTGGATCGTGGCGTCCTCCCACGACACCATCTCACCGTTCATCCAGATGTGGGGCGTCGGGGTGATGGGCATGTGGGTCTCCTAGAGGCGAGCGACGACGGCGTCGCCGATCTCGCTGGTCGTTCCGGTCAAGTTCTCGGGATCCGAGCACGCAGCCCGGATCCGGTCGGCCGCCTCGATCTCGCCGAGGTGGTCCAACATCATCGCGCCACTCAGGATGGCGGCGACAGGATTTGCCTGACCCGTGCCGACGATGTCGGGAGCGGACCCATGCACCGGTTCGAACATCGACATGCCGTTCGGGTTGAGGTTGGCGGTCGGAGCCAAACCGATCCCGCCGGACACGGCACCGCCGAGATCGGTGAGGATGTCACCGAACAGGTTGTCGGTGACGATCACGTCGTAGCTCTCGGGCCGGTCGACAAAGTAAATGCAGGCCGCATCGACATGGTTGTACGCGGTCTCGACCTCGGGGTACTCCCGCGCGACCTCGTTGAAGGTGCGCTCCCACAGGTCACCCGAAAAGGTCAGCACATTGGTTTTGTGCACGAGTGTCAGGTGCTTCTTGCGGGTCATGGCCAACTCGAAGGCGTAACGAACACACCGCTCCACACCGTGACGGGTATTGACCGATCCCTGCGTGGCGACCTCGTGCGGCGTGTCCTTGCGGAGGAAGCCGCCTTCACCGGCGTAGGTGCCCTCTGTGTTCTCGCGAATCACGACGAAATCATGACTGGCCACACCATCGGCACCGAGAGGGCCGAGGAACGGGCGGTAGTTGATGTAGAGATCGAGTTCGAAGCGCATCCGCAGAAGCAGGCCTCGTTCGATGACGCCGGGCGGAACGCCTGGGCTGCCGACCGCGCCGGCATAGAGCGCATCGATGCCGCGCCATTCTTCGATGATCTCATCGGTGAGAATCGTCCCGTCACGCAGGTAGCGCTCGCCGCCGAGGTCGTAGTCGATGCGCTCGTACTCGATGCCAAGCGCGTCGATGACCTTGAGGCCTTCGGCAACGACCTCGGGGCCGATGCCGTCACCACCCATGATGCCGATGCGGTGCGCCATGTTGGAACCTTCCTGAAACATGAAAAACCGCCCACCGAAGTGGACGGCAGAGCGCACGCCGGAAACCCAGCGTGCGCTACGAAATGACGATGATGAGTGTGTGGTTCATCACGAAGGTCACCCTACCGGTCCGCTGGCCTTGGCTCCAAGGGCGCTGGGGCGAAGACAGGGCGCACCGCTAGCCTCGGTCGGATGGCAGATGCACCACAGCTCTCCCAGGCCGCCTTCGATCGGCTGAAGGCCGAGCACGACGACCTCACTACCCGCGGCCGGATCGATATCGCCCGCAAGATCGAGGCTGCCCGCGAGCTCGGCGATCTCTCCGAGAACGGCGACTATCACGCCGCCAAGGAAGAGCAGGGCAAGATGGAAGGCCGGATCATGCACCTGAGTCGCATGATCGACAACGCCGTGATCGTCGAAGCCGAGAGCGGAGGCGACGCCGTGATGACCGGAGCGATCGTGACGATCGTCTTCGAGGGCGACGACGACAGCGACGCAGAGCGCTACCTCGTTGGCTCGATCGAGGAGCAGGCCGACGATGTGACCGTCGTGTCGCCGGGCTCGCCGATGGGAGCCGCCCTCCTTGGCGCATCGGTCGGCGACGAGGTCGCCTACGAAGCACCGACCGGCGCGATGCTCAAGGTCAAAGTTCTCGCCATCGACTGAGTTGCTCGGGCCGCCCGCTTGGTCCGAATCGTTGCCCCACTGCGGTATCAGCGGGACCCGTCACCAGCCGGCGATAACGTCTCTCGATGCCAGTCGGGCGAGGGGTGCTCCTGCGGTTGACCGCCAGCAAGTCGGTTGCCAACACCGGCGCTCGATGGGTTCCGTTCTTTTTGTTCGTGCTCGCTGACGCGTTCGATACGACCACCACGACCCTCACCCTGATCATCGGTCTCGGTGAGATGGCCGGGCTCGGCAGCTTGCTCGTTGGCGGCCACCTCGACCGGGGCCGTGAACAAACGATCTTGGTTTTCTCGATGGTGCTGGTCAGCGGTTCCGGCGTCATTGCGCTCGGCGGCACCATCGTCACGTTCGCCGTGTCGTTCGTTCTCGTCATGGCTGGCGGTGCACTTTCCACGGTCGCCGGTCACGCCTGGCTCAGCCGGCGCGTGTCGTTTGAACACCGCGGCAGAGTCATCGGCATCTTCGAGATGTCGTGGGCAAGCGCCTTGGTCCTCGGTGCCCCGGTTGCGGCGCTGCTCATCGAGTGGTTTGGGTGGCGTGGCCCGTTCGCACTGATCGCCGTGGGAGGAGCGGTGATGGCCATCACCATCGCCCGCCTCTCGGCTGATGGCGACGCCGCTGACCCCCGCCCGGTGAAGGATTCCCCCCGCCGACTTGACCGACGAGCGGCGTTCGGCATCCTGATGTCGGCCGCCACCGCCGTGTCTGGGCTCGCCACGATCGTTGTCGTCGGTACCTGGCTGGAGGAGGTCTTCGGGATCTCGACCGGCGGGGTCGGCTTTACGGCGATAGCCTTTGGCTGTGCGGAACTGCTGGCGTCCGGAAGCTCGGCCCGGTTCTCGGATCAACTGGGCAAGGTGCGCACCACCGGCGCAGCGCACCTGCTCACAATCGTCGGCTTGCTGGTGATGCTCAATGCCGACGGTCGCCTTGCGGTTGCCGTCGCAGGACTCGCACTGTTCTTCGTCGGCTTCGAGTACGCGATCGTCACCTCGTTCACCATCGTCAGCGAAGCAGCCCCTGACGCCCGCGGTCGGGCGATCGCCACCAACACCGCAGTGGGAACGGTCGCCCGTGGTTCCGGGGCCGTTGCGAGCGGCTTCTTGTTCGACGCCCACGGCATTGCCGGACCGGCAACGCTGTCAGCGATCGCCGCTGCGGCTGCCCTCGGCCTCCTCATCGTCGGAGATTGACGTAGCGATCCGGCGATCACGGACCCGAGCCGCTGAGTTCGGCACGACCGTGTTGGGCCGCTACGGTCGCCGCAGTGCGTGCTCATCGCTTCGCTGTCCTTGCGCTTGCTGCCGCCGGCTCAGTCGTCGCCGCCGGCTGCGCCGCTGACGATCCGGTCGGCATCTTTGCCGGCGAGCGGGCTGCGGCCGTTGACGAGGTCGTGACCGAAGACGAGCAATTGGACGTTGACCTCGCGGCACTCGAGGTGGCCGCTGCTGATCTCGATCGAACCGACGATCCTGCGAGCATCGACATCCCCGACGACGCCCTCGACCTGACCGGCTTCGCCGCGATCGACATCGACATTCAGGACAACGCCTTCGTGCAACGGGTCGTGGTCGTGTCGGCCGGAACCGAAATCGTGTGGACCAATCGGGGCCGGAACGAACACAACGTCCGACCCTCCGTTGAGGAGGCGTTCGAGCCGATCTCGACCCTTGCGTTGGCGGAAAAGGGGGCGAGCGCTTCCTTGGTGTTCGAGTCCCCAGGCGACTTCCCCTACTTCTGCAGTCTCCATGGGACAGCGACCAACGGCCAGACCGGTCGCGTGATCGTCGTTCCGTAACGGCGGTTTCGTCCTGCCCGTTCACCGACGATTAGGGTCGAGGTGGGATATCTCATGGAGGGGAAACCATGCGCCGACTGCTTGCGCTGCTACTTGCGTTCGTCCTAACCGCTGCTGCGTGCGGCGGGAGCGACGACAGCACGACCGAGGCTGCGACCGGCGACGCGTCCGCCGGCGACACCGCAACCGGCGATGCCGATACCGCAGAACCCGAACCGGAGCCAGAGCCCGAACCTGAGCCAGAGCCGGAGCCAGAGCCCGAACCGGAACCAGAGCCAGAACCGGAGGATGACAACCCGCTCGGCGCCCTTCGAGTTCCGCAGGACTACGCCTCCATTCAGGACGCAGTCGACGCCGCCGTCGAAGGCGACCTGATCCTGATCGACGAGGGCACCTACTACGAGTCGGTGTCGGTCGAGACCGACAACATCGTGATTCGCGGGGTTGACCGGAACACCGTGATCCTCGATGGCGAGCACAAAGAAGACATGGCCAACGGCATCATCGTCTTTGGCAACGGCGTCGCCGTCGAGAATCTGACGGTGCAGAACTACTTCTCCAACGGCGTGTTCTTCACTGGCGACTACGACTCGGACTTCATCCTCACCGGGTACCGCATCAGCCACGTCAATGCCTTCAACAACCGCAAATACGGCATCTACGCGTTCAACGCCGAGTACGGCGTGATCGAGAACAACTACGCCTCGGGACAGACCGACTCGGGGTACTACGTCGGCCAGTGTCAGCCATGCCGGGTGCTGCTCCGCAACAACATCTCCGAGGCGAACACGCTCGGATACTCCGGCACCAACGCCGGCGGTGAGCTCTACCTCGTCGAGAACGAGTTTGCGAACAACCGAGCAGGCATCGTGCCAAACACGCTCGACGGTGAGGAACTCGCTCCCCAGCGCACCGGTGTCTTTGCCGGCAACTGGGTCTATGGCACCGGCAACCCCGAGACACCGTTTGGCCAAGACCTCTGGGATCTCATGTTCGGTGTCGGCATCGTCTTGCCTGGCGCCAACGACAACCTCGTCACCCGAAACCTGGTCGAGGACAGCGCCATGATCGGTATCGCCATCTCGTTCCTGCCCGACGAAAACGTCTGGAACGCTGAGCGCAACACGGTGACGGACAATGTCTTCCGCAACAACCCGATCGACGCCGTCATGATCGACCAGGGGTTGGATGATCCGACCGCAGGCAACTGCTTCGCCGGAAATGAACTTGGGGTGACGATCCCGGCCGACATCGAAACGGTCGCGTCATGTGACAGCCCAGCAACCGAGATCGGTGATCTGGCTGGCCTTGACCTGGTCTTCCCCCCTGAGGGTGGGCATCCCCGGATCGACTACACCGACGTTCCGAACCGGGGCGATCAGCCGTCAATGCCCGATGCCCGCACCGCTCCGCCGGTTGCCGCCGACAGCCTGCCGGCATTCGATGACTTCGATCTGGATGCCGTCACACTGCCGAGCGGCGCCTGAGTCGCGAGCCCGACGTCTCGGCGTCCCGCTGTTCGCAGCCGCCCTGTTGGGGGCGGCTTGCAGCAGCGGTGACGCCCGATCGGGCGCGTCCCAGACCACACCGAACCCAGCCGAACCTGCGACCGTCAGCGAGGGGGATCTCGCTCGCGCGCCCGCGTGGCTGATTGAGCGAGCGGGCGGCGCCACGACGACCTTCGAGGTCAGTGATCGTTCCTACAACCTCTCCGCCCGCAACCTCGGTCTGACAGCCCGTATCCGGTTCGCCGACGGTGACGAGATCTTCGAAGCCTTCTTCGACGACACAACGGGACTCGGGCCTGACTTCAACGCCATCGGCTGCACCTCGTGCCATGTCAACAACGGCCGTCACGCATACCCGATTGAGGACGGCTACGTCGGTGTCGGTCCGGTCGTCCATGTCTCGGCCGAGGGAGCACGTGAGGGGGAGCCACCGTCTCCGCTGCCGGGCTACGGCACCCGGTTCCAAACCGCCACAACGGCCGGCGAGCCCGAGGCCCAGGTCAGTGTGCTCTATGAGTACACCGAGGGCTCCTATCCCGACGGCACGGCCTATGAGCTTCGACGTCCGGTCGTCTCGGTGATCGGGCGAGACGGCATGCTCGCCGCCAACGCTGAACTGTCGCTTCGGATCCCGCCGCAAGTCGCCGGGCCGGGCCTCCTCGAATACGTCCCCGAGGCTGACATCATCGCCGCCGCCGACCCCGACGATCTCGACGGCGACGGGATCTCCGGCGAGGTGCAGTGGGTGCCCGACGGAGACACCCTCCGGGTCGGGCGGCACGGCTGGAAGGCGGAGAGCTTCGATCTGGTCCATCAATCAGCCGGGGCGTTGGCTGAGGACATCGGTGTCGGCACAGCACTAATGCCGGTCGAGGGATCGGTCGAGCTGTCGGATGAGCATCTCGCCGATCTTGCGTTCTATGTCGAGGGCTTGGCGATCCCTGCCGGACGCGACATTGAGGATGCAGAGGTGATCCGGGGGGCCAACCTGTTCGACAGCATCGGCTGCGCGTCGTGTCATACGCCCCAGCAACGCACCGGCACCACCCAGGTCCCGGAGCTCGACGACCTCCTCCTGATCCCGTTCACCGATCTGCTGTTGCACGATCTCGGTCCTGGCCTGGCCGATGACCGACCGACGCTCAACGCGTCGGGGAGCGAGTGGCGCACTGCGCCGCTGTGGGGAATCGGCCTCCTGAAGACGGTGAACGGTCACGTCTCGCTGCTCCACGATGGCCGCGCCCGATCGGTGGAAGAATCGATTTTGTGGCATGACGGGGAGGCTCGGCCCGTGACCGATGCCTTCATGGCGTTACCGGCTGAACAGCGAGCCGCCGTGCTCCGATTCGTCGAGAGCCGCTGACGAGGCTCAGGCGCAGCGGTCGACGCGAACACGATCGCCGACCTCCACGATCTCGGCGCCAACCTCGCTGGCCCAGGCTCGCAAACCGGTCAGCAGCTCAACGGTGTCCAGACGCGAGTCGGTGGCCAAGTCCCAGCGAAGACATTCGTCGCCATCAAGGTTTCGATAAACCGTCATGGCGTCACCGCCCCAGCCGCGAGCGACGTCTCCCGAGGTGTCGGTCATGAAGGTCAGCGCCGACACCAGCGCCTGCCCCCCGGTGCCTCGCCACAGCACTTCACCAGTGACCTCAGGGGCGTCGACGATGACCGGGGCGAGGGCTTCAGCGTCCAGCGGTTCGAGCACCACCTCACTGCTCGGTGCTCCGTTCAGCAGGGCGTCATCGATCGCCGCAACCCCCTCGGTCTGTATCCGACGTTCGAGCCAGCGCTCGCCTGCCTCGTAGACCGACGCCTGGTACACCAGGAACCCAAAATCAAGCGAGAAGAGATCACCGGCGTCGAACGACAGTTCCTCCGCAGTCAGCGCTACCTGCTCTGACTCGGAAAGCTCCTCTCGCCAGAGGTTTTCGACATAGGAGGCGCTGCCCTCCGCTGCCGCCGCGAACGCCCAGCCAACATCACCGTCCTCGGCCAACTCGTCCCGTGATAGATCGAAATGCTGGTCGTCAAAGGCATGGACGAGTTCGTGCACAACCGTTGCCTTCGTCATCAGGGTCAATTCGTCGGATGAGCGGACAAGGAGCTGATCAGTTCTCGGGAAGTAGACGCCGAGGACGCCTCCAGACACAAAGACGTCGTAGACGTCGAGAAACTCGTCGCTCGGGCCAAAGAACCCGATCGCTCGCGCAAAGGCCAGGCTCGCCGCGGCCTGCTCCGGATCTTCGGCCTGATCGAAGGCGAGGTCGTCGAGCACGATCGTGGTCATCTCCTCGCCGTCGACCAACTCGACCGTGGGCCGCTCGAGGAACGACCGGCCCCGGACGGCCTCGATGAACGCAACCGCTTCATCAACGAACACGTCAAGTTCAGCTTGGAGCTCTGACGACGATGTGGTTCCGGGTTGGGTCTCGTCGCGATCGAGGAGGCTGACGACTGTGAAGACCAAGAACCCCAGAACGGTCAGCGAGGCAAGGACGAGGGCACTGCGGAGAAAGAGCATCGAGCCTCGGCCGACCTCGGGCTCGTCGGTCGTTTGGGGTAGGGGCGCAGAGTCGTTCACTGCAGACCGGCCGCCTCGGCCACCCGCTGGGCGGCCGCCACCACCGCCGGGCCATAGCTTGGTCCAGGATGTTTGGTGAGCCGCTCGATCGGGCCGCTCACCGATACCGCAGCGACGATCTGACCGGCCCGGTCGTGGACGGGGGCGCTCACCGAAGCCACGCCCGCCTCCCGTTCGGCGACGGTCGCAACCCACGGCTTACCGCTGAGTTCACCGAGCAACACTCGGCCGCCGGAGCCCTGATCGAGGGCGAGGATGGCGCCGGCGGAAACGATGGTGCGCAGCCCATGGGGCGACTGCAGCGACGCAAGACACACCCGGGCATCACCTTGGCGCACGAACAACTGGGCCGACTCGCCCGTCTCGTCGCGAAGATGGGCAAGCGCGGGACGGGCGGCCTCGGCAAGGGGCCACCCGGCAGCTGCGGTCTCGCCGAGGGTGATCAGACGGGTTCCGAGGGCGAACCGGCCATCGACGGCGCGACGGAGGAGCCCGTGCACCTCGAGAGCGGCGGCGATGCGGTGCGCGGTGGCGCGACTCAAGCCGGTTTGTTCGACCAACTCGGCGAGCGATGCGCCACCGTCGGCGACCGCATTCAGCACCGCTGCGGCCTTGTCGATGACGCCAACGCCACTTACACTAGGGTCCACATACCAAAACGTATGTCTCATATTGTGAGAACGCAACCGGAGTCGCCGATGTCGCAGCCCCGCACCCTCAGCCAGAAAATCTGGGATCGTCATGTCGTCACCGCCGGTGTCGGCGGGGCCCCGGATCTTCTCTACATCGACCTCCACCTGATCCATGAGGTCACCTCGCCCCAGGCCTTTGACGGGCTCCGAATGAACGGTCGAGCAGTCCGCCGCCCCGATCTCACCGTGGCGACCGAAGACCACAACACCCCGACCGAGAACCAAGATCAGCCGATCGAGGACGAGACCAGCGCCAAACAGATCGCCACCCTGCGGGCCAACACCGAGGCGTTCGGCATCGTCAACTACCCCATGGGCCACGAAAACAACGGCATCGTGCACGTGATGGGGCCCGAACAGGGCCTCACCCAACCGGGCATGACCATCGTTTGTGGCGATTCCCACACCGCCACCCATGGCGCCTTCGGTGCCATCGCCTTCGGTATCGGCACCAGCGAAGTCGAGCATGTCCTCGCCACGCAGACGCTCCCGCAGGCCAAACCGGGCACCATGGCGGTCACCGTCAACGGCGAACTCCAGCCCGGCGTAACGCCCAAGGACGTCATCCTCCACATCATCGGGGTGATCGGCACCGGCGGCGGCATCGGCAAGATCATCGAATACCGCGGCGACGTCTTCGAGGCCATGTCGATGGAAGGCCGCATGACGGTATGCAACATGTCGATCGAGGGTGGGGCCAAAGCTGGGCTGGTCGCCCCCGATGACACGACGTTCGCCTACATGCAGGGCCGGCCGAACGCACCAACCGGCGACGCATGGGATGCAGCAGTCGCCGATTGGAAGACCCTCGGGACCGACGAGGGCGCCGTGTTCGACGAAGAGGTCGTGATCGATGCCGCCGACATTGCGCCGCAGGTCAGCTGGGGCACCAACCCCGCCCAGGTCATGCCGATCGATGGCGCGATCCCAGGCCCCGACGATTTCAGCGATCCCAACCTCGCCAACACCGCAGCTCGTGCACTCGAGTACATGGGGTTCGAGGCGGGAACGCCGATCAAGGACATCTCGGTCGACACCGTGTTCATTGGGTCGTGCACCAACAGTCGGATCGAGGACCTTCGCGCCGCAGCGGCGGTTGCGCAGGGCCGCCATGTTGCCGATGGGATTCGCACCCTCGTCGTTCCCGGCTCCGGCCTTGTGCGGGCTCAGGCCGAGGCCGAGGGGCTCGACGAAATCTTTCGCGCCGCCGGTTTCGACTGGCGCGAACCGGGATGCTCCATGTGTCTGGCGATGAACCCCGACAAGCTTCAGCCTGGCGAGCGCTGCGCAAGCACGAGCAACCGCAACTTCGAAGGCCGTCAGGGCCGAGGTGGGCGCACCCACCTGGTCTCCCCGGCTGTCGCCGCCGCCACCGCCATCGCCGGCCGGTTCGCCACGCCGGCCGATCTGGCCTGACCGGCCCGAACGATCAGAACTCTCACCACGCCAGGAGACTCAGCATGAAGGCCGTCCGTATTGTTCAGGGCACCGCCGTCCCACTCGACCGCACCGACGTCGACACCGACCAGATCATCCCGTCCGATTGGCTCAAGCGGGTCGAGCGCACCGGCTTCGAGAAAGGACTCTTCTCAGAGTGGCGCGACGACCGCGACTTCGTGCTCAACCAGGAGGAGTACAGCGGCGCCAACATTCTCATCGGCGGTCTCAACTTCGGCACTGGCTCCAGCCGGGAGCACGCCGTATGGGCCATCCAGCAGTACGGCTTCGACGCCGTCATCTCGCCCCGGTTTGCCGACATCTTCCGGAACAACTGCACGAAGAACGGCCTCGTCCCAGTCACCGTGTCGACCGAGTTCAACGAACAACTGATGCGGGCGGTCGAGACCGACCCGAGCCTCGAGATCACGATCGATGTTGAGCGGCTCACCGTCGAAGCGCCGTCGATCGGGCTGGAGACGAGTTTCCCGCTTGAGCCCTCGACCCAGGAACGATTTCTCGAAGGACTCGACGACATCGGCCTCACGCTCCGCCATGCGACGGATATCGACGACTACGAACGCGATCGCAATCCCTGGATGCCGACCCAGGCCTGAAACGGCGCCAACACGAGCGAGCGACACCCTCGATGTGCTTTGCTGGCCATGGTTGATTTGACAGCGCTGTGCGCATCACGCTAGTTTCGACCCGCTTCTAAATTCATACCGTCGCCCCGAAAGGGAGCCCGATGACTACCCTCACATTCACACCCGGCGACCCGCCGCTGCATGGCGTGGAACGACTCGACTACGAACGCTCGATCGTCACACCCCACACCACTCGCTTCGGCTGGCGGACCATTTTCAATGCCATCTGGCCCCTTACGGCTTGGGCTGCCGTGGTGTACCTCACCTCGACCGGAAGCCTTCCGCTCCTCGCCGGTATCGCGCTCGCCGCTGTTGCGCTCCAAGCGCTCTATATGCCGGTCCACGAGGCGGTCCACCGCACCATCTCGGCGGGACGCCCGAACCTCGTGTGGGTCGATCGCTTGATCGGTTCTGTTGGTGCGTTCATGCTCGCCACGAGCTTCGTTGATCACCGTCATACGCACTTCCTGCACCACGCTCACGCAAACGAGGACAGCGACCCCGACCTCCTGAACTCTGCGGGTGGCCCCAAGGTCATTGTCGGGCGAATCGTGGCGGGCGCCATCCTCTTCCCCGTGCTGCCGGTCCTCCGCGTCATTCCCGGAGGACTCAGGCTCCTCCCCAGCGGCCTCCAAGCACGTCTCGCTGCCATGGCCACCCACCGCTCAGCGGAGGCACAGCGCGGATCGACGATCGTTGCCTGGACCTTCATCATCATGCTCGTCGGCGCATCGGTGCTCGGGTACGCCGTCGAGGCCTGGCTGCTCTTCTATCTCCCGCTCTGGATCGGCCGCTTCTGGCTGTCGATCGTCTTCGGTTGGCTCCCCCACCACCCCCATACCGAAGTGGGTCGCTACCGAGACACCAGAGTGTTCACCTTCCGCGCCAGCACGTTCCTGATCCGCGGTCACGACTACCACCTGCTGCACCACCTCTTTCCTCGGGTGCCGCACTACCGACTGCGTGCGGTCTGGCGAGAGATGGGGCCGCATCTCGCTGCTCAAGGAGCACGCATCGAGGGCGCGGCAGCCCGTCAACTCGGGATCGCGCCACAGTGACCGCCGCCAGCGGGGGTGCCCGCCCATCGTCGTCCAAGGGGTCGCTGCGTCGACTGGCCCGAATCGAAGAGGCCACCCGCCAGTTGCTTCGTGAACATGAGTCCACTGAGGTTTCGGTGGCCGACATCGCCGACCTCGCCGAGGTCTCCGTTGCCACGATCTACAACCTGGTCGGGCCGCGAGACCGAATCCTTGCGAGCGTGCTCAACGGGTACGTGACGCGGCTCGCCGCCAACCTCACCGACCGACCCCCGACCACGGGGGTCCTGGCGACCGCAGTGTCCGTCTACATGGCTGCGGTCGACGAGGCGCTGAGCGATCCGCTCCCGCTGCGGGCCGTGCTGCGCGAACTCGGCCCGCTCAACCTCCAACAAACCAAGGGTGCTGGTGTCGACGATGTGATCGTTCCCATGCTCTGCGCTCAGGGCGCAGCCGAAGACCAGGCCCGCGAAGCAGCCCGCCTGATCAACTACGCCTTCCGCGGCACGCTCGTCAGCTGGGCCCATGGCCTCATCTCTGACGCTCGATTCCGGGCGGACACCGAGCTGGCTGCCAGCCGAATCGCCCAGGCGACCCTCAGCACTGCTGACGACGACGCCTGACATGAGCGAAGCCTTCCAGGGCGTCATCGCCCGCGAGGTCGCCGACTCGAGACCATGGTGGCCCGAACCCGCCGTCCCGCCCGCCACCGCTCCCAACGTGCTCGTGGCGCTGCTTGACGACACCGGCTTTGCTCATCTCGGCTGTTTCGGGTCACCGATCGACACCCCGAACTTCGATCGGCTCGCAATTCGCGGGCTGCGCTACAGCAATTTCCACACAACCGCGCTCTGCTCGCCTTCCCGGGCGTGTCTCCTGACCGGCCGCAACCATCACGCCGTCGGCATGCGGGCCGTGTCCAACTTCGACACTGGCTTCCCCAACATGCGGGGACGTATCGACCCGGCGGCCGCCACGATCGCCGAGGTGCTCCAACCGAACGGCTGGGCCACGTTCTGCGTTGGCAAGTGGCATCTCGCCCCGATGCGAGAAGCGTCTGCCGCCGGACCATTCGGCGACTGGCCCGTGCAACGAGGGTTCGACCGCTTCTACGGCTTCATGCAGGGCGAGACCGACCACTTCCACCCCGAGCTCTACGCCGACAATCACCTGATCGAACAGCCTGCGCGCGCCGAAGACGGGTACCACCTCACCGAAGATCTCGTCGATCAGGCGATCGCCATGATCCGGAATCATCATTCGCTGGTTCCCGAGCGGCCGTTCTTCCTGTACCTCCCCTTCGGCGCCACGCATGCCCCGCATCAGGCACCCGACGAGTTCCTTGAGAAGTACCGGGGCCGATTCGACGAGGGATGGGATGTCTGGCGGGCACGAACGCACCAGCATCAGCTCGAACTCGGCATCATCCCGGAGGGCACCGAACTCGCACCCCGCAATCCCGGCGTCAAACCGTGGAACGAACTCGACGACACCGAGCGAGCCTTCGCCTGCCGACTCCAGGAAGCGTTCGCTGCGTTCCTCGACCACACCGATGCCCAGCTCGGGCGGCTCCTCGATGCGCTTGATCACCTCGGACTCAGCGAGAACACGCTCGTCGTCGGCACAAGCGACAACGGCGCCTCCCAAGAGGGCAACGAGACCGGCGTGCTCGACGAGTTCCGCCATTTCAACGGCACCGCCGAAGACATGACGAGCGTCGGTGACCGACTCGACGACATCGGGACGCGCCGAAGCTTCACCAACTATCCGTGGGGCTGGGCGCAGGTCGGTAACACGCCGGCCAAGCGGTACAAGCAGAACACCCACGGTGGCGGTGTTCGTGACCCACTGATCATCTCGTGGCCAGCAGGTATCGCACCCGAGGTGCAGGGCCAGATCCGCCACCAGTTCCACCACATCACCGATCTGGCCCCCACGATCCTCGAGGCCTGCGGGGTGTCGATGCCCGGGTCGGTAAAGGGTGTCGAGCAGATGCCGGTGCACGGCACATCGATGCGCTACAGCTTCGATGCAGCATCGGCTGATCACCGGGCCGTGCCGTCACCGAAACACGCCCAGTACTTCGAGATGTTCGGCCACCGCGGGATCTGGGCTGACGGATGGAAGGCCGTTACCTACCACGAGTCGGGACGGCCGCTCGACGACGACACGTGGGAGCTCTACCACCTCGATCAGGACTTCTCCGAGTGCCACGACCTCGCCGAGTCGCACCCCGACAAGCTCGCCGAGATGATCGCGTTGTTCTGGCACGAGGCCGAGGCCAACGGCGTCCTCCCGATCGAGTCGTACCAGCGCGCCGGACTTTTCGCTGGCAACCCCACCGTGGGCACCCCACGAGGCCGCGACCGCTTCGTCTACTTCCCGCCCTTGCATCGCGTGCCGATGGACAGCGCACCGGCCCTCGGAGCACGGAGCTGGCACATGCGGTTCGAGGTCGAACTCGGTTCTGCTCCCGCCAACGGTGTGCTGCTAGCGACCGGAACGATCAACAACGGTCTCTCCATCTATGTCCAAGACGGGCACCTCGTCTACGACCACAACGCGTACACGAACCACACAGTCATCCGCTCAGACACAGTCGTTCCTGCCGGATCCCACGTGCTTGTGGTCGAACAGCAGCGAGTGTCAAAGGGCCCAGCACGAGTCCGCCTACTCATCGACGATGACCCGGTCGGGGTGGGCATGATTCCCCACGTGCCAGTCATGATCAGCTCGATCGGCATGGACATCGGGGCAAACCCCACCGGGGTTACCGACGCCTACGACGCACCGTTCGAGTTTGATGGCGTGATTCGCCGTATCGAAATCGACACCGAGCGGGCGCTTCGCCCTGACGACGAAGCCGCGGCCGAGATCCGCACGGCGCTCGGTACCCAATAGTTCCGCAGACACAAGCCACTCCATGGACATCCTCGACAACCCCAACCTTCACTGGTCGCACTTCGAAGGCGGCCGCCACTTCGACTACCCGATCGATTACTGGGGAGCGGTGCTCGATGTTCGAGACGATGGGCGCCAGCTCGACCTTGTGTACCGGTGGGAACCGAACAGCTTCTGCCATTTCCACCGCCATCTCGCCGCCACCACCTCGGTGGTGTTGTCAGGCGAACTGCACGTCACCGACTTCGACGACTCCGGTCGCGAACTCGGCACACGAATCCGACAGGCTGGCGATTACAGCCACACTGCAGAACCCGACGTGCACATGGAGTGCGGCGGCCCCGACGGCGCCGTGGTCCTCTTCAATATCTTCGCTCCCGACGGCAATCTCGCTCAGGTCCTGACCCGAGACCTTGAGGTTCTCAACACCACCACAGCCGCCGAGGTCGTGAGGGCCTGGGGACGTCGGGCCGAACAATGAACCATTTGGCGGTTGTCGCCACGGGCTGACACTGTCGTGCCGCTGTGTCAACCTTGCGAGGTGAGCGAGACAGCGACCACCAGCCCAGCCTCGCGGGCCACGGCGATCTGCACCGCAGCGATCCCCGTGTTCGCTGCGCAGGGTTTCCGGGGAACCTCGATGGCGGATCTCGCTGCGGCCGCTGGGGTCTCGCGACCTGCGCTCTACCAGTACTTCGAGAATCGCGCCGACCTCTTTCGGGCTGCCTTCGGCGCGCTCCTCGACCACGGAACCGACCGAGCGCTCGCTGCACTCATGGAGCCCGCCCCGCTCATCGACCAGCTTGACGGCTTCCTCCAACGTCTGTCGGGAGACGCCTACGAACAGTTGGCGGCCACGAGCCATGGCGACGAACTCATGGAGGCAAAGCACGAGTTCGCCGCTGATGTCGCCGCCAATGCCATCGCCCGGGCCCACGCCGGCCTGCACAGTCACCTGATGGAGCGAGGCTTCGATCACCAACAGGTCGGGGCCGTAGTGGAACTCGTGACCTTGTCCCCGATCGGACTGAAGAGCGACCATCCATCGGCTGCGGTGTACCGCGAACGCCTCTCCTCGCTCGCCCACGCCGCCGCTGGACTACTCAACCACACCTGAGCGTTGCCGGTGGTGGTCGATGACAAAACATGCCGCCGCCGGGAACCAACCGCCAGACTCAAACGTCAGAGTTGCTGACCAACCCTGCGAACCGGAGCATCGAATCGTGCGCAGAATCCTCTTCACCATCCTGACCCTCACCCTGCTGGCCTCGGCCTGCAGCAGCGACGACCCAATCGAGCGGGGGTCCGAAGGCCCGACCACCTCGGACCCAACCCGCAACGACGACGGTGAGGTTGTCGTCGAGATCGATGGCGACGAACTTGTCCTTACCTCGGCCCTTTCCGGGTTCGGCGACTGCGACGCCCTGCTCGACCACCTCCGCACGGAAGGTGCAGAGCGAGTCGGCCCATGGGGCTTTGACCATGGTGGCTGGTTTGGTGAGCCCGTCGCCTTCGCCCGCGCCGAGTTCGATGACATCGACATGGAAGGGGAGGCCTCCATGGCCGACGGGGCCGAGGAAGCCACAGGCAGCGTCCCGTTGGGGGCTGGCGGCGACGACTCCGCCGCCGTCGAAGGTGTCGACTTCTCCGGTACCAACGTCCAAGAAGTCGGTGTCGACGAAGCCGACATCATTAAGACCGACGGCGACCGCGTGTATCTCGTCGCCGCCGATCAACTCGTGGTCGTCGACGTTGACGAGCGAGTCGTCCTCGGTTCGGTCGATCTTCCCGACAGCTACACCAGCGAACTGTTTCTTTCGGGCGACCACATCCTGCTCGTCGGGTCGGGATGGCAGGAGGAGGGCCTTGGTTTCACTGACACCGGCGACGCAGAAGCCAGCTTTGCCGACGGGGACGTGATGATCGAGCCCGGCGGCTTCGGCACCAGCGTCGTCCGAGTCATCACCATGTCGATCGACGGCGACGGCACCCCAACGATCGACGGGACGATGGTCGTCGAGGGCGACTATGTGTCGGCTCGATCGGTGGATGGGGTTGCTCGAGTGATCATCCGCAGCAACCCCCAGTACACCTTCCCCTTCGTCTACCCGCAGAACGAAGCCGGTGAGGACATTGCTCGCGAAGCCAACCAGGCCGCAATCCGTGCATCGGAGCTGAGCGACTGGCTCCCGAGCTACGGCATCGAGGCCGCCGACGGCACGATGACCGAGAGGGGCCTGCTGCCCAGCTGTGGCGCCGTCCACGCCCCGACCGAATTCGCTGGCTTCGGGGTGCTGTCGTTGCTGAGCGTGCCGGTCACCGGGGGGATCGAGAGCCACGAAACCACCAGCGTGCTCGCACCCGGCGACATCGTTTACGGCTCGACCGAATCCGTCTTCGTCGCCACCCAGACCTGGCCTGACTGGGGCATTCTCGAAGATGACGAGACCGCATGGGAGGCGGCGTGGAGTGCTCGACACACCTCGATTCACCGCTTCGAGTTGAGCGACACCGGTGCCGCCTACACGGCATCGGGTTCGGTACCCGGCGATCTCCGCAACCAGTTCTCGCTCAGCGAGCACAACGATCACCTTCGTGTGGTCACCACCAGCGGGGACACCTGGGACGAGAGTTCAGAGAGCTTCGTCCGCGTGCTGCGAGAGACCGATGGCGAATTGGTCGAGGTCGGCAGCGTTGGCGACATGGGGAATGGTGAGGCCGTCCAGTCGGTTCGTTTCGTCGGCGATGTCGGCTATGTCGTGACCTTCCGCCAGATCGACCCCTTCTACACTCTCGATTTGCGTGACCCGGAAAATCCGCAGGTCGTCGGTGAGCTCAAGATCCCGGGCTTCTCCAGCTATCTCCACCCGATCGGCAATGGCCGGGTGCTTGGCGTGGGGTCCGACGCCGATCTCAACGGCAGAGTCACCGGCTCCAAGGTCTCGATCTTCGACGTCAGCGACCCAGCCGAGCCCCTCGAGGTTTCCGTCTGGCAGGCCCCTGGCGCCTGGAACGACATCGGCTGGGAGCACCGCAGCTTCCTGTGGTGGGAACCCGAACAGTTGGCCGTCATCCCCGTGAATGTTTGGGAGAACGGAGAGAACTGGGCTGGAGCCGTCGTGCTGCATGTCGACGGAACCTCGATCACCGAGGTCGGCCGGATCGACCACATCGATGAGACCGAGGAGCGCGGTATCACCGAGTGCGAGGTCCTCACGAGTGACGTTTTTCCATCAAATGGCGAGTTCGATGAGTTCGAGACCGAACTCGAATGGATTGTGGCGGAGGAGTACAGCCGGGTCATCGTGTGTGAGAACGGCGAGTCGCTGAGCGTCTCCGGCTTCGACTGCTTCGAAGAGTCGTGGATCCTCGAGGAAGCCGAGCGGGCCGGGATCGATCTGCCGACCGACGCCACCATCGGGTACTGCTGGCAGGACGGAAACCAGGCCCCCGCCATCAGCCGCACCATGGTCATCAACGCCGATGAGCTCTGGACACTCAGTTCGGACTGGGGCTGGCCGTCCCCGCAGAGCCCGGCCCGACTGCAGATCAACGACATGACCTCGCTCGAGCGGCTCGATCACCTGACGGTGGGCTGACCATCGGCCGGCACTCGCCGGGGTTGCATCGTTCCGCACGGCAACCCCGGCTACCGTCCATCCCATGTCCTCCCCCGTTCTGCGGTTCCTGCGAGTCACCTTGCTCAGCGCGCTGGCGTCCTTCCTTTATGGCGTGATCCGGTCGGCCCGCCCCCGCCCAACCCCGCCCACGACGGGAGCTGCAAGCTGGGAACCGCTCGTCGAGGAGGATCCGCTTCCCACCCGCTCGGGACCAGTCACCTTTGCTGCACCAGCGGGAGCAGCGACCGATGCCCCGAGTGGGGATGCGTCGACGGGCTGGGTGCAACCCGATGAGGACGGTGGCTGCCCGGCTTCGCACCCGGTGAAGGGCAACGAGCAGAGCAAGATCTTTCACGTCCCCGGCGGCGGTTCCTACGACCGCACGAAGGCGGAGCGCTGCTACTGCGATGAGGCAGCAGCGGAAGCCGACGGCTACCGGAAGGCCAAGCGCTGACGGTCGTCTCAGCGAAGCCGGATTGACCGGACCTCGCGCACACCCTCAACGGCTCGAAGTGCGTCCTGCACCGTGCTGGGGACGAGCCCATCGGTGGAGATGACCATCATCGCTGCCACTCCATCGTCGTCCTCACCGATGTACATGTTGGAGATGTTGACGCCGGCATCACCGACCTCGACCCCAACAATGCCGACCATGCCCGGAACATCGGCATTGCGCACGATCAGCATGTGATCGGCGGGACGAATCTCGAGCCGGTGCCCGTCAACCTCAAGCAGGCGGACACCGCCATCGTGAATCGAGATTGCGCCCGCAGCGCTGTGCTCTCCGCCGCTGACACGCACAACATTGGTGCGATCCTTGGCCGCCGGAGCCGCAATGACACGCACATCGAGGCCTCGCTCATCGGCCAGCGCCGCTGCGTTGACATAGCTCACCGGAGTGCCGCTGATCTGGCCGAGAAGACCCTTGAGGAAGCTGAGCTTGCCGAGCGACGGGTCCGACTCTCCGATCTCACCTCGAAACTCCAGATCGATGGAGGTGGGCAACTGGGCGACCAGGCCGGCGAACAGGGCGCCGAGCTGCTCACACACGGGGAGATGATCTCGAAGCACGCCTGACGCAGCAGCCGCATCGACATTGACCGCGAAGGGAACGAAGTCGCCAGCCAACGCCTTGATGACCTGATCGGCGATGGTCTCACCAGCTCGATCCTGCGCCTCGACAGTCGAGGCCCCGAGATGGGGAGTCACGACAATGCCGGGCACGCCGATCAACGGCGAATCAACGGTGGGTTCCTGGTCGAACACATCGATGGCGGCACCGGCAATCCGACCCGACCCGACAGCTTCGGCCAGCGCCGCCTCGTCGATAATGCCGCCCCGCGCGACATTGATGATCCGCAGGTTCGGCTTGGCGAGGTCGAGCCGCTCCTTGTTGATCATGCCGACCGTGTCGGGGGTCTTCGCCACGTGCAGGGTAAGGAAGTCAGCGCGCGCCATGAGCTCGTCGAGTTCGACGAGTTCGACATCGAGACGCTTTGCGGCTTCAGGTCCGACAAAGGGATCGTGGGCCAGAATCTTCATACCGAACGCTGCGGCGCGCTGGGCAACCAGATTGCCGATGCGACCAAAGCCAACCACCCCAAGCGTCTTGTCCTGGACTTCGACCCCCTCCCACCGAGATCGCTCCCAACGACCATCGACCAGCGCCGCATGGGCCTGAGGCACGTTGCGAGCTTGGGCGAGCAGCAGCGCAAGGGTGTGTTCAGCCGCCGACGTGATGTTGGCCTCCGGGGCGTTCACGACCATGACGCCGTGCTCAGTAGCGGTCGCCGTCGCGACATTGTCGAGCCCGACACCCGCTCGGCCCACGACGACAAGCGAACCTTGTGCCGCCTCGATCAACGCTGCGTCGACCTGGGTCGCCGAACGCACGATCAGCGCCGACGCCCCAGCGATCGCTTCCTGCAGCTCCTCGGGCGACAAACCGGTTCGGACATCAACCTCGTGCCCGGCGGCCCGCAGCGACGCAAGGCCCGACTCAGCGATGTGTTCAGCGACAAGGACACGGCTCACACGGTCGAGTCTCGCCGTTGGCCACCGGCCCGAGACGCGAAGTTCTGAACATTCGTGTGAACTCTGTGTGACACCGATCGAGCCCGACCCCATCTCGGCCGCAGCCCGATGGTTGCTGGCTCAGCCGCTACCGACGGATCGGCGGCGGACGCAAGCCACCCGCCGGCTCGAAGTCGAGCATCTCGCCAAAGAAGGCCAACTCAGCCTCAAGCGCAATCACAACATTCTCGGCCTTGCGGAACCCGTGCTGCTCCCCCGCAAACAACAGGTAGGCAACCGGCACGCCCTTCCGCTCAAGCGCCTCGACGATCATCTCGCTCTGGTTGGGCGGCACGATCGCATCCTCATCGCCCTGCAACACAATCATCGGGGCCGAGAGTTGATCGACATGATTGATCGGTGATCGTTCGTCGTAGATCGCTTGCGCCTCGGGCCACGGGCCTACCAGCGTGTCGAGGTAGCGCGACTCGAATTTGTGGGTGTCGGTCGCGAGCGCTTCGAGATCGGCCACGCCGTATCGGCTCGCACCAGCAGCAAAGACCTCATGATGCGCGAGCGCTGAGAGCACGGTGAAGCCACCCGCAGAGCCGCCCCGAATCATGAGCCGATCAGGATCGACGTCGCCCCGGCCCGCAAGGTACCGCGCCGCAGCGACGGCATCTTCGACGTCGGCGATCCCCCACTGGCCGTCGAGGGCACGACGATACGTGCGGCCGTACCCGGTGGAACCCCGGTAGTCGACGTCGACCACCGCAATCCCGCGGCTGGTCCAGTACAGGATGCCGAGCTGCAACTGACGACGGGCCTGGGACGTGGGACCGCCATGGGCGAGCACCAAGAGCGGCGGACGATCACCGTCGGGGCCGACATGAGCGGGGTTGGTCGGTGGGTAATAGAGGCCGTGAGCGACCACGGATCCGTCACCCGTCGGGAACGTGATCGATTCGGGTTCGATCAGGTAGCCGGTGTCGACAGGAAGCGCACGACCAGAATGAACGACCGTGCGGGTGACTCGCTCGCCGTCGACGCGGAGGCGGACGACCTGACTCTCGTGGCCGTAGCCAGCGCCGGCGTAGACAACCCCGTCCGCAACGGGATGCAGCGAGCTGACCGTTGCGTCGGGCATCGAGATGGTGCGTCCGTCAATGATGAATTCGTCACCGGTCGGAAGGCCGACCGCGACAACGGTGTGGTCCTCGGTGACCGCCCACCGCTGCATGCCGAACACCCAGCTCGGTGTCGGGATCTCGAAGGGACCGGTGACGACCGGCGTGACGTCGCCCGTCATCTCATCAACCGCGTACAGGTTCCACCATTCGTCGCGGTCGCTGCACGCGTACAGGGTGCCATCGGGCCCATAGCCCGGTTCGGTCCAGGCTTCGTTCTCCAGGCCCACGACCAGGTGATCGTCGGCACCAATCGCACCGTCGGCGAACGGCACGCTCTGCAGGGTGACCCGATCCCAGGGCATGTTGGGATGCTGCCACCAGAGGAACGCCAGACGATCGCCCGCCGGGTTTAGCCGGGGACTCGACACGAAGTCGGTTCCGTCGAAGAGTGGGCGCACCCCGGACCCATCGGTTGCGATCGCAACGATGCCGTTCTGAGGTTCGCCCTCACCCCGATGGTCCTCGCGGACGGCGACCAGCCAGCGGCCGTCAGGACTGACGCGAAAGTCGGCGTAGCGCAATGCCCGAGCGTGCTCAGGCTCGGGCGTGAGCACCGTCGGTTCGTTGCCCGGCACAAGCCGTCGGACACGCTGGTCGCCGACGTCGACGTAGTACGCGACCCCGTTCTGCACCCACCATGATCCACCGCCGTACTCATGCACGAGGGTGCGGACATAGGCCTCGGGCGGCGTCATCTCTTCGCTGACGCCATCGCGTGAACGCATCAGCGCCGTGCGACCACCTTCGTCAGGGCGAGCTTCGGCCCACCAGATGTCGGCTCCGTCGACACACACCTCGGCGATGCCAACGGCACCGTTTACGAGGGACTCCGCGGTGATCGGTGATGGCCACTCGCCATAGGGCGTGGCCGTCGGGTCGCTCACGAGAGGAACTCGGCGATGCGGCCGACACCCTCGGCAAGGTCATCGTCGCCAAGGGCGAACGACAGGCGGGCCCCACCCCCAACACCGAAGGCTTCGCCAGGAACGATGGCGACCTTGGCCTGCTCGAGAAGGGCATCGGCGAGCTGCAGGGTCGTGTCGATTTGTGTGCCCCCGATCTCGGTTCCGAGCAGGGCCGAGAAGTCGGGATAGGCGTAGAACGCGCCCTCGGGTTCGGGGCACAGCACCCCATCGATGCCCGACAGCATGGAATGCATCGTCTGGCGACGCCGATCGAACGCCTCACGCATCTCGTACACGGCATCGAGGGGGCCGATGACCGCAGCGAGCGCAGCGGCTTGGGCAACGTTCGCAACATTGCTAGTCGAGTGCGACTGCAGGTTCTGAGCGGCCTTGATGAGATCAGCGGGGCCGATCATCCACCCGACCCTCCAGCCGGTCATGGCGTAGGTCTTCGCCACACCGTTCAGAATCACGACCTTGTCGCCGAGTTCGGGCACGAGCGTCGCCATCGAGTGGTGCACATTGTCGCCGTACACGAGGTGTTCGTAGATCTCGTCACAGATCACCCAGATGCCATGCTCGACTGCCCACCGTCCGATCGCCTCAATCTCGGCCTTCGGATAGATCGCACCGGTCGGGTTCGAGGGAGACACGAACACGAGCGCTTTGGTGTGCTCGGTGCGGGCCGCCTCCAACTGCTCCACCGTGGCGCGAAACCCGCCCTCGGCCGTTGTGATGATCGGCACCGTCACACCGCCGGCGAGCGCTACCGGTTCGGGATAGGTGGTCCAGTACGGCGTGGGAAGCAGCACCTCATCGCCCGGGTTGAGCAACGCCTCGAAGCAGTTGTAGACCGCGTGCTTGCCGCCGTTGGTGATCAGGACCTGTGATGCCTCACACGAGTACCCGCTATCGCGCATCGTCTTCGCCGCAACCGCTTCCTTGAGTTCGGGCAGACCGCCGACCGCTGAATACTTGTGCATCGCCGGGTCCTGGCAGGCCGCGACCGCCGCATCGACGATGTGAGCAGGAGTCGCAAAATCCGGTTCACCGGCGCCGAATCCGATCACATTTTCTCCTGCCGCCCGCATGGCCTTGGCCTTGTTGGAGACGGCGAGCGTGGCCGAGGGGGCGATGGCGCCGACGCGCCGAGAGATCCGGTCGAGAGTCATGCTCGGAGAGTACCGAACCCGCTCGGAACTTTCGGCCCCGAATGGCGTCGTTTTTCGGCCGGAACCTGACACGCTCTTGTCGTGACTTCGTCGAATACCGCCATGCCCGACATCACCATCCCGGCTGAGCTGCTCCCGACCGACGGTCGCTTCGGCAGCGGCCCGACCAAGGTCCGTCCAGAGGCACTCGCTGCGCTGGCCGAACGGGCGACCGACTACATGGGCACCTCGCACCGCCAAATGCCGGTGAAACTCGTGGTGGCCGAGATGCGCAACGGCATCGCCGAACTCCTTCGCGCCCCAGACGGGTACGAGATCGTCTGCGGCAACGGCGGCTCAACCGGCTTTTGGGACGCCGCGGTATTCGGGTTGATCGAGAACCGGTCGCACCACCTGAGCTTCGGCGAGTTCGGCGGCAAGTTCGTCAAGGCCGTCGCGATGGCACCTCACCTCGAGGACCCATCGGTGATCGAGTCCGAGATGGGCACGCACCCTTCGCTGGAGGCGATCGACGCCGTCGATTCGTACGCCTTCACCCACAATGAGACCTCGACCGGGGTGATGTTCGATCCGGTTCGAGTGGGCGAGGCCGGCGATCTCATGCTGGTCGATGCCACGTCGGCGGCAGGCGGCCTGATGTTCGATGCGGATGCGACCGACGTCTACTACTTCGCCCCGCAGAAGGCCCTTGCGTCCGATGGCGGGCTGTGGATTGCGATGATGTCGCCCGCTGCGATCGAACGGGTCGAGCGCATTGCGAAATCGGGCCGCTACATCCCGCCGTCGCTCAATCTTTGGACGGCAATCGAGAACTCCCGGAAGGACCAGACCTACAACACGCCGGCACTCGCCACCGTGTTCCTCACCGCGCAGACGGTCAACTGGTTCAACGACAACGGCGGCCTCTCCTGGGCAGCGGGACGGTCGGCGGCGTCGGCTGAGACGCTCTACGGCTGGGCCGATGCCTCCGACGCAGCGTCACCGTTCGTGCAGGTTGAGTCGCAGCGATCCAAGGTCGTCGCCACGATCGACTTCGACGAGGCGATCGACGCCGACACGCTGGTCGAAGTGCTCCGAGCCAATGGCATCGTCGATGTCGGTGGCTACCGCAAACTGGGCCGTAACCAGCTGCGCATTGGCATGTTCCCGGCGATCGACCCAGCTGACACCGAAGCGCTGACTCGCTGCCTCGACTACTGCATCGAGCGGCTGGCCTGACCGGCCAGCGGCTCAGGGCGTAATCCCAACCCGCGCAACCGGCTCGGCCGACGCTTGGCGACGGCGCGCTGAACTGGCAAGCGCCGACAGGACGGCGTTGCGCAGGTCACGAGGATCAATGAGATCGTCAAAGCTCAACCCGTTCGCGGAGCGATAGCTGGACTCGTTCTCCGCCGCCCGGAGATCAGACCGGGTGGCCTCATCGGCTCGGAGCGCGTTGCCGGCACCCGCAGCACCCATCGCGCCGAGCGTCGCTCCCGGAAAACCCAGGCTGACGGTTTGTTCGTCGTACGGGTTCATGGCCATCACGCTCGACCCAAAGCCGTAGGCCTTGCGGAGCGTGACATGGATCTTGACCGTCGTTGCCCGTGTCTGTGCTGCGAACATTCGGGCCCCCGCCCGCAGGATTCCCGCCTGTTCCGACGCCCGGCCCGCCAACACCCCGGGATTGTCGGCGAGAAAGACCAGAGGTAGGTGGAACGCATCACAGACCGCGATGAAGTGGGCTGCCTTGTCTGCGGCGTCGACATCGATCGACCCGGCGGTCACCGCCGGTTGGTTCGCGACAACGCCGACAACGTCACCTCCCACCCGGGCGAGCGCACAGATCATGGAGCTCCCGAAATCAGGCTGGACCTGAAAGAAGCTCCCGCCGTCGACCAGTCGCGAGATGACGAGGCGCATGTCGTAGGCCGCATTGCCGTCGCGGGGAATGACCGTGAGCAGATCGTCGAGCCGGCGAGGGCCGAGATCCGCCGTGTCGATCCAGGGAGGGCGCTCCCATGCCGACGAGCCGAAGAACGAGAGGTAGGTGCGAATGTCAGCCAGCAGCGAGTGGTCATCGGCTGCGACGTTGTGCACGACACCTGATGAGATCGCAACGCCCGGACCACCGAGCTCGGCCTTGTCGATGTCTTCACCAAGCGCCGCCTTCACAACCGGTGGGCCAGCGGTGAAAATAGCGGCGTCCGGTGTCATGACCGAGAAGTCACAGAGCGGCGCCGTGATGGCCCCATGGCCAGCCGACGAACCCATGACACCGCACACCATCGGCACGAGTCCCGAGAGCCGGCCCTGCGCCTGAAGGTCGCCGGGGCCTCCTCCGCCAGGATCACCGGGCTGAGGCGGGCGATGCCCGGCACCTTCCAGGAGCATCACCAACGGAATTCGTTCGCGCCGAGCGATATCGGCGAGGCGCCACCGTTTGCGACTGGCGGCCGGGCCGATCGACCCGCCGAGTGTGGTGAAGTCTTCTGCCCCGACGGCGACGGGACGGCCGTCCACAAGGCCGACGCCCGCAACGAGCGCATCGGCCGGCACGGTTCCGGCGAGCGCACCGATCTCGGTGAAACTTCCCGGGTCGAGGAGTTCATCGAGCCGTTGACGGGCATCGAGGCGACCCGCGTCGTGGCGTCGACCCAGCTTTTCGGCACCGCCCATCCCCTGTGCGGTGGTGCGTCTCGCAGCGAGATCGTCGAGGGTGTCATCCCAGTCATGGCCAGACATCGTCTCTGACACTACGACGACTGGACCGGCCCGGCGAGACGACCGGGCCTTGATCAGAGTTGGGCAAGCACGACGGTGTTCCATCCCACCACGGCGACATACCAGCCGGTGGTAATCACGAGTCCGAGGTCGATCGCTCGGGAGGATCGAGAACGGGCCAGCAGGAGCGCCACCACGCTGAGGGCAACGACCTTCAGACCCGCCACGGCGAAGACATTTGAGACGATCGGCTGGACGACCGGGTTGGTTTCGTGGCCACCGGCACGCAACACCAACTCCGTCGTGATGACATCGAGGAGGTTGAGCACCGAGAGCGCCACGAACACCCGCCATCGCTGGTCGAGTCGCGCCACGGCGGGCTGGTCAATTCGGGCATCCAGTCGCATCTCCACCCCACCGACGCTATCCCACCCTGGGTGGTCAGCGTCAAGACTCAGAGTGAGATGATTTCGGAGCTTTGTGGCGTGCTCAGCGTCCGATCGACGATCGACGCCATCGTCGCAACCAGTTCGTCGGCACGGACGCCCCAGGTCTCGAAGCCACGCTGGTGTGAACTCACCTGCGTGAGCATCGTGGTCACCACGCTGGCGATGGCGCCGGGCGACGCATCGTCGGGAATCGCCCCCGCCGCCCTCGCCTCGTGGGCGTGCTGTTGCACAGCGAGGAAGACACCGTTGAAGAGTCGCGTACGAAGCTGACGAAATCGATCGTCGCCCTCCAACGCGGCGAGATCAGCCACCCGGAGCAGATCGCCGTGCTCCTGGAAGAACGCAACGAACCCGGCAGCAAGATCGCGGGCAGCCTCAGAGGACTCCCAGCCTGCCTCGGTCACCAACTGACGCAGCCGGGGACCGCCGACCTCGACAAGGTCATCGAGCAACGCCAGCACCGCCGCTTCGACGTCAGGGAAGTACTGGTAGAAGGTCGCAGGGCTCGTGTCGGCCCGGCGCGAGATGTCGACCACCTTGAGGTCGCGGTACGGACCATCGCTCAGCGCGGCCCGCGTCGCCTCCAAGAGGCGGCTCCGGGTCGCCTTGCCCCGCCGACCGGCAACGCGGCCATCCGCAGCGCGCGGGCCGTCGGTGCCATCGAGGTCGATGCGGGGATCACTCACAGCCGATAACCCTAGCTGCCCGCGAACTCGGCTCGAAGTGCTGCATCGTGACTGCCAAGCGGCACGGCGTGCGCTGTCGGTGTCCGTCCCCGAGGCGGCGACACGGCAACCCGTTCGCCGTCGAGCATCGCCCACCAACCGGACTCATCGTCACCCTCAACCGTCGCTTGTTCCGGCGGGCGGCAAGCCCAAGCCGCCGATCGCACCAGCGGCACCTCGATGAACGCAGGATGGTCCGATGCCAGCACGTCGGCCGCCGATGCGGCAGCGGCCAGGCCGGTGAGTGGATCAGCGACTGCGTCGGCGACGAACACGGGCGGTCCTGCCCCGTCGAGCCAGAGCCCTCCGGCGACCGCAGCGTCGTCCCCGAATCCCACCCGGCCTGGCTGCTCGATCCGCCCATGGCCGGTGATTGACACCCACGACGTACCGGACCGCTCGAGCAGTTCGACCGGGTCGACCCCGAGGTTGGCCACAGCTCGTGGACGGGACGCCTCGATGACGAGATCGGCGGCAGCGAGCAATCGGAACAAAAACGCGACCTCATCGGGTGCAGACAGATCGATGGCGACGGACTCCTTGCCAGCGTTGAGGAGATCAAAGAACGGACGCGGACCGCTCCGGGCACCGTCAGGCCGGTCACGAGCCTCGACCTTGAC
>Ga0181587_10000302_pt1 | contig 39788 bp, 35 predicted proteins | sample 071ome_27_FD_132463 | JGI IMG/M metagenome (GOLD analysis project Ga0181587, IMG submission 132463) | Coastal salt marsh microbial communities from the Groves Creek Marsh, Skidaway Island, Georgia - 071409AT metaG (megahit assembly) | ecosystem: Environmental > Aquatic > Marine > Intertidal... | reverse complement strand
GAGGGTTTCGACCAAAAATTACGAAGATACGGCCTTGATCAGCGTTGAGCGGCCGGTAGTATTGGACTTGGAAAGCCCAAAATCTCTTCGGATAAAGCAGATGCCTCTCGATCCCAGACTCTCGCGCAACTATCGCGACCACACAAGCGAAACGCAAAGAGAGACCTATCGTCAGTGGGCCGATATCTATGATCAGGAACTACTGGAGGAATTTGGTTATCGCGCACCGCAGCTCGAGATTGGATGAGTTTGCTGACGCTGGCGAATAAGTTTCTTGGCTCGTAGGTCTTGATCTTCTTTGGCTTTTTTGCCATTCGCGGGGTCTTCTGCTCTTGGTTTTTCTCGAGCTTTACTTTCCCCTAACAACCTTTCGGTAGCGTAATCGAGCCCCGCCAACGCATTATCCCTAGAACGTGGTGACTCCCATAGCACTCCCACAGACGCAAAAACGACATAAAATGAGTGCATTGAATTGAAGACTGGAAGTCTTCGAACCAGGTGGTCGGGAGTTCGAATCTCTCCGGGCGCGCCATATACACACCCTTTTCGGGAAAAGAGGGTTCCAGTGACAAATAAGTTTGATGCGATAACCGAGATCAATGTCTCTGGGCTGTTTGAATCTTCGGATGCGGAGCACACGGACGCAGATTCCCTGATCGCCAACGCCTTGGCGACCGACGGCGCCTTTGTCGCGACAGGTTTTCCTGACAGTGACCGAATTGATTCGGCAATAACGGACCTGATGCGTTTTTTCGATCTGCCGCTCGAGACCAAGATGCAGTGCGCGGTCAAGGCCTCTAGGACCAGCAACCCGAATACTTACCGGGGTTACTACCCGCTTCCTGACGGAACTGACTGGACGCATAAAGAATACTTTGACATCGGTCCACAACCCCCGATGGGTATCCCCAATATTCCCGGCGGGGCTTCGTTTTGTGAACCTAACGTCTGGCCAGACGAGAAGGATCTTCCCAGTTGGCAATCACAAATGCTCGGGCAACTCCATGGATTAAGAAAGATCGCCTGTATTCTGATGAGCGCGATTGCTCGCGGCCTTGAGCTTGATCCGAAGCGTTTTGCTGAAATCAGTGCAGGACGTAACGCATCCATGCGTCTTCTTTCCCGACCTGTTATGACAGGCTCGCTCAAAGCGGACGAAGGCTCCAGCAACGATGATCAGTTCTTGAATAACCTGGAGACGTTGCCAGATGGACGTCAGATCGTGACCGGCAGCCATGTTGACGAAAACCTGCTCTCGATTCTGTGGCAATCATCAGCGGGCGGGCTGCAGATGCAAAGCCGCAACGGAAACTGGAAAGAGGTATTCCCCCGGCCCGGCACACTGTCGGTTCATTGCGGAACGCTTCTTGCCCCCCTGACTTGTGAACGGCTCACAGGCACCCCCCACCGGGTGGCATCAGACGGCACTTACCGAACCTCAATGGGACATTTTCTGGAGCCAGACTACGAAACCAACGTCCGGGCACCGGATAGCGGGCAACCAGTGACCTACGCCCAGCATCTCGTTAACCTCTTCCCCGATCGATTTACCGAATCTCAAGCCGCTTAAGTTCTCCAATCGGGCTGTCGGGTATACGGCTGTTACGGAGTCTTTCCGCTCATGAAATACCACTACTTCACTTGCGACGTATTTACAGATAAGCGTTTTTGCGGCAATCAACTGGCGGTGCTGCCCCACGCTGATGGACTCTCAGATGAAGAGATGCAGACGATCGCACGAGAATTTAATTTCTCGGAGTCTGCGTTTGTGTTTCCTCCAGAGAAAGGTCACACGCGCAGAGTAAGAATCTTTACTCCCACGACGGAAGTGCCATTTGCCGGCCATCCCAACATCGGCACTGCATTCGTGCTGGCCGAGACCGGAGAACTCGGCGGCGAAGATCTCCCCGACTCGATCTGTTTTGAAGAAAAAGCGGGTCTCGTGCCCATCAGCATATTGCAAAACGCAAACAGCCCGCGCCAATTTGAACTCAAAGCGCCCGAAACTTTGACGGCCAGCCCCTTCAAGGCGGTATCAACAATCGCAGATGCGCTGTCGTTGAATCTGGATCAGATCATTGAGGAGCATCACCCTCCCTCATCAGCCTCCGTAGGGCTTCCCTTTCTTATTGTCGAAGTCCAGGATACGTCAGCGCTCGCCGATATCCAGGTCAACCTTGAGAGTTTCTCGGCCCTGCTGGAGCAAGGCAGTCCGCCTTATATATTTGTCTACACCCAGAGCACCGGTCAGGCAGATATTCAGGCGCGCATGTTTGCTCCGCTCGACGGGATCACGGAGGATCCTGCCACAGGCAGCGCCAACTGCGCCCTCGCGGCACTTTTGGCACACCACTCCGAATTATCCAGTGGAGATTTTTCCTGGCAGGTGATTCAAGGACTCGAGATGGGGCGGCCGAGCAGGCTCCAGGTTCGAGCAAAAAAAGAAAACGGCTCGGTGACTGGAAGCTGGGTCGCCGGCAGTTGCGTGATGGTGGCAGAAGGTTTTATCGAATCCCAGTGAGGGAGTAAGAATATTTACCAGTCGCCAGTGGCTCCCGCCTGAACAATACTGAGCATCGAATCGCGAATCCGTCGCCCGTGACTCTTTAGCTCCTCGTTGATCTGGGAATCGGGGTGCCAGACAAAAGCCAACCAGGACACATCCCAATCCAGCGTCATGAGCCATATGTCGCCTTTGGCATCTTCAAGCACCGAGATGCGGCACGGCAGAAATACCGAAAATTCCGGGCTGTAGTCCAACACCATCCGCACCACCATGGCGTCGCAGTACTGAAGAATCTCAACTCTGGGCGTTGCTTCTCCGGTTTTAGCCTCGATCTCTTTCCAGATCATGCTATGGCCCGTCTTTTTGAGGTTTTCCTCTACCGCTCGGCCGTCCATCGCTTCAATAACATCGTCGAAGCTCAGTCCGTCTTCTGCCTTGACCTTATGCGCCATAAAGTTGAATACCTGACGCAAGGACCAGGGATTGGATGCTGCAGCGGTCGTCATCATGGCCTCGCGAGCTTCCCGTGGAAAAGGCTCGGAAACGGTATTCGGTTCCCAGTCCATATCCATTGGGTTGAACATCATCGGCAAAGGAAACGGCAGGCTATTACTCTTTCTCAAAGTTTCGACCGCTTCCATGACAGAGTCCGAACTGCTCTGCGCAAAGACAGGTATCGGCGCACCCGAGAAGAATAACGCGAGAATCGCGGCGAAAATCGTATGATTTAATCGAAGAGTTGATTTAATCATTGTCGTTCCCTTGATCGGCTTCTTTGGCATTTTGAGAACTGCTGAGCCACCGAGGTACCCGAAGAGACTGCCCTCCCGAGGGAAGAAAGCCCCGGGAGGAGACATGGCCTCAAAAAGAATGAATCTCGAAAGAGCGTCCCCGATGAGGCGCTTCAGTTCGCGGCGTTGCCCAGTTTCTCAGCCACTTCGAGCGTGGCGTTGTACCACTTGGTGTACATCTCCGGGGTGACCATCAATTTTGTCATCTCCGCGTAAGTCTGGGGATTGATCGCCTGACCCATCATGGACATGTAAGCCAACGGATTCATTAAAGGCAGGTAAGTCGCCGGATTCATCATGGTCATCCAATTCATCGGGTTCAGCCGCGCCGTCATGGCGTCGGGGCTTGCAATGTAGGCGTAAGTCTGCGGGTTCATCCAATTGGTCGGGTTCATCATCCGCTCCATACCCAAGACCGGCTGGCCGCCCCAACCCATCATGCTCATTGGATTCATGAATGCCATTGGATTTAATCCACCGAGACCGGAGTAAAAATTGCCGCCACTCGCACCCAGAGAAGAAAGCGCATTGTTCAGCATTTCTGTGTAATGGCCTGTAGCGGATGGCTCCTGGGCAGTCTGGGTTTCGTCGGCGACCGCCGTGATGTTGGATCCCATCAGACCGAAAACGAATATGAGAGAGAAAGTGATTTTTTTCATGAGGCCTCCTAAATAAACGCTCTATTTATATTAGTATTTCATTATTTGATAATGTTAATTACTACTGTCCAAAAGAAATATTTTATAAATCAAGACGAACGTCATCGATCCTGGTTTTATCAATATTTTTCAGTTTGTTATTGGCGTATTCCCCAGTATCTTCTAAAGATAATCAAGCTTTGGATCGAATCCTTTTTCCTGAAGTTTGGGTTCTGGTAGATTTGAACGAAACTGACCGGAGTTCCGAAAATGACCGATCGCCGAGATGAGCTGATCCAGCTCACTAATGATTTTGTGGATGCCTTCAACCGCATGAACCTGGATGACGTTGTCAGTTTTTTCGCCGACGACGGCATTTATGAGGATTCAACTGGCGGCCGGCATATCGGACACGATGCCATTCGAACTGCCTTTGAACCCCTGGTGGGGGGCTCACGAGGCAGTATTCGATTCGACGGTGAGGATGTGTTTGTGGAGACCGACACGGGGAAGGTGCTAGCCAGCTGGCGACTCAACCTGGATAAAGACGGCGAGGTCTCTGTCATTCGCGGAATAGATATCCTCGAATTTGAGGCAGACAAGCTCAAAAAGAAGATGGCGTATATGAAGGCCGATAAGCCCCATCTTGAGAACAACTGACTCTCTTCTTCTACGCCCTTAATCCCACCCAGAAATAAATTAGGGCGACTTCCATCAACACAGAACGAATTGGCGGTTCTCCCTCTCTCGTGGTTGACAGAGAAGGTGAAGGACCGCTGCTGATACTGCTTCACGGAATCGGTGGCAACCGGACTAACTGGCGGGCCCAGTTACCTGATTTCTCAAACACATTTCACTGCGTGGCCTGGGACGCCCGCGGCTACGGCGACAGCGACGACTATGAGGGACCTCTTGATTTTGAAGATTTTGCACATGATCTGCTTCGGGTGATCGACCACTTCGATGCTGAACGCGCGCACCTCTGCGGCCTTTCCATGGGAGGGCAGATTGCGCAATGTTTTTATCGCCTGTACCACGAGCGGGTCGCATCACTTGTGCTCGCCGCGACTTTCACCCACTGGGGAGCCGCTTTAGGTGATGCAGCGCTCGAGCATTATCTGTCTTTGCGATTAAAGCCCCTACAGGAAGAAGGCAAAAAGCCTAGCGATATTGCTGACGCTGCGGCAAGCGCCCTCTTGGGCCCCACAGCGACTGAAGATCATCATGCACAGTTGGCAAACAGCATCAGCACCCTGCACAAAGACAGCTACATCAAGACACTGCAATCTGCCGTTCCTTACGACCGACCACTCGAGCTTGAATCCATCCGGGTGCCAAGTTTGTATCTTTACGGCCAACACGATCCCCTTTGTCCGCCTGAGCTCGGGCGCAATATGGCAGACCGAACACCTGACAGCCGGTTCTTTGAGATCGTCAACTCAGGGCATCTCATCAACATCGAACAACCCAAACCCTTTAACCAGGCGGTTCTGCACTTTCTAAATGATGTTACAGCTACCGGGTAAATCAAGATGGCGGTAGAGCGTTCAGCTGACGATGTAGCAATCAAAATCGATGCGTCAAACCGCAAGGTACACCTGCTTTGGCCCGACAATCAGTCAGCCGAGTTTCACTATGTCTGGCTGAGGCACCATGCACGATGCCCGGAGGGTCTGCCGAATGACACAAGCATCAAAATCGACCTGATTCCAGATGATCCGACTTCATTGGTTATTAACAGGTGCTCCATCAAAGGAGAGTGTCTCGAAATCGAGTGGGGAGATCAGGACCTAAAAACACTCCACCCTATCCCAGCCTTGGCTTCCATGCAGTACGGCAGAGACAGTCGTCAAGACAAAAACCTGTGCCGATTTTCTGGCCTCAGGATAACGACCATCCCATCCCCTGTTATCCATATGTGGATCTGCATGATCCAGCGTCTCTCCTCCAGATCGGGTTATCCATCAGAGACTTTGGGATTGTCAGAATTAAAGATGTGCCGGTTCATCCAGGCACCGTTGCGGATGTTGCGCAATGCTTCGGCGTTGTGCATCGGAACAACTATGGTGAAGTCTTTGATGTCAAAAGCGATGCCCATATGGCACTGGGTTCCAATACGGGCAAGTATCTTGGGCCTCACACAGATGAAAGCTATCGACACGCCGCACCGGGAATCACCTGTTTTCATTGCCTCAAGGCCTCTACCGACGGTGGCGGTGCCAGCATCCTGGTAGATGGCTTTCATGCAGCAGAGCGGCTTCGGACTCATGCTCCTGCGCTGTTCGACACGCTCACCAGGGTCCCGATCTTTTTTCAAAGAAGAGCCCTACCGGAAGAAGACATGCAGTCGCACCGAAGGATCATCTCTCTCGATATTGATGGAGATGTTGAAGGCATCCGGTTTACCGACCGGACTCTCCCACCGCAGGACCTGCCGGACGATGTCGTGGAGGTGACCTACCAGGCGATCAAAGCGTTCTGGAACATCATCAACGACGATGAGTTGAAGGTGATCTATCCCATGGTCTCTGGTGATCTGCATATATTTGATAATCAGCGGGTGCTGCACGGAAGAACCGAATTCAACCCTGCGAAGGGCGAGCGGCATCTGCAACAATGCTCAGTCAACAGGGATGAATTCCATAACACCATTCGAACGCTTGCGGCCCGTCTGAATCACCCTGCCCAGGCGCAGACCATGGCCGGCGGCGCGTTGGGCTAAGTCGACTGGCTCTAGGCTTCTGAGCCGCAATAGTGATTAGAATCTGGGAGAGACTGCTTAAGCAGCAAGGCGTCGCGGTTCGTGCAGGCCCGAAGTGTCGAGGTGTTTAGAGACGCGTAATAATAATTATCAGGAGGAGACAACATGAGTAACGGTTACGTAGAGAACCTCGCGGACGCATTGCCCGATCGGCAGCGAGTTCAGGAAGAGAAGGCGCGACTTGAATCCTTAGGGGTCAAATATATCTTCTCCTGCTGGATCGACATGCTGGGCATTCCCAAAACCAAGCCGGTGCCCATTAGCGACTTTGAACTTTTGTGCATGGGCAAGGGACCGCAGTTTGCAGTCCACTCCATCTCATTCGTTCCAGAACTCGGTCCCGCTGACTCCGACCAGATTCCGCTGCCGGATCTCGACAGCCTGGTGATCTGTCCTTGGGATAAAACCATTGCTTGGGTCTTTTCCGATCTTTGGTGGGAGGACAAACCCTACAACCTGTGCCCACGCCATGCATTGAAGCGCGCCATCAGTGAGGCGGGCCAACACGACTACGCGATGTTTGCCGGCGTGGAACCGGAATTCATTGCGATGAAATGGGATAGCAACGGGCTGCCGGTCAAGGCATTCGATAATGACCCTGTTGACGGGGTTCGCCCCCGTCGTCAGGCCTTTGGCTATGACGTGGAATATTCGCTCGACTCTATGGGATTTCTGGGTGAGCTCATTGATATCCTCGAGGAGATGGGCTGGAACCTGCATGACGTGGTGGCAGAGGGCGCTTATTCCCAGTTCGAACTCGACTTTCACTATACCGATGTCCTGAACATGGCCGACAGGATGGTGTTCCTCCGGGTATTACTTAAAGAAGTGGCCAAAAAACACGGTATGTTCATCACATACATGCCCAAGCCGACGATCGGTGACTGGCGTTCAGGGGCGCACATGAATACTTCCATGCAGACTCTGAGCGCTCCGGGCGTAAATATCTATGAAGGAGAAAACGGTAACTGGAGCGACCAGGTATTCCACGCGCTTGGTGGAATACTCAAACATGGCGGTGCGATCACCGCTATCGCCTGTTCTACTGTCAATTCCTACAACGGTCTGGTGCCCAAAGTCGGCGGCTTTGAGGGTGGCACCTATACCTGGGCGCCCACACACATGGCCTACGGGCAGAATAACCGCTCTGCCATGCTGCGGCTGCCGCAGAGCCGGTTCGCAATAGAAAACCGCGCCGCGGATATGTGTATGAATCCGTACCTCGGATTTGCAATGATGCTGTCTGCTTCCGTGGAAGGCCTGGTTAACAGGTTAAACCCCGGGCCCTCGCTTGATGAGGATCTCTATGTGATGGCGGATGCAGAAAAAGCCGAACGCGCGCTGACGCCTCTCCCTCGGAATCTGCTGGAAGCCACCGAAACTCTGGCGCAAAGTGAACTGGCGCGACAGGTCCTGGGCCCCACCCTGCTGAACTCATACCTCAGCTACAAAGTCAACGAATGGGAGCGCTACCACCAGTCGGTCACCGACTGGGAAGTCAAGGAATACCTGAGACTGTATTGATGGACTTCGATCTCTTTTCGCTCGGTGATGTCACCTTACAAAGCGGGCAAATCCTGCCTGAGGCGACACTCGCCTACAAAACATATGGCTCACCGAATGCGGATCGAAGCAATGTCATCCTGCTCCCTACCTTTTACACCGGCACCCACGTTCGAAACGAAGCCTTTTTCGGCCCCGGCCGTGCAGTCGATCCAGAAAAACACTTCATCATCTCCATCAACATGTTCGGCAACGGCCTGTCCTCCTCGCCGAGCAATGCGCCGGCACCTGCCGACCGGGGAAACTTTCCGCTGGTCACCCTTTATGACAACGTAGCGTGTCAGAAGAAATTGCTCGAAGACGTATTTGGCATTGAGAAACTGCTGCTCGTCTATGGATGGTCCATGGGGGGGTGCCAGACTTTTCAATGGGCAGCCCAATACCCTCAGCACGTGGAGCACGCCCTGCCATTTTGCGCTTCGGCCCGCACCTCCCCCCACAACCGCGTCTTCCTCAAGGGAGTCAAGGCCGCTCTCACAGCCGACGCCGCCTTTATGGACGGGTTTTATGACTCTCCCCCTGAGGCCGGACTAAAGGCTTTTGGCCGGGTGTATGCAGGGTGGGCTTATTCGCAAACCTGGTACCGCGAGCGTCTGCATCAAACACTGGGTCTGGAGACTGCAGAAGACGTACTGCTTGACTGGGAGCAGGATCACCTCAACTGGGATGCAAACAATCTTCTGGCAATGCTGGAGTCCTGGCTAGCCGGAGACATCAGCCGCAACGATCTTCATCAGAATGATCTCACCAAAGCGCTGAACAGTATTCGCGCCAAGATGATTATCATTGCCTGCGACAATGATCTTTACTTCCAGCCGGCAGACAATGAGCTTGAGATAAAGCATATTCAAGATGGCGAATTGCGGGTGTATGAGTCTCCATGGGGGCACTGTGTCGCCTCCTCCAACAACGATCCGCAGTTTCATTCTTTTCTTGATAAAGCGATTACTGACCTGATTGGCTGATCCGACGATATGACGGCTTCTATTCAAGATCGCAAACTGACCGGTCCGTATTGCGGTTATCACCAGAACTGGGAAGGAGAACCCCTTCGGGAGTTGACCGAGGTGGGCGCCGGTACCCCGAGCGGCGAACTGCTGAGACGGTACTGGCATCCCATTCACATAGCTGATGAAGTCGGTGATCTGCCCAAACTGATCCGCATCCTCGGAGAGGAACTGGTGCTCTTTAAGGATCTTTCCGGCAACTACGGATTGGTCCACAAGAAATGCCCGCATCGACGGGCATCACTCGAATTCGGTCGGTGCGAACCGCATGGGATACGCTGTTGTTATCACGGCTGGGTGTTTGATGTTGACGGTACCGTGCTTGAGATTCCTGGAGAACCGCAAGGATCGGAACACGTGCGTCACGCAATGGAGCACGTCCACCTGGGCGCCTATCCGGTTCGGGAGTTCAGAGGGCTGTTATTTGCCTACCTCGGCCCGCCGGAGGAGATTCCGGCGTTTCCGTTGTATGACACCTACGAAATTCCTGATCTCGTGATGACCCCGTATGCCGTGCCGTTTAACTGTAACTGGATCCAGGTGCTCGATGCGATCGTCGATCCGGTTCACACAGCATTTCTCCATGAGTCCCAGTTCTCAGACGGATTCGGAAAGCTGGGTGCGATCGAGTTCTATCATCGGGACAAGATTCGATTCCTGGGTACCGCCTCCCGACGGGTCGGCGAGAACATCTGGGTACGAGTCAACGAACTCATCCTGCCGAACTTCACCCAGGCTGGTGCGGCATTTGCGTGCGACGGTACCCAGCTGCGGCATTTCGGACGCAGTGCTTTTACCCGCTGGGTCGTGCCTTTGGATGACCGACACACGATGGCTTTTGCCTGGGGCAACTTCGGAGACCGCGCGGACCCTCACGAATTCAATACACTCGAGGGTATGCAGCGCATCGAGCAGGGCGAAGTCCTTGATCGAAGCTATGAGGAACGTCAAAGACGGCCGGGCGATGTCGAGGCCGTCGAAGGCATGGGATCCATCGCAGATCAGGAGAAGGAATTTCTGCTGCCGGGTGACAAGGGGGTAAGCCTGTATAGACGCCAGTTGCGTCAGCTCGCACGCAACCTAGAGAAAGGACAAGCGCCGCCCCAACCCGCGGACCTCGGCACTGAGTTTGTTCCCACCTATGGCAGCGATACCGTCCTGCACCGACCAGCAACATCTGAATTCGATGATCACCAACTCCTGCGCGAGACGGGAGACCGCGTCATGAACATCCTTTTTGATTGCGATGAAGGTCCCGCACCTGAGCGGGATCGCAGGATCATTTCCCAACTTCAGCAGTTAGGATGAGATCAATGTATCAGGTTCACATCAAAAACAATCATTACCGACACGACACCTTTCCGAATACGGCAGAAGGTGAGGAAGTTTTCACCATCACCCAGGAACGATTTGATACTGCGGCAAAGGCGCACCCCGACGTCTCGGCCGAGATCGAGGTATCAATCGACTGGGATACCGAAAATTTTAATTCCCATATGGCCACCGCTGATGCGCTGGTGACGTGGGATCTGCCCACAGAGAACCTCGCCGAAGTGGCGCCGCGGCTAAAGTGGATTCATATCATTGGAGCGGGCGTTGAGCACTTGACGCCAATGGATTGGCTGCCCGACGGGGTCATACTGACGAACAATAAAGGGGTGCATGCGGCCAAGGGCGGTGAATTCGGGATCATGAGCATCCTGATGCTGCATAACCATATGCCCAAGATCATGACGAACCAGATTCGGGCATGCTACGACTCGTTGTATTCAACCCCCATTGCAGGAAAGACGTTGGTTCTTATCGGTACAGGCAGCATCGGCCGTGCTGTCGCCAAGCATGCTCAAAGTCTGGGGATCCACGTGATCGGAGTCTCACGACATGGCAACATGCTTCCGGAACTGGATGAATCCTTTCCGGTTGAAGAGCTTGATCGCGTGCTGCCGCGGGGCGACTTTGTCTTCGTGGTCACTCCCCTCACCCCTGAAACCGAAAACCTGCTTGATGCGAGGCGACTACGCTTACTAAAGCCGGGCGCAGGGCTCGTCAACATCGGTCGTGCAGCTGTGGTTGACTACGCGGCCCTGGTCGAAGGTCTTGACTCCGGTGCCATTGGAGGAGCGGTACTTGATGTCTTTGACCCTGAACCCCTGCCGTCTGAATCCGCTCTATGGGCTCAACCCAATCTCGTGATCACGCCCCATGTCTCTGCAGACGACGGTAACGCGTATGTCTCCTTAACCCTTGACGTTTTTTTCAATAACATGCGAAGACTCATTCGGGGCGAGACTCTCGAGAATCAGGTAAATACGGCGCTGGGCTATTGAATCTGTCATACGATTTGTCTCAATGCGACTCTGACCCTCTTTCATTGACGACATTGCGATGATCATCGGTTTTCTGGGAACAGGTGTTATTACCGAGGCCATTATTCGCGGCCTTTATGACGCTGCACATTATGAAGGGACGATTCTGGTATCGAAACGCTCAGAGGAGCGCTCGCACAGGCTAAGCGAGACCTACCCGAATGTTCGCGTCGTCGATCAGAATCAGGAGCTTGCTGAACAAAGCGACTGGATCGTGGTCTCCGTATTGCCGGAACAGGTGTCTGAGGTCCTGTCAGAGTTAAGTATCCGTCAGGATCAAAAAGTGGTCAGCCTGGCGGCTGGAGTCTCTCTTGACGAACTGCGTGCTGCGGCAGCGCCGGCGACTGATGTGGTCAGGGTCATTCCGATGCCGCCGATTGAACATGGCCTGGGGCCGGTGGCTCTTTGTCCGCCAGACGATGCAACCCAAGCGCTCTTTCACAGTATCGGCACCTGTGTTGCGGTCTCAGACGAGAATCAATTCAACCTTTTTGGTGCGGCCAGCGCGCTAATGGCTGACTTCTATGATCAGGTCTCTGTAGTGACGCTGTGGATGAACGCAAAAGGGTTGGATCTGCCGACAGCCGCAAGCTACACCACTGCGCTTTATCATGCGCTGGCGGATCTCACCGTCAGGCAGTCGCCGGAGACACTCCACACGATGAGTGCAGACTGCCAGACCCCCGGCGGCCTGAACGCGCAATTTCTATCGAGGCGTAACCGTGTCGGCGCGAACCAGTCTCTGATAGATGGCCTGGAGGATATTCTCAACCGTCTTGAGTCCGCTACGGACTAGGCACCATAATCGGGTCAGACTCTTTCATCCGCCTCTTCACCCATTATGGACGACACCCCAAAAGCCCAAGGCAATACCGCCCGAAGAAAGGGAAAGATGTACTGGAAGTTCGCTACCCTCGAAGGTTGGCAAGCGAAGAAAGAATCCAGCGGGGCTGCAGGCCCGAAAACAGATGAGGCTGCAAAAGATCAGGCTGCAAAAAAAGAGACAGACCACTCTTTCGATGGGTCAGACCTATCCGACCGCTGAATGCTTGGCTCAGATCGAGAGCTTATTGCGACTGTCGCGCGACCACCGCTACGATAACTCATGACCTCCCCACAAGAATTCAAGCCTCACGGCAAAGGATATCTTTTCGATCATCTGGGGATGAGCTTTTCCTTTGACCCGTCAGGTGTTGCAACGGGTTTGCTTTCGCTTGAGAAGCATCATTTTTCCTGGGAGGGTCGAATCCATGCGGGCACCCTTTTTGCGTTGGCCGACTCCTGCGCAGGATTTGGCTGCCTGAAATCCCTGCCCGAAGGGGCAACGGGTTTTGCCACCCTTGAGGCGAAAACAAACTTTGTCGCAACGACCGATGGTGGAACCATTAAGGCAGTGGCCACGCCCAAGCACCTTGGCAGATCAACTCAAATGTGGGATGTCGAGATCATCTCTGAAAAAGATCAAAAAACACTTGCCTGGTTCCGATGCACCCAGAGCATCCTTTGGCCAAAGCCCACGACATGAGATCCGACAGCATACCGAGTTTGTCGCGAACAAAAGACATTGCCCGCGTGGCGCAGGGGTATATCGAGGCGGGACACTTCGCCAGTATCGAATGGCTGATAAAGCAGCGGGGCGAAGTTGTGGATGCCGGTTCTGCTCTATCTGAAGACACGCCTACGCCTTTGCCTGAGCGGCCGATCTACCGAATTTACTCAATGACCAAGCCCATCGTCGCAGCGGCGGCGATACTGCTGATGGAGCGGTTTCGTCTGCACCTCTTTACGCCGCTTGGTAGCATCCTTCCCGAATTTCGGGATATGAAAGTACTTAACGCCGATGGCAGTTCCGAAAGTGCGGCGCCCATCCTGATCGAGCACCTATTTACCCATCGGGCCGGCTTCAGTTACAACTTTATGCCAGACTGTCCTGTGGGCGCCTTGTATCAGTCAGACGGCCTGATCAATGACGGCAGTTGCTCGCTGGAAGTTTTCGCCAATCGTGCGTCAGCGTTCCCGCTTGCCTTCCAGCCAGGTCAGCGCTGGCACTACAGCATTGGTCACGACATCCTGGCCAGGGTGCTTGAGGTCGTCTCTGGCCAACCATTGGGAAAGCTGCTGCAGCACGAAGTCTTTGATCCGCTGGGCATGACGGATACGCAGTTTTTTGTTCCCGAGAGTGAACGCTCCCGTTTGATGCCCATGTACGGCCGCTCTCTCGATGAGATTCTGCAGTCGCCTGATATACACGACACGCTCAAATCCTTCGATGTGGCAGATGCCTACCCCTGTGACAAGCCTGAGGTGTTTGCCCGGGGAGGGCATGGACTCTTCTCAACCGCAGAGGATTACATCCGATTCGCACAGTTTACCGTTGACGGCAAAACTCCCATGGGCGCGTCGCTGCTTTCCCGAAAAATGGTCGACTTCATGTGGCATAACCGCTTGCGCGATGAGCAATTGCCTTATTGGCTCGGCCCTTTTCCAAGTCCCGGTTATGGCTTTAACCTGCTGGGCAGAGTGATGATGGACCCGGGACAGGCTATCTCTCTGACCGGCGAAACAGAGGGCGGCTGGGGTGGCGCCGCAGCAACCTACTATTGGGCCGATCGGCAGGAAGACTTTGTCGGTATCGTCATGGCACAAAACCTCGGCTCACTATCGCCCATGCGCACCGACCTGATGGCCGCCGCCTATCAGGCGCTCGACTGACGCACGCCGGTATCTTAGGTATTGCCCATCGTCTGCTATACGCAAAAACTGAGGAATCGTCCACCCGTCGCGAAAACCCCGCACGCATCATCATAGACTTATAAACCACCAAGGCAGATCCCATTATGGCTCTTCCGTTTAGCGGAACTCCCCTCTCCTGTCCCACTGGCCTCCGGGAGGATGAGATCAAGCTTCATAAACTTAAGATTCGTGAAGACGCCCTTTTTCTCGTCTGCTCCAAGTTCAATCCTGCGACGACCGAATCTGGCGATCTCTTTTGGGTCCCATGGAGCGTCATTCACTCAATCGCCGCTGATTCCAATAGACCTATCTTTCTAGGGCTTGCTCCCGATGGCTCACCTCGATTCGCCATCGAGATTGGAGACAGTCTGGAAGAATGGAACAATTTCATACCGAACGGTTTTCAGAACATTAGGTCAATTGCCGCTCAACTTGCAGATAACCGAACCGCAATCGTTGCACAGGCTCACTCCATCTTGAAATGGATAGCTCACCATCGATTCTGCTCAAGATGTGGATCGAGTAATGCGGTTCGTTTGGGCGGCTACCGACTGAACTGCACAAACCCCGCATGCGGCGCTTTCACCTTCCCACGTATCGATCCTGTAGTGATTATCATGGTCACTTCGCGTAACAACCAGAAATGTCTCCTCGGACGCAGTCATGACTATCCCGACAAAATCATCTCTCCTCTTGCAGGATTTATGGAGCCGGGCGAGTCTATTGAGGATACGATCAACCGGGAGATCAGAGAAGAAGTGGGACTCGTCTGCACAGATATTCGATTTTGGGGTAACCAACCTTGGCCTTTTCCATCAAGTCTGATGCTGGGCTGTTTTGCAACTGCCGAGAAGGACCAGCTCACCGTCAATAAAGATGAGCTTGTTTTCGCTGACTGGTTTACGCGAGAACAGTTGGAAGAGGTATTTCGTAATCCTGACGGTGACAAGATATTTCCACAATCGATTTCGATCGCCTATCATATGATGAGGGCTTGGCTAAAAGATGTATAAACAAGGTCTCCTACTATCGTTACAAAGTTTTACCCCGCAGCAAGCATACGCCGACACAAAGTATTCTCTTAGAAAGTCTCTTAGTTCTTTTCTCCCAAATATAAGAGATGAAACTTTCGTCTGGTTAGCAAAAAAAAACGGATTCCATTTCTGAAGCAATGCTGAGCATCGTTGCCTCCTCGAACGGTTTCGCTATCAACTGAACTGCCGTTGGTAACCCCGAAGGACCAAGACCCGTGGGCAAACTGACAGCCGGGAGACCCAGGAAGTTAACGAATCGAGTAAAGATAGAGGCCTTCGCGAATTCCTGATTGATCATTTCCGCATCCCTGGATGTTTTTTCGTGATAAATCGGAGCCTCTTCGTACGAGACAGGAAGGACGAGAACCTCTACATCATTCATCGCGAGGTCTAAAAACTCCTGCAGGAGCAACTCACGCTGCGTTTGCGCTTCTAGGTATTCCATCGCCGAGATCTGCATACCCGCTCGAAGGGCTGCTACTGTTTCTGGCGCCACCGTGGAATCTTTGCCCCGCAGAACCGCTCGGTGATACGTTGCGGCCTCGCTTTTTACCACTCTCTGATGATATTCAGTGTAGAGATCAAGCTTGTCGAGCGACTTAGGTATCAGAGGAAAACCGGACTGCTCAATTGAGCGAACGGCGCGTTCGTAGCTAGCAAGAGGCATATGACCGCCACTCTTATCAGAGAGAACTCCTATCCGCGGCAGATTGTCAAAGCTTTGCCGGGTCCAGATGAAATCACTATCTCTTCGAGAGGTTGGATCATCATCATCAAAGCCCGAGATAGCAGCAAGCACAATCCCCAAGTCGTCTACACTCGACGCCAAAGGTCCGATACAGTCCATGCTCCACGTACGGGGCACAGCACCAGAGCGACCAACACGGCCGTAGGTGGGCTTCAGTCCATAAACACCACAAAATGCCGCAGGAATCCGGATTGATCCGCCTGCATCTGATCCGATACTTGCCAGACAGAAACCTGCACTGACTGCTGCAGCGCTACCGCTTGAGGAGCCTCCGGTGATTCGCCGAGGATCCAAGGGATTTTTACACCGTCCAAACCAGAGATTTACACCTGTGCCACCCGCCGCAAACTCATCCAGATTGAGCGTTCCCAGGATAATTGCCCCAGATGCCTTTAATTTTCTGATAACCGCAGCGTCTTTGTTGCCACACTTTATCTCGGCACCACTCCCTGCTGCTGGCAAACAACCGGTCATGGCAAAAATATCTTTTACGGCGATTGGGACGCCATGCATTGGTCCCCGGTCTTTTCCTTGACGCAACTCTTCATCAAGCGCTTCCGCTCTGTTTCGAGCTTCATCATCAAAGCCCTTCACTACGATATTCAGCTCAGTATTTCGTTCATTTACTTTGTTTAGGTAATGTTCAACGGCATCGGTAATCTGCAGCTTTCCCTCTCGAATCTGCGTGCCAAATTGTTGAATTGATGATGGGTCTTGGAGCATTTATTGGTCAGCCCAGACAGTTACCTTCGGGAACCCAAGGCCGGTGTCGCTCTATTCCCCAAACTTCTACTTGGGAATCGAGGTTTACCATTTCGCGGCGACACTGGTGACGCCGCGTCCAGGCCTTAAAGCCAACGTCCATCTTTTGAGTGTTCAATAGTTGTGTTCACTATGCCCAACAATTCATCAAAGTCAGGGGGTAAGTCGTATTCCACACATCGCGCCAGATCCTCTTCGAGTGTGCCCCACTGCAGCGCTTCGAGTAAGTCAGAATCTAGCTCATCAAAGATTCGACGATCTCCCATCTGAACAATAGGATTGCAGTTAACTTGATTGCTGATCACACTCTTGGTGATCGTAGGACTGAGGATCATTTCAAGAAATTCAATGCTATCGGCATAAGATGGGGTATCCACCGGGATCGTATTTAACTCAACAAAACAGATACCGCCGTTTCCGCCCATCGGTCCTTTTTTTGGAGTTATGCAATAAATCTCGTGGAAACCCTCGCGGCGTAGATATCCGGAAGAAAACATGCCCGCTGACATAATCATGCTTATTGATCTCTCAGTCAGTCGTGTATTGAGTTTTCTGCAGTCGTCAGAAATATATGCTGCATGATCAAACCACTGTTGCGCTTGGAACTCGAAACGCTGTTTATCCTGCTGGGAAAGAGGAGAAAATGGGTTTAATCCCAGCGATAGCGCAATATGGAATACGTTAAATTCCGGAAATACCAAAAGACCGTATTTGGGTGCCGACTTGGGAGTCGCTAAAAGGCAAAATCCCTCATTCTCCGCAACGGTCTGGGAGATGAGCATGGTATTAATAACGAAGTTAAACGGGCCAAAGCGCTGAGGAATACCAATCAGTTCACCCGTGTCACTGTAGCCCCACTCACAGAGCGATTTTGTCCATGGAAGTATCGTCGCAGTCCACTCAGGCAGATGGCCGCGATCAAGGGCGTGAATTCGTTTTGCCGGGAAGAGTCTTTTGCGCGGAAATGGGTTGTTGATATTCAGTATCGACGGGTTTTTGGCTTTCCCCAAAATCACCCTTGATGACGCCTCTGAGTCCGAAGTCAAGTTCTCGGATTCGACATGTAATCCACGGGACTCAGCAAACTTCCCAAGTATCTCCCTCACCTCATACCCCTCCCAACAATAAAGCGAAAATTTATTCATCGTCGGGTCGTTATCAGCGATAGTGGAGCCTTGGTGCTGTGGGGAGGGTTTGAGTTTCCATCCAACTCTATACTACAAGCTTTCCAGTGGATCAAATGCGATTTAATGTTTTTAACATAGACCACAGCAGCTGAACTATGCATCCAATCGGTAATGAAAATGTTGGATACCCAAGGGTTGTCCAGATCCTGGACTCTCTTCCTGCGTTAGTGGGCTATGTGGATCTAGATCTTAGAATCGTGTATGCGAACAAGCTCATTGAGACGTGGTATCAGCGCCCATTAGATGAGCTTGTGGGTATGCAGCTGAAGACGTTATTTTCGGCAGAACACTACCAAACAGTCGAAGGGTTGCTTGGGCAGGTGCTCGCCGGGAAAGAAGTAAACGAAGAGCGAGAGATCCAGTACCCTGATGGTGAGACTCGCCAAGTAAATCTAAATTACATTCCGGACAGTTCTAACGGGCAGGTTCTGGGTTACTTTTTTCTGGTTCAAGACGTCTCTGAACGAAATCGGGCGCAGGATGCGTTACGTGCCATCAACGCGGAACTCGATAGACGCATCTTAGATGCGACTGCCGAGTTAGGGCATCGTAACCAAGAGCTGTCAAAAGAAAATCGGGCACGAGAAGAAAGCGAAGAGCGCTACCGTATTGTTTCCGAATTGATGTCCGATCTCATCTACGTTTATGACGTTGATGGAAACGGTGCGATGCGGCTTGTTTGGCATACAGGCCGTCTTAGTCAGGAATTTGGTCCCGGTATTGACGCCTCTGATTTTCGGTTCTGGCGACCAATCACACACGAAGATGATCTGCACATTCTAGACAGCCGAATCGAGACTCTCATGTCGAACAAGAGTTCGATAGACGAGTTTCGCGTTATTGATGCAAAGGGAAAGGTTCGGTGGCTACGGATCTATGGTCGGCCCCAATTTGATCGCGCTCTCGAACGAGTGACTCGAATTATTGTTGCTGCTCAGGACATTACTGAGGCACGCGAGGCTCAAGATGCGCTTGATCAACAACGAAAACGTCTACATCATGCTCTTGATTCGATGTCAGACGGGTTCATGCTGTTTGACGCCGAACATCGCTTGGTGGAATTCAATCAGCAGGTGGTAGAGATGTTCCCTCAGTCCGGTCAAGTGATTGAGCAAGGGAAAACGTTTAAGGAAATTATCGCCACGAGCGTCAATGCGGGTGAGGTTATCTCTGATGAGAGCGGTCCCGAACGATGGATCGAAAAGAGGCTAAGCTCATTTCCTAACGTCGACGAGGTTCACGATATAGAACTATCTGGAGGTCGATGGATACGATCTACGGATCGCGAGACAGCGGATGGTGGTGTGGTAAGCATTCGAACTGACATTACTGATAGCAAGCAGTCGGAAGCACAACGTCAGAAAAATGAAGCGGAACTCGCACACGTTTTGCGTCGCGCTTCGATGGGCGAAATGGCATCAGCGCTTGCTCATGAACTGAGCCAGCCGTTGGCTGTAATAGTTAACTACGCAAATGGACTTCTTAGACGCCTCGATACAGAACAGCACCTTCCTGCAGACCTCGGTACTGCTCTTGCTCAAATTCGAGATGCGGGTACAAGATCCAAGGACATAATCAGTCACGTGCGTGATTTCGTTTCTCGTAGGCAACCCCCCTCCCAGAAGGAATCATTTCAAGATATTGTTCAAGACGTATTTCAACTCCTCCATAGCCTCATTAAGCAGCATAACGTTCGAGCAGAAATGCGGTTTCCTGATGGAGGCGCGGACGTTCTCGTAAGCCGAATCGAAATTGAACAAGTCATGTTCAATCTATTGAAAAATTCAATCGATTCTTTTGCTCTGTCGGGTACTAAACCACCTCTGATTGAAGTTCTTGTCAAACCAGTCAACGACCGTTTCTACGAGGTGTTAGTAAAAGACAATGGACCCGGTATAGATGACTCCATAGCCGATGATATATTCAAACCGTACGTCACTAACAAGCTGACTGGACTGGGTATGGGTTTGTCTATCAGCCAAACAATCATTGAGGGTCACGGGGGTCGCCTGCACCTGGTGGACACCGATGAGCCGGGGTGCTGCTTTCGATTCACCTTGTTACGCTACCAGCATGACTGACTCACCGTTCTGTGTTCACATCATTGATGACGATGACTCGGTTCGGGCATCAACGAGATTTTTGGTCGAATCGGTCGACCTTGTTGGTATCGAGTATGCATCTGCTGATACTTTTTTACAGGCCTACTCCGACAGAGGTCCTGGCTGCATAATTCTAGACCTGCGAATGCCCGGACTAAGTGGACTAGAAGCTCTCGACGTAATGAGGCAGCGGTCTATCCTAGAGCCAATCATCATTATCACTGGGCATGGAGATGTGCCTGTTGCGGTTCGAGCGCTTAAACAAGGGGTTTTTGATTTTTTGGAAAAACCCTGTAACGACAACATCTTAATTGAAACAATTAATCAAGCTATTAGTTTCGACCTATCGGAACGAAAGGTGAGAGAAAAACGCCAATCCATTCATACCGCCCTGGAGCTGCTGACTCCTCGTGAAGAAGAAGTGCTTAATCTTTTAGTCTCCGGCAAATCCAACAAGCAGGTGGCGGAGCATTTTTCGCTCTCCTCCAAAACTATCGAACGTCACAGATCTAGCATTATGCGCAAACTCGATGCCTCCTCTTTCGCACAGCTTGTTCGAATCGCTGCGTTGAAAGTCGAGTAGGCGCTAGCGCTGCTTTAAGTGTTCTCGACTGATAATTCCGAGTGAAAGTTGCCTCTATCTTTTCGCTAGCGCTTTACCTTCTCTTATTACTGGGAACAATTCGAGGCGGCGCCACCAGCCTCGCTAAATTTGTAGCGATCAACGATGTTCCAGCAATCAGCTATGCGATGTGGCAGGCATTAATCGCTGCACTTATCTTACTTGCTGCTGGCTTCTTGAAAACCCGACGTTTCCCATCATTCAGACAAGCTGGCATTCATTATTTGTTTTGTGGCACGGTCGGCGCATCCGTGCCAAACGTACTTTTTTTTATTGCCATAGAAAACATTAACGCAGGCGCAATGGCGGTGATCTTAACTCTGGGTCCGATCTTCACGTACGCTTTGCTCCTCGGCCTTAGCAGAGAAACAATTGAGCCGCGGCGCCTTATTGGGCTTGCTTTTGGTTTTCTCGGAGGAATCCTGATCGCCCTTAGCGGTCAAGAGTCAATTACTTCGCTTAACAGTTTTTACTTGGTTGCTCTGCTTTGTCCAGTTCTTTATGCCAGTATGAGCGTTTATGTAAGTTGTCGCATATCTTCACCAGAGCATCCATTGTTGATGGCAGGCGCGACGCAACTGGTATCCTTTGCAGTCCTCTTGCCCATAAGCCTTGCCACGCAGCAGGTTCATCTTCTCTGGGTTACCCCAGACCTTACCGATGGTCTCATCGTTCTCCATGGAATCATCGGCGCAACTGCTTACGCTTTGCTTTTTAAGATAATTGATCTCGCAGGGCCTGTTTTTTACAGCTTCAGTAGTTACATCATCGCGATTACTGGCGTAATCTGGGGAATGCTGCTTTTTAGCGAGCAGCTGACGCTGGCATTCATTGTCGCGACACTGGCGATCTTCTCGGGTCTCTACCTCGTAAATACGAGACGTCAATCTGTAGAAAGCGCTAATGACTAAAACAGGGGTGCACTCGCAATACTTGAGCCGCCATCAATATGGAAGATCTGGCCCGTGATGTAGGCCGCCTCGGGCGACATTAAAAAATTAGCGAGATTCGCGATGTCTGCGGGGGTTGCAAATCGACCAAGTGGAATCCGATCCAACTTCTGCTGTCGAATATCACTACCCACAGGATTATTCTGAAGAAAAAACTCTGTATCCACTGGGCCAGGCGCGATCGTGTTGACGGTGATGCCAAATTGCGCAAGTTCCAGCGCCCAAGTTCTCGAAACACTTGCCAAAGCTGCTTTTGCACCGCCATAAGCGGTTCGGGTCGGAGCCCCAAGAATAAGTTCAGTCGAGATGTTGATAATTCTGCCCTGCCTAGATTCTTTCATTACCCCACTGCAATATTTTGCGCAGAGAATCGCGGAGACCAGATTAGTTTCTATCACTCGATCCAAAGTCTCGGAAGTAATATCTTGGAGCAATTCTGGACCCGCTAGACCAACGTTGTTGATCAGATTCACCACCGGCTTTTCTTTAGTGAGCCACTTAAGAAAGGCTGTCAAATCTTCCCTGTCAGCAACATCTACTTCATAGAACTCCCCCGGAAACTCCTCACTAGGCAGTTTTCTGGCAAGACCGATAACGTTGAATCCGGCGCCGGCTAAACGCTCAGCGCAGGCCCGCCCGATACCCTTACTGGCTCCGGTCACCAGCGTGAACTGATCATTCATGATGGGAATCTTTCATTGTGTTTTTGGACCTATGCTTATCTGGTCTCTCGGTGGGCGACCAGCCAGAATGTCCAGAAGATTATCTCTCACATTTTTAGCGACCGCTTGCTGAATATCTTTTTCTCCAAATCCCGCCACATGAGGGGTCAGCAGAACATTATCCAGTGATCGTAGCGGGTGCTTGAGCGGCAACGGCTCATTCTCAAATACGTCGAGTCCAGCACCCCTGAGTTTCCCGTTGACTAAAGTTTGATAAAGGGCTTCTTCATCCAAAACACCCCCTCGCGAAACATTAATCAGGAACACACTTTTTCTCATCAAATCAAACTGAACTTTTGAAATCAGGTGATGTGTTTGAGGATTAAGAGGAACTGAAAGAAAAATCACGTCGGCGTGAGGTATGAGAGTGTCAAGATCCGCCATTTTATGGACGCTGATGCCGTCAACACTTCGTTCTGTTGAGGCGACCCCTGTTACCTGAGCGCCAAGATTTTTCACGCTTGCCCCAATCTTAGAGCCAATTCGGCCATACCCTACAACTAAAACGTTGAGATCCTTAATCCTGCGAAGTCGTGGAATAATCTCTTCGCGAGACCATTGATCAGTTTGAATTGTCTGAATGCTGACATTCATTCCCCGACTTAATGTAAGGAGCATTGCTAGCGCATGCTCTGCAACTGTATCCGCCCACAAATGACCGCTTGACGAAAAATGAAGACTATCGGAAATATTTATGGCATCTAGTGGATCGGAGCCCGCAGTAACCAAATGAATCCACTCCAGAGGATTTTTGTGAATCCAATCCACTATTGACGAAGAGAATTGGCTCGCATAAATCACTAAGCCCCGGCATTCATGATCACTCCCAATGCCTTCGGAGCGCGGGGAGAGATCAACAATCTCAACTTGAGAGATCGTGGCCAATTCCTGTCGAATAGCGCTCATACCAATAGACACCGCACAGGCAATACGAAAGGCTGATGAATCGCTTCTAATTGGCATTTCAATTGCCACCTCTGGCTACTAGGGGAGTTTATTTATTACCACATTTTTTGTAATGAGTAGATGTCCTATATCAAATCGGGTTTCCACCAATCGACTTCCCAATCTGACAGGTAGTTAATTAACGCTTGGCAACTAATCCCCCTACGAACATAAAAATAATTGTTCAATTTAAATCGAACTTAAAACAGGATTTCTCACGAGGACCCTCTCATTGTCAAACGATTTACCACAAAGCGCCTACCTCAAGGAAACGAGAAGTTATAAAAATAATATTCAAGTCGCCTTCGGTGGATACCACAAAGCAAAGCGGCCTATTGAAGATAACGAACTTACGCACGTAGGCCCGGGTACGCCCTGCGGCGAATATTTTCGTCGGTTCTGGATCCCCGTTGCACTCGACAGTGAACTCAGCGATGTGCCTCTTCGTATCCGCATACTCGGCGAAGATCTTGTTGTGTTTCGCAACAAACAGGGAACACTGGGGCTATTGCATCTCCACTGCAGTCACCGCAATGCTTCTCTTGAATTTGGTGTGATCGAGGAACAAGGTCTCAGATGTTGCTACCACGGCTGGCTCTATGACGTTGATGGCACCATTCTCGAAACACCAGCTCAAGATTCGAAACTAAGCGAGAAGATATGTCACGGGGCTTATCCCGTCGTTGAATATCTTGGTCTAATTTTTGCCTATATGGGACCTCCTGACGAGCAACCTGATTTCCCTAAATGGGACACAACGATGTTGCCTGACGTCGAAATGGTGCCTTACTCGATTCATTATCCCTGCAACTGGCTTCAAATTTGCGAAAACACAATGGATCCCTGGCACACAGTATTTCTACATGCGCGAGTGACTGATATTCATTTCGGTGATACCTGGGGTATTGCTCCTGTAACCCAGTTTTACGAAAAACCCCACAAGATTTATGCAACGCTTACCTATCGCATTGAGGACAAAATCTGGGTGCGGTCACAGGAAACTATCTCTCCTTCATTTAGCCAAGTGGGAGCATGGTGGGAGACAGGTCGTGAAGAAAAGTACTTCAAGCGAGCCAGCATCACGAAGTGGACTATTCCACACGACAACGAAAACTGCATGATTATTGCGTGGCGAAGCTTTGGGCCCGGCATCGACCCTGAGGGTCAAGGTGATCGATCTATGGTTGGGAAAAATTCAGTGGATTTCCCAGGTCAAACAGGACAAGAACCGTACGAATACCGGCAAAGGCATCCCAACGACTACGAGGCGCAGGTATCGCAGGGCTCGATCAATGCTCACGCCGCGGAAAACCTGGGCTCTACCGATAAAGGCGTGGCCTATCTGCGACGCAAGTTAAGACGCGCGATTCGAGCCATTCAAGCCGGCGAGCGTCTCCCCGAGTCAGAAAGGGCGGGCGAGGAATTTCTTACCCATACTCAAGATACCGTGTTACCCATACCGATTCACCCTTCTGATGATGAGCAACTACTAAAGGATGTCACCGACGCTGTCATGGACATCGTATTTGAAGGTGACGCGCTGGGCGGTGATGAACGGGCATCTTTCATCGAGTCAAAACTGAGAACTCTCAAGAATGACGCACGCTTTACGGCGCACTGTGGCGACACTTGAATTAACACACTAATTCACTAGTCTGACGATCATGAAAACACGCTGGGAATACGTACTGCTGCCAAGTTTTCTTATTGTGGGATTGCTGATCGTCGCCAGTCAGTATGTATTTCTGAAAGGCAGTTTCTTTAAGGATCTCGGCTTGGGGAGGATTAGTGATACCGCAAGCATGGTCAATTACCTTCGGTTCTTCACAGACTCCTTCTACCTGCACACGCTCTGGATAACGGTAAAGACATCAGGACTGGCCGCTCTTTTTACGCTGACGCTCGGTTTTCCGGTGGCGTACCTGATAGCGCGGATGCAATCTAAATGGTCGATGATTCTGCTTGCAGGAATTGTTGTTGCCACATTTGTCACGATCGTAATCAAGGTGTTTGGTCTGATCATCATATTTTCCGCAGATGGCTTAGTTAACCAGGCGCTGATGGGGCTGGGAATCGTCGACACCCCCTACACAATTATAGGAAATCAAACTGGTGTGGTTGTTGGTTTGATGCACTTTACGTTGGGCTTCGGAGTGCTTCTTCTCTATAGCGTTATTCAGACGATTCCGAGATCCCTTGAAGACGCGGCCCAAATTCACGGGGCCAGTCGATGGCGCATGCATCTCCGTGTGCTGTTTCCACTAAGTCTGCCCGGTGTCACGGTTGGCGTCCTCATGATCTTCAACATGTGCATGGGGGCATTTACATCCGCCGCACTATTGGGCGGCGGAAGAGTCTTTACTCTTCCCGTCCTCATTCAGCGAACAGTGATGATGGAGATCAAATACTCTATGGCCGGCACCTTAGCCGCTGTGTTGCTTGTGACTGTGTTGCTGATCAATCTCCTATCGATCTATCTGATTCGACGACTGCGGTCGGCGAGACTGGTAATTGCTTAATGAGTTCTAGCGCGCAACTTTCTCGAGACGCTAGTTCGGACTCGTTATCCCGTATTGCCCAAAGACGGCGCAAGGGTCCTCCACCAAAGCGTGGCTATCCATGGGGGAAACTCGGGCATTACATTTACTGCGCCCTGTCATACATATTTCTGTTGTCGCCGATGATTGTGGTGATCGGCGCTTCTTTTCATGGAGGCGAATACTACACAGCGATTAAGTTCCCCCCTGACGACCCTTCACTTCAGTGGTACACAAAAATTCCCACCGCACAGTTTAAGGCGCTCGCGCTCAGTTTTGGACTGGCTACTCTGGCAGCATTGGGAGCGTGCATCATCGGAATTCCTGCAGCGTTAGGTATTGTCCGAGGGAAACTGCCGGGACGCAGTGTAATTTCCTCTGTTTTTCGTGCGCCCCTGCAAATACCCGCGATCGTTACTGGTATCGCCTTCTTGCAACTTTATTATCTTTTTGGCGATGCAACGGGACTTTATTTTCAGGGAACGTTTATTGGGCTTTACATTGGACATCTGTTCGTGGCCACACCGTATGTCGTTGGAACGGTCACTGCTATCCTGCAGCGGTTTGACGTTCGACTCGAAGAGGCGGCATTTAGCCTTGGCGCAAATCGATGGCGAACTTTTCGTCGAGTGACGCTCCCAGTGATCATGCCAGGCGTTTACGCGGGAGCACTCTACTCTTTCATGGTGTCTTTCGCGGACGTGCCCATCTCAATATTTCTTACTGCGCCGGGATTCGTCACCTATCCGGTCGAACTGTTTTATGGAATGGAGAATGACTTTGATCCCAGCATATTGGCATCGTCATCTCTAGTCATATTTTTCTGTTTGCTGGTTTTGCTCGGCATGCAGAAACTTGTTGGTCTAGATAATTTGTTGAGGTCTGGTAGTAGATGAATGTTGCAAACTAAGAGTGGTCTAATTTTCCCGTAAAAATAGGAGAGGAATAATCATGAAACTTAAACGCACAGGCCTGATACTCAAGAGCGCAGCTCTGAGTGTCGGGATACTCACCGCATCTAGCGGTGTTGCTGGTCAATTCGACGGCGTCACATTAAGGGTCGCCACCTGGGGTGGCTCTTGGAAAGAAAACATGGTGCAGGCAATCGTGCCTAAATTTGAGGCCCTCGGCGGCAAGATTGAATTTGTCACCGGGAGTCCTCAGGCCAATCTCGCCAAACTGATTGCTGCTCGTGGGAAAGCGCCTTTCGACGTAATGGAAACGCTTGACGCGCAGGAAAAGGAATTCTTTGAAACCAATGAGCTGATACAGAAAATTGATCTCAGCCAGCTCACCAATAAGGAATACCTTGATGACTGGCAGTACAATGATTGGCGAGTTGCATCCTGGAGCACGCAAGAGGTTATCTGCTACAACCGTGAAAAATATGCCGAGCTGGGGCTGCCGGCTCCAAAAACTTACAAGGACCTAGCGAATGAAAAACTCGCCGGTCGGGTTGTGATCCCGGACATCACTTCAGGTGGTGGATTCGCAAATTTTGGCGCAATTGCATACGCAGCGGGTGGAGACGAGCAGAATGTTGGGCCTGGTCTTGAGGTAATTAAAAGTCTCAACTCCTTGAAGTTCTGGTCTCGCGGTGGAGAAGTGGTGACCCAGTTTGAGTCAGGCGATGTCTATGCGGCAGTGGTCCACGCTGGTTGGTGCCTTAGAGCCCGCAAAGCTGGCTCACCGGTCGATACCGTCCAACCTGTCATCACAGGAACTAGCCATGTCGGCGTAGGCAAGTATGGTTGGCTCGTGATTCCTAAGCACAGTAAAGTCCCTGAGGCGGCTTCATGGTTCATCAATGAGTATCAAGAGCCTGAATTTCAGATGCTTTATGCTGTAAAAAGTGGCGTCGTACCCACGAACCGAAAGTCAATTTCGCAACTGGCTAGTGATCCAATTTTTGCAGAGATGCTGGAACTTGACCCGGCCAAGATCGGTAATCAGTTGAAAATCGATTATCAAAAAGCTGACACCTCGGACTGGATTGACCAGTGGAACCGGTCTGTTTCTCAGTAGCGAGTATCTGACGCTGTCTTAGCTTCCATTGCTCAAAAGTGGGCCGTTCTCGGGCGGCCCGCTTTTGAGCCACTCCAGTAGCGAGTATTTCCTATGTCACGCGTTCTCCTAAAAGGTGTTAGAAAATCCTTTGGTGATTTTGTCGCCCTGCATGAATTAGATCTTGAAATTCAGGAAGGTGAATTTCTCACGTTGCTTGGGCCTTCAGGCTGCGGCAAGACAACCACTCTGCGGCTTATTGCGGGCTTTATCGAGCCTACGGAAGGAAAGATTCTTCTTGGGGATGAAGACGTGACGCAGGTCGCACCCCAGCACCGAGAAATCGGCATGGTGTTTCAGGATTACGCTTTGTTTCCTCACATGACAATTGCTGAAAACATTGGATTCGGACTCAAGGAGCGACGCTATCCAAAACAGGATATTAATGATCGTGTTGAAGAGTTACTGGACCTCATTCGACTACCCGAGGTTCATGATCGCTATCCTGCTGAGGTTAGTGGAGGTCAGCAGCAACGAATTGCGGTTGCTCGTGCTGTCGCATATCCCCCTAAGGTTCTCCTCATGGATGAACCTCTAGGCGCACTCGATCTGAAATTACGTGAAACGATGCAAATCGAACTACGGCGTATTCAACAAGAGCTAGCGATCACTACCGTCTACGTCACGCATGACCAGACTGAGGCTATGAATATGTCTGATCGCATCGTTGTGATGAACTCGGGGCGAATAGAGCAAATGGGTGGCGCAGAAGACATCTATAACGAACCAAGAACCCGATTCGTCGCAGACTTTGTTGGACAGATTAACCTCTTTGACGCCAATAGTTACGAGCCTGAGACAGGAAATATCAAGCTGGACGGGCTCGATCAGACGGTACGTGTGCCCGTCAATCTTGCTGGCCGTGGCGAGTCGCTATCTATCGGCGTCCGGCCAGAGGATATCGGCCTGACAAATTCCATCGAATCATCTGGCGATATGAATCATCTAGCGGGTGTAATCTCAGGACGCACATTCGCTGGCAATCTCACTCGTCTTTTCGTCGACGTAGGCTTACAAAAACCCGTCATCTTGGAAGCCAAATCTCAGAGTGTTAAGTCAAACGTCGGCGATAAAGTCACTTTAACCTGGCCTGTTGAACTCTCTAAACTTCTTTCGGATTGACGGGGTCAGGGTCTCGATCCTGAATTGGATCCTGAAGATTCGACATCAGTTTGATGATCCCAGTTGCAGTTCCCGTCGAATCCAGCCAGCATGTGCAATAAGGTCATCATCTTTATTGAGACGACCGACTAACTGCACCCCTAGAGGGAGCGCAGCCCGCCCTTTTCCGGCCGGCAAGGTAACTGACGGGCCGCCGATCAGATTCCACGCACGAGAAAACTTTGGGTCTCCGGTGCTGCCCAGCCCCTTTGGCGCTTCTCCTGGCGCACTTGCAGTAAGGAACAGATCACAATCGGCAAACTCGGTGTGAAGCCTTTTATTAGCGGAATCTCGCTGCTTTAAAGCCTCTTCATACGCTTGATAACTAATTTGGCGGCCGGATTCCACGAGCTGGGTAAACTGATCGCTGAGCTTTTCCCGATGGTGCTCATATTCTGCCGCACGAGACCTCGCAACCTCGAATGCCATAAGTGTTTGGTGGGCATCGACAAGGTTTACCCCAGCTTGTCCGTCAACATCCACCTCTGTTAACTCAATCCCAGATATAGCCAGGTCACGTCCGACGGCTTCAATGGTTAACTGACTCTCGCTGTCGAGCTCACTCCAAAACGGTGTTCTCACCAATCCTATTTTCCTTGGCTTTAAACCGGCTGCTTCTCGCGACACGCCTAGTAGTACATTTCGTAGTAACTGGAGATCCTCGACACTTCGCACAAAGAAGCCGAGCGAATCCATGGAGTAAGACAAGGTTAAGACCCCGTTAAGCGGAAACTGTCCAACCGATGCCTTGTAGCCAACGACACCGCAAAACGCAGCGGGTCGAATCACCGATGCCGCTGTTTGCGAGCCTATCGCGAATGGCACCATAAAATCCCCAACTGCGGCGGCCGAGCCCTGTGAGGAGCCCCCGGGGGTGTGATCGGGATGATGTGGATTTCTGGTTTTGCCCGGAAAAAAGTACGCAAACTCTGTTGTCACTGTTTTTCCCATCACCACCCCACCGGCCGACCTCAACTGAGATACGACTGCGGCATCACACCACGGTTGATATCCCTCAAATATGCTGCTCCCGTAGGATGTAACCCAGTCTTTAGTATTGAAAATATCCTTAACCCCAAAAGGGATACCAGAGATTCTCGTAGCACGGTCTCGAGAATTTATCTGATCGATCTGGTGCCGAACCCGATCTATATCTAGCTCTATGAAGGCCTGTGTTATTTTTTCCCGTGCTTCAATCCGATTTACAAGACTCTCGAACATTTCTTTAAGAGAGAATGCTCCAGCCCGTAGACCGCTATCCAACTCTCTCAGACTCATTTCATAGATTTCCATCATTTTTTCCTTTTCTTGAGCGCAAGCACCAAAGCTATTTTCTTCTGAGGAAACTTCAAAGCGATAGTCTGACTTCGATGTTAATCCGGCTTGGGCAAGACTATACTGCTCCCTTGAGATATAACTTTTGTCAAATTAAAAATCATTCTAAAGTCATTTAACGTTTGGAGGAGCGCCCCATGATTGGAGAAAAAACCCCTGAGTCAGATGCGTTTTGGAAACTCGTTTGCGAAGAGCATTCCATTACTGCTTCAGATTATCACTGCCTGACCTTTGGCGATCCTAAATATCAAGACTACAGTGATCACATTACAGAATTGGCGATCAAGGGTATCAAACGCGCTACCGCTCACCTCGCTATTGATTTTGAACTCAATAATGTAATCCGTAGAAAAAAAGGCGACTACTGGATGATTCTTTGGGAAGATCTCTCGCCCGCAGTTGTCGTTGAATTAGTAAATGTCGAAGAATGTAAATTTGAAGATGTATCAGCAGAATTCGCTGCGCGGGAAGGCGAGGGAGATGGATCTCTAGAGTTCTGGAAAAACACCCATGAAGATTACTTTAAACTTCAATTGACCGACTGGGGTCAAGAGTGGTCGAGCCAACTGAAAGTCGTCCTAGAGTCATTCGATGTTGTCATGGCGAATCCAGCCCGACCCGTCTAGCTTGAACCTTAACCAGACAACTAAGTTGGTCCACCGCCTTTATTGATCGGCAGCCGCTTAACGGTTATTCCGCCGCACGTCTAGCAGGCGCGCCCTTGTACGCTGATATTCCTGCATCGACAGCAACAGCGCTAAGGATGACAAGACCACCCCAAAGCGTAGCAGCCGTTGGAATCTCGGTCACCGTAAGCCAGGCCCAAATTGGGCCGAGTACCGGTTCGAGCAGTGCCAGCAATCCTACTTGAGCCGCAGGCACGTGGCGCGCTCCAAGGATCAGCAAAGTGAATCCTAAACCCACCTGAAACACTCCAAGATAAACTGAAACGCCAAAGTCCCACCAGGTTACTGAAAATTGCCCAACAAAAGGGATTGATAAGAACGCGGCAAAACAGGCCGCAAGGAAAAGCGCAACCAGCATATCAGGCTGCCTCGAGCGCCTTACAAGTACCACTGAGATCGCATAAGACACCGGCAACCACAATGCAACAAGGTTCCCGAGATATCTCCCTTGAGCCATCCCTGCTCCCACCATAATGATCAGTCCTAGCATTGCACCGCTAATCGCTACACACGTTCGAAGCGGCACCCGCTCTCCCAGCAAAAACCACCCCAGCATAGCCGCTAGAAATGGAGCAGCACTAAAGATAAAAAGTGCATTGGCTACAGTAGTCATCAGCAATGCAAATACGTAAGCAATAAATCCGCTGCCGAGGACAACCGCTAGCACGACATCGTCCTTGGCGATCGTCTTGAAGCGCAAGACCCAGGCACCTCGATTAAGAAGCACCAGCAATATAAATACCAGCGTCGCCATACTGATAGAGCGATAAAACAAGATCTGCCATGCATCTGCAGACTCGATCACACGAAGCCCAACTCCTGAGGTGCTGAGAAACAGTGCAGACGCCAGGACCATAAGCACTCCTCGCATGTACTGACTCATGATGCAGTTCAAGAAGAAGATGGATGATCGCGACCGGAAGCACCCATAGCTGGTTTCTGGGCAAGCCAAAGACCCAAAATGACCAGCATCAATGACACGGCATGGAATACGCCAAATTTTTCCGACAACAGTGTTACAGCCAAAAAGGAAGCTGAGATTGGAACAAGGTTAAGAAACAACCCGCAGATCTCAACGCCGATGAGTTGAACACTCCGCATATAAAAAAGATGGGCCAGAAAGGACGGGAAAACTGTAACGAAGAATACGATCAACCATCCCTCAGTAGAGGGCCAGAACAAGGCGCCTGCATTGAATTCGTAAGCCAATCCAATTACCGTCACAATTTGGGCCGTGATGGAAAAAAGCAATAATCCAATGATCTGATCACCATCGGGAGACTTTCGCAGTCCTAAGGTGTAGCCAGCGAACAACCCACACCCGATCAGCATATATAGATCACCAATGTTGAACTCAACGCCAACCAACTGATGTAACTGTCCCCCGGACGCAAGCACCAAGACACCAGTAAGCCCAATCAGAATGCCTAGTCCTTGCAAAGATCGAATTTGCTCTTTGAAAAAGAAAAACGATCCGGCAATCACGATAATCGGGATTGAGCCTTGGAGGATCCCGAGATTAATCGCGCTTGTATGGTGGGCTGCAATATAGAAGAACATATTGAAACCGCCTAAAGCCATTCCTCCTAGTACAAAGCCTATCCAGCCTGCGCAAAATAACTCTTTCGCTTCCTGCAAGCGTTTTCGAAATAGCACCAAAAGAAAGACCGCCAGGATAAACCACCTAAGATGCGTCAGGAGAAATGGCGAAATGTGGCCTACGGCGAATCTGCCGGCCACCGCATTGCCGCCCCAGAATATTGTCGAAAGCGTGAGCAAGACAATTGGACGACTCCAGAGAACCGGAAAGTTGCGCGTCATTAATTTTGCTTTAGTCCGGCGTTCATTTCTTCGAGCTCACTCCAACGCTCAAGGTGTTGCTCCAACTCCCGCTCCAGATCTGCCAGCTGGTCGAGCACGGGCTGGGTCTCACTGTAATCTCTCTGATAAAAGTCGGAATCCAACGTTTGGTTCCTGACTTGTTCTAACTGCGTTTCGACCGACTCAATCACGCTGGGAAGGTCGTCGAGCTCGCGCTGCAGTTTATACGATAACTTGCGAGCGGATGCTGGGCGTATCGTTTGAGATGACTCGGAGTCAGTCGACCTTCCTTGGGTTCTTTTGGCCTCTCCCGATGCAAGTAATCGACCCCGTTTCATCCAGTCGCTGTAGTTGCCGACATAGGGCCGAATCGACCCATCTGCTTCAAAGGCCAGAATACTGGTCACGGTGTTATCGAGAAACGCGCGATCATGGCTGACCACCATCAGGGTGCCGGCGTACTCTGAAAGTTTTTCCTCCAACACTTCCAGAGTCTCGACATCAAGATCGTTGGTGGGCTCATCCAGGATTAAAAAGTTGGCGGGCTGGGTAAAGAGACGAGCCAGAATTACACGATTTCTCTCACCGCCAGACAGCGCCCGGATCGGTGTCAATGCACGTTTGGCACTAAAAAGGAAGCCACGCAGATAGCCCACGACATGACGAGGTTTGCCATTCAGCGTGACGTACTCCCTTCCGTCTCCCACTATCTGCGCGACCGTTTTGTCCTGATCAAGCTCCCGCCGGTGCTGATCAAAATAACCGAGCTGAATGTTGACACCCCACTTGATCGAGCCCACCTTTGGCTCAATTTCTCCCAGGAACAGCCTCAGCAACGTACTCTTTCCGACGCCATTGTTTCCAACGAGACCTATCCGGTCACCACGCCGAATCCGCAAAGAGAAATCCTGGATTAGCATCGAGTCGCCATACCCGAAGCTAAGCCCTCTTGCGTCCAGGACCTTACGGCCCGACTGATCCGCCTCCTCTATGTGCACTCTCGCTCTGGCATCAGGATTCACCCGCTGTGCGCGTACTTCACGCATCGCCTCAAGCGCTCTAACCCGTCCCTCATTTCTTGTGCGCCGCGCTTTGATGCCCTGGCGTATCCAAACCTCTTCTTCAGCCAACTTGCGGTCGAACTCTGAGTTCGCCTGACGCTCTGCCGCCAGGGCCTCCGTCCGACGGCGCAGAAAGTCACCATAATCGCCCGGCCAACTGCGTAATTTGCCGCGGTCAATTTCAACGATCCTGGTGGCGAGGCGCTGAAGGAATGCCCGATCGTGCGTGATAAACAGCACCGCCCCGGAGAAGGCCGCGAGACGACTCTCCAACCAGCTGATCGCCTCAAAATCCAGATGATTGGTTGGCTCATCCAGCAACAACAGATCAGGGCGAGGAGCAAGAGACCGGGCCAAGGCCGCCCGCCGCCGCCAGCCTCCTGACAGCGCTTTGAGCGGCTGCTCCGGATCCAAACCCATCTCGGTGCAGATACTTTCGACCTGTTGCTGAGGGTGCCACCCGCCATGGGCATCAATATGACTATGCAGATCCTGAAGCGCCTTGAGCCCGGCTGCATCGAGATCAGCACCTGCCTGCTCACGATACTGATTCGTCATTTGGATGATGTCAGCCAAGCCTTCCGCCACAAAATCGCCCACCTTTTGATCCTCATCACCCGGCAACACCTGCTCGAGCTCTGTGATACAAAGATCTCCGTGGCGGCGGACCTCACCTTCATCCGGCTCCTGCGTTCCAGTGACCAGACGCAGGACGGAGGTCTTGCCGGCACCATTACGGCCCACAAGGCAAACCCGTTCTGCCGGTTCAATAGAAAACTCTGCGCCACGCAAAAGCTTGCGGGGGCCAAAAGCGAGGCTGACATCGTCAAGACGAACCAGGAACATGGTCAGAAACGATAAGGCGCAGTCGAAACTGCGGTGTGGGTGTAAATGCGATATTAACCGACCTATCCCTAAGCCTGAACCAGTGACGGCCTAGATCGTGCTGCCGGCTCGCAGGATGAGAATGAACCAACTGCCAGACTCCTTTGGGGCAGTCATTTAAAAAATTTTTTCTTTGGCTGACTTTTCGGTGATTTAGCACTTCTCTTTGAGTGTATTCGGGCGTAGACTTCGCGCCCGTCACCACCGATCTCCAGGGCATTCCTGTGCGATTCGCTCTTTCCGTCCTGCGCACCCTCTCTGCACTGATGATCTCAGTGACGCTGCTGATGTTCGGGAACAGCATGTTCTCTACCCTGCTGGCGCTACGTGCCAACATCGAGAATTATCCCAATGAGATGGTTGGGTTGATGGCCTCGGGATACTTCTTCGGCTTTGCGCTAGGCACCTTCCGGTCCGGGCCGCTCATTAACCGAATCGGTCATATCCGCACCTTCGCCGCACTTTCGGCGATCGCAGCGGCCTCGGCCATGATGGTGCTTATTTTCCAGGATCCCTGGGCTTGGGTCGTCCTCCGGGCCATTATGGGTGCGGCCAGTGCGGGGCTTTTTGTCGTGGTCGAAAGCTGGCTCAATAACCGCGCCACTAACAACAGCCGCGGCATTCTGCTGTCCATCTACATCATGATCGGCTACATGGCCTCTGCCGTTGGCCAGCAAGCAATCAAATTTGGCGACCCGGCAAGTTTCGGGCTATTCCTGCTGGTAGGCATTGTCCTGGTTCTGTCTCTCGTACCCGTTTCGCTGACCAAAGCCACCCATCCGGATCCAGTAGATAAACCCCTTCTCAATATCCGGACGCTTTTTTCGGTCTCGCCGACCGCTGTTGTGGGCTGCCTTGTTGCCGGACTCATCTCCTCGAGTTGGTGGGGTCTGGGTCCCGTCTATGCCCAAGAACTTGGCCTGTCGGTGGCGCAAATCTCTGGCTTCATGACGGCAGGCCTCCTGGGCGGCATGCTTCTGCAGATACCGATTGGGCGACTGTCGGACCGTCAGGATCGGCGACTTGTGCTCTTTGGGGTGGCAGCCTGCTTAAGTATTCCTGCGCTGATGCTGGTTCTGAGCGGCATGATGCCGTCCTGGACGCTACCGGTCAGCGCAGCAGTCTTTTTTGGCCTGAGCTCTACGCTGTATCCGCTGAGTATTGCTTACGCAAATGACTATCTCGACCCAGGTGATGTGGTGGCGGCGAGCGGTGGTTTCGTGCTGGTATTTGGCGTCGGTGCGGTGGTTGGGCCGCTGGCCGCTTCGGCGGCAATGCGCTTTGCAGGGCCCCAGGGCATGTTCATGTTCGCTATGGGTGCCGCGGTACTGCTCGTAGGATTCATTGCCTGGCGAAGCCGTGTTCGACAATGGGCTCCCGTGGTCGAAAAAGAACCCTATATCCTCCAGCCTGAAACGCCCAGCGCCATCGGCGATCTTGACCCCCGGGCCGAAGTGGACGAGTACTACGATGATGGTCCAGACATCCTCGAAACACCTGCTCCGGAAGCAGCGCCGAATAAATCGTTTTCTTTCTGGCTGGGACGCTCGGGCGCAGCGGATGACGACGGGGACGTCGCGCACGATTCATCGGAAGCTGAGCCAACACCCGACTCTGAGGAAACAACGGCCAAAACGCCGGGGCACGACTGAGAGTACTGTTTCTTCCTGGGCGATTTTCCTAGAGGGGATCGGCCTAAGGGCCTGGACTGTACCTTACCGCCAGCACTTCGTAACGCCGCATCCCGCCGGGCGCCTGAAACTCAATCTCATCGTCTTGGCGCTTGCCGATGAGGGCTTTTGCAATCGGAGAACTATGTGAAATCATGCCTTCATCAATATTGGCTTCAAGTTCACCCACGATTCGGTATGTCACCTCACGATTGCCTTCTTCTTCCCACAGATCCACCCATGCGCCAAACACAATCTTGCCTCCCGCATTGAGTCGCTCAGGATCTATGACTTCGGCCACCGCCAGTTTGGCGTCCAGATCTGCAATACGGCCTTCGATAAAGCCCTGTTGCTCACGGGCTGCATGGTACTCGGCATTCTCAGAAAGATCCCCATGCGCCCGCGCTTCGGCAATCGCCTCGATCACCGCCGGACGATCCACACGTTTAAGCCGCTGCAACTCCTCGCGGAGGCGCGCCTCCCCTTCAACTGTTAGCAGTACTCTCACTGTCTTACGGCCTCATGAAGGGTCTGCAATCGATTAACACTCTGATCATTTCCCGCACGATGGGCCTCGCATGCGGCCCGGGCTGCAGCCAACGTAGTGAAGTAGGTTACTTTATGCGTCAACGCCTGTCGACGGATGGTTTCTGAATCCTGCCGACTGTGCTGACTCGCTGTCGTGTTCACGATAAGGTCATACTCACCGTTCTTTATGTTGTCTACCACGTGAGGCCGTCCTTCGCTCACCTTGTTTACGATACGAGCCTTAAGGCCTGCTCTGCTGAGCGCATGGGCCGTGCCTTCGGTCGCCTCAAGTGAAAAGCCATTGTCGCTCAGATACCGTGCGATGTCGATAACAGACCCCTGATCTGCAGTCCGGACACTGATGAGCGCTGTCCCCGAGGCAGGGATGAGGAGTCCTGTGGCTCGCTGCGCCTTGCGGTACGCTTCACCGAAGGTCATGCCAATACCCATGACTTCTCCTGTGCTTTTCATTTCCGGGCCAAGTAAAGGATCCACTCCGGGGAACTTGATGAACGGGAACACAGCCTCCTTGACGGAAAAATAGTCTGGCCGGATCGTACCGTGAACCCCCTGATCCGCCAAAGACACCCCGGACATGACCCGCGCCCCGATCTTGGCCAAGGGACGGGTCGTTGCCTTGGAGACAAAAGGCACAGTACGTGATGCACGAGGATTCACCTCCAGGACATAGACATCCCTGCCTTTAACGGCGAACTGCACGTTCATTAGGCCACGGACCTCAAGCGCCAGGGCCATCTCGGTAGTCTGCTGCTCCAGGCGGCTTTGAATCTTGGCGCTCAAAGCGAACGGGGGCAGCACACAGGCTGAGTCCCCCGAATGAACCCCGGCTTCTTCGATATGCTCCATGATTCCGCCGATCACCACCTCGTTCCCATCGCAGATGGCATCCACATCGACCTCAACCGCATCGTTCAAAAAGCGATCGAGCAAAATTGGGGATTCATTGGATACCTTGAAGGCGTCACGCAGATAGCGGGAGAGTTCTTCCGGCCCATGCACAATCTCCATGGCGCGCCCGCCCAGCACATAGGACGGCCGAACGACAAGCGGGTATCCGATTTCCCCAGCCCGCTCAAGCGCCTGCTCCTCGGTGGTCGCTGTACGGTTCTCCGGCTGCAGCAGGCCAAGCTGGGAAATCAGCTCCTGGAAATGCTCCCGATCTTCCGCCTGATGAATTGAGTCAGGCGAGGTCCCGAAGATAGGCACTCCCGCCTGCGCAAGGCCTCGGGACAGTTTTAGGGGAGTCTGCCCGCCATACTGGACAATCACTCCAGAGGGATTCTCGACCGAGCAAATCTCAAGGACATCTTCAAGTGTCAGCGGTTCAAAATACAGTCGATCCGAAGTGTCGTAATCCGTTGAGACAGTCTCGGGATTGCAGTTAACCATGATGGTCTGGTAGCCATCCTCACGCAACGCCATCGCCGCGTGGACACAGCAGTAGTCAAACTCGATTCCCTGGCCAATACGGTTTGGCCCGCCACCCAGAACCATAACCTTGGCTTTGGTTTCCGGATGCGATTCGCACTCGTCTTCATAGGTGGAATAGAGGTAGGCAGTAGGGGTAGAAAACTCGCCTGCGCACGAATCCACGCGCTTATAGACTGGCCTGACACCGAGCTCATGGCGGCGTGCACGCACTTCTGACTCGCTGACACGCATCAAATCGGCAAGGCGTGCATCTGAGAAACCCTCCCGCTTGAAACGCCGCAGATTTGGGGCGCTGACTTTAGACAAAGACAACTCGCTGACCTCGGTCTCCGATGCCACCAACTCGGCAATCTGCGAAAGGAACCAAGGGTCGATTCCTGTGAGCGTCTGGACCTCATCCAATCCGAGGCCCTGGCGAAACGCATCAGCGATATACCAGGCGCGACGCGCACCTGGTACCCTAAGGGCCCGAGCCAAATCATGATTATCCGCGGTGGGATCCCATAGGGGCTCAAGACCGAGACTGCCGATCTCGAGACTTCGCAGCGCCTTTTGGAACGACTCCTTGAAGGTCCGCCCGATAGCCATCGCCTCACCCACCGACTTCATCTGCGTTGTCAGCGTCGGATCCGCCTGGGGAAACTTCTCAAAATCAAAGCGGGGGATCTTCGTCACAACATAGTCGATGGAGGGCTCGAATGAAGCCGGTGTTGCACCGCCCGTGATGTCATTATCCAGCTCATCCAGGGTATATCCGACCGCAAGTTTTGCCGCGACTTTAGCGATCGGAAACCCGGTCGCCTTGGACGCAAGTGCAGAAGAGCGTGATACTCGGGGATTCATCTCAATCACCACCATGCGGCCGCTCGCGGGATCGATAGCAAACTGCACGTTGGATCCACCGGTATCTACCCCGATCTCACGCAATACGGCGATACTCGCGTTGCGCATGATCTGGTATTCCTTGTCGGTGAGCGTCAGCGCCGGCGCGACCGTAATGGAATCTCCGGTATGAACACCCATCGCATCGAAATTCTCGATCGAGCAGACAATAATGCAGTTGTCACGCCGATCCCGCACCACTTCCATCTCGAACTCTTTCCAACCGAGAATACATTCTTCAATGAGCAGTTCGTTGGTGGGTGACGCAT